>Ga0187782_10000182_pt1 | contig 38835 bp, 26 predicted proteins | sample 0715_SJ02_MP15_2_FD_132454 | JGI IMG/M metagenome (GOLD analysis project Ga0187782, IMG submission 132454) | Tropical peat soil microbial communities from peatlands in Department of Meta, Colombia - 0715_SJ02_MP15_20_MG | ecosystem: Environmental > Terrestrial > Soil > Wetlands > Peat | place... | reverse complement strand
CTATTACCGAAACGGTCGCCGCCTCCGCATGAGTGATCAACGCATAGCGGCCGTCCGGTGTGAACGCTGCGCCGTCCGCGCCTGCGTAGTAGCTGTCGATGTTATCGAGGAGGATTTGCGTCACTTGGGTGTGCGCCCTAAAGTCGTTGCTTGTGCTTGCTGGCCGCACGACCGCAACTCCGTGGGTCACAATCCAGCCGTTGGCCACCTGAATCAGTGGATTCAAGTTTTTCGGCCGCATAAACGGCACCAGCAAATAGCCGCCCGCCGCGCCGGGCCCTTCGGCGATATGCCGCAGTTCCAGAACGTCGGGAATCAAAACGCGTTCCACCACCGTTTGCTTCTGCGCGTCGATGATCATCAATTCGGAAACAGGCGATTCATCGGGCCCGGCAAGATGCGGCAGCAGGTTCGACACGTACACGCGACGTCCATCGCGCGAAAGCTGCACGTAATGTGGTGAACGAAACGCGCTAAGTCGTTTCAGTTCTGTGCCGCTGCCCACATCAAGAATGGACACGTCATTGCCAATGCTGTTCGCAACGTACAGAGTTTTTCCAGCGTGGTCGGTGGTCAGTCCTCGCGGTCCCCATCCTGTTGCCAGCGTTTTCCGAACTTGCAAGCTCGTGGTGTCCAGCACGCTGACGGTGTCGCTCCATTCATTGGAGACATATAGAGTCTTGCCATCGGGTGAAACCGCCAAATCCTTGGGCTTGTGCCCAACCTTGCCTCTTTTCACCACGCGCTGCGCCAGTACGTCCACCGCCAGCACAGAATCGTCGTCTTCGCAAACGACGTACAACTTGGCGCCATCCGGCGAGAACTTCGCGGAAACCGGGGTGAGGTAGTGATCAGGCGCGCCGGCCGATGAGGAGGAAGCCAGTTGCGCTTGGCCCATGCGTGTCGGTCCCAGGATCGCGGCCAGGACAAAAGGCATGAGCAGCGCCGAACGAAACGCTCCTCGGAAAACACGCATGGGCAAAGCCGGTTTCATCGTGCTTTGCCTCCGGTCGTGGGAGCCGGCCGCTGGCCTGGTTCCCTAATCGTCAGAATTTGATCGGCCTTGACGTGTTCCAGTTTCTGCATGGTGCCACTGGGCCAACGAATCGTGAGTTGATCAACCTCGGCATGCGAGCCAAGCCCGAAATGAGGCCGAGGATCGTTCTGCGAGAGATAGCCGGACTGCGGCACGTTTTCGACGACCTGGTGGAGCTCCCCAGCGTCCGCCTCGATGCGAGCGCCAAAGCCGTCTCGATTGCTGAGAGTGCCAACGAGCTTCAGGGTCAACCAATGGTTTTGTGGACCGATGGGAGGCTTGGCGTGCAGCAGCATGCCGTTTCCGCCAAGCACCACAATGAACGCGTCGGTATAGCCGTCGTTGTCATAGTCGGCAAAGCATGCGCCGCGGCCAACCACTTTTGTCTTGAAGGCGCTTCCGGCATCCGCGGAAACGTCTGTGAACGTGCCATTGCCATTGTTTCGCATCAGCAGCGGTTCCATCGGCACCAGCCAGTGCAAGCCGCCATTCACGATAAATGCATCCTTCCAGCCGTCATTGTCGAAATCCAAAAACGCGTCGCCCCAGCCCACGTATTGCCCGCTCATCTGCGCGATGCCCGACTGTAGTGTGGTGTCGACGAAAAAACCCTCCTTGAGGGAATTGCGGAACAGCCGGTGATAGCGCATGTCGGAAACGAATAGGTCCAAGGCCCCATCGTTGTCGTAGTCCACAAAAATCGGGCCCATCGCCGAAGGCGTATCGCCATTCGTGCCGTAGGCCACCCCCTGATCCACAGCTACGTTGGTGAAGGTTCCATCATGATTGTTGTGATACAGGTAACTCTCCATCGCGTCATTCGCGACGTAAATGCCCGGCCAGCCATCATTGTCATAGTCGCCCACGGTCACACCCATGGCGCGGCCGGCAGGATTGGCGATTCCCGCTTTTTCGGACACATCCGTAAAGGTCCCATCGCCATTGTTGTGAAACAGGCGATCGGCGTCGCCCTCATAGTCCAGCGGCCCGGCGAACGCTTCCGCCGAATAGAATGGCCGCTTGGAATTGGGGTCGAACTTCAGATAATTGCCGACGAACAGGTCCAGGCGGCCGTCGCGGTCATAATCCAGAAAAGCCGCGCCGACGCCGAAATGGTTGTTCTGCACACCGGCCGCTTCGGTCACGTCGGTAAACGTGCCATCGCCATTGTTGTGATAAAGAATCGCGGAGTTCCAGTTGGTGACGTAGATATCTTCGAAGCCGTCGTTGTCGTAGTCGCCCACGGTCACGCCCATGGCAAAGCCTTTGCCGGCGACGCCGGCTTGCGCGGTTACGTCGGTGAAGGTGCCGTCTCCATTGTTGCGATAGAGATGGTTGGTCGCGTTCAGCCCATCAGCCTTGGAGTGATTGGTCGCGCCGTCGATGTAACGGCCGCTCAGCACATACAGGTCCAGCAGGCCATCGTTGTTGTAGTCCAGCCACGCGCAGCCGGAGCCCGTAGACTCCATGATCGAACTCAACTTCTGCTCGCCAAAGGAATGCCGGAAATGCACGTTGGCTTTGTCGGTGACGTCTTCGTAAGCAGGCCATTTGCTCGCTGCGGCAATCTGCGCTCCGGGCCGCGAACCGTGAAACTGCCCAAGGCTCACCACCATCACGCCGAAACCCGCCAGCAACAGTGCGGCTAAGCGGCATGACCTCCAGTTATTTCGCCTGTGTCGTTGAGCCATGATTCCTGTCTCCGAGAGCTGTCGGGGTGTCGAAGCGCCGCAACGTTTGCGGCCAGTGATTTTCCGGTGCTACCGCTTTGTCTCCGTGACAACCCGTACAGCCGCGTTGTTCGCCCGGCCGCGTCCAGATCCAGCTATGCTCTTCGCGGATGACGTGGCCATTGGAATCCAGCAATGCAAAGCGCACCGGCCAGTTCGCCGGCGTCTCCACGAAAAACGATCCGTCTGCTTCCACCGGCGCGTCACCCAGCGTCCGCTCCTCCCCACTCGAAGGCGTCAAAGCGAAAACCCGCACGCGCGAAATGGGCGTGGCAATCCGGCCTTGGGCTTCGTCCGCTGAACTGTAACTGTTCAGCGAGATGAAGTTGCCGGTGCTGGATGCGGCGTTCAGTGTGTCCCAGTAGTGCTTGGGAATCGCTCGAGGGGTTATCGCTATGGGCTGAATGCTGGAAAGCTGTGGATCGGCGTACAAGCGCGCGCCTGCTGTGCCAGTCTTCAGATCGAAAAGGTACAGGTCGAACCTGGCTGTGCCGCTCGCGCTAAGCTTGGCGACCACTAGCTGCTGTTCGGAAATTTGCCGCGCCGATTCGAATGCCCCTTGGTGAATGCCCAGAGTGGTCGCATGCGGAGCGCCGCGTACGATTTGCACCAGTTCACCGTTCGCTGCGGCGCCAGTTTGCGGCTTGCGCACAAACACCACAGAACCATCGCTCAGCTCCTCAGCTTGCGATTGAATCGATGCGTCGCTGTGGTCGCAACGGAAAGATTCCAGCGCCGTGCCATCCGGGCGCAACGTGTAGAGCATGCGAGTGGCGCTTTTTTCGCTGGCCACCAGCGGCCAAGGCGCCGACGCGACGATTCGGCCGTCTCGCAGAACGGTTTCCAATTGAAATGGCGCATCGCCGAAGGTGATGCGGTGCAATTCGGAACCGTCGGTTTTCGCAACCGCGAGATACGACCGCAACTGTTGTCCCGCGCTAGGCTCTACCGTGATAGCGATTTCTCCGGCGGGCAGGTAGGCCGGCCGCAAACATTCCTCGCTGCAATGCGTGATCTGGCGCTTGTTCGATCCGTCCGCATCCATTTCCCAAACCTGCCAGCGTTCGTTCCGTTGTTGCTGACCCGAGTAGAGGATTTTTACGCCGTCAAAGCTGACTTGCGGATCGGCGGCGGCGAAAAATCCGTCTGTCAGGCGACGCACGGTGGGGCGTTGCGTGGAAGAATTCCATCTCACAATCGCACTGCCTTGCGGAAAACGCTGCGCCAATGGCCCCGCCACAATTTCCGCGGTCTGGACAAAGACAATATCGGGAAGATTCGCGGTGCTGCTGATTTGCCTCTTCGCTGCAACCGTCTGTGAGCAGGCAGATCCGCGAACAAAAATGAAAACGACCAGGAAGGCAAGGACACAACAAACCGAAACAGCAACCCGCGTTTGACCCAGACCCTGGACCACCACCCACTCCGTTTCGGATTTTCTATGCGATAGCAACGAGACGATCACACTTCGCGGGTACAGTGAGGACCTACGTCTTGGCTATACTCGACGTTGTGAGAGGAGCGAACGTCTACCTTCACTTAGCCCCAGGAGGGAGTAACGGACAATAATACGAAACCATTATTTGGGGTGAAATTGTGATGCGGGTCACGACCTGCTGTGTGCAATGTCACGATTTCCGCGCCATGTACGTGCTGATTCCGTATGTTTTCCTCAAAATCTGTACTATTTCTACCGCCGGAAACAACATTCGTTCCACCACGGAAACGGGAGAATACCGCAGGTATTGCCAGCTCGTGCTCAACCCTCTCGATAAGCCATGCACTCGCCGAAACTCCCTGCTCGACAGAGGAACATCTTCAAAGCGGAACGCTTTGCCGCGGACTTTCGTCTGCAACAGGTACGCCAGCCAATTTGCCGGCGCCATTTTGTAAACCGAGCGGCCATTGTCCTCATATTCGAGAACGAATCCCGTCTTTTCTAGATACCGCCGCACGGTCTGGCGAGTAAAGAAGTACAGATGGCGGGGAATGTCTTCGCCAAACAGGTGGCGCGAAGCCATGCTATGGAAATTGGTGACCAGGAAAACGAAGTAGCCGTTTTTCTTCAGGACTTGCGAGGCCTTGCGAAAGTACGCCAGAGGATCGTGAACGTGTTCGAGCACCGCCCATGCCGTCACCGCGTCGTAGATCGGCTCAGCGACCGCTATGTTTTGAAATTCCTCGCGATAGATCCGGAATTCGGAACTGCCAGCGGTGTGCCCGGATACTTCGACGCCTTCGACCTGCCATCCTCGCGATTTCATGAACCGCGGGAAATCGCCGCTGCCGCAACCGACGTCCAGCAATTTCGTCGTGCGTCGCAGTTTCTCCAAATCACGCAAGTAGCGCGCTTCCGCACGGAACCGTCGAAGCAAATACTGCTGAAAACCCCCGGAAGGAGGGGGCTGGTAATACTCGGGTGGATAGTATTTGGGCATTTCGGCGAAGCTGGGACGGGGATTGACGAATCCCAGGCCGCATTCGTTGCATTCCACGACGGTAAATCGCTCGTTGGGAAAGAACCTGGTGTCGGGCATCTCGTACACCGGTGTGTGTCTGGTGGAACCACACAAATTACACGCGACGTGTTCCAAACATTCCCCTTTTCCTGTTGCGTTTAGCCAAGCAATTAGGCGCGTCACAACTCGCTTCGGACCTGCTACTGGTTCAGCGAACTTTGTACCTTCCTGGCGTATTCCTTGGCCTTGGCCATCGCTGCGGCCTGGTCCACCGTCATGAGTTTCCCATCTTTAAGTAGGACCTTCCCGCCCACGACGACTGTCTGCACTTCGCTGGCTTTCAAGGTATACACAATCTGCGAATACACGTCGTACATGGGCACCGCGTTCGGCACGTCCAGATTCAAGATCACAAAGTCGGCCTTCTTGCCGGGTTCCAGCGACCCAATCTGCTTCTCCATGTGCAGCGCGCGCGCTCCCTCGATGGTGGCCATTTCCAGCGCGCCCTTAGCCCCGAGTGCGCGTGGATCGACGCGATAAGTTTTTTGCAGCTTCGCGGCCAGGTCCATCTCCTCCATCATATCCAGGTCATTATTGCTTCCTGCCGGGCCATCCGTGCCTAAGCCCACCCGCATACCTTCGGCTCGTTCATCCACAACCGGTGCAACGCCGCTGGCCAGCATCATGTTGCTGGATGGATTGTGCACGCAGCCGACCTGTCGATCCGCCAGGATTTTCATGTCTGTGTAATTAACCCAGATGCAGTGCGCCGCCAGCACATCAGGTCCCAGAAATTCGATGCGTTCCAAATACTGAACCGGAGTTGCTCCATTTTGTTCCAGACTGTCGGTCAACTCTTTCCGCATTTCCGCCATGTGTATCAGAATCGGCGAGTGATACCGGCGAGCCAGTGCCGCGGACTCCTTCAGCGTTTTTTGTGAGCACGTGTATATCGAATGTGGCGCGACCGAAGCGTGGATTAGCGGGTCGCCTTGCCATTTCTTTAGGAATTTTTCGGTGTACGCCACCATTTCCGCCAGGTTCTTGTTGTCCGGCGCGGGAAAATCGAGCCAGGTTTCCCCGAGGAAACCGCGCAATCCCGCGGCTTTCACCTCGTCGGCTTCGGCATCCTCGAAGTAGTACATGTCCGCGAAAGTGGTGGTGCCTCCGCGAATCATCTCGGCCAGCGCCAACCGCGAACCCCAACGCACAAAATCCTCCGTGACGTTTTTCGCCTCGGCCGGAAAGATGTATTTGCGCAGCCAATCGTCCAGCACCACGTCATCTTTTAGCCCGCGCATCAGCACCATGGGAATGTGCGTGTGGCCGTTGATCAAGCCGGGGATGATCAGCGCGCCCTTGGCGTCAATGGTCTGTTTCGCAGTCACTCCCTTCATGGAAACAGCAGCCAGCTCGGACGAAGTGCCTACGAACGCAAGGGCATCCCCGTTCACGGAGATTACGCCATCCTCGATTACGCGTCGCGCTGGGTCCATGGTGACGACGGTGGCGTTACGTACCAGAAGGTCGAAGCTGACAGCTTCTTTTGCCGCTTGGCTGCACAGATAACCCGGTGAAGCCAAAACAGCGGCCGCAAGCACACAGCAAACGGCAAAGGCTCGGGGAAATTGCGGGGATTTCTGCATCATGAAAAGTTCCTTCCCTGGGTGGTATCAAAGATTGGAAGCATCGAACGGCTTGGGAAACAAATGGCGCATGGCAATTGTCTCGGTAGCTCCCTGCAAGTTCGAAAGTATCACCGGCACATCGCCACAGAACTCCCAAATCAACTGGCGGCAAGCGCCGCAGGGCGGGGTCAGCTTGTCGGTATCGGTCACTACGGCGATGGCGTCGAATTTGCGCTCACCTTCGCTAATGGCTTTGAAGATGGCCACGCGTTCCGCGCACACGGTCAGACCATACGTGGCGTTCTCAACGTTGCAGCCACCATAGATCTTCCCGGAACTGGCCCGCAGGCCGGCTCCGACTTTGAAGTTCGAGAATTTGGCGTGAGCATTCTCGCGGGCACTTTTAGCGACTGCGATTAACCGATCATACTCAGACACGATTCCCTCCACAACGCGGACAATGCACACAAAGAGGCCTCACTCCGGAACTCGCTGCGGAATGACGAACATGACCTGGCTTCATAGCGCCGAAGCGATATCGGGAATGACGGCGCGAAGCAGTCCAATGAACTGCCCTTTGATACGCTCCGCGGTCTCCAGCACTTCTTTGTGATCCAGAGGCTGATCCAGAATGCCCGCAGCCGCGTTGGTCACGCAAGAAATGCCCAGCACGCGCATTCCGGCATGGCGCGCTACGATGACTTCCGGAACCGTCGACATGCCCACCAAGTCGGCTCCGATCGCACGTAAATAGCGAATCTCGGCGGGAGTTTCGTAACACGGTCCGGAAAGCGCGGCATAGATTCCCTCGCCAAGATTGATGCCGAGGCGGCGGCCCTCAGCCAGTGCGAGTGCCCGGAATTTCTTGTCGTAGGCATGGGTCATATCCGGAAAACGTGGACCGCAGAGCTCGTCGTTTGGCCCCAGCAGGGGATTTACGCCTTGCAAGTTGATGTGGTCACTGATCAAGACCAGGCGACCTTGCGTGAAATCTTGTTTGATCCCCCCGGCCGCGTTTGTCAGGATCACAGCTTGCACGCCCATGCGCGAGAAAACGCGTATCGGAAACGTAACCTCCTTTGCGGAATATCCCTCATACAAGTGAACGCGCCCCTGCATACCGACCACTACTACGCCATCGACGGTGCCGAGTACTAATTGTCCGGCATGGCCGATCGCCGTCGACCGTGGAAAATGAGGAATGTTGGCGTACGGAATCCGTACCGCATTGGCAAATTCGTCGGCGAAGCCACCAAGCCCGGAACCCAACACCAGCGCGATTTTGGGCCGCAGCTTCGTTTTTTTCTGAATGAACTTCGCTGCCTGATCGGCGCGCGCGAATTCCAGGCTTGGACGCGGGGGGGCTTTCGGCTTTTTGCCCGCGGTCATGTCAGGATTCCCACAATACACGCCGACATCAAATTGGCCATGGTTCCGGCCAGCATGGCGCGAATGCCGAATTTCGCCAACTGCCCGCGCTGCTCTGGCGCCAACGCCCCAATTCCCCCGATTTGGATGCCAATGGAACTGAAGTTCGCGAAGCCGCACAGGGCGAACGTCGCGATGGTGAACGAGCGCGGATCCAGCGCCCCTTTCATCTTTCCCAGTTCCGCAAACGCCACCACCTCATTCAACGACATGCGTGTGCCGAGCAGATTGCCGACTGCTGGCGCGTCTTTCCAGGGAATGCCAATCAGCCAGGCGATAGGCGCAAAAATCCACCCGAAGAACTGCTCCAGGCTTTGCGGAAACCACACAATGTGATGGTGGACGCCCGCGATCAGATAGTCGACCAGCGCCAGCAAAGCGATAAACGAGATCAACATCGCGCCCACATTAATGGCCAAGTGCAACCCGTCGGACGTGCCGCGTGAAAGCGCGCCCAAAAAATTGGCTTCTCTCTGCATTTCTGGCATTTGCACTTTGCCGGCCGTCAGCGGCTGCTCGGTTTCCGGCACCAGCATTTTGGCCATCAACAAGGTGCCCGGCGCGGTCATGATCACGGCAGTCAACAAATGTTTGGCTTCGATCCCAGAGGCGATATAGGCCGCCATGATTCCGCCGGAAACGTGCGCCATGCCGCAGGTCATCACGGTCATCAGCTCCGATTTCGTCAGATTATTGAGGAACGGCCGGATAGTCAGCGGCGCTTCGGTCTGCCCCATGAAAATGCTTGCGGCAATATCCAGCGACTCGGCGCCGCTGGCGCCCATGACTCGGGTCATTACCCAAGCGAAAGCCCGGATAAACAGTTGCATCACTCCAATGTGATACAGGAACGCAAAAACTGCGGCGATAAAGATGATCGTGGGCAATACTTGAAACGCGAAAATGAACCCCAGCGACGAATGCTGCACACCCAGATTGCCGAAAACAAATTCCGAGCCCACAAACGCGAAGGACAGCAGCTTATTTACCGCGTCGCCCAAAAATGCGAACATTTCCCGCCCCAATGTCACGTTCAATACAAACACCCCAAAAGCAAACTGCAGCCCCAAGCCCCACAGAACCGTTTTTAGCTTGATGGACCTGCGAGCAGTGGAAAAAACATAGGCGAGCCCCACCAACACGGCCATACCGAGCAAACCCGTAAATCTGCTCATTCCGTCTCCTTATGTTTTGCCCCGGCGATCCGAACAACCTGGCGTCATCCGCCAATAACCTGGCGAATCAGCGGGGGCATCAGCGGCGCCTCATCTCCAAAAACAAAACTGTCCTCGATCAATTTTTTGGCTTCCGCCAACCTGGCACCGGAATTGTATTGAATTGTAACCAGCTTTTCGCCTGACGTTACGCGATCACCGATGCGTTTGTGGAATTCCAGCCCGACCCCGTGATCGATGCGATCTTCCTTGGTATTGCGCCCGCCTTCCAGAATGGCCAAAGCCACTCCAAAATCCCGGCAATGAGTGCCGCAGATATATCCGGATTTCGCGCTGAACACATCGCTGCGGTACTTCGCGCCGGGCATTAACGAAGGATTCTCGATGACACCGGCATCTCCGCCTTGCAGCCGGATGCACTGGCGCAAGCGGTCCAGCGCTTTCCCCGACACGATCATCTGCTCCGCAAGGTTCCGGCCTTCCACCACCGAAGTTGTGCGTTCCCCCAGATAAAACATCCAGGCGGAAAGTTCCACGCTGAGTTCCCGCAAGTCTCCCGGTCCCTTCCCCTTCAATATGTCGATCGCCTCGATCACTTCGTTGGAGTGCCCGGCCATGCGACCGAGCGGCTGATCCATGCCGGTCAACAGGGCCACACATTTCTTGCCCATGCGCCGCGCCGTATCCACCATGATTTCCGCCAGCCGCACCGCGTCTTCGGCATCGGCCATGAACGCGCCCGAGCCGGTCTTTACATCCAGCACCAGAGCGTCAATGCCCTCGGCCAGTTTCTTGCTCATGATCGAAGCGCAGATCAGGCTGACGCTCTCCACCGTGGACGTAGCATCGCGCAACGCATAGATTTTCTTGTCCGCGGGCGCAATCTCGGCGGTCTGGCCAATCAGCGCCAGTCCACACTCCTTTAGCACCCGCCGGAATTCCGCCAGCGAAAGCGCGGTGTTGAATCCGGGAATGGCCTCCAGCTTGTCGAGCGTGCCGCCAGTATGGCCCAGTCCCCGCCCGCTGATCATCGGAACCGCCAGGCCGCCTGCCGCGACAATGGGCGCCAGAATCAACGAGGTTTTGTCCCCCACTCCACCGGTGGAATGTTTGTCTACTTTCTGCACCGGAACATCGAAGTGATCGACGATCTCCCCGCTGTACAACATCATTTCCGTAAGCGCGATGGTTTCCGCACGCGTTAGCCCGCGAATCCACGCGGCCATCAGCCACGCCGCCATCTGATAATCGGGAATCTCCCCTTTGGTGTAGCCGGCCACCAAGTAGGCAATCTCTTCGCGGGTATGTTCCCCGGAATCGCGTTTTTTTCGGATGAGGTCGACGGCGCGCATGCCCTTGGGAGTGAAGGGCGAGACTAACATTTCACGGAAACTACCGTCAACGAACCCCGCGCTGTCCTTTGCATTCCTGTTGCCGTCATGGTCACTCTTGCTGATTCTTTCGCGCTGGTATATTTTCGCGACTTAGCACTTACACAGGAGCAGGTATGTCCAAGTCACCCCGGATTGCCGTGGTCGGCAGTGCCAACACCGATTTGACTACCTTCAGCGATTCGTTTCCCAGACCGGGAGAAACAATTTTTGGCAAGAGCTTCGATCTTGGATTCGGGGGCAAGGGTGCCAATCAGGCGGTCGCGGCGCGTTATTGTGGCGCCGACGTGCTTATGGTCGCTAAAGTGGGCAACGATCTCTTCGGCGAAGCGACCGTAAAGAACTTCACGTCCATGGGCATTGACGCTACCCACGTGCGCATTGTGGATGGGGTTTCCAGCGGTGTTGCGCCGATCTTCGTCGAGCCCAACGGGCAAAATCGCATCATTGTGGTCAAGGGCGCCAACGACACCTTGAAGCCCGCCGATGTTGCTGAGGCGGCCGGCGCCTTGCGTGACGTCGATGTAATCATCTTGCAGTTCGAAATTCCCCTGGAAACCGTCTACTACACCGTACAGTTCGCGCGCAAAAACAATGTTCGCTGCATTGTGAACCCGGCGCCTGCCCTGCCGGTACATATCAGCGAATTGATCGCGGCGGATTATTTCGTTCCCAACGAAACCGAGGCCGAAGGGATTACTGGCCTGCCGGTACATTCTTTGGACGAGGCCAAAATCTGTGCCGCTTGCTTGTTACAGAAAGGCTTTCAGAAGGTGATTCTCACGCTTGGCGCTCGAGGCGCTTTGCTTGCCGGCGACGGTTGCGCTGAATTGATTCCCCCCTTCGCCGTAACTCCCAAAGACACCACCGGGGCCGGCGATGCCTTCATTGGGAGCTTTTCCGTGTTTTTGGCCGAAGGTCTGCCCGAGAAGGAAGCGCTGTTGCGCGCCAATCTCTACGCCGGACTTTCGACCATGCGCGTTGGCACACAAAAATCATTTCCAAAACGCGCCGAATTCGAAGCGGAATGGGCCCGCCGTGGCGGAAAGCCGTAATCGGCGTTTTCCGCCCATTCCTGTTGGGCGCTCTGAAGTTGCGGATTCGTCTGAAATGGCCGTTCAAAGCTGTTCCGCAAGTTGATCGGGTAGTGAGGAAGCATGCTAAGGAGCAAAAATGTTCGTTCTGCAGAGTTACCCGTGGGCCGTGGTGTTCTGCGTGATCACCATGTTGTGTTGGGGTTCGTGGGCCAACACCCAGAAGCTGGCCAAGAAAGGTTGGCGCTTTGAACTGTTTTATTGGGATTACACCATCGGTGTTTTGCTGCTCACCCTGATCCTCGCTTACACTTTGGGAAATCACGGCACTGCCGGTCGGCCGTTTATCGAGGATCTGCACCAAATGTCCAATGCCAGCTTGGGATCGGCGCTGCTCGGCGGGGCTATTTTTAATCTAGCGAATATCCTGCTGGTAGCGGCCATCGACATTGCCGGCATGTCCGTAGCATTTCCGGTAGGTATCGGCATCGCCCTGGTACTGGGTGTGGTGCTGAACTACATCGCCGATCCCATCGGCAATGCCGCCTTGCTCTTCACCGGCGTGCTGCTGGTGGTGCTGGCGATCATTCTGGACGCCGTGGCCTACCGCAAACTTCCGGGATCCGCAGCCGGGGTCAGCACCAAAGGACTGGTCTTGTCGGTTGCCTGCGGCGTGCTGATGGGCTTTTTCTATCGTTTTGTGGCGGCGTCCATGTACCCGGATTTCACCCACCCGTTGCCGGGCAAGGCCGGTCCCTATGCCGCCGTGTTCGTGTTCGCGGTGGGAATTTTCCTCAGCAACTTCATCATCAACACCTTCATCATGAGAAAGCCGTTTGTGGGAACGCCGGTAACCTACGCCGACTATTTCCGGGGCAGCCCGGGCACGCACCTAACCGGCATCCTGGGCGGAATGATTTGGGGCGTGGGCATGTCGTTCAACATCATTGCCTCCGGACGGGCTGGGTTTGCGATTTCATACGGATTGGGGCAAGGCGCCACCATGGTTGCCGCGCTGTGGGGTGTGTTCATCTGGAAAGAGTTTCGCGCCGCTCCAGCGGGAACCTGGCGCTCGCTCGCCGCGATGTTCGGCTGCTTCGTTGCCGGTTTGGTTCTGATCATTCTGGCGCGTATGTCGTGACTTGGCGAATTTCGTTTTAGGGGGCCTGTTTCTTGACACAAACCACACTGCATTGGCCAAAACCGATTGGCAGTCCGGTGCTTGATAGCATCCGCTACGCCATTGAATCCTCTCGCGATGTCCAGACCCATTACGACAAAATTGTGGAAGTCGCTTCATGGATGGCCTATGAAGAGTTGCCCATGCCGGAGTTCGTTCTGCCCTTCGGAGTCGGCCGGGGCAGTGCCGATGACGCCATCGATTTCATCATGGTGGCCAATACCATCGATACCGCGTTCACCGACTTCACCAGCCACGTGAAATTTCAAGTGGACTACGGCGGGCAGCACTGGTCCGACTCCGATGCGGAGTTCGCCTGCATCAAGCGCGCCGTCGACAATGGCGTGCCTTTTCTCGACGGGCAGTACCTTGCTCGTGTCACCCGTCCGGAACTGAGCAAGGTTTTCGAGGGCAACATCGAAATCCCCATGCTCGATGAAAAGCTGGAAGTGTTGCACCAAGTGGGCCGCGTGCTGCAGCAGAAATACAGCGGGCGCTACCATAATTTCGTGCATTCCTGCTCGCCCAAGCTGTACGACAACGGCAATGGCCTGATTGACCGGCTGGTCACCGAATTCCCCCGTTTTAACGACGTAAGCATGCTGGATGGGCACGAAATCAAGTTCTACAAATTGGCGCAGCTCGGCGTTTGGATGCTGTATTCCAGTTTGCACAGTCAGGGAAAGTTCCGGCTCGACGATCCGCAAAAAATGACCGCGTTCGCCGACTATATCGTTCCGGCGGCGCTGCGGCTTCAAGGCATCACCAGTTACTCGGAGCGGCTGGAAAACACCATCAATTCGCACCAGCTTATTCCCCGGGATTTTCGTTGGGAGATCGAAATTCGCGCGCATTGCATCTACGCCACCGCGCTACTCACCGAACAGATCAACAAGCTTCGTCCCGCGGACGCCCAGGTGATCATTCCGCAAATCGACGCGCGATTCTGGACGCATTTCCACACCACCACGTGGCCGCATCACTTGACGCGCACGATCATGTACTAGAGTTTGAGCGAACCAAAGCAAGAGAAAGGAAAATCCGTATGAAATGGTTCTACCGGGTGTGCATGTTCGCGGCATTGTTTTCGGCCGTTACGACAGCCGCGCACGCGCAAGGGAAACGCAAAGTCATCATCGATCAGGACGCCGCAGGTCCCGGCGGCACGGACATGCAATCCATTCTGGCGCTGATCAATTCCCCGGATACCAACGTGTTGGGAATTACCGTGCTCACCGGCGACGAATGGCGCGATGAAGAAGTGCAGCACACCTTGCGCTTGATGGAAATCATCGGCCGGCCCGACATTCCGGTCGTCCCGGGCGCTGTGTTTCCTCTGGTAAGCAGCAAGGAGTACATCCAGCGGTGGGAGACGCTGCACGGAAAATTGGTGTATCAGGGCGCCTGGAATTTCGCGCCGCCGGGAGCCAGAGTTCACGGTCCCTACGAGGTGCCGCCCATGCCGGAAGGTACCCCGAGTATCAAGGCGTCCACGGAAAATGCCGCGAATTTTCTGGTGCGCATGGTTCGCCAATACCCGCATGACGTGACCATCTATGCGGCTGGCCCCATGACCGATCTGGCTATGGCCATCGCGCTTGACCCACAATTTCCCGAACTGTGCAAGGGACTCATTGTCATGGGAGGCAGCATCAATCCACACACCGATGATCCGGAGTTTGCGCTCTCGCCTTCCCACGAATTCAACTTCTGGATGGATCCTGAAGCTTCCCATGCGGTGCTGCACGCCCACTGGCCGCGAGTTGTCGTGACTACCGTGGACATTTCCGTCAAGACCCGCATGGAAAAAGACCTGATCGACGAGATTCGTAAGAGCCCGGCACCGGCCGCGCAATATGTGGCCAAGTATGCTCACGCCAATTTCTTGTGGGACGAGTTGGCCGCCGTGGCCTGGTTGGACCCCACCATCATTACAAAATGGAAAAAACTGTACATGGACGTAGACACCGATCACGGCGCCGGATATGGCAACACCCTGGTCTGGAGTGAAGGAAGGCAGCCCGGATTGGGGGAAATTCTCGCGAATGTGCAGGACGATCTGGACAAAGCCAGGTTCTACAGGGAGTATGTGGAATTATTGTCGCGACCCACACCCGGCGCAAACAACGGATCCACCAAGTAATCTGCGAAAAATTGAAGGTCGTGAAATAAAGCCCGGTCAGCGTCCGTAGCAATTAATGTGCAGGCTGGGCGTTTTTCTCGCGTCCTTGGGGCGCGGTAATCTTTTTAGTGTTGATCGGATGTGCGGTCGCGATCCGGCCTGTCTGGCGAACTGCCCCCATTCCTCAGGCTGCACAATGCCCGCGCAACATGGGAAAATTGTGTTGGAGGGAGCATGGGCAACAGCCTGATTGAAAACGTTTCCGACACCGCGTTTTGGATCGCCCATTATCGCGCTGTCGAAACCCAGCGTGCCGATGCGCTCTTCCGCGATCCACTGGCCGGACTACTTGCCGGCGAACAGGGTAAAAAAATCGCGCAAACCATGCCGATGCGGTTCCTCACCGAATGGGTGGTGGCCCTTCGCACTTGCATGATCGACCAATACATTCGAACAGCGGTGGCGCAAGGAATCGACACGGTTTTGAATCTCGGCACCGGATTGGATGCCCGCCCCTATCGTATGGAATTGCCCGAATCGTTGCTTTGGGTGGAGGCTGATTATCCGGGAATGATTGAGTACAAACAGTCCCGGCTTGCCGGCGAGAGCCCGCGATGCCAACTGGAGCGTGTGGCCGTGGACTTGGCGGACGACTCCGCGCGGCGGCGTTTGCTTGCCGACATCGACTCGCGCGCCAAAAAGCTGCTGATTCTGACCGAGGGTGTAATTCCGTATTTGCCGGTGGACGTGGTCGGCGTCCTGGCCGACGAGTTAATGGCGTTACGGCACGCTGGCTATTGGATTGTGGAATATCTTTCGCCCGAGGCCCTCAAATTCCGCGAACGTAGCGCGATTGGACAGAAGACCCAGGATGCGCCATTTAAGTTCAAGCCTGCAGACTGGTTCGGCTTTTTCCGTGAACATGGTTGGATCCTCAAAGAGATTCGCTATTTCACGGACGAAGGGAAACGGCTCAAGCGTCCTCCGCGATTGCCCCTGTTGCTGAAGATAGGAATGAAAGGTCGCACGCTTTTTGCGTCTCGAAGACAGCGCGAGGCGCTTCGCAAAACCGCGGGCTATGCGCTACTGGAGCCGCGGCACGAAGTCGCGGCCCGCTAAAGATAACAGTGTCGCGCGAAACCGGTTTGCTCGCGATGTGGGGGAACAGGGTGGTATGCTCTTGCTCTGTTCAGCTGTTGAGGTACTACGAAAGCCCTGCTAAACGCGTAACGGCGCAAACAGATGCTTCGCTTCACCTACAGTCAAAACGTGATCCAGTTGCACAACAGGAGTAGGAACCCATGAGTCGAGAAGACAAACCACGTTTGGAGATCACCGATCGTCACGGCAATCCCATCGTGGATGCTCAGGTGCCTGCACCAGCAGAGGCCATCGCAGTGCTCGCCGGACAGCTGCTGGGTGGCAATCGCGGCACATCGCTGAATCTCGACTGGGTGGAAAACGTGCGGGTCAACACCAGCGCCGTGGAGCGGCGCGCCGCCACCTTGGTTACCCGCAGGACGGTAAAGAAGGATTGGCAAATTGCCTGGTTGCTGCGAGCCATCACCTGCATGGACCTTACCACGCTGTCTGGCGACGACACCGATGAGCGGGTGAGACGGCTTTGCGCCAAAGCGAGGCAGCCGATTCAGCAGGAAATTGTTCAGAAACTCGGGATCGAAGAATTGCAAATTCAAGTCGGCGCGGTTTGCGTGTACCACTTGTTCGTGGAAACGGCGCGCAAGGCTCTGCAGGGAACCACAATTCCGGTCGCGGCTGTTTCTACCGGGTTTCCGGCGGGGCTGAATCCTTTCGACGAACGCCTGGCGGAGATTCGGCGATCCGTCGAAGCGGGCGCTCAGGAGATCGACGTGGTGATCACTCGAGCCCATGTTTTTGGCGCGCAATGGCAGCGCCTGTATGACGACATTGTGGCCTTCAAGGACGCCTGCGGTCCGGCGCATTTGAAGGTCATCCTTGGAACCGGCGATCTGACCACCCTGCGTAACGTCGCCCGAGCCAGCCTGGTTGCCATGATGGCAGGGGCCGATTTTATTAAGACTTCCACCGGCAAAGAAACGGTGAACGCGACGCTCCCGGTGAGTTTGGTGATGACTCGCGCGATCCGCGAATACGCCGAGGAAACAGGAATGGCGGTGGGCTTCAAACCCGCTGGCGGCATTCGAACCGCGAAGCAGTCGCTGGAATGGTTGAGCCTGATGAAGGAAGAACTGGGTAACTCCTGGCTGCAGCCAAAGCTCTTTCGTTTGGGTGCCAGCAGCATGTTGGGTGATATTGAGCGGCAATTGGAATTTCATGCTACGGGAAGATACTCGGCTGAGTATCGCCACCCGATCGCCTGAGATTGCAACCGCAACAAATTCAGCGAATGTGAGGAGGACTAAAAATGGCCAAAGGAGCCAGTGCGCGAGACGCGCAATTGATATTGCAACTCTACGATTTGCGCCGTGAGGCCGAGATGCGGAAAGCCCGGAACTGGTGGATGACCGAGTTTTGGCCCAACAATGCGGACGACTTCTTGAAGGTGGCGTATGCCACCGGCACCCAGGAGAACAACTGGCTCCGGCAGGTGGGCGGCTATTGGGGAATTGCCACGTCCTTCGTGCTGGAAGGCGCGCTCAGCGAAGAGTTGTTTCTGAAGCCGGCCTTCAGCGGCGAGATGTTCGTCATGTTTGCAAAGGTGTATCCGTTCCTTGGGGAATTGCGCGAGAAATTGGGAGAACCGGAAGCGCTGGAAGACATCGAGAAGGTGATTATGCGCACCAAGTGGGGCCGCGAGAGACTGAAGTTCATGTTGAAGCGGCTGGAGATGTGGCGCGAGAGGATGAAGCAAAAAAACGCGGAGGCCGCGAACGCGGGTTAGTGCCAACCGGTAATGATTGCGTGCGGGAACAACAGGCCGGTGCAAAAATACGCGAACCTTATCGCTTAAGAGTGCGAGAATGGCTGGGAAGTGGATCAGTGCTTAACTTGCGGAGAGCAGATGAGCGTCGTTGAGAAATTCCGCGCCATGGAATATGGGCCCGCGCCGGAGGACCCCAAGGAATCGTTGAACTGGCTTGACCGGCACGAGCGCAAGTTCGGACATTTTATCGCCGGGACTTGGAAGGCTCCGGCGGAGGGCAAGTACTTTGACACTGTCGATCCCTCGACCGGCGAAAAAATCTCCGAGGTCGCGCAAGGAAGCGCTGCGGACATCAACGCGGCAGTAAAAGCGGCGCGCGCGGCGTTGCCGGGTTGGCAGGCGCTGACCGGTCACCAGCGCGCCAAATTTCTCTACGCCTTGGCTCGGCAAGTGCAAAAGCATTCCCGCCGGCTGGCGGTTATAGAGACCATCGACAACGGCAAACCCATACGCGAGAGCCGGGACATCGACATCCCGCTGGTCGCCAGGCATTTTTACTATCACGCCGGCTGGGCCCAGTTACTCCAGCAGGAGTTCCCGAACTCCCAGGCTTGCGGCGTTGTGGGTCAGATCATCCCCTGGAATTTCCCCTTGCTGATGCTGGCCTGGAAGATCGCGCCGGCTTTGGCCACCGGCAATACCGTAGTGCTGAAGCCGGCGGAATACACTCCGTTAACGGCGCTGGCCTTCGCGGAAATCTGTAATGAGGTGGACTTGCCCAAGGGCGTTGTGAATATCGTCACCGGCGACGGTTCCACCGGCGAAGCGTTAGTCAAGCACCCTGACGTCGATAAGATTGCCTTCACTGGATCCACCGAAGTGGGCCGAGCGATTCGCAAGGCCACCGCGGCGTCCCACAAGAAATTGTCTTTGGAGCTGGGCGGAAAGTCTCCTTTCGTGGTGTTCGAAGACGCGGACTTGGACAGCGCGGTAGAAGGCTTGGTGGATGGAATCTGGTTCAATCAGGGCCAAGTCTGTTGCGCCGGGTCGCGGTTATTGGTGCAGGAAAGCGTCGCGGAAAAGCTCACAAAAAAGCTGCAGACGCGCATGAGCGCACTGCGTGTCGGTCCGCCCCTAGACAAAGCCATCGACATTGGCGCGATTGTGGCGCGAGTGCAATGGGAGAGGATCGACCGTCTGGTCAAGCAGGGCGTAGCGGAAGGCGCAACCTGTTGGCAACCCGAGGTGATGATGCCGGCCCGCGGCTTGTATTACAAGCCCACCCTCTTGAGCAATGTGCATCCCGCATCGATCGTGGCGCAGCAGGAAATTTTTGGACCAGTGCTGGCAGCCATGACCTTTCGAACGCCAAAAGAAGCCGTGGAGTTGGCAAACAACACCGTGTACGGTCTCGCGGCCTCTGTATGGAGCGAAAGCGTGAACGTGGCCCTGCAGACTGCGGCGCAAATCAAGGCCGGCGTGGTTTGGGTGAATAGCACAAATCTGTTCGACCCGGCCTGCGGGTTCGGTGGCTACCGCGAAAGTGGGTACGGACGCGAAGGTGGACGTGAAGGCTTGCGCGAGTACCTGGAACCAAGTTGGTTCCGCAAGGCGCCGGCTCTGCGCAACGGGGGCGCAGCCAAACTCAGAGATCAGTTGGAAGTCGCCAATCCCACCGTCGATCGCACCGTGAAGCTGTACATCGGCGGCAAGCAGACTCGGCCGGACTCGGGTTATAGCATCGAGGTCCGCGCAAAAAATGGCAAGCTTTTGGGCGAGTCACCGCTGGGCAATCGCAAGGACATTCGCAACGCGGTGCAGGCTGCGCGTGCTGCGGAATCCTGGGCAAAAACCACCGCGCACAATCGCGCTCAAGTGCTGTTTTATATTGCCGAGAATCTGTCGCAACGCGCCGGTGAGATTGCCGGCCGGCTCGCGGCTGCCGTCGGCAAGAACCAAGCCACGCGGGAAGTGAAGCTCAGTATCGAGAGGCTGTTTTCCTACGCCGCGTGGGCCGACAAGTTCGACGGCGCCGTGCACAATCCGCCTTTCCGCAATATTTCCATTGCCATGAACGAGCCTGTGGGCACGGCGGGTGTCATTTGTCCCAAAGAGACTCCGTTACTGGGATTTTTCTCGCTGGTGCTTCCGTTGATTGCGGCGGGAAATGCCGTGGTCGCAGTGCCCTCGGAGCGCTATCCCTTGATCGCCGGCGATATCTACCAGGTTTTGGAAACCAGCGACTTACCTGGTGGCGTGGTGAACCTGGTGACCGGGCGTGTAAGCGAATTGCTGAAGGTCCTGGCCGAGCATGATGATCTAGACGCGATTTGGTGTCATGGCGATAACGAAGCTTGCGCCACCGCAAAAGCGCTCTCTATCGGCAATTTGAAACAAGTCTGGACCAATGAAGGCCGCGAAATCGATTTCTTTGATGTGCCGCAGGGCGAAGGACCGTGGTATTTAGAGCATGCCTACCAGGTCAAGAATATCTGGGTGCCCTACGGAGAATGATGGACCATCTGCGCGCTGGTTTTCCGTGAAAATCGCGACCGAAATTACCCATTCGAAGATCGGTTGCCAACAAAAAGAAAGAGGGTGGCGTCTGCCACCCTCCTCTTGTTTTGGGTTCTGCTGACTCTAGAAATGCCGAGCCAACAGGAACTGTTTAGTTGTTGGGTTCCTCAGGGTGCGTCGTAAAACACGATAAACCTCGGGTTGATTCCACTGGCGGCGGCTGTCTGCGAGGTCAACCCGCCACTGGATCCAATGGTGAACAAGGAAATGGTGCTGGCGCTGGTGAGATTGCCCGCGTTGTCCACGGCCAGCAGCGCTCCCGTAGGATCGATAGCCATGCCTGCAGGAGACTGACCCGTTGGAATTGGCGTGCCACTGATAAGCGTCGTGCTCGGCACGCCCGCAGCAAGAGTGAAGCCGAAAACTTGGCCGTTGGTTGCTGTTCCGAAATCCAGAACATAGAGGTAGTTGCCGTTCGGAGATACCGCAACATTTTCGACCGACGTCGCACCAGTAACTGCCCTCGCGCTGCCTAGCGATGTCAGGGCACCGCTGGCTCCAATCGAATAGCCTGTCACCGTGTTGTCTAGGCTATTCGGTACGTACAAGTATGTGCCGGTCGGATCAATCGTCGAATACAGTGGCCCGACTCCAGTGGGATAAGTTGCGGTAGAAAGCGGAGTCAAATTGCCCGTGCTGGGGTCGATCGAATACGCGCTGATCGTGCCGGCGATGGTGCCTGTGCCGTAATTGATGGCATAGAGGAAAGAACCGGTGTGGTCGATGACCATCGATTCTGGACTGTTTACGTTAGTCGTATAGCCAGTTACCGCGGTTATGGGCGTGAGCGCCCCGGTGGACTGATTGACCGTGAATCCCCAGATCCCTCCAGCGGTGGGGGTTGCGGTACCCGACCCGTCGTCGCTTACATACACAAAGCGCCCATACGGATCAACCGTGCCCCAGTTGGACCCGCCGGCTCCGGCAGTTTGCGCCTGGGTCACGCCAGTGGCCAGCGCGATGGCGCCCGTCGCGGGTGTAACGCTGTAGACCGAAATGTGCGTGACTCCTGCGGCAGTTTGATCGAGTTCGTACAGATACTGGCCATCCGGATTGAGGAAAGTCTGCGTTGCCGAGGTTTGCGTGGTGGTAGCCAAGCTGGCCAGATAAGGAGCCGTGGCTGCAGTTACCGTATACGAGTAGATGGTGTTGTCGTTCACGCCGGTGATATAGGCATAGTGCGTTGAGCCGGTCACCACGGTTACGGTTATTGTGCCGGTGAGGGTCCCTTCCGTGGCGGTGATCGTTGGTGCGCCTGCCGCGAAGCCCGCCACCTGTGCGGTGCCCGTGCCGGTTCCCACCACGTTGGCTTGGTTAGTCGCACTCGAACTCCACGTCACCGTGCCGGACGGCGGGTGCAGCGACATGTCCGCCCACTGCTCTTGCACCGTCAGCGCCGTGGTGTTTCCGACGGCGATCGTCGGCGGCGTGCTGGGACCGACAACCAGCGACACAGCAGCCGTCACCGTAAGAGTCGCGGTATTACTCGTTACTGTCCCCAGCGTGGCGGTCACAGACGTAGTTCCGGCAGCAACACCAGTCGCCAAGCCGGGCGTGGTGGTGCTGAACGTTGCTACGGAGGTGTTGCTGGAGTTCCAGGTCACCTGCGCGGTGACATCCTCGGTACCGGTCGTGCCTCCAGAAGTCGTGTAGGTTGCCACCGCGTCATACTGCTGCGTGGCAGTCACCGAAATGGTTTGCGTAGTTGGGGTCACCGCGATAGAGGTCAAGCCGGCCACCGTTAGTGTGGTGGTCGTGGAAGTAATGCCCAGTGCGGTCGCGGTGATCGTGGTGGTTCCTGGGGCCACGCCGGTGGCGACTCCCGAGCTGCCGTTAATCGTTGCCACCGTGGACGTAGATGAACTCCAGGAAACGGTGATCCCCTGTGTGATTGCTCCATTGCTGTAATACCCAGTCGCGGTGTACTGAATAGACGTGCCTGTGGCGATGGTGCTACCTGCGGGACTGATGGTGATGTACCGCAGAACTGGCGTACTGCTCCCGCAAGCAGCTAATAGAAAAATACACAGCAGCGAGAGCACTCCCAGGGCGGACCGACCAGAATTGCTATTCATGACGCCTCCTCAGCGTGAGAACACACCAAAACGTATGCAGAGGCAAGGCTTGCTCGACTATTACCTTGACTCGAAGGGCGGCAAAATGCATCAGTGGGCGAGGTACACACCCGACCTTGGTCGTCGGAATCCCAAGATGCCTCTGTACAGTCGGTAACAATACTTGAATCAGCGATCTGCGGCAAAGTGCCTTTCCTGTCATTGATAACAAAATGATAAACAGAGTAATGAGAAGCCTAGGAGTGTTCCCACGGGCTTCCCGGCTCTCCCCAGCGAAATCGTAAGTCCTTGATCTCTGGCGCATTACTCCGGGCAGTGCAGTTCCATGAACCCCTCGTAAATTCCTGAACCCGCTCACCGCTTCCCGCTGGTTCTCAACTCCCGATTGATGCGAATATGTATGCCGCTTCGCCTAGAAAGGCCCCCTTATGGCCAGAATGCTGACTGCAGAAGACGTACGACTTGAGGAATCCCGGCTGCGCAAGAAACATTGGAAACGTTGGGGACCTTACCTCTCGGAACGGCAATGGGGCACCGTCCGCGAGGACTACAGCGCGGATGGAAGCGCGTGGGAATTTTTCCCGTTCGAACACGCACACGGCAGAACCTACCGTTGGGGAGAAGATGGCCTCGGTGGAATCAGCGATCGCCATCAGATGATCTGTTTCGCCTTAGCCCTGTGGAATGAGCGCGATCCTATTTTGAAGGAGCGCCTCTTCGGTCTGACCGGCAACCAGGGCAATCACGGCGAGGACGTTAAGGAGCAGTATTTCTACTTAGACTCGACGCCTACGCACAGTTACATGCGCATGCTATACAAGTACCCTCAGGCGGAATTTCCATATCAGCAACTGCTGGAGGAAAACCACAAGCGCGGTCGCAGCGAGCCCGAATTCGAGTTGCTCGATACCGGTGTATTCCACGAGAACCGCTATTTCGACGTTTTCATCGAATACGCCAAGAGCGATTGGGAAGACATCCTGATTCGGATTACCGCGCATAATCGCGGCCCCGAACCCGCCAATCTGCATATCCTGCCGACACTGTGGTTCCGCAACACCTGGTCTTGGGGGAAGGACTTGAGGCGACCGACCTTGCGCCGCGCTGCCGATACTCCCCGAGGCGTTTGCGTGGAAGTGGAACACTGGCTGTACGGAAAGCGCTGGCTGCTGTCGGCAGGCCGCCCGGAATTGCTGTTTACCGAAAATGAAACCAACTACGTCAAACTATTCAATTACCGTGAGCGTGTCCCTTATGTTAAGGACGCCTTCCACGAATACGTTATCCACGGCAACAAGCAGGCCGTGAATCCTGCGTTGAACGGCACAAAGGTAGCCGCGCATTCCGCGTTTCATCTCGCCCCAGGCCAATCGGCCACCCTCAGACTCAGGCTGACCGATCTGGATCCGCAGGGCAGCCTAGACCCGGAGTTGCCCTGGCCCGGAAGCAATGCGGCTCCCGGCCAGCGCACCACAACGCTGGCGGCTCTTGCGCCGGGGGACTTCGAAGCCGCCTTCGACGCCATATTCACCCAACGCATGAATGAGGCCGACGAGTTTTATGACTCGCGAATCCCGCGCACTCTCTCGGAAGATGCTCGCATGGTGGTGCGGCAGGCCTATTCGGGCATGTTGTGGTCCAAGCAGTTCTACCATTACGACGTCGAAACCTGGCTCACCGGCGATCCTGCCGGGCCCACCCCTCCGGCACAACGTTGGAAGGGCCGAAACAAGGATTGGACTCATCTTTACAACGATGACGTGCTGTCCATGCCAGACAAGTGGGAATACCCTTGGTTCGCCGCATGGGATCTGGCCTTTCATTGCATTCCGCTGGCTATTGTGGACACTGACTACGCCAAGGAACAACTCATCTTGCTTCTTCGCGAATGGTACATGCACCCCAACGGACAACTGCCTGCCTACGAGTGGGCCTTCGGCGACGTGAACCCCCCGGTACATGCTTGGGCGGCTTGGCGCGTCTACAAAATTGAACGCCGTTTGCGCGGTGTGGCCGATCGCGAATTCCTCGAGAAGGTATTCCACAAATTGCTGCTGAATTTCACTTGGTGGGTCAATCGCAAGGACCCTGACGGCCACAACATTTTCCAAGGGGGATTTCTTGGTCTCGACAACATCGGAGTGTTTGACCGCTCTCAGCCCCTTCCCACCGGCGGACACTTGGAGCAGTCCGATGGCACCAGTTGGATGGGTATGTATTGCCTGAATATGATGGCCATCGCCCTGGAATTGGCCAAAGACGACATGGCCTACGAGGACGTGGCCAGCAAATTCTTCGAGCATTTTGTTCACATCGCCCACGCCATGAACGATATCGGCACCGACGGCCGGTCTTTGTGGGACGAAGCGGATGGCTTTTACTACGACCTGCTGCATTTGCCGAATGGCGACGAACATTTCATCAGAATTCGTTCCATGGTCGGCCTGATACCCTTATTCGCGGTCGAAACACTGGAGCCCGAAGTGATCGACCGTTTGGCGGGCTTCAAGCGGCGCATGCAGTGGTTCATCGATAATCACGAGGATGTTCCCGAACACATCGAGATGACTCAACGTTCGGCGCGCGGAGTCCGCCGGCTGCTGTCACTGGCCAATCGCAAACAGCTCAAGCGCGTTCTTAGGCGCATGCTCGACGAACAGGAGTTTCTCTCTCCACACGGCATCCGCGCCCTCTCCCGCTATCACTTGGACCATCCTTATGAAGTGCAGGTCAACGGCCACATCAGCCGGGTCGATTATGAGCCGGCTGAGTCGACCGCCGGACTCTTTGGCGGGAATTCCAATTGGCGTGGCCCGGTATGGTTTCCGTTGAATTATCTGTTGATTGAGTCGTTACAGAAGTTCCATCACTACTATGGCCAGGATTTCAAAGTGCCCTTCCCCACCTATTCGAACAACGACGTCGACCTCTGGCAGGTCGCCTCGGAGATTTCTCGCCGCCTGACCCGTCTGTTCTTGCGCGATACAAACGGCTGCCGTCCTTTTACCGGCAATAATGATTTATTTAACAAGGATCCATACTGGCGTGACCTGATTCTCTTCTACGAGTACTTTAATGGCGATAACGGGGCCGGCCTTGGGGCCAGTCATCAAACCGGTTGGACCGGATTAGTCGCCAAGCTGTTGGAGCAGAGCGGAGAATAACATGTGCCTGCAGGTGGAAGTGCAGTTTGCCAGAGAGGTCTGCGGCGAGTTGGAAATTGCGGAGTCCCGGGAGTGGCTGGTTACGAATGGGCTGGGTGGATACGCGAGTGGCACCATTGCCGGTACCACCACGCGCAGGTATCACGGTTTGCTTGTCGCTGCTCTCGAACCTCCCGTCAAACGCACGGTTTTAGTCAACGCCTTCGACGAGATCGTTCGTTATCGCGGCAGTAATTTCTCCCTGGGCACCAACCGCTGGACCAGTGGCTTCGTTTCCCCAAAAGGCTATCTGCAACTTGAGAGTTTTTGTCTGCAAGGTTGCGCACCCGTTTGGCGCTACGCCTTGGAAGATGCGGTGCTGGAAAAACGCATTTGGATGAAGCAGGGTGAAAATACCACCTACGTGCAGTTTGCCCTGATTCGCGGGTTGAACATCGACCTGGACGTCAAAGTCTTGGTCAACTACCGCGATTTTCATAACACCACGCAGGGTGCGGACTGGTCGGCGCGTGTGGACGTCCTCGAAAACGGCTTGCGCGTTGTGGCGTTCGAGGGCGCCGTTCCCATTTATCTCAAGAGCGCGTCGGGTTCGTGGACGGCGCGCAACGAATGGTACCGCAATTACTTTCTTCCGGCCGAGCAGCAACGGGGCTTGGATGACCACGAAGACCGTTTGTACGTGGCGCAGTTCCATTGCTCACTGCATACCGGCGAGCCTGTTACGTTGGTCTTGAGTACTGAACAGGACGCCGCGCTGGATGGCGAGGAAGCGCGTAGCGCCCGATCCAATCACGAACTGCAACTCTTCCAAAGCTGGCAAACACATCGTGCGCGCAGTTGCGCTCACCCAGCGGACCAGGAGCCCAGTTGGCTGTGGCAACTGGTGCTCGCCGCCGATCAGTTCATTGCCAAGCGCGTCTCCTCCCATGCCCCTAACGGTCACACCATTATCGCCGGCTACCACTGGTTCAATGACTGGGGCCGCGACACTATGATCGCTCTGCCCGGCCTGACCCTCACCATGGGCCGCCCGGAGATTGCCCGCGACATTCTGCTGTCCATGACCCGCTACGTGGACAGCGGCATGCTCCCCAACGACTTTCCTGATGCTGGTGGAACACCAGGGTACAACACGGTCGATGCTACGCTCTGGCTTTTCGAAGCGATTCGCCAGTATTTCGAGGTAACTCACGATCGCGATACCTTAAGCGAACTTTATCCCGTGTTTGTCGCCATCATCGACGCTCATGTGCGCGGGACGCGCTACGACATCCGGGTGGATCCCACTGACGCGTTGCTGCACGCCGGCACTCCGGATGTCCAGTTGACTTGGATGGATGCCAAGGTCGGCGATTGGGTGGTCACTCCGCGCACCGGCAAGCCCGTCGAAGTCAATGCTCTTTGGATTAACGCGCTGCACACCACCGCTACCGTCGCGAAATTGCTGGGACAGCCCAGCGAGGCCTATGAACGGCTAAAGCAAGAAGCAACGGACAGCTTCCAGAAATTCTGGAACGCCGAGCGCCAATGCTGCTACGACGTGATCGACACGCCTTCGGGCGGCAAGGATTCCCTATTGCGCCCTAACCAGATCTTCGCCGTGTCCTTACCTGTCAGCCCGCTCACCAGCACGCAACAAAAAGCGGTAGTAGACATCGTCGCCTCGCAATTATTGACCTCCCACGGTCTCCGCAGCCTGGGCCCATTCGAACCCGGTTATAAAGGCGAATTTGGCGGCGGGCCGCGCGAACGCGATTCGGCTTATCATCAAGGCACGGTATGGGGTTGGTTGCTGGGTCCGTTCGCGCTGGCGCACTTTCGCGTCTACCAGGACCCGCGAGTAGCACAAAGCTTTCTTGAGTCCTTGGGACGCACTATCCTGAGCGCAGGCCTTGGCACGCTGGGCGAAATTTTCACGGGCGACCCGCCGTTCACTTCCGTTGGCGCGATCGCCCAGGCTTGGACCGTTGGCGAAGTGCTGCGCGCCTGGCAAATGCTGAGCGCCGCCGAAGCTCCCGCCGATGCGGCACAAGCCGCGAGCGTCTAATCCAGGCGCGGAGCCGGCTCGTATAGCTCCACCAACACTTTGTCCGCGCCCGGCGCCGACAGCAAAAAAAAGTTAACCCGTGTTCCATCAGCCCCGGGCCGCGTTTCCGGGTACACCGGTTGCACCCCGAGCCTCTGTCGCAAAATCTGCGTGGCACGATCGACGTCTTTGCAGCGAAATTCCACTTGCTGCACGCCTTCCCCGAATTTTCGCAGGTATTTGGCGATGGCCCCGCTGCCCTCCGGATCCTTCGAAGTGAGCACGTCTATCGAGAGCCCGCCCGGCAGGTGCAACTCGAACTCCCGCGCGTCTTGATCGGGCGGCACGTCCGCAAGCCGCGGCGTTCCGCAGGCTTCCCGGATTTTTTCGAAACGCTCGGGCCTGACCGCCAGCCCGACGGTCACCCGCGGGTTATTTCCTTCCAACAAGGAAAACAGTTCTGCATCGCTCCACCAGGGAAACACGGCATGGTCGGCCAACGCCCGGCCGATGTGATGAATTTCGGTTGCGGCGGTCATCCGAACCTCGGGATCATGGGAACTCATACCGTCCAACGCGCGTTGCAATGCTCCGTTCGTGGTCGTACCTGGCTGCACGGAAATTCTCCTCAATCGTCTAGCTATACCCGGACTGCTCCGGAGATCTTGCGGCGCCCCGCCAGCAACGAAAAAAGTGTAGCAAGTAGAAGAATACCCGCCACAACTGTCAGCGAAACGTGCACCGAAATGTGTAACCACGGCTCCGCCAGCATTTTGATCCCGATGAACATCAGCACCGCCGCCAATCCGTACCCAAGGTAGCGCAAATAATCCAGCAAGTCCGCCAACAGGAAGTACAGCGCTCGCAGTCCCAGAATCGCAAACACGTTGGACGTGTACACGATGAACGGATCGCGGGTGATTCCAAATATCGCCGGGATGGAATCCACCGCAAAGGTGACATCCGAAATCTCGATCAGCAGTAATACCAGCAACAACGGCGTGGCCAGGCGCTGCCCCGCTTCACGCACAAAAAAACGCTCCCCATGATATTGCTTGGTGACCCGCAAATGCGTGCTGGCGAATCGAAAAATGGGATTGCGTTCGTAATGGACTTGCTTGCCATGCGTCCACAGCATGTGCAAGCCGGCATACACCAGAAACACGCCAAAGGCCGGCAGAATCCACTGGAAACGGGCGATCAACGCGGCGCCCGCGGCGATCATCATTCCCCGCATGATCAACGCCCCTAAAATGCCCCACTCCAGCACACGATGTTGCACTTGCTGATCCACCTGAAAGGCGCGAAAGATCACCAGGAACACGAACAGATTGTCCACACTGAGGGCTTTTTCGATGATGTATCCGGTGAAGTACTCCAGCCCACGCTGCCCGCCGTACCAGTGCCACACAAAATAACCGAAGCCCAGAGCCAAACTGATCCACACCACGCTCCAGAACGCCGCTTCGCGAATTGTCAGTTTGTGCGCCTTGCGGTGGAAAACGCCCAGATCCAACACCAGGGCAAGCACCACGAATAGGTTGAAGCCGACCCACAGCAGCGGGGTGCCCATGACCGGCAGCATAACTTAACTTTGTTTTGCGGCCTAATCCAGGGACAATGCGCCACGCAGCGCAGCCGCCTGTGCACACCGCGGCCAAACAAGGCTCAGTTCTTTTTCCTGCGCGATTATACGTTTGTGGTTTGGCCGTTAGGGGGTCGCGGCGGCCAGCTTGCGTGTATCGACGGCATTCAGATTACTCAGCTCAACGCGCGTGGCCTGGCCCGGCCGCACGGTTACCGGAACATCCCACACCAGCCGGCGATCGCCGGAGGCCGCATCCAAACCCAGCGTGCTTACCCAATAATTTCCGGGCGCCAGCCCGCTGATCTCCGCGTGGCCATCCAGATCGGTTTCCGCTTTGCCGGCCAGGTACTTCAGCTGCGCGGTGTCGGGGGCCATTTGAGTAATTCTGCTTTTGTGTGCGGCATGCAGGTTGTCCCAGGCGACCTTGGGATTTGCGCCGGTCAGTTCTAACTCGATGCCTTGCACCGTCGCTGGATGTGTCTCCAGGAATTTTCTGGTTGTGGTCAGAAACTCCTCTTTCTGCTTTTTGTACCTTTCGGGATTCGCTTCTTTATCGGACTCGCGATATTTCGGCAGAGGAAAGCCCTTGGTCACCCCGCCAGAGTTGGAGCGTTCGTAGGCGGCGAAGAATTCCGGAACCTTCATAATGTCATCGACGGTCAGCACCTGGTCGAGATCCGGCGATGTCAGATCGATCTGGTCATGGGCCTTCAGCCAGGTCTTCAATTCTGGAGAACATTTCAGATTTTCGATGAATTGCTCCCGGCTTGGCAGCGGCTCCTGATCATCCACTTCTTTCACGATATCGGCATAGCTTCTGGTCAAAACGTAAAACGGAAATTGTCGAACCGGCTCAGGGCGGCCGGCGGTAGGGGTCACCCGGGCAAACAGATCGATTGCTCCGGTGGAGGTTTGGGCCGGTAGGGGCGTGGCCAATAAACACAGCGCCGCGACAGCTACAACAATTCGCCAAGAACCTTGCATGGGGCTCATCGTAGCAATTCGTTTCGCGCCACGGGAAGCAACAAGTAACAAGGCGTGTCCAATTCGCCTAGACCGCACACCCGCACGCCTTCTGGATCTATCGCGGAAGCTCTGAGGGTCAGTACAAACGGAAGTTCACTTCGAACGTTACGATGGTCGGAACCGGCTTGCCGGACGGGCCCGTGGCGGCCTTGCACCGCCAGGTCTTCAGGGTGTTCAATGTGTTTTCGTCCAAGCCCAGCCCCGGACTCTTGATCAGTCGCAGGCCAGACAGATGCCCGTCGAGATTCACCACGGCCTCCACCAGCACCAAGCCGGAATACTTGGCCTTGCGCGCTTCTTCCGAGTACGGCGGATTGGGCATATAGAAGCAGCTCGGCATTCCCACACCGTTTACTCCAGCGTGGAACATTCCGCCACCGGTCCCTCCGCCTTCACCAGGGCCAAGCCCGCCGCCACTGCCGCTGCCGATGCCGCCACCTTCGCCACTGCCAATCCCGCCACCACCGCCCGGTCCGTTCGACATCGTCACCGTAGTGGCCATCGGGTCGCCGAAATTCGACAAATTCGGGTTCGCCACCTTCAGGTCCGGCGGCCCGAGTAGTGTCGGATCCATGGCCAGTTTGGGATTGGGGTTCTTGATTACTGCTGTTGGCGGCGTGAACTGGGTCATCGAAAAACGGGGGGCCTTCCCCTTAGTCGCCGGTTGTGGCGAACGATCTCCACCGCCGCCACCGCCGCCGGCCTTATCCGCGCCGGCCGGGAGCTTGGCAATGTACGGAGAAATATCGATCGGCGTGAGGTTGGTCTGCTTGTTGATCGCCTTCGTCGGCCGCGTGAAAACGAAAATGGGAGCAATCAACAGCGCAATAATGCTGGCATGCGCCGCGAATGCAATCGCCTGAGTCCAACCGAAGTTCTCGTCTTTGCTCCAAATGTCCTTAACTTTGACCAGCTTGATTCCCGGTGGTAGCGGCGCGGGTTTTGGGGGATGAAACAGCTCCTTCAGGCGATCAAGAAAACCGCCAAAGTTCCCGCCCCAATCCACTTCCAATCTCTTGTTGGTGACGTGTTTCGGAGCCGCCGGTGACGAGAAGAAAAATTTCAGATTTTCGCCCATGCTCGAGCCGAAGGAATTCTTCGTGAAGGGAACGTCGCTTCGCTCGATGACCTTCACCGGACGTTCGAACAGGAACTGCTTCAGGTTAGACCAAAAATTGTCAGGAATCAGGATGGCCGGCGTGCCAAAATCCGGCAGCGCAGCGTTCGGCACAGGAATAACCTCTTCGGGTCCTGTGCGCTTGGGCCTGCTCAGTTCTTCGGGAAGGAGGTTGATGAATCCAGGCACCTTTACCCCTCTGCTGGTTTAGACGCGGACCTCGCGTCAAAAGTTCGCCCAGCCGTTAAGATTCGCGCTCGCTTAGAAAGGTTGCGCGCGCCCCCCGGCTGACACCTTTTCATCTGTATTGTAGCAGAACTGGCTCTTGCAGTGACAAGTGCGTGCCCCGGGTGTGATCTCCGGTTGTTAATGTAAGGGCAAGCGGCACTTGTTACCCTAGTGTGTACGTAACTGCTTGTGAACTGGCACACTCTGTTTCGCTGGAAAGGATGAATTCGCGGCCTAATCTCGAGAGGAACGAATTCATGGACTTTGATCCTCGCCGCCGGTTCGTCTGCTCAAACAACGGAGGCCCAGCCCGACCCGCGAATTCGCCTCTGTTTACGCGCCTTTCTTCTCTCCGCCGGCTAAGGTAACATACGTGGTTACACTGCTTTCCGGATTTCCTGCCGTACAACCGAAGGTGCCGCCTGGGCCGTCCCCAAAAAGGGAAACACGGCGCTGAGAAGGGATACGACAAGTACCGTTTATGGCTGAACCGCTGGAATTGAAGAAAACTCTCAACTTGCCGAAGACCGATTTTCCCATGAAGGCAAGTCTGCCCCAGAACGAGCCCAAACAGTTGGCCGCTTGGCAGGATTCCAAACTGTACTACCGTATCTTGCAAGCACGTGAAGGCAAACCGTTGTTTGTGCTGCACGATGGGCCGCCTTATCCCACCGGCACCATCCATTTGGGCACCGGACTGAACAAAGTCCTGAAAGACATGATCGTCAAATCCAAGAGCATGGCTGGCCATTACGCCCCCTACGTGCCCGGCTGGGATTGCCACGGTCTGCCCATCGAAACCCAGGTCGAAAAGGAACTCGGCGGCAAAGGCAAAGTTCCTCCCGCGGAATTCCGCAAACGTTGCCGCGAGTACGCCACCAAATACGTCGAGCAACACAAGCGCGATTTCAAGCGCCTCGGCGTCTTTGGACAGTGGGACCATCCTTACCTCACCATGAGCCATGAGTACGAAGCCACCATTGCCAATGCTTTTCTGGATTTTGTCGAGAAGGGCTACGTATACCGCGGCCGCAAGCCGGTATATTGGTGCATTCACGACAACACCGCATTGGCCGAAGCCGAAGTGGAATACGAGGACCACACCAGCCCCTCCATCTGGGTGACCTTCAAGGTTCTGGGCGGCGGTACCGGTGAGGCTTCCAAAATCGGCCCCGATGTATCCGCGGTGATTTGGACCACCACGCCTTGGACCATTCCGCACAACCGCGCGCTCGTATTTCATCCCGATTTTGACTATGTCGTCGTGCAGACCGAGCGCGGCAAGTTGTTGCTGGCGGCCGAACGCGTGGCCGCGCTGCAAGCTGACTGCGACCTCCGGCAGGCCGAAGAACTGGGGCGGTACAAGGGACAGGATTTCGAGGGCATGAAATTCCAGCATCCTTTTCTGCCCATTCAAGTCCCAGGCCTGCTCGCCGATTATGTCACCCTGGATCAGGGCAGCGGCATCGTGCACACCGCCCCGGGGCATGGCGCCGAGGACTTCGTCACTGGCCAGAAATATGGCCTCGACGTTTATGCGCCGCTCGACGACCGCGGCGTCTACCTGGAAGGCTTGCCCGAATACAAAGGCAGAGATGTGTTCACCGCCAATCCCATCATCGTCAAACTCCTCGGCGATCGCGGCGCTTTGCTCGCCAATCATCCTTATAAGCACACCTATCCTCATTGCTGGCGCTGCCATAATCCCGTGATCTTCCGCGCCACCGAGCAGTGGTTCATCAAGATGGATCAGGCCAAGAAGGGCGGCACCGAAACCTTTCGCCAGGAAGCTCTGGCACAGATTCCCACCGTAAAATGGCTGCCCGCGTGGGGCCAGGATCGCATGTACGAAATGATTGAAAAGCGTCCCGACTGGTGTGTCTCACGCCAGCGTTTCTGGGGCACGCCTATCATCGTGTTCTACTGCGACGCTTGCGGCTCGCGCCTGGAAGATTTTGCGGCGCTGCGTAACGTGGTGAAGTGGTTCGAAAAAGAAGGCGCCGATGCTTGGTATAAGCACTCCGCAGAAGAATTGCTGCCGCCGGGAATCAAGTGTCCTTGTGGTTCGGGGAAGTGGCGCAAGGAAAACGACATTCTCGATGTGTGGTTCGATTCCGGCTCGTCGCATCTCGCGGTATTGCACGGCAACGAATGGCCTGCCGACGTGTATCTCGAAGGGCCCGATCAGTACCGCGGCTGGTTCCACAGTTCCTTGCTGATCGCCGTGGGTGTGCGCGACAAGGCTCCGTATCGCGGTGTGGTCACCCATGGCTGGACCCTCGACGAGCAGGGCCGCCCCATGTCCAAGTCCCTGGGCAACGCCATCGAGCCCAATGAGATTTGCGACAAATGGGGCGCGGACATGCTGCGCGTCTGGGTCGCCTCCGTGGAATATCAAGCTGACGTGAAGATGAGCGAGCGGGTGATGACCCAGCTCAGCGAGGCCTACCGCAAAATCCGCAACACTTTCCGCTTCGCCCTCGGCAATCTCAGTGATTTCGATCCCAGCCGGCACGCCATTCCCAACCAGCAACTCGACGAAATGGATCAGTGGATACTCGAGCGCACCGCAGACCTGGTGAAGCGCTGCCGCGAGTGGTACGGCTCGTACGAATTCCACCGCGTCTATCACGCCATTCACGATTTTTGCGTTGTGGACCTGAGCGCGTTCTATTACGACGTGCTGAAAGATCGTCTATACACCAAAGCGCCAAACAACAAATCGCGGCGCTCGGCGCAAACGGCCATTTGGAAAATCACCAGCGCGCTGGTGCGTTTGGCTACGCCGATTCTCGTGTTCACCGCCGAAGAAATCTGGAAATATTTTCCAAAGTTAGCGGGCGAACCAGACAGCGTGCACATTGCCTTGTTTCCTGAAGAAGTGGAGCTGCGAACCGGTCTCGCTCCCGCCAAAGTGGACACTTGGGAGTTGTTGGGCCGGGTGCGCAGCGAGGTGCTGAAAGCTCTGGAAATTGCCCGCAACGAAAAGAAGCTGATCAATTCCGGCTTGGAAGCCAAAGTGCTCCTGAACGCGGACTTGGAGCTGAAGGCGAAACTGAAGCACGACTTGCCGGTATTGCCGAGCCTATTCATCGTTTCGCAAGTGGACTTGATCAACGCGGGCTCCGGCGACTTCACCGCGGAAACGGTTCCTGGTCTGGAGGTCACAGTCCAGCGCGCGGAAGGCAAGAAGTGCGAACATTGCTGGAACTATTCAACTCACGTCGGCGAGAATCCTCGTTATCCGACCATTTGCGAGCGTTGCAGCGAGGCTGTCGCGGAAATTGAAGGCCGCCAATGACCGGTCCGAGCGTAGGCACCCGCCGCAAAATACAGAAATCGACTAGGAACACGTCGAGAAACCACCAGTTCGTCATTCCGAACGACGTCGGCGGAGTGAGGAATCTCTCTTTTCTTGGCATTTGGATGGAAGCTGCTGGACGACCCGGCCTATCGTCCCCTGCCTCTGGCATTTCCCTTCCCTCATGATCTTCCCGGCTCGCTTGCGTTGGCTCTGGCTCACCCTCGGCGTGGTTTTCCTCGACCGCGCCACAAAAGCGTGGATTGGCTCGCGTCCGGAGGACTACTTCCCTCATGTGTTGATTCCGCGCTTTCTGGAACTGGTTCGAGCGCGCAATCCGGGTATTGCTTTCAGTTTCTTCGCGGACGCCTCTTCGCCGGCAACCCGCTACCTGCTGATCTTTGGCGCTGTGCTGATCATCGCCATCATTGCGTGGTTGCTGGTCGCCAGCCGGCATTTGCATCCTGTCAGCGCGGCAGGCTTGGCTTTGCTGCTTGCCGGAGCCACCGGAAACGTCACGGACCGCATCGTGCATGGTACCGTCACGGATTTTCTTCAAGTCTGGTTGCATTTTCTGCCCTGGCATATTTTCAATCCCTGGCCGGCATTTAACGTCGCGGATTCCTCAGTCACCATCGGCGCGGCCCTGATTGTTTTTGATGTATTATTCGGCAAGCAGCATCCTGCACAAGCTTAGCCGGAATATCGTTAGTTGATTTTCCTCGCTCCACCACCCTCCCGAAGGAAGGAGTAGTCATGGCTCCTCGCACGTTTGGATTGTCACGCCGCGATTTCTTGGGAGCGTCGGCCGGTGCCGTCGCGGTTTCGGTGTTGCCCGGTTGCCGTCGTTTGCTCGCCGCATTTCCCAAGGTTCATAACGTTTTCGTTCCTTATCAGTTCCCCAAGGACTTCCTCTGGGGTGTGGCCACAGCTTCTTATCAGACCGAAGGAGCCTGGAAGGAAGATGGCAAGGGCGAGTCCATTTGGGATCGCTTCGCTCACACCGTCGGCAAGATCAAGGGCGCCGGTACCGGCGACGTCGCCTGTGACTCCTACCACCGCTACAAGGAAGATGTCGCACTGGCTAAAAAGCTCAACGTGAACAGCTATCGTTTCTCGATTTCCTGGCCACGCATTCAGGCCAATGGCACCGGCCAACCGAACCCCAAAGGCCTGGACTATTACAAGCGCCTCGCCGACGAACTACGCAACGCCAACATGCGGCCGCTGGCCACCTTGTATCACTGGGATTTGCCCCAGGCCTTGCAGGATGCCGGCGGATGGCCCAATCGCGACCTGGCCGGGCGTTTTACCGACTACTGTGAAATTGTTACCCGTGCTCTGGGGGATCGCGTCTCGCACTGGTGCATTTTCAATGAGCCCTGGGTATTCACCTTCTTGGGCTATGCGTATGCCCAGAATGCTCCGGGTTTGCGGGACTTTTCCGCCACGCTGCGCGCTACTCACGTTGTGAACATAGCCCAAGGCCAAGCCTTCCGCGCCATCAAGGCCGTCAACCCGAAATTCCAGGTGGGTACCGCTTTCAGCGTGTACAATTGCGAACCGGCGACCTCCAGCGCCGAAGACCGCGCTGCCGCCGATCGTGCGCACGCGTTGGCTAATGTGTGGTTTATCAGTCCTGCGTTGAAGGGCCAATATCCCAAGGGCTTTGTTGGCGAAAATCCATACGACTTGATGGGCGTTAAGCCCGGCGATATGGAACTCTGCAAAGCGCCGCTGGATTTTCTTGGCCTCAACTACTACAACCGGCAGTTGATTTCCGCAATCCCCACAGGACCGGAGGAGGCCATCACCGGCGTGCACAATTTCGACGCCACCGAAGGCCCGCTCACCGATTTTGGTTGGGAAGTTTGGCCCGACAGCTTCTATGAGCTGGTCATGCGCATCCACCGCGAATTCGACAAGCCCGTCATCGAGATCACCGAAAACGGCTGCTCCTATCTGGATTCACCCGACGTGCACGGCCGGATTCCCGACCAGCGGCGCATCGATTTTACTCGCGGATATTTGAGTGCCCTGGGGCGCGCGATCAAGGATGGCGCTAATGTTCGCGCCTATCATCATTGGAGTCTGCTGGACAACTTCGAGTGGGCCGACGGTTACACTCAGCGCTTCGGTCTGGTTTATGTGGATTTCCGCGATCAGCGTCGCATCATCAAGGATTCCGGCTATTGGTACGGCCAGCTGGCGGCCTCCGGCACTCTGACGTAGGCCGTATTTCTCACGAGAAGCAACTTTGTTAACGCCCGCGATCGGTTGAACGTGTCATCCTGAGCGCCGCGAAGTTTGTGGCGCGAAGGATCTCAACCGACAGTATGTGTTCTATTCTGACGACGATATTCGTACCCGCGCCGTCAGTCTGTTTCGCTGGGCTGAATCACCGGTTGCGCCACCAGCCGGGTGCGCAGCTTCCCGGTGCCCAGGTAAATCGCGAATCCAGCCAGGATGATGAACAATCCAAAAAGCAACCCATTCATCCCCAGAATGGATTCGTGCTCGCTTTCTACCATCGCCAGAATCAACAGCGCTAAGGGGAACACCCCGCAGCTCACCGCCCCGGCCATCCCTCCGGGCACCCGGAACGCCCGCCGCAACCGTGGCTCGTGAATTCGCAGCGCCACCAGCGTGATGAACTCCAGCATCAGCGCCGTCCCGTACAGCATGATGTCCAGTGTGACCAGCCGCTGGAAACCCAAGCCCAGGCACAGCGCCCAGCAGCTTGCCAGCACCACAATGGCCACCCACGGCGTTTGGTTCCGCTTGGTGACCTTGGCAAACAGTTGCGGCATCATGCCGTCGCGCGCCATGGCCAGCGGCAAGCGCGAGTAGCTCATCACCAGCGCGTTGAACATGCCGAACGCGCTCATCATCCCTCCAATGGTCACCATAAACCGCAGCCATTGGACGCCCATAATCGTTCCGCCCAGCTGCCCCGCCACGGAAGCCCAGGAGCCGTCTTCCGCAAAGGCTGACGCCGGCGCCCCCGCGAAGTACACCGCCAGAAAGGGAACAATGTAAGTGAGCGAGACCAGGATCACCGCCGCGATCATCGCCCTCGGATAGGTTTTTTGCGGCCGCTCCACTTCCCGCGCGATGGTCGACGCATTATCCCAACCCATGTAGTTCCACATCGCCACCAGCACGGCGCCCAGCAGCCCAACGCTCACGCCCGCGGAAGCCGCGTGTGGCTCCGCAAAAGCTCCGGTTCTGACCGGCGACAGCAGCACCACTAGCCCAAAGGGCAGCGATAGCAGGAAGAACAGCCACAGCGACGTCAGGCCGACTACCCGGATGCCCGACAAATTCAACGCCGCGCACGTCACCACCACGAACAGACCCGCGTAGACGCCGTGATTCCCCTCTCCGAACCACGGGGTCATTTGCTTTAGGTAGAACACGAACAGCGTGGGGTAAATGGCCATATCGAAAATGCTGGCGGCCAGCGACAGCCATGCTTCTTGGAATCCCCAGAAGTTACCCAGCCCGCGGCGCACCCAGGCATAGTAGCCGCCTTCTTCCGGGAGCGCGCTGCTGAGTTCGCCGATCATGAACGCCGTCGGCAGGCACCAGATCACCGGCAGAAACAGCAATACCAGAATTCCGCGGCCATAGCCCGCGCCAGAGATGATCGACTCGGTTCCATAGGTGCCCCCAGACACCATG
>Ga0187782_10000181_pt1 | contig 38946 bp, 31 predicted proteins | sample 0715_SJ02_MP15_2_FD_132454 | JGI IMG/M metagenome (GOLD analysis project Ga0187782, IMG submission 132454) | Tropical peat soil microbial communities from peatlands in Department of Meta, Colombia - 0715_SJ02_MP15_20_MG | ecosystem: Environmental > Terrestrial > Soil > Wetlands > Peat | place... | reverse complement strand
TGGGGCCGGGATATGTGTTGGGCCAGCCCGGCGGCTCCGAGACGGTGACGCTCACTGTCAATCAGCTGGCTTCCCACAATCACAATGTGAATGTCGTTACGGGAAACCCTGGGAATGCCGCGACGCCGGGCGGAAACGTGTATCTCGCCGACGAGAACGCCCCGAGCGAGAACGCCTTCACCTATCTCTCGAGCACGCCGAACGCGACGCTCTCGCCGGCAAGCATCGGTCCGAGCGGCGGAAATCTGCCGCATGACAATCGCCAGCCCTATCTCGCCATCAATTACTGCATCTCCCTCTTTGGCGTCTATCCCAGTTCAACTTGACGCAGCACGTCGCGCATCGCTTGCGCGCATCATATCCAACGCGAGGATGTCATGTCAGATCCATTCGTCGCTCAGGTCGCGCTCTTTCCCTACAATTTCGCCCCCAGGGGCTGGGCGTTCTGCCGAGGCCAAATATTGCCCCTCTCTCAGAACACCGCCCTGTTTTCGCTGCTTGGCACGACTTATGGCGGTGACGGCAAGTCGAACTTCGCTCTGCCGAACTTGCAAGCCGCGACGCCGATTCATCCCGGGCAGGGCCCGGGTCTCTCGTCTTTCGCTCTCGGCGACACGGGCGGTGAGAGCAGGGTGACGCTGCGCCAGTCGGAGGCGCCTTCTCATAGTCACACCATGTCTGCGACCTCGACAACGGGAACGACGACGACCGCCAACAACAACCTGTTGGCGCTGGGCCTCGTTCCGGGCGGCAAGACGAGCCCCTCGGCGATTGCGGCGATCTATTCCACGAATACCGGCAACGCCACGACGGGGCTGCAGCCGAACTCGGTCTCGCAGGCGGGCGGCGGCCAGCCGCACAACAATCTGCAACCCTATCTGGGGCTGAGCTTCTGCATCGCCTTGCAGGGCGTCTATCCCCCGCGCAGCTGAGCGGAGAGCGCAATGAGCACACCTTTTCTCGGCATGATCTCGCTCTTTCCCTTCGGCTATGCCCCGAAAGGCTGGGCGCTTTGCAACGGACAGCTGCTGCCCATCAATCAGAACCAGGCGCTCTTCGCCTTGCTGGGCACGACCTACGGCGGCGATGGCAGGGTCAATTTCGCGCTGCCGAACTTGCAGGGCAGTATTCCAGTGAGCTTTGGCGTCGGCTCCGACAACACGATCGCGCTTGGCCAGATTGGCGGCGAGGCGTCCCACACGCTTTCGCTCGGCGAGACGCCGGCGCACAATCACCTCATCATGACGGATGCGGCGACGCCGGCGATCAACAACACGAACTCCCCGGGCGGGAATGTTCTTGGTCAGTCGGTGGGCGTCACCACCCCGACTTCGGGGCCCAAAACGCAGTTCGGCGTCTCGATCTACAGCAGCAGCTCTCCAAGCGGCGCGCTGAATGCGGCGACGATCGATTATAATGGTGGGTCACAGCCGCACGAGAATCGCATGCCCTATCTCGTCCTGAACTACTGCATCGCTTTGCAGGGGATTTTCCCGTCTCAGAATTGAGACCAGCAGGTTAGTTGAAGACGGCCTGATAATCCTGATAGCGCGGGTCGGGCGTGTGGATGGGCGTGACGTAGATCTCATGGTTCGGCCCATCCGCGATATCGCAGACATATGCGCCTTCGGGCATCCACTCCTGCTCTTTCGGCGTGCGAAAGAGCAGGACGAAGCCGCGTCGCCGCACCCATTCCGACGGCTCTTGGAGCGGTCCGAGCATGATCTTCGTCAACGGAAACGCGAAACGCGTGCCCCGGAAGCGAAAGAGCTTGCCGACATGAGGCTCGAAGTCTTCCGCAACCAGGATTTTCCCAATATGCTCGGCGGCTTGGGGCGCAGCGTCTTCCATGGTGCTCCTCCCGTTCGATCGGGCGCCAGCATGCGGAATTCGTCCGCGCCGAGCAACGCCTATCTCGCGGAACTCAAAAAATGACGCTGCCGACGCGCTCCATCGCCGTGGACGGCCTCGTCGTCTCCATTCGGCCGCAGAGGCCGGAGGACGCGACGTTCCTCTATGCGCTGTTTCGCGCCAATGCGCTGCGCGATCTCGAACGCGCCGGCCTGCCTCAGGCGCTGCTCGATAATCTCATCGACCTTCAGCACCGATCCCGAGGCGACACTTATCGCGGCCTGTATCCGCAGGCGGAGTGGTCCATTCTGGATGTTTCTGACGAGCCGATCGGCGAGCTGGTCGAGAATGACGAGGGCCGATGCGTCTACGTCGTCGACCTGACGCTCCTGCCAGCATGGCAGGCGCGCGGCGTGGGTCCCGCGGTCATGAGGGCGATCATGGCGGACAGCGCCGCCTTGGGCAAGGACGTGCGCGCGAATGTGCTTTTCACCAACGAGCCCTGCTTGAAAATGTGCGCAAGGCTCGGCTTCGTCGCCTCGCCGCCCGATGAATCGGCGCACATGGCGTTGCGCTGGACCGCGGAGTCGACAGCGGAGAGCCAGGCGCCGGGGTGAAGGCGTCCGATACGCAAGATGTTGGCGGGCGGATGGGGGCTCGCCCTATCGTGGTGCGCTGTCCGTGTCGCTCCAGCGGCCTGCGGGCGTCGAAAGGCCGATCCATTTGTCTTTGACCTGCTCATAGTGGAGGCCCGGATCGTAGGACGGCGCGTCGAGGTTCAGGGTCTCCAGCGACAGGCGGCCGATGGCGGCCAGCACGGCGTAAGAGCCGACCACGGCGTCGCGCTGCGAGGTGACGAGATTGACGCGCGCGTTGAGCAGGTCCTGCTGGGCCTTCAGCACGTCATAGGTCGTGCGCTGCCCGAAGGCCGCCTCGTCGCGCACGCCGCGTAGCGCCGTCTCGGCGGCCTTGACCGCGACGGTGTTGAACTTGATCGCGGCGTTCGCCGTCGTGAACTGGCTGTAAGCCTGCACGACCCCGGCGCGCACAGCGAAGCGCGCGGAGTCGGCATGGATGCGCGCCTGTCCCAGCTGCTCCTTGGCCTGGCGAATGCCCGCATATTCGCCGCCGCCCTGATAGAGCGGGATATTGAGCTGGCCGAGGAGCTGACCGGAAGACTGCCGCGTGTTGGGATAGCCGAAGTAGGAGTCGTAGGTCTGGATCACCTGCGCGCCGATCGAGGCGGTCGGCGCGAGCGCAGCCTCGGCGACGCGCACGGCCGCTTCCGCCGCATCGATCTGATGTTCCGCCGCGACGATGTTCGGGTGCGCCAGAAGCGCCATCCGGATGGCGTCCTCGCGCGATCTCGGCACGAGCTTGTCCAACGCCGGCGCGGGCTCCAGCCGCGTCGGCGCGTCGCCGACGACCTGGACGTAATTCGCCATGCTGTTCTCGAGCGCGCCCTGCGCCGCCGCATAGTCCGAACGCGCCTGCGCCAAGGCCGCCTCGGCCTGCGCGACGTCGGTCATCGTCACTTCGCCGAACAGCTGACGGTCGCGCGTCACGCGCAGCTGCTCCTGCAGCACGGTGATGTTGTTCTTGCGCAGCTGCACGACGGCCGCGTCGCGCAGCACGTTCATATAGGCCGTCGCGCCATACTGCAGCGCCTGCTGCTCGGCCTGCCGCAGCCCGGCGCGCGCGGCGAAGACGCCCGACTCCGCCTGGCGCACGGCGTTCGTCGTCTTCCAGCCGTCGAACACCGGCTGCGTGATCGAAAATGTGCCGTTCTTCGGCAACCCGGAATATTTGTCGTTCATGTAGGCGCGGTTGCCATATTGATCGAAGCCCTCCGGCTCCTTGATGCCGACGCGCTGCGGCCCGCCGTTGAAAGAGAATCCGGCCTTGGGGCGCCAGCCGGCCGCAGCCTTCGGTATGTCCTCGTCGCGCACGCGGACGTTGGCGCGCTGCTCGTCGAGATCGGGATTGTTGTTGTAGGTCTTGATGAGCGCGCCGCGCATCGTCTCGGCGACCGCCGGGGCGCAGGCGAGCAGGCTGAGGCTCGCGGCGCCCGCGGCGATCGCCGAGACGACGAGGCGGCGCCGCTTCATCGCTCCCTCATCGCGCGCGAAGCCGTCTCGACGAGCGGCGAGAACAGATATTCGAGAATGCGCCGCTTGCCGGTCTTGATCTCCACCGTCACCGCCATGCCGGGCGTGAGCGGAATCTCCTCGCCCTCGACGCTCATCGTCGACTTCTGCGCGCGCAAGGTCACGGGGAAGAAGAGGTTCTGCACGCGCTGCGCGCCGGCGAAGTAGTCGTTCCGCGGCGGCTTCGCCGGGTTGCCCTCGATCGACTGGGCGTCCGGCTGAGGGATCGCGTCGTGGGCGACGCGCTCAACCGTCGCATCCAACGTGCCGAAGCGCGTGAACGGAAAGGACTCGATCTTGACGACCGCGGGCTGGCCCGACGCGACGAAGCCGATGTCCTTGTTCTCGAGATAGGCTTCGATCTCGAGACCGGCGCCGTCGGGCACGATGCGCATGAGCTCCTCGCTGCTTGTCAGCACCTGGTTCTTGGTCGTCACCGTCAGCCCGAGCACCGTGCCGGAGATCGGGCTCGCAATCGTCATGTGGCCGGTCTTGACATGCGCCTTGGCGAACTTCTGCTCGTAGTCGTCGATCTGGCGTTCGGCCTCGCCGAGCTTCTGGCTGTTGTCGGCGATGAAGCTGTCGATCGCCTTCTGGCGCTCCTTGACGAGCACCTCCTGCGCCGCGCGCGCCTCCTGCAGCTGCCCCTCCTGCGTGGCGAGCTGGGTCTGCTGCGTCTGCAGCGTCTCCATCGCGTCGATGACCGCGGCCTTGGGCGTCGAGCCGCGCGCGAGCAGAGCCCTGCGCATGGCGACGCGCTGCTGCAGCGTGTCGATCAGCGCCCGCTCCGCCGCAATCGTGCTCTCGAGCCGGCGCTCCTCGTCCTTCTTTTGTGCGATCTGCGCCTCATAGCTTTGCACGGAGACGCGCAGCTGCCGCAGGTCGCCCTTGAGCACGCGCTCCTCGCGCTCGCTGATCGGCGCAGGAATGTCGCCTTGCCAGGCGATCTTCGGCGTCTCGCCCGTCGGATCGGTCTCGGCCGCCGATAGCGCAGCGCCGCGTCGCAGCGCCTCCGCCTTATACGCCGCCAGCGCGCTGCCCGACGCGTGCTCGTCCGCGGCAGCCTCTGCGGGATCGAGCTCGACGAGCACGTCGCCCGCCTGCACGTGCTGACCGTTCTCGACATGGATCGCGACCACGCGTCCGGTCTCCAGCGGCTGGATGGTCTTGACGCGGCCGGTCGGCTGGATCTTGCCCTGCGCCACCGCCAATATGTCGATGCGGCCGAAATAGCTCCAAAGGATCGCGAAGCCCGCCAGCAGGCAGATCGCCCACAGCAGGCCGATGCGCACGGGCGAAGCGGGCGTCTCGAGAATCGACAGCGCCGCAGGCAGGAACTCCTGGTCGGAGCGCGCCCATTTCACGAGCGTCAGCGCCTTCGCCTTGTCCTGCAGCTCTTTCTTGAAGATCGACATCAGCCCTCGCCCGTCTCGTTCTGCAGCGCCCAGAGATGCGCGTAGAGGCCCCTGCGCGCGAGCAGCTCCTCATGCGAGCCGATTTCGACGATCTGCCCTTCGTGCAGGCCGATGATCCTGTTGCAATGCCTGACCGCCTGCAGGCGATGGGCGATGATGATCACCGTGCGCCCCTTGACGATCTCGAACATGTTCTTCTGGATGAAGCGCTCGCTCTCGTAGTCGAGCGCGCTCGTGGCCTCGTCGAGGATGAGGATCGGCGGGTTGATCGCCAGCGCGCGCGCGATGGCGATGCGCTGGCGCTGGCCGCCGGAGAGATTGACGCCGCGCTCCTCGATGAGCGTGTCATAGCCGTGGCTCAAGCGGCTGATGAACTCGTCGGCGCCGGCGAGGCGCGCCACGGAGATGACCTGCGCGCGGCTCATGCTGGGATTGGCGAGCGCGATGTTCTCGTGCAGGGAGCGGTTGAACAGCAGATTTTCTTGCAGCACGACGCCGACTTGCGCGCGCAGCCAGGCGGGGTTGACTTGCGTGACGTCCACGCCGTCGACGAGCACCTGCCCTGTCTCCGGGATGTAGAAGCGCTGGATGAGCTTCGCGAGCGTCGACTTGCCGGAGCCGGACCTCCCCACGATTCCGATGACCTCGCCGGGCCGGATGGCGAGCGAGACGTTCTTGATCGCCTCCGGCGCGCCGGGCTTGTAGCGGAAGGTGACGCCGCGAAACTCGATCGCGCCCTTGGCGGGCGGCAGATTGCCATGCGCGAGATTGAGCGGCTCGGTCGGCATGTTGAGGATGTCGCCTAAGCGCTCGATCGAGATCTGCACCTGCTGAAAGTCCTGCCAGATCTGCGACAGGCGCAGCACCGGCTGCGCCACCTGCGCCGAGATCATGTTGAAGGCGACGAGCTCGCCGACCGAGAGCTCGCCGTCGATGACCGCCTTGGCGCCAAACAGCAGCAGCAGCGCCGTCGTCAGCTTGTTGACATATTGGATCGCGCCCTGGCCCGCGGCGCCGATCAGTCCCGCGTCGAAGGAGGAGGAGACGTAAGCCGCGAGCCGCTCCTCCCACTGCGACTGCATCGCCGGCTCGACGGCCGCGGCCTTGATCGTCTGCGCGCCGACGATCGCCTCGACGAGCATCTGTTGGCTCTCGGCGCCGCGGTTGAACTTCTCCTTGATCGTCTCGCGCAGGATCGGGCGCACGAAGGCGGCGACGAGGACATAGAGCGGGATCGAGACGATGACGATGAGCGTCAGCTTCCAGGAATAGGCGAGCAGCACCGCAAGGAACACGACCGTGAACAATATGTCGAGCGCCGAGAACAGGCCCTGGCCGGTAAGAAAGGCGCGGATCGTCTCGAGCTCGCGCACGCGCGCCACGGTCTGCCCGGCCGAGCGCGTCTCGAAGTAGCTCATCGGCAGATGGAAGAGGTGGTGGAACAGCCGCCGCCCGAGCTCGACGTCGATGCGATTCGTCGTGTGCGAGAGCGCATAGGTGCGCAGATACTGCAGCCCGACGTCGAACGCGCCGATGACGACCATGGCGCCGATCAACACGAAAAGCGTATCATAGCTCTTATGGCTCAGAACCTTGTCGATGATGACCTGAAAGAACAGCGGCGTGACCAGCGCGAAGACCTGCACGAAGAAGGAGGCGAGCAGAACATGGCCGAGCGGACGCCGGTAGCGCCAGATCGACGGCAGGAACCATTTCAGGCTGAAGGTCTGCGGATCGACACCGGCGCCGCCGAGCTTGCGTGAGACGAGGATGGCGCTCTTGGCGGCGGCGGCGAGATCCTCGAGCGGCAAGCGGCGCTCGACGCGCGTGACGGGGTTGACGACCCGATACTCGCCGGTCGGCAGTCGACCGCCATAGACCTCATAGGCGCCATCGGCCATGCGCAGGATGGTCGGCGCCGGCAAGGCCGCCAGCCGGTCCTTCTCGACGGGCTGAATGGGCCGCGCCTTGAGGTCCAGAAGCTGCGCGGCGCGAACGATGTCCTCGGGCGCGACGGGCTCTCCGTCCAGCGCGAGTTCGCGCCGCAACTGCGCCGGCGACGCGATGATGCGAAAATAAGCGGCGATGCCGCAAAGCGCCTGAAACCCCGAATCGCTCTCGTCCGAAGCCTCTGTGAACCGCGACGCGCCACCCATAACGCTCGTGCTCTTCTCCGCAACCAATGCACCCGACTATGGATCGGCCCCTCGCAACGAACAGGAGGAGACATAGTTGCGCCCTTCGGATCCGATAGGCCGTTCGGCGCTACGCCATATTGACCCACGCCGGAGCCCGACTCTTCGCGAGGAAGAGGGCGCCATGCTATCGGGCGACGTTCTAGCCGAAGCGCGTCAATGATCAAAGTCGAATCTTCTCTCGGCCCATGCGCGCAGGGTCGACGGAGCCCTCCCGCCTGGAAACGCCGCGCGCCCGCGGATCCGGGCTGCTTCACAATATGCCAGGAGCTCGGATCGGCGGCGCCGGGATTGGTCGTCGCGAGCATTGGCGTGACGCGCTTCCGAACCCGATCCTGACCGTAAGGCTCTTTCCGACTGGATCGAGGATTATGACGGCGCGCCCGCTCGCCCATCTCGACCTGCCGCTGGACCCGCAGTCTCGGGCGCTCGCGCGCCTCTGCAGAGGGGCTCGCGTCGCTCATCGCCGAGCTCGAAGCCGCCGGCAGCCTCGACAATTGAAAGGCGCAAGGCTAACGGGGGTCGTCAAATACGCACAGACCTGCTGAGAACGAAACCGCCTGCGATCACTATCGAAGCCGCTTCAGCGCTTCTCGTTCCACATAAACAACATTGCCGATGGTCCGAAGACATGGGGCGTAGCCTCTTTCGCTCATCAATCTCGACATCGCTTCGGAATTGTCCGCGCCTGCCCCGGAAACGGCCTCCACGCAAACGACCTCCGGACGGAATTCGTCGAAGGGGAACGATGCGAGGATGTCGAAATCCAGGCCCTCGACATCGATGCACAGCAGATTGAGCGGGCGTTGCGCCGAAAAGTGCTCCCGCACGATCTCCGACGCGGTCTTCACGTCGACCATCACGACATCCGTCATCTCGAACTGGCGATTCTCATTCAGGAAGGCCTCGATCGTCGAGAGATTGAAGGAATTGCGTCCCGACCAATTATCAATCCGGTAAAAAGGCATGCGCCCGGCTTTGACCGCGACGCCGACGTTGAGGTTGACGTCATCCGGTCGCATTTCGTGGAACGCGCCGATCAAGTCGGGGTTAGCCTCCACGTTCACGCCGCGCGCGCCCGATCGGTATAACAGCGCTGTATTGCTGCAATTCAGGGGATGGTGCGCGCCGAAGTCGAGATAGGAAGGGCTGGCGATTTTGAGGTGGGAAAAGATGTTCGCAAAAATCAGATCTTCTCCGAATTGCGCATAAGTGACGTGGCCAAACGCCTGGTCGCCGTGTCCGGACCAGGCGGAAGAGGCTGACGGCAGGTCGCACGTGTTCGCCGTTCGACTTTCGTCCACGGCGTCAGTCGCCGCGACAGCTTGTGGCGACGGCGCTTGCGCGGCTTCGTTTGCAGACCGTTCCTTGGTCAGCAGATCTTCGAGGAAGAAGATTCGCTGCCGGGCCTCGATGAGCTGCATGTGGATGCGCTGATAGAGCCGCGGCGCAGTCGCCTCCGGGGCGGGCTTGGTCGCTTCCCTGACGTATTGATCAGCGGCAAGAGCCAGGAAATCATCGAGCGGGCGTTGCGCCAGCGTCTCATAGAGCGCTTGCGGGTCGACCGCCGGCGAACCCGTTTTCCTGCAAGCGATATTGAGCGACAACGCCGAGTGTTCGCCGCCGGCCTGGGGAATCCATCCGTTTGAAGCGTCCGTCAAATCGGAGTTCCACCAGTCGAACTCGCTGAAGCCCATCGCTTCCAGAATGTCCACGAGCATGCCTGCCGTGAAGCCGTAGCGATGCCGCTCCAGAGGGTTCTGGCGCCCGCCGCATCCATAGATGAGTCCCAGAACATGGAAGGGGGACGCTGAGGAGTTGAGCAGCATTCGCGCGAGCAACCCCATGTCCGGTACGGCGATCTTCAAGGAGCCGCCCGGCGCGAGCGCGCGCTGGAATTCAGCGATGGCGAGGAAGCTCTCCGGCCAGTCCAGATGCTCGAGCACGTGCCCGGCGACGATCTCCTCGCAGCTCTCCGCCGCAATCGAATTGCGAAGCTTCGTAACGTCAGCAAGCATGTCGGCGCCCACCAAAGGGTCGATGTCGACTGTCGTATATCCGGCCGGCTTGTAGTTTCGAGAGCCCACGTAGAGCTTCATCTTCGGCTCCCTAGACGCTCGAATGCAGCGCGAACGCTTCGACCGGGCGAGCGCTGCAAGCAACAATCTCCAACCGGCCGAATTGAGACGGCCATGTCAATGGTCCGAGTCCTCATCCTGAGGAGGCGCCGCAGGAGCCGTCTCGAAGGATGCGGCTCCATGAATCTCGCGAGGTTCCGCCCCCGACCATCCTTCGAGACGCCGCTTAGCGGGCTCCTCAGGATGAGGACGGCGGGATTGAAGCGTTCGCGCGATCGCCCTGGCTCTGTCGAAGATGCTCGGCCTCGCGTGACTCGACACAGGCGCCCTGCGCCACTGCGCCGCGACGCGCAGCGAACCGACAAACTGAGGCGTCAGGGTCGCGTGATCGGCGAGAGCGGCGCAGGTTCGATCGGCCTTGAGCCAGCCGCCGAGCGTCGCGCCCTCAAACTGGAGCGCACGGGACAGCGCTTGCAGGCGGTCCGGCCCGAAACCCGAATAGAACAGCAACCTGCCGCCATCGCGGAGGAGGCGCGCGCCCTCGGCGAGGAGACGCTCGGCGTCTGCGGCGCAAAGCCCGCTCAGATCGACAAATACGAATTCGTAAACACCGGAGTCGGCGGGGATGTGCGCGGGCAGGGCGGGCCGCAGCAAAACGGACTCGACGCGTGCGGCGAGTCCTGACCAGACGCGGCTGCTCACAAAGACGTCGAGGCTTGAGCGCCTCTCCTGCGGAGCGCCCGCAATCTGCGATAAAAGCGCTTCGCTCTGCAGGACGAAGGCCGAAGTCTCGCCGCGCGGCTGCCCCGAGAGCCACTCGGCGACTCCGCTCAAGGCCCGCCTCTCGTCTCCGCCTGCAATGGCGCTCGCCCGCTCGAAGCTCACGAGCTTGGACCAGCTCGCCAGCCTGACGATCTGCGCAACGACCTCGGCAGGCTCGTGCGAGTCCATGCATTCCGGCGTCCTTAGCCCCCGGACGCAGGACTTCGCCCACTCCGGCGTGATCCACCAGCAGTCGCCGCAGAGCTTCGGCGCCAGATTGACATTCGGCTTGTAGCCGAAGAACTCAACGGAGGTCGGGCCGAACATCACGACGCTTTTCTGTCCCATCGAGCGCGCGAGATGAACGATGCCGCCCTCCGTATCAGCATGAACCTGTCCATGCTTCACGACGAGCGCGGTCTGTGCGAAGCTCGTCTCGCCCCGCAGATCGACGTCGACGTTCTCGATCAGATTTTCGTGCGCTTCGCCGACCTGCGCCACGATAAAGCCTTCGGCCTGCAGCGACGCCACGATCGCCCCCCAGGTCGCGTCAGGCAAGTTCTTCGTCTGCCGCCCGCCGAGCGCCGCCATGTGGCGATCGGATCCGTGATGGACGGTGACGTAGGTCTTGCCTTTGAGCTTCGCGGCGACATCGGCCCCGAGCTCCTGCGTCGGGAAAAAGTCGCCCGCGAGTTCGGAGTCGATCGGGAGATTGCCCGTGTAGCCCACGAGATCGTATTTCGACATCCCCAGCTTGACGGCTTCTTTGGCGAAGAGATTATTGAGGAGCGGCCAGTCGCGGCGCGCGTATTTCTGCCATTGCGAGGCGCGGCTGTGCGCGGGAATCAGGAATTCTGCCGGGACCCGGGAAAGCGGCGGCGTGGCGTAAGTGACCACGTAGCGCACGTCGGCGATAAGATCGAAGATGTCGAGGGCGCTGGCTAGAGCGAGAAACCGCTCTTTCGCATCCCCCTGCAGCTTGAGAATCGCATGCACGTAGGGGTTGCTGCCGAAGACAAGCTCGGCTTGCGCGTGCTCATGCATGACCACGATGCGGGCGGGCGCGAAGCGCTCGTGCAGCCGGCGCACGACGCTCGCAAGATAGATCATGTCGCCGAAGCCGCCACTGCCCACGACAAGGATAGTGATGGGATCCTGTCCGCCATCGTGTGGATGCAGCCCAAATATCGGTCCATCGAGCCCGCAGCGATGCAGGCCGTTCACCCAAGCGTCGCGCCGCTGCGCCACGTCGAGATTGCGAGCCGCGAGGTCGATGCGCAGCGCGAAATACCGCTCTTCGTCGGAGAGCAGGGGCGTGTGATGCCCCCCCTCCCGCAAAGCGCGCGCGAGTTCGTCCCTCTCGATTTCCAGCCCCCGTCGCTCCCGCTCGAGCTGCTCCTTCTCGAGCTCAAGGCCTCGTCGTTCCCGCTCAAGCTGTGCGATCCTCGAGTTTGCGCGCGCGAGGCGATCCATCAGCTCGCGAACTTGCTGAGAACCAAGATCGGAAGACGGATCGCTGCTCCTTGTAGCCATGCTCTGCGGACCTGAGACGCGGGGAAGAGGCCGGGATCCATTAATGCAGTTGGCCTTACCGGTAAAGTTTAAGCTTTGCAGTCAGTTAGACCAGGCTGCGCCTCCCTGCTTTGGAACGAAAGCGCGGCGACTCTCCGATGCGCCCGGCGAGGCGCCGAGGGGCCTCCGGTTCAGGACCTGGCGCTTCGGCGCCACATCAAGGCTCAGCTAACGCCTTTCTTAACGCTTGGCGCCTATAACCACAGGAAAATGCTTTGCCGCCAGACGCGGCGCGGGTGCGAAACAATGGACGAACGCAGAACCAGACAGCGGCGGAAGGCACTGAAGCACGCGAAAATCATCTTTGACAAGGGTTGCGTGATCGATTGCACGCTGCGCGATCTGTCGACGACCGGCGCCTGTGTCGAAGTCGCGACCCCCATAGGCATTCCCAAGGACTTCAAGCTGCAGGTCGGTCCTGAGGTTCATCGGTGCCGTGTGGAGTGGACGACCGCGAAGCGCATGGGTCTCGCCTTCCTGTGACAGGGAAGCCGCCCTTCGGACTGCGCGAAATCTTGATCCGTGGACACCGCGTCCCAGTTACCTCCCCGTCAACCTTGTGTCGGGGAGAACATAAATGGAACGTCGTGAGTTCGTGACCGCGCTCGGGGCGGCGGCAGCCGCGCTTTCCGTTTCGAGCGCCTTTGGCGAAGAAACACGCGCGCCCGCAGCCATGCACATGCATCCGCCCAAATTCAAGGCGCTTGCCGACTCGGCGGGGAAATGCGTGTCAACGGGCGACGACTGCCTGCGTCACTGTTTCGGCATGCTGTCGATGAACGACTCGAGCATGGCGGACTGCACCAAGGCGTCTTACGATCTCGTGGCCGCCTGCGGCGCGCTCGCCAAATTGGCGGCGGTCAATTCGCCCTTCGCGCCGGCCTTCGCAAAGACCGTCGCGGACGTGTGCACGACCTGCAAGAAGGAGTGCGACAAGTTCCCGCAATATAGCGAGTGCAAGGCCTGTGGGGACGCCTGCCAGGCCTGCGCGGAGGAATGTCGCAAGACCAGCTGAGGGGTCGTCGCAGCCGCGTCGTCTTCTCGGAACGGGAATGCCGACCACGGCGCTCGCGTTACGCCTCGATCTTCGCCATCAGGCGATCCCAGGCGCGTTTCTCTGCGTCGCCGGCGGTCTTCTCGACCGCTATCCTGAGATAGGCGACCTCGCGAGAAATCTTGTCTTGGTCCAGCCGGTCGAGACGGGTCGCGAGGATCGCCGCCTCCAGCACCGCCGCCCGGGCGCGGTTCATGCCGAGAAACGGGCGATGCGAAACGACGCGTCGCACTGCGCAGATGAAGCGCGGACGCTTCTCGTCGGGCTCGATGCGCTCGACTTCGAGCTCGGCGTGCGCCAACGCGTCCGAAAGCCTCTGCGCCGGCCAGCCCTCGACAGGCTGCATCGGAAAATCCCGAAAGCCTGTCACGAGGCCCGCGAATATTTCCGCATCGTCGGTGAAGCTCGCGGTCGCTAAGCCGCGCGTCTCGAGATTATGGAGCGTCGTCGAGGGGCGGAACGGCGCGATGACCCAGTTCGCGCCCTCCTCGATGAGGCCGAGCGGCGCGATATGCGGGGCGTTGGAAGCGTCAAGCGTCGTCACGACGCACTCACGGATCATCGGCATCACGGCGTCCTTTTGCGCTCAGCTGCGATAGTCGCCGTTGATCGCCACATACTCCTTGGTGAGGTCGCAGGTCCACACGCTCGCGGCGCCGGCGGCGAGGCCGAGGTCGACGCGGATGAGGATTTCGTCGCTCTTCATGATTTCGGAGACGGCCGCCTCGTCGTAGCCGGGATCACGCGCGCCCTTGCGAGCGACCCGCGTGTCGCCGAACCAGATCGCGAGCCGGTCGCGGTCGGCCTCTTCCCCCGCCTTGCCGACCGCCATGACAACGCGGCCCCAGTTCGCGTCCTCGCCCGCAACGGCCGTCTTGACCAGCGGGGAGTTGGCGATCGAGAGCGCGACCCGCTTCGCCGCCCGAGCCGTGCGCGCGCCCTCGACCCTGACCTCGATGAACTTGCGCGCGCCCTCGCCATCTTTGACAACCTGATGCGCGAGATCGAGCAGAAGCTCGTTCAGCGCGTTCTTGAAGGGCTCGGCGCGCCGGTCGCCGGCTTTCGCGATGCGGCCGGCGCCCCGTTGCGCAGTTGCGCCCGTCGCAAAAAGCAGCAGCGTGTCCGAGGTCGAGGTGTCGCTGTCAACCGTGATGGCGTTGAAGGAGTCGCGAACCCCGCGCGCCAACATGGCCTGCAGCGCTTCGGCGCCGATCGCCGCGTCGGTGAAGACGAAGGCGAGCATGGTCGCCATGTCTGGCGCGATCATGCCAGCGCCCTTGGCGAAGCCGGCGATGCGCGTCTCCACGCCGTCGATCGAAGCCGTGCGCGTCGCGAGCTTGGGATATGTGTCCGTGGTCATGATCGCGCGCGCGGCCGCCTCCCAGGCGTCCGGACGCGCTTCGGAGACGAGCTGCGGCAGCACGCTCTCGAATTTGCTCGCGTCGAGCGGCTCGCCGATGACCCCGGTCGAGGCCAAAAACACGCGTCGATCCGCGACATGAGCCGCGGCGCCGACGAGCTTCGCCGAGAGCTTGACGGCTTCTTTCCCCGCCTTCCCAGTGAAGGCGTTGGCGTTGCCCGAGTTGACGAGCAGCGCGCTCGCCTCTCCCCCGGCGAGGCGGTCCCGGCACCAGTCCACCGGCGCCGACGGACACTTGGACTTTGTGAAGACTCCGGCGGCCTGCGTTCCTTCCTCCAGCAGCGCCAGCATGACGTCGGTCCGTCCGCGATAGCGGACGCCCGCCGAGCCGGCGGCGAAGCGCACGCCTTCGATCGCCGGAATTTGCAGGACGGCTTTGGGCGCGAACTTGGAAACCGGCGAGTCTTTGGCCATTTTCGGAAATCCTTGCAGGGGCCGGAAGGGCGCGCCCGATGTGGCCGCGACACGGCGCGACGTCAAGTGGCTGGTCGGCGCGGTCCTCCGAGCCGTCCCGAACCGAAGTGTCGCCGACCCGCCTTCGCGGCGTGGGCCAAATATCTACTTCGTATGTAGGGAAAGTGGTGTATACTGATCGCTGTTCCAGCCCTGCAATGGGAGCACGGGAGAAAAACATGAACGTCCGAACGCTGATCCTCGCCGCGGCCGCATCCTGCCTCGCCAGCGCAGGATCAAGCTGGGCCGCGTCGGGTCTCCAGGCCGGATGGTCCGGATGCCGCAGCGCCGACGCGGCGGCGCGCATCGATGGCTGCACGCAGGTCATCAACCATATTCAGCGAGAGCCGAAGAGCAACAAGATCAGCGCCTATTTCAATCGCGGCGAAGCCTACCAGGCGCGGGGAGATTACGATCACGCGATCGACGACCTCTCGAAGGCCTTGCAGATCGAGCCGGCCTCTCCCGATCTTCTGGCCGCTCGCGGATCGGCGTACAGGGGCAAGGGCGATCTGGATCATTCCCTGGCCGACTTCGACGCCGCCATCGCGCGCAAGAAGAACCATGCCCGCGCCTATCTCGGCCGCGGATCGGTCTATTACGCCAAGGGGGACGTCGACCGCGCAATCGCCGATTTCACCGAGGCGCTCAAGATCGATCCGAAGAGCGCCGACGCCCTCAGCGCGCGCGCGATCGCATATCGCGCCAAGGGCGATGCGGAGCGCGAACTCGCGGACCTCAACGAGAGCGTCAATCTGGACAAGCGCCGAGCTGCGCCCTTGCTCGCGCGCGGCGCCTATTTTCAGTCGAAGGGCGACCACGACCGCGCGATCGCCGATTTCAGCGCGGCGTTGGCGCGGGAGCCGAAGTCCGCGCCCGTTTACAACGCTCGGGGGCTCGCCTATCACGCCAAGGGCGATCTCGACCTTGCGATCGCCGACTTCGATGCGGCGATAAAGCTCGACCCTTCGCTCGCCAGCGCCTTTGTCAACCGCGGCAACGCTCTGCGAGGCAAGCATGAGGCGGAGCGCGCCAAGTCCGACTACGAAGCGGCCCTGAAACTGAAGCCCGATCTGGCCTCGGCCAACAAGGGCCTGCAGGAGGTCGAAAAATATTTGTCCAGCAAGGCCGCATCAGAGCAGCGGGAATCCGGCGCTCGACCGTAGTTTGGCGGGCCGCCGCAGCGGCCGTTCCTGTCCCGGCGTCGCCGCTGACCCCGGGTCTTCGTCCGAAGCTCGCTCGGCTCGTCAGCTTGCAAGCGTCTCCCGGCGCGACGCGACTCTTGGAGCCCCCGAGCGCCCGCGCATCTCCTCCAAACGAATCGAGGCTGACCGATGTTCGGCGTTCTCACCTTCACACATCGCTGGTTCGGCGTCGTTCTGGCGCTGTTCATGCTCGGCTGGTTCTCCTCGGGCCTGCTGATCGCCTTCGTCCACAGCCCGGCGGCGACGCGCGTCGAGCAGCTCGCGCATGCGGCGAGCCTCGCGCCCCAGGACGGTTGGCTCTCGCTTGGCGAAGCGCTGACGCGGAGCGCGCCGGAGCGGGCGACGAGGGCCCGGGCGCAGCGAGAGGAGCCGCACACGGGCGTGGAAGGTCGCGCCCGCGAGCGCGGCGACCGGCGTGGTGAAAGCGATATCGTCGAGGCTCGTCTGACGCGTGTCGACGGCGCGCCCGTTTGGGTCATCGAAGACGATCTCGGCCAACGACTTGCGATTTCGGCCTCCGACGGGGCGCTGCTGGAGATTTCGGCGGCCCAGGCGGAACGCATCGCGCGCGCGTGGCGGGACGCCCCGGAGAGCGAGCGCGTCGCCTATGACGACACGGTCGAAGCGCCCGTCGGCGTTCGCAACCCGGAGGCGCTCAGGCCATTTCATCGCGTCGCGATCGACGACGGCGCCGGCTCGCAAGTCGTCGTTTCTCAGCGCACCGGCGAGGTCGTGCAGAATTCGACGCGCGTCGAGCGCGCCCTCGCTTACGCGGGCGGCTGGCTGCATCTCTTCCGCTGGCTCGACGACCTTGGCGCCGGCGATTTTCGCCGCGACGCGCTGAGCTGGGCTGGGGGCCTCGCGACCCTCGGCGCGCTGACGGGCCTCATACTCGGCTTCATCCGCTGGCGCCCGGGCTTCTTCGGCCGGCCGACCTATCTTGGCGGACGCACGCAGCCCTACCGCGAATTCTGGTTCAAATATCACTTCTGGGTCGGGCTCATCGGCGGCGTTTTCGCGTTGCTCTGGGCGACGAGCGGCTTTCTCTCGACCAATCCCGGGCAGATCTTCTCGCCCGCTACGGCAAGCCGGGAGGAGCTTGCGCGCTTCAGCGGCGGCGCTCTGCCCCCTGTGGTTAAGGATTGGAAGCCGGATTCGGCGCTCGCGGTCGACGAGAACGTGGTCGGCCTGCAATGGAGCCGCTTGGCAGACCAGGCCATCCTCTTCGCGGTTTCGCGCGACGGCTCGCGGAAGCCGCTCGCCGTCGCAGGGACGGTGGAGGCGTTCGACGAGGCGGCGCTGCTCGCGGCGGTTCAGCGGCTCGCCGGCGAGACGGCGATCGCCTCGCACGAGCTGCTCTCAGACTACGACGACTATTACTATCCCAATCACCGCCAGACCTCGGCCGACAAGCCGCTCCCCGCTCTGCGCGTGGACCTCGCCGACGAGGCGAAAACCTCCGTCTACGTGGATCCGAAAGACGGGCGTCTGCTCGCCAGGTTCGATGACAGCCGTCGTTTCTATCGTTGGCTCTATTCGGCGGCTCACCATTGGGACTTCGGCTGGTTCCACGAGCGCTGGCTCAGGAACGCCTGGCTCGCGACCTGGATCTCCTTCGGCGTCGTCCTGGGGTTGAGCGCCGTGGTGCTCGGCTGGCGTCGGCTGCGACGAACCTTCATTGACGCCTCGGCCAGATACAGGCCCGTGATCAGCGCGAAGACCCGGAAGCCCGCGCCGCACGCGGCGAGTTGAGAAGAGAGACGTTGACCGCGGGTCCCGGCGCGCCGAAGCGAGAGTCGTAGCCGGATTGGCGACGAGCGGAGAGACCATGAGCAGGCGGATCGTCAGAATATTCGTCGAGGGTCAGGTGCAGCGCGTCGGCTATCGCGTGTTCGTCGCGCGCGAGGCCGGACGCCTCCATCTGCCCGGCTGGGTGCGCAACCGCCGTGACGGCTCGGTGGAGACGGTCGTCGCGGGCGAGAACGATGTGATCGAAGATTTTCTGCGCCTCGCCAGACGCGGTCCTTCAACTGCGCGGATCGATTCTCATCGCATCGAAGAGGCCGACGAGGCTGCGTTGCGCGAGGGCGGCGGCGAGCAAGGATTCGTGGCTGCGCCGGAGATTTGAGCTTGAGCCGCGTCATGGCATGACAGCGCGACGCGAAAAAAAGGCGGTCGCAAGCGACCGCCAAGTTCCGAGGACGTCAAGGATTACCGCTACTACTGCGACAGCGTCGGGCGTCCGATCACCGCGCGCAGATCGTTGAGCGAGGCGACGCGCGGGCCGTGCAGACCAGCGATCTGCGCGACGTCAAGCTTCAACCGCTCGATATTCTCATAGAGATTGACCGAATAGGGATTGACCGTCTTCGGCAGAGGCGCATCCGCCGCGAGCGGCGTATAGGCGTCAGCCTCGACGAGAACCTTCTCCTTCGGCAGATAGACGAGCGCGAGATCGTCGCTGTGGCCGCTGCCGGCGATGTGATGCAGCTCGATCGAGCGCGTCCCGTCGCTCAGCACGTGCTTCTCGCTGAACGTCTCGAACTTCGCAGACTTGTTCGACTTTGACAGGCTGTCGGGGTTGATCGTGTGGGGGTTGGCCCAGGCCTTTTCGAGATAGGGCTTGTCCAGCTCATGCGCGACGATGATCGCCCCCTGGTCGACGAATGTACGCAACCCGCCCGAGTGATCGAAGTGCACGTGGCTCGCCACGACATATTTGATCGGCTTGTTTGGAATGATCTCGCCGATCTTCTTGATAAGCGCGAGCGAGCGCTCCTCGTTGAGCGGCGCCTCGACCAGCACCACATGGTCCTTCTGCTCGATCGCCACGCTGTGATGCGTGCCGCCGGTCAGATGATAGACGCCATCGGCAAGCTTGTTGGCCGTGACCGTGACAGGCGGCGGCGAAGCTTTGGCGACGGCCTCGGGAATGCTGATCTCGGACGGCGCATTGAGCTTGGCGCTCGAAACCTGAAGATGCAGGACCGGATAGCCGCCTTCGGAGCGCGTGAGCTCGGAGGGAAACTGCACGCCGCCGAAGTCCTTGTAGTCCTTGTACTTTGTCTCGACGAGCGTATCGCCGAGCACCGGCGTGTCGATCCAGGTCTTGACCCATTCGACATGATTGGCGGCGTCGATGAACCCTTCGTAGCGATATTTGCCGTCGACTGTGAAGGATACCTGCACGCCGCCGTTCGACGGCTCCGACTTTGCGGAATGCGCGAGCGCCGCTTTGACGAAGCCCTGCGGCGTCGCCCAAATCTCGGCGTTGCGCTCTTCGACCGACGCAAAGGCCGGGGTCGGCGTCGGCGCCGCTCCGGGCGGCGAATTCGCCGGCGGCGCGACATTCCAGGCCTTGCCGGCGCTCACATACCAATCGAGCTTCTGCTCGGTCGGCGCGGGGCGCGCTCGCCCGGGCTCGATCGTCTGGATGCGCGTCAGTTGCACGCGCTCCGAGGCGCTGTCGAAGTCGATCGCCGCGTCATAAGCGCTCACGTCGAACTGCGGCCACGCCCCGCCCGGAACGGGCGCCTGGCCGAACTGATACCAGTGCCCCGAGCCCGTGAACTGGAGCGTCTTGGCGCCCGAGACGCCGAGCGCCGCGGCTGCGTCCTGCAGCGACGCCGCCTGCGCGACGCCGAACGACAGGGCCAGGGCAAGCGCGGATAAAGAGGCCGCGCCGAGTTTGTTTCGCATGGAGAACTCCTTTCTGTCAGTGCTGGGGCTTACTTCAGGCGCGCTTGCACCTTTTGCAGTCCGGCGAGCGCATATTGCTCGTCCTTGTCGGAGCCGCGCGCGCCGCCGACGCCGATCGCGCCGATGATCTCGTCATTCACCTTGATGAGCACGGCGCCGGCGCGCGGGAGATAATTGGGATTCGCGGCGACCTTCTCGGCGAGATTCTTGTCCGTTTTCACTTGCTCGGCGAGCTGTCCCGACGGCTCCTTGAAAGCGAGCGCCGCCTGCGCCTTGAAGTTGCTGTTCTGCACGGCGCGGGGCCCCGTGCCGTCGGAGACGAGCACCGCTTTGAGCACGCCCGCGGAGTCGATGACGGTGACGGCGACTTTCTGATCGGCGGCCTTGCCTGCCTCAAGCGCGGTCTGCGCGGCTTCCAGCGCGAGGTCGAAGGAAGGCCCGCGCGCCGGAGGCGGAGGAGGCGCCTGCTGCGGCGCTGCTGCTTGCGCGGGCTGCTGCGGCGCGCTCTGCGCGAGCGCGAGGCCGGCGCTCGCGAGGAGAATGGCGGCGGTGGTCGTCAGTTTCAGCATCTGCGTCTCTTGATCTCTTTTTGCTTGAGCGATGGTCGAGACCTTCAGCAGGTCGCGAGCGAGGTCAGCGCGGAAAGCGACGGGTCCGCGTCTCGATGAAGCTCGAGCGCCGCGCTCCGGGCCGTGTCGGCGCTGTCGAACAGTCGATCCTCCAGCGCGCGAAAGCTGTTCTTGATGGCGAAGAAACGGTAGCCGTCCCGCTCCTTCGCGATGACGCCGACCGCGTGAGCTTCGATCTCGACGAGATAGGCGTGAAAGCTCGCGACCTGATTGTGCCCAGGGATCACGTCAGTTCTCCTTGGCGGGGATATGAAAGGCGGCGTTGTCCGGCGGAACGACCGCGGTCTCGGAATGCGGCGCGCCCGACGGCGCCCAGTCGTAGGGAACCGGTTGCCCGCGATAGACGCTGTAGTTGACCGTGGGCCTGCCGGTTTCGGCGTCCTTGCCGAGGCGCGGATAGGGATTGAGATATTCCCAGACGATCTGGCCGTCGGGCGTGACCTGGAAAAAGCGGCCGATCTGGCCCTCGTCGATGAAGGTGTTGCCGTTCGGCAGCCGGCGCGCGTTGCTGATGTGGGTGCTGCGGAACGTCCAGCCCGAACCGCCGGAGCTGGCGGCCGTGTACTGCCAGACGATTTGCTTCGTGACCGGGTTGATCTCGAGCACGCGCGAACCGCCGGTCAGCGTCGTCGATGCGGCGGGATAGCCGGCGGCGCCCTGATTATCGAAGACAAGCAGATTTCCGGCGCCAGGCAGACCCTTGGGAATAATGTGCGCGTCGTGCTGGCCTGATATCTGGTCGACGGGCCGCGGCAGTTTGCGTGAGGCGGGGCCGCCGTCGACCAGGGGAGGAAAATGCGGTCCCAGCGTCCAGACGATCTTGCGCGTTCTACGATCGACGATCGCGATGAAATTGCCGTTGCGCGAGTCGAAGATCAGGTTCTCGGGGGCAAAGCGCTGATCGCCCTCGTCAAACCAATGATTGGGGCCAAGCGGCTTCAAATTGTTGACGTGGAGATAGTCGGCGTTTGACGACGCCTTGACGAGCTTCAGCTCCTCGGGAGCGAAGCCGATCTCGTCGATATGGTCGGAGGCGGCCCAGGTCCAAACGATGTCGCCGTCCGGGTTCACTTCATAGGCCACGTCGTCTAGCACCTGCGGCTGCGAGAAGCCTGGCAGAGGATAGACGATGTTTGAGAGCACCAGCGTATTGCCGTTCGGCAGCCGCGAGATGTCGTGATGCTGCTGCGCCCGGCCGCCGGGCGCGCTCGCTCCGAACTCCCAGACCTTCTTGCCGTCCCAATCGACCTCGCCGACCGTCTTGACGACGCGCGTCTGGACGCGCCCCGGCACGAGATCCGTCCCCTTCCCTTCGTCGCTCTCGAGCGTCACGAACAAATGGCCGCGCGCGCCGTCGATCAAGGCGGGATCAATATAGGCGACCGGCTGCCCGGTATATTTCCACTCGTGCACGACCTTGCCGGTCAGATCGATGAGGCGAGAGACATTGTCGCCGCCGGCGAACAGGACGAAGGAATTATAGGCCTTGGCGGGATCGTAGATCGTCGTGCCCGTTGGGTAGACGCTCGGCTCGCCGTGCGCCGCAAAGGCCAGGGCTGCGAAAACGCCGGCAGCGGCGAAAATTGCTCCATTGCGCCGCGCCTGCTGGCGCGGTCGAATCATGGCGAAAGGTCCCTTTTGCGCAGCCATCCCAGACGTCCTCGTCGCGTGAGCTGATGATCCATATAAGCATACTTGTTCTGTAGGATAAAGCGATTTTTTTGGTCTCAGGAAATTTACTCGGACAGGAGCAGCGCCGGCCCTTCCCTCGCTTACTTGCCGCACGGCCCCGGCGCGTTCAGTCCGACGACTTCAGCGACCATCGATCCCAGGCGCTCGGGATCCTCGAGCCTCGAAGGCCCCGCGGGCGCCATCGCCGAACTTGGGCCTCGCCGGGTCAATTCCTACTGAAAGAACAGAGATAGCACTGGCGCATGACGACGGTTTGACGTAGCACCGTTCGCGATCGACTGGGCTTGCGACTTGACCGAAACGGCAAAATCCCGCCACTCTTCCTCGAAGGGCACGCGCGCCCTGTGGATCGATGCGCCGGGCGTCGCCGCGCTGCGAAGCGCGAAGCTCGACGAGCCAGGCCGCGGAGAAGCGCTGGTAAAGACGCTTTACAGCGCGATCAGCCGCGGCACGGAGCGCCTCGTGTTCCAGGGCCGCGTCCCGGCTTCGGAGGCCGCAAGCATGCGGGCGCCATTTCAGGAGGGAGATTTCTCCTTTCCCTTGAAATACGGCTATTGCGCCGTGGGCCGCGTCGAAGCGGGTCCGCCGGAATGGCGCGACAGACTCGTGTTCTGCCTGCATCCGCACCAAGACCGCTTCATTGCGCCGCTCGAGGCCCTACGCGGCGTGCCGCAAGCGACGCCGGCGCGTCGCGCCGCGCTCGCCGCCAATATGGAGACGGCGCTCAACGCGGTCTGGGACTCGGGTGCGGGGCCCGGGGATCGCATCGTCGTCATCGGAGCCGGAGTCGTCGGCCTGCTCGTCGCGACGCTCGCCGCGCATCTGCCCGGCGCCGAGGTCGCGGTCGTCGACGTCGAGCCGTCGCGCGCCGAGGTCGTGGAAAATCTCGGCGCGCGCTTCGTGCTTGCGCGCGACTTCGCGCCGCGCGCCGACGCCGATGTCGTCTTCCACGCGAGCGCCGCGGCGACAGGTCTGGCGCTCGCGATCTCCAGCGCCGGCGCCGAAGCGAAAATCGTGGAGCTCAGTTGGTATGGCGATGCGGAGATCGCGACGCCGCTCGGCGGCGCCTTCCACGCGAGGCGCCTGCAGCTGATCTCCTCCCAGGTCGGACAGGTTTCGCCGTCGCGCCGTCCCCGCTGGACCCATGCGCGGCGCCTGGATAAAGCGTTGGAGCTTCTAACCGACGCGCGGCTCGACGCGCTGATCACGGAAGAAGTCGCCTTCGGCGATCTGCCGCGTGAGCTCGCGCGGATTCTCGCGCCGGGCGCCAAGGGGCTCGCGACGCTCGTGCGCTATTGAGAGGGAGAGAAGATGTACGCCGTCGAAGTCCGCGACCACATCATGATTGCGCATAGTTTTCGCGGCGAGCTGTTCGGTCCCGCGCAGCGGCTGCATGGCGCGACCTTCGTCGTCGACGTCGCCTTCTTTCGCGAGTCCCCGACGAAGGATGGCGTCGTCGTCGACATCGGCCGCGCGCAAGACGCGCTGAAGGCGACGCTCGCACCGCTGAACTACCGCAACCTCGACGAAATAGATGCTTTCAAAGGAAAGCAGACGACGACGGAATTCCTCTCGCGTCACATCTTCGACTCCATCGCCGCGGCGGCGCTCTCCGGCGCGCTCGGCCCCGGCGGCGAGGGCGTCGAACGCATCCGCGTCACCCTGCACGAGTCGCACGTCGCGCGCGCCTGGTTCGAGGGGCCTCTGTCTTCATGACGCGAATCGTCTTCGCCATTCCCGGCGATCTCGCTGCGCCGACCGGCGGCTACGGTTACGACCGGCGCGTGCTCGCCGAATTGCCCAGATGCGGAGTCGACACGGCCTATTGCGCGCTGCCTGGCTCCTTTCCCGCGCCGAACGCAGAGGACATTGAAAAAACCATCGCTGTCATCAATCGCGGAGCGCGCGAGGGCGCCGTCGTTCTGATCGACGGCCTCGCATACGGCGCCCTTCCCGAAAGCATGGTTCGCACCGTCGCGGCGCCCATCGTGGCGCTCTGCCATCATCCACTTTGTTGCGAGACCGGGCTGTCGAGCGAGCAGAAGGAGGCCCTCCGGGCGAGCGAACAACGGGCGTTGGCGCTCGCGTCGCGGATCGTCGCCACCAGCGCTCACACGAAAACGTCACTCGAAACGGACTTCGAGCTGCCGGCGGAAAAAATTTCCGTCGCCCTCCCCGGGACCGATCGCGCGCCGCGCGCGCAGGGTTCGTGCGGCGCCCCGGCGCTGCTTGCGGTCGGTTCGATCATCCCGCGCAAGGCGTTCGACCTGCTCGTCGATGCGCTTGCCGGGCTCAAAGATCTCGACTGGCGGCTGCGCATCGCAGGGAGCCTCGAGGCGTCGCCGCAAACGACCCGCGCGCTCGCGCAGCGGATCGCAGCGACAGGGCTTGGCGCGCGCGTCGAGCTGCTCGGCGCGCTGTCGCCGGAGCAGCTCGACGGCGCGCTCGGCGCGAGCGACATCTTCGTGTCTTCCTCCCTCTATGAAGGTTATGGCATGGCGCTCGCCGAGGCCTTGGCGCGCGGTCTGCCTATCGTGACCACGACCGCCGGAGCAGCGACGGAGACCGTTCCGGACGCAGCGGCGCTGAAGGTTCCTGTGCGAGACGTGTCGGCGCTGCGGGCGGCGTTGCGCAGCGTCATCGCAGACCGATCGTTGCGCGCGAAGCTCTCCGAGGAGGCCTGGCGCGCGGGACAAGCGCTGCCGAGCTGGGAGGACACGGCGCAAATCATCGCCGGCGTCGCGCGAGAAGCCGCAGGCTCGCGATGATGAGCGCATTTTCCGCCGCTTGGCTGGCGCTTCGAGAGCCCGCCGACCATCGGGCTCGCAACGTCGCGCTGCGAGATGCGGCGCTGGCCCGTTTCGCGGAGCGGGATGAAATCGAAATCGTCGATCTCGGCTGCGGGGCCGGCTCCAATCTGCGCGCCCTGGCGACGCATTTGCCGCGACGGCAAACTTGGCGGCTCGTCGATAATGATCCGCTGCTCTTTCACGCCGCGCGGCGCGCGTTCGAGGGCTGGGCCGACGCGGTCGAGAGCGTCGAGCCGCTCATCCTGCGCAAGGAGGGGCGCAATATCGAGATCGTTTTTCACGAAGCGGATCTCGTCAAGCTTGACGGCGAGCTGCTTGAGGCGGCCGATCTCGTCACGGCCGCCGCTCTGTTCGATCTCGTCTCCAAGGAGTGGGTCGAGTGCTTTTGCGCGGAGCTCGCCCGTCGCCGCCTGCCGCTTTACGCCGCGCTCACCTATGATGGGGAAGAGCGGTGGTCGCCGCCGCATGCGGCCGATGGAGAAGCGCTTCTCGCCTTCCATCGGCATCAGGCCCGAGACAAAGGCTTTGGGCCGGCGCTCGGGCCAAAGGCGCCCCTGGAGCTCAAGCGCGTGCTGGAGGCTCTGGGCTATGCCGCTGCGACCGCGCCAAGTCCGTGGCTCTTGAGCGCGCAGTCGGAGGCCGAGCTGATCGCAGCTGTCGCCGAAGGGGCTGCGGATGCTGTCCTCGAAACCTCGCTCGTCCAGGCGACGACTGTCGAGGCTTGGCGGCGCGCGCGCCGCGAGGCGGCGACTGTGGAGATCGGGCACGTCGACTTATATGCTTGGGTCGGATGACGCTCAGTTTCTGCTCGAAAGAAGCGCTTCGGCCAACTCGACGAATCCGTCGCCGCCCGGCCCCTGCGTGATCCAGCGGGGCGGGACCGGAATGTCTGCGAGGCATTCACGCACGGTGCTCACGCCGATAGTGTGCAGAAAATGACCGAACATCGGGGCGTCATTCGTCGAGTCGCCGCAATAGACGATCGAGTCCCGATCCGCGTCTATATCCACATCGTAGACTTCTCTGAGGATGCGGCGCGCCATCGACAGCTTGTCATAGTCGCCGAACCACGCGAGCACCCAGAGATTATTGACCGTGACATTGGCGTGGTCCTTGCGCAGCGCCGAGACAATAGCGTTGCGAACCGCCACATCATTGGGTTTGCGGAAGCCGACGCTCGTCAGACGGAATGGCTGATCGTCAGCGAGCTCCGCGCCCGGCAGTTCCAGACGCGAGATTTCCGCGAGGCGCGCAGCGACCCGCGCTCGATCGTGCGGTCCGTCCCAGTATCGTCGCGTCACGCCATGCCCGTTCTCCGTCCGCTGCAGAAACAATCCGCCGTTCTCGGCGATCACCCCGTCGATCGGCCACATCCTCGCCATCTGATCGCACCAGCCGGCCGGCGCGGCGGTCACGGGGATTACGATCCAGCCCGAGTCGCGAAGCCGCTCAAGAGCGCCATACACCCGCGCGGACAGGAGGCCGCGGTAGGTCAGGGTCTCGTCCATGTCGGTCAGGACGAAACGAATTTTCGCGAAAGTCGAGGGCGGCGCGAGCGCGAGCGGCGTCATTGCGAGCCTTGCCGAAGCGTGGCGGACGCCGGCAGCATTCGCCAGACGAGCTGGTCGCGTTTCACGAGCGCATGTCGCAGCGCGCCGCCCACATGGACGACCACGAGCGCGGCGATGAGCAGCCCGCCGGCCTCGTGAGCGCCGAAAAGGAGCTTCGATAAAGGCTCGTCCTTGCCGATCAGCGCCGGCAGCTTGCCCAAGCCGAAGAAAGACGGACCGAGCCCATAGGCGGACAAAGCTAGCCAGCCGACGACAGGCGTAAGCAGCAGCACGAGGTAGAGCGCGTGATGGACGATACGAGACGCGGCGCGCTCCGTGGCCGTAAGCGACGGCCACTCCGCTGGCGCGTCGCGCAGGCGAACGCCGAAGCGCAACAGCATGAGCGCGAGCACGACGACGCCGAAGGACTCGTGCAGCACGAACAACCGATCCTGCAGCGGACCAGGGTCGAGGTTCGCCATGACGAGTCCGATTGGAATAAGCGCGACGACGATGGCCGCGACGAGCCAGTGCAAGGTCTTGGCGGCTGCAGAATAGCCTGGCGCTCCCTCTGCCATGACGCGTTCCCCTGAAGCTTGGCGATCCTCAATTCGAGCATAGCCGATAAAGGGAGAGATCGCAGTCCCTCCGACAGGCATCCCGCTTGCCTCCGGCTGCACCATATCCGTCCGAGTCATCGACTCTCTTTACGGATGCGTCCGTTTCGATCCCAACCATCGCCTCGATCGAGTTGCGACAAGAGCTGGCGGGTTTCCAGCGTCGCATGTAGCGTGTAGGCGCGCAGGAGCAAAGGCAAGGCTCTTGTCGTTTCGCCCAGGACCAGGGCGCGCATGGCCTTGCCGGCGAACGCGTCGGCTCGCCTTTCGATCTCCTTGACTTGGCTGAGCTCCGCCCGACAGCGCCGACATGTGTCGGCGCCATTCAGGTTCGCGCGGCAGATCGGGCACTCCTCCATGGGGGGTCAGGTTTCGAGATAGAACAGCAGATCGGCAAGACGGTTGATCGCTTCGGCGGCTGCGACGGCTCCGCCCTTCGCATGGGCTTCGCTGACGCTCTCGATCAGATTGACGATCTCGTCGCGATCTTCAGCGGCCGCCGTATCAAGCAGCGCCCGCGCCCGCTCGATCAGCGCCTCGGCCTCTCCCTCGATCGCCGCAGTTCCGCCCGGCGCGGACTCCTCCCCTTCGAACAATGCGTCGATGCGTTCGCGGGCGCTGTCGAGTTCGTCTTTATTGAGGCGGGACGTGGCCTTGTCGATCGTGATCGCACGCTCGAGCCCGGTCGACTTCTCCTTGGCGGACACGTGCAGGATGCCGTCGCGATCGAGCGACAGGTCGAGAAGGATCAGATTGCCGGCCGGACCCTTGCTCAAGCCTTCGACCTTGAATTCGCCGATCTCTATATTTTCCAGCGCATCCTCCTGCTCGCCCTGGAAGACGTGCACATCGACGCTCTCCTGATTGTCATGGACGGTCCGGAACGCCTCGCTCTTTCGCACCGGAATGGGCGTGTTGCGCCTGATGATCGGCACGTAGCAATAGGGATAAAGTTCTCCATTGAGCTCACCGAGCGCGCTGGTCCCAAAGCTGTAAGGCGTGACATCGACGAGCACGGCGGACACTTCCTCGCCTGCGATCGCCGCGCCTTGGATCGACGCGCCCATCGCGACGCACAGGTCTGGATCCACTTCGCCGCGCGCCTCGATGCCGAAGACCTCCTGCAGGCGCCGTCGGATCATAGGCGTCCGCGTCGCGCCGCCGACGAGCAGGATTTCATCGATCTGCGACGAGGTCAAAGACGCAGATTCCAGGGCCGCATGGATCGCGCCCAACGTCTCCTCGATAAAATGGGAGATCATCTCCTCATAGTCGAGGCGCGAAAGCTCCAGCGCGAGATGCTGGGGCTGGCCCTCCCTCTCGGCGATATATTCCTCCTCAATCCGCACGAACGGCTGGTCCGAGAGCTGTTTCTTCGCAGTCTCGGCCGCGCGCTGAATCCGCGCCATCGCCCGAGCGTCGCCGGAGACGTCGAGCGCCTGTTTGAGCTTGAGATGCTCCAAAATGTGCTCGACGAGCTTGTGGTCGAAGTCGTCGCCGCCGAGGTGGTTGTTGCCGTGACTGGCGATCACCTCGACCACTCCGTCCTCAATGCGCACGACAGAAACGTCGAAGGTGCCGCCGCCGAGGTCATAGACGAGGATGCGCTTGCGCTGATGCTGCCCGGCTTCATAGACGAGCGCCGCCGCCGTCGGCTCGTTGATGATGCGTGCGACCTCGAAGCCGGCGATCTCGCCGGCTTCGCGCGTCGCCTGGCGCTGAGCGTCGGAGAAGAAGGCCGGCACGGTGATGACCGCCTTGCGCAAGCCGCGCCCGAGCTTGGTTTCCGCGATCTCCTTGAGCCGCTTGAGGATGATCGCAGAGATCTCCTGCGGCTTGTAGTCCTTCCCGGCCAGGCCGACGGTCTTCTCGCCGCCCATGAGCCGCTTGATCGAACGCACCGTGCGTTCGGGGTAGAGCGCATACTGGTTGCGCGCCGCTTCGCCGACGAGAAGCTCCCCGGCTTCGTTGAAGCCGACGACAGACGGCAGGATCACGCGCCCGCTCTGATCGGCGAACACCTCGGGCCGACCGTTGCGATAGAGCGCGATCTCGGAGTTGGTCGTTCCAAGGTCGATGCCGACGATCTCCTCGCTCATCCTTAATTCTCTCCTTCGTCTCGGCGGCCGGCAGATAGCGCGCGCCTCGCCACCGTCACTTCGGCCGGCCGCAGCACCTCACCCTCGAAAAGGAATCCAGCGCGCAGCTCGGCCGTCACGGTTCCATCGGCCATGGTCTCGTCTTCGACCACGGACACGGCGCGCGCCAGCGCGGGCTGGAACGGCTTCCCAACCAGAACGATCGGGGTGACGCGGCGCGCCGCCAGCGCTTGATCGAGCCGCCGCAGCGTCATCGCCAGACCCTCGCGCCAGGGATCCGCCTCCGGCCGCCCCCGGCCGAACAACAGCCGCCGCAACGGAGTCTTGGCGCCTTTCTTGGACGCGGCCGTGCAGGCGGCCGCGAGCCTGTCCCGGATGTCGAGGATATCGAGGAGGAGTCCTCGCAGCAGCGCGCGGGCCTGCTCCTTCTCCCTCGCCTTGGCGTCCTTGAGCTGCTGCTCCAACGCCGCGCTGCTCCCGCGCAAGGTCTCGAACACGCCGCGAAACTGCTCGAGCGCATCCTTGGTCAGACGCGACTGCGCCCGCGTCTCATTGCGGAGCGCCGCGATCTCGACGAAGAGCGAACGAAGATCCGTGGCCTCTCCGTCCGCGTGCGTCGGCTCGTCGTCGTCGTCGTCCAGTCCTTCGAGATAGGAGCGAAACCGCTCGAGAAGCACGTCTTTCGTCGCCTGATCCACGCGAGCTTCCTTCCCGTCGCTCATCGCTGCTCGCGCGTCACGCCAAAGCCTTCGTGACGCCCTCGACGAGCAGGGCCTTCACGCTCGCCTGCGACGGCCGGCCTGAGCCGGTCCGGCCCGCCTCCAGCAGCGAGGCCTTCAGTCGCGACAGCGCGACGTCGTTCGTCGAAAGCAACGTCGCCTCCAGCCGCTTGCGCTCGTCCAGCAGCTGCTCGTAAGCCGCGCGATGGGCTTGGAACCGCTGGGGCTCAAGGTCGGGCGGAAAGGCGCGCACGAGCGCGAGATAGCGCTGTCTGATCTCGTCGTCGCCGGCGTCCTCATGGACGCCGAGAGTGGTGAAGGGATCGTTCAACGCGCTTCCTCCGTGATTTCGCCGCCGGCTCAGAACGGCGAGACGCCGCTTGTCGTGACCATCCGGACCAAGATGGTCGCGATCTGCTCCAGAGCCCCACGCGGCGCATCGCGCAACGCCGGCGCCTGCGCGAGATGCGCGGCGATGGCCCGCGGCGCGTCGGCCGCCCCGTGCTTCCGGATCAGGCGAGTGAACTCCTCCGGACGAATCGCGTCGAAGACGTCTTCGAGCAGCGACGTCATATCGTCCTCGGCGAACGACTGCTCGCGCAATGTGAGGCGCCGGGCGCGGCGTCTCGCGGCCGGGTCGTCGCCGGAACTGCTCAAATAGCGTCCGATGCGGCTGCGCCAGGCGAACGCCTCGCGCTCGCCCGCAGCGTCCAGCATGCCGAAGATTTCGTCGCTCTCCCCACAAAAGAGACGATCCGGATTATTCCCCGTTCGCGCGATGATCTCGTAGAAGCGCCACACGGCCTCATGCGGCTCGCGGCGCCGCGCCGCGTTCGCGAGCGTGCCGAGCACGTCGTAAAGCTGGGCCCGCAGCAGCGCCTCGGCCACCGGATGGAACTCGTCAGGAGAAAGCTCAACCTGCATCGCCCTGCGCAGCCATGAGCAAAATTTCCAGACGACGTGGGCCGTCGCCTTGGCGGCCTGCTTGACCTCGCTTGCGCCGAGCGCCGCGGCGATCACGACGATCTCCCGCTTCTCGGGCGCTCGCTGCAACGCCTTTTCCAGCTCGTCCCGCAGCAGCGGGAGATGCGGGGCGCCGGGCGGGGCGAGCAACGCCTCTTCGATCGCGGCTCGAAACCAGCCGATCGCGCCGCCGCCGGCGAGTTCGACGCTCTCGCGCAGGCGCGCCTCCGTCTCGGCGTCTGGCGCACAGCTGAGGCCGAGCAGGGCCCTGTTCAGGCGAAGCGCCAAGCTCGGCCTGTCCGAGCGCTCCCAGCGCAGAGCGTCTTGAAGCGTCTTTTCCGCGAGATCCGAGCGCCTGGCGCGCAGCTGCTTGCGCGCCTGCGCAATCTGAAGGTCGATCATGCGCTGACGCGCAGAAAGATTGATGGGATCGAGCTCGAGCAGCTTTTGCGCATAGCCCGTCGCCTTCTTGAAAGCCTTGCGCTCCGCCGCGGCGTCGATCGCGCGCAGCAGCGCGGCGCTCTCTTGCGGGAAGCGCGCGGCCGCGCAGTCCGCTTGCGCGCGCCAATCCTTGCGCTCCTCCTCGTCCTTGCTGTCGCGCAACAGGTCGATGAGCTGCAGGCGCGCCGGAAGATGGTCCGGATCCGCCGCGATGCTCTTCCTCAAATAACAAATGCGCGGATCCTGCGTGAAATCATCGCCTTCGATCGAGTCATGCCTAATGGCGAGCTCCGCGAGATGCCGATAGATGACGCCGGTCGAGAGGTTCGCCCGCGCCGAGCCGTCGTTCTCGAATTGAGCCGCGACGGCGCGCCAGCAGCGCTCAGCCCGGCTCCATCTGCCCGCCTTCTCTGCGGAGAGCGCGAGAATACGCTGCCTTTCCCATTCCTCCAGCGCGCCGAAGCGCTTTTCAAAAGACTGCACGCAGTCCGGCGCCCGCGGCAGGAGATTGCGACAGGCGCAACGCAGGTTCGCCCCGTCGAACTCCTGCGAGTGCTTCACGAGAAAGGAAAAGAGAGCGCCTGGCCCCGCGGCTTCGGCTTCGGCGAGCCTGATCGCCGTTTGGCTGGCCGACGCCGACAGCCCGCTTGCTTCGATGACGAAGCTGCGCTGGGCGGGGTCGCGGGGCCTCGATCCGCCCAGCGCCGCGTCGGACGCGGACTCAATGACGGCTTCGGCGGCGGCGCGCAGGGGCGCGAAGGCCGAGTCTCGGGCGACGCCCTCAAGCATCCGGCGCGCCTTGAGACCGTCGCGCGGCGCGAGCAGCAGGCTCTTGAGGATCAAGCGGGCCGCCCCGAAAGGCGAATTTAGCGGGATCTTCGCCAGCAGCGCGTCGACTTCCTCATCGGGCTTTGCGTCCGTCCAGGCGTCGAGCGCCGACTTGGCCGCCGCTGCGGACCTCAGCCACATGCCGCGGGGCGAATCCGCGTCGTGCGGGCCACGCAGCTCGGTCGGAACAGCCAGGAACAAGGCCGCAGCCAGCTCGGCCATCTTAGCGCCCGCGCCCGACTCGGGCATATGCTTGACCAAATAGGCGAGCGCTTTTTGCAACTGGCCCTGCTGCATAAGGCATCGCAGCAACAGCAGGGGCTCGCGCGCTGAGCCGTCCGCCTGCGCCGCATTGCCGAGCACGATCTCCGCTTCTTTGAACATGCCCTTGGCGGCGAGCGTTCGAGCCCGACCGACATAGGCCTCAGCGAGGCCTTCACGCCACTGCGGGCGAGAATCCAGCTTGACGAGCTGCTTGAAGAACTCGATGGCGTCCTTGAATTTTTCGAGCCGCAACGCTTCGGCGGCCTGCTCCGCGAGCCGTTCGGACGAAACCGTGGGCGTGGCTTTTCGTAATGCTTGCTTTGACATGAGGGGAGACTTTGCCGTGCGCGCCCGGCTCAGCGCTTTCAAGCAAAGCTAGCCCTCCTCTCCGAATCGTTACAAGCGTTGCGCAGGCGCAAGCGGCGCTTATCCACTTTCTTTCGCGGCTGCAGGCCTTGCTGGGAATTGCAATTTGGGGGAGCGGCTCGAAACCGAGGGATGAGCCGCTCGCGAAGCTCGCGTCAGTCGCATCTCCCTGAAAAATCAATCCAATCTCCCTGCGAGATTCCCTAATCCGCAGCCGCCAGAACGCCGATGCGGGGTTCGAGCGCGCGTTGAGCGCCGTTTCGCTCGATGTGAACAAAGTTCGAGAAACGATGAAGCGGCGGTTGACGGCGATCAAAATCCTGTGCCAGAAGTTGCGCGCCTACCGCGGCGCTTACGTTTGTTGGCGAAACGTTTTCCAGCGGTCGGGCGGCTTTTGCTCGGGGTTATCACAATGATCCGACGCGGTTTTTTGCTTCCTGCGACCATGGTCTTCTTCGCCGCCGCCGGCAGCGCGGGGGCGCTGCTTGCCAACGACCAGGGTTCTGTTGGGAAGCGCTTTTTGTCTGCTGCGAGGGCCGACGACGGCTCCTCCGACCAGATCGTCGCCAGCGCCGGCTACGACCGCCACGCCGCCGTCGGACAGACGCTTCAGCTCGACGCCAGCGGGTCAACCAGTCTCTCCGGCCAGCCACTGTCCTACTATTGGAGCATCGTCAAGCAGCCGTCCGGCAGCAGGGCTGCGCTCTCGAGCGCGAGCGCCGTGCGCCCAACTGTCACGATCGATGTCGCCGGCGACTATGTGTACTCGGTCAGCGTTAGCGCACAGGGCCAGGCCTGGGGGTGGTGGGGCTTCGGCGGCGTGACCGCGCAGGTCACGATCTCAACCGTCGAAGTCGCGCCGGTGGCGCAAGCCGGGTTGAACAGAATCGCGGCGCAAGGAGCGACGATCGCGCTCGACGGCGCAAAGTCTTTCGACGCCGACGGCGACGCAATCTCCTATAGCTGGTCGCTGGTCTCGAAGCCCGGGGGCAGCAAGGCCGCCCTTTCTTCCGCGACCGCCGTGAGGCCGACCCTCACGCTCGACGCTGCAGGCGCCTATGTCGCGCAGCTCGCGGTGACGGACAGCAAAGGCAGGACGAGCCTGCCCTCGCGCGTCACGATCTCGACCGGCGCGAGCTCCGCCCTCAGCGGGCGCGCGAGCGCCGGTCCGGCGCAGCTCGCGGCGGTCTCGGCGACCGCGCGCATCGACGCCGACGGGACCTATCTGCCGACAGGCGCTCCGGCCAACGCCGGCTTCGCGCTGCTCGCGGCGCCCGCCGGCAGCAAGGCGCAGCTTTCAACGGGCGCCGACGCGCGCGCCGCCTTCACGCTCGACGCGGCTGGCGATTACGTCGTCGAGGCGCTGGTCTCCGGCGACGGGTCGGGTGACGGCGACGGCGATGGCGACGACGCCGGCCAAGGGGCTTCGCTCGTCGCGACGACGCTGGTCACGACCGGCAATGTCGCGCCTTCGGCCGTCGCGGGCGACGATCAGCTGGTCGCGCCGGGCGCCCCCGTCACGCTCGACGGCTCGCGCTCGACCGATGTGAATGGCGACGCGCTGACGTACAGCTGGTCGCTGATCTCCGTTCCTGCGGGCTCCAAGGCCGCGCTCGACAATCCCGCCGCCGTGCGCCCGCACTTCGCGCCGGACCTAACCGGCGACTATGTGGCGCAGCTCATCGTCGCCGACGCCTTTGGCAATGCGACGCCGGCGACGGTCGTCGTGTCGACGCTCGCGGCGAAACCCGCCGTCCATGCGGGGCCCGACGTTTTTGCAAGCCCCGGGACATCCGTGCTGCTCGACGGCTCTTCCTCGTCCGACCCTGCGGGCGGGGAGCTTTCGGCGAATTGGACAATCCTCGGCCTCGGCGATCAGCTGACGGGCGCGCTCGCGACGCCGACGGCGCTCGAGACCGAGTTCAACGTCCCGGTCGCCGGCGTTCCGCTGGACGTGGCGGTGTTCAACGGACCGGCGTCGCTGCCGCTGCCCGGCGAGCACTGCCGCGGCGACGACGACGACCGCTCGATCAAGCTCTACTCGGTGGGAAGGCTTTCCCACGCGGGCGTCCCCTACACAATCTGGCAGATCAGCAATTACAGCGAGAGCAGCGCGAGCGTGACGCTTGAATCGGTCGCCGGCGGCTTCAGCGAGGCGCTGACGGCGCCGGCGCGCAGCGACCTCTTCGTCGCGAGCCCGATCGTCGCGGGCGCCGCGGCGCATGAGCTCGTCATCGCGGGAAAGGCGGGGCCGCAGGTCACGGCCCTGACCTCGACCTTCGATGACACCCGGCTCGTCGGCGGCGGGCCGCCGCTGGAGCTCTCGATCGTGCAGCTCGTCGCGGCCAATGCGCTGCTCTTCGACTATGACGACGTGGTGGTCTCGACGGTCGAGGCGCGCCCGCTCGCGGCGCCGCTCGCGTCTGCTCCGGCCTATCGCGGCGTCGCAGTCACGCTCGACGGGTCGCAGTCGCAGAACCCGAATCAGCCGGCCAATCCGACGAGCGGCCTGACCTACAGCTGGTCGCTGCTCGCGCGCCCTGCGGTCTCGAAGGCCGCGATCATCAACGCGACGGCGGCGCTCGCGGGCTTCACGCCCGACGCTTACGGGCTCTATGTCGCGCAGCTCATCGTCTCCGACGGCGTCCTCGCGAGCCGCCCGAAGACCGTCGTCGTGACCGTCGCGCCGCGGCCGCCCGTCGCCCTAGCCAAGGCGCAGAGCCCCGTGCAGATCACGCATACGGAGGTTCTCGACGGCTCCGCCTCCTATGATCCGGACGGCAATCCGTTGAGCTACGCCTGGACGCTGACGAGCACGCCCTCGGGCAGCAAGGCGACGCTTTCGAATGCGACGTCGGCGCAGGCGAGCTTCATTCCCGACATTCCCGGAAACTACGCCGCGCAGCTCATCGTCTCCGACGCCTATGGGAGCTCTCAGCCCGTGAGCGTTCAGATCACGGCGCAGGGCGGCTTCTCCTTCAACACGATCATCGGACCGCAGACTGTGGCGCTGGGCTCCAGCCTCGCCTTCTCGGCGGCGGCGACGGACCCGCAGGGCAATCCCGTGAGCTACGCGGTCGGCGGCGCGATGCCGGCCGGAGCGACGTTCAACGCCAATACCGGCGCCTTCTACTTCCGCCCGGCGAGCAACGTCCCGGCCAGCGTTTCGCTGACCTTCCAGGCTTCGAACGGCAAGACGACGATCGCCCAGAGCGTGCCGATCACGGTGACGGGCGCGCCCTCCGGGACGGTCGGGACGCTGACGACGAGCGTCTATGACGCCACGAACTACGCCAAGGGCGTGCTCACCGCCGTTCCGAACGTCGTCGTCTCGCTCGGATCCGCGAGCGGGACCAGCGCCGCGAACGGACAGGTCACGGTGACGGGCCTCCCAGCAGGCGCCGACGCGCTGACCGTCTCGGCGGCCGCCGCGCCGCCCGCGCCCGACGGCTCGGCCTACGCCGACACGGTCGCGGCGGCGACGATCATCCCGGGCGTCGTCAACACGCTCGACAGCCCGATCCTGCTCGCCCGCGCGTCCGGCGGCGCAACGGTCAGCGGCTCCGGCGCGACGACAGTCACGAGTTCCAGCCTTGGCGTCACGCTGACGATTGCGCCCAATTCGGCCTTCACGGCCTCGGGCGCGCCCTATACGGGCCAAGTGTCGATCGGCTCGCTGCCGAGCAACACGGCGGTCGGACTGCCGCCGGGTTTCACGCCTTGCCAGCTGCTCGTCATCTCGCCCGAGGGCGTGACCTTCAACCCGCCGGCGCAGCTCACGGTCCAGAATCTCGACCAGCTGCCGCCGGGGGCCTATGTGGATCTCTGGGCCTTCGACCCCAATGTCGCGGCCTCGCGCGTCGTCGCGATCGGGCAGGTCTCGGCGGACGGCAAGACGATCACAACGACGGTCGGCGGCGCGCCCGGCGGCGCCGCGCTCGCCATGGCGCCGCGGCGCACGGGGCTCGGCGCGATCGCGACGCAGCCGGCAAACGTCTTCACGCCGAGCGTGCTGGGGTCGGGGGATCTGTCGACGAGCTTCTCGCCGCCCGGCGTGCGCGAGCTGAACACGGGCCGGGCGCTCAATTTCGTCTATCATTCGACGACCGCGAACCCGAGCGTCGTCATCGACGCGGCGGCGAAATTCGCGCCCGATCTCGGCCTGCCGGCGACGCTCACCACGCAGCTCTCGGTCGCCGGCGTCGCGCAGGCGACGGTGCTGAGCACCAATCTCGGAAAGCCGCTTTCGGGCGGCTCGCCGCTCTCCGGCGCGCAGCAGAACGCCGTGCTGCAGGCGGGCGTGCTCAACGCCGCCAATCTCGCCAGCGGCGCCTACCCCTACTCCTTCCTGACGCTCTCCAAATTCGCCTGCTCGACGGTCGGCTCGCAGCTCAAAGGCCAGGTCACGGTCAACAATCAGTCGTCGAGCGCCTTCGGCGCCGGCTGGGGCCTGGCCGAATTGCAAAAGCTCAACAAGAACACTGACGGGACCGTGACGATCGCGGAGGGCAACGGCCGCGCGCTGACCTTCAGCCCCCAGCAGGCCCCGAGCTTCCTGCCGAACCCGGTCTACATCCCGGTCGCCGGGCCCTATCGCGGCGCGATCGCCGATCTCACCGGCGACGGCACGCCGAGCCTCTTGAAGCTCGGGTGGAAGGGGACGAGCGCGCTTCCCGGCACGACGCTGAACGCGATCTACAACCGTGGCAATCGCCAGTTCGCGCTGACCAACGCCTTCGTCGTCGGCGCGACGGGGACGCAGAACGCCGACGGGACCTTCACGCCCTTTATCGCCGACATCACGAGCGGCGACGTCAACGGCGACGGCGCGACGGATGCGGCGCTGATCTCGTCGGCCTCGACGGTCAGCCTGTTCTATGGCGCCTCGGGCGGAACCTTCTTGCAGGTCCCGGTCAACGTCACCGACCACGGCGAGGGCTCCGGCGTGCTCATCGGCGACCTCGTGGGCGCCGGCATCAATGACATGATGATCGCCGAGGGCGCGGTCATGACCGGCCCCGACCTGCATGTCATCGTCAACGACGGGATGGGCGACTTCACCTTCCAGGGCGCGTCGCTCTCCGGCACGCCGGCGAAGACGCTCGGCCTGATAAAGGTGCGCTTCCCGGGCTTCGCCCATGACAGCGCCGCCGATGTTTCGGCCGACGGCAGCATCGGCTACGCCTATGGCGGCTCCAATGGCCAGGCCATCTGGACGCGCGGCGTCGGCGGCCTCGATCTCTATTCGGCGCTCGACGACGGCTTCTATCTCGACGGCATGCGCCTGCCGGGACCGCTGGCCGCAAGCAATGTCGGGCGGATTCTTTCCGCCGGCGACATCGACGGCACGGGCGGCGTTTCCTTCGCGGTCGCCTCGACCAATGGCGCGATCTATATCGTCAAGTGGTATGGCGTGGGCGCCAACAACCAGCAGGTCGTCGCCACCCTCAATCTGCCGAGCGGGCTCGCGCCGGACAGCGTGACGCTCGCGCCGCTCGCCAAGGGCAACCGCCCGAGCGTCATCGCCACGACCGGCACGGCCGGTTTTTACGTCTTCCTCAACGACGGCAAGGGCAATTTCGGGCCCGCCACGCTGATCCAGACGCCGTTCCGGGTGGCGATCGAGGCCGATGTCACAGACTTCGACGGCGACGGCATCGCCGATATTGCGCTCAATGACATCGACAACGATCGGGTGGCGATCTTCTTCGGCTCGCAGAACTACACGGCGAATTTCGTCGCGCCGATCGGCGACTATACGCGGCTCGTGCAGAACGCGGACGGCTCCTACAGCCGCGTCTATAACGACGGCACGGTCGTGACCTTCAACGCCAACGGTTTCCAGACCGCGATCGCCGACGCCAACGGCAACGCGACGACCTATGGCTACAACAACTCGGGCCAGCTCACGAGCATCGTCGATCCGACGGCGGCCACGACGAGCTTTGCCTATAACGGGCCCTTCGTCGCCTCGGTGACCGACGGCGCCGGGCGCACGACCTCGTTCCAGCATGACGCCGCCGGCGACCTGACGCAGGTGACGGATCCGGTCGGCAATGTCACGCAATATCTCTACGACGCCAATCATCAGCTCGTGACGACGATCCAGCCGACCGG
>Ga0187782_10000180_pt1 | contig 39128 bp, 33 predicted proteins | sample 0715_SJ02_MP15_2_FD_132454 | JGI IMG/M metagenome (GOLD analysis project Ga0187782, IMG submission 132454) | Tropical peat soil microbial communities from peatlands in Department of Meta, Colombia - 0715_SJ02_MP15_20_MG | ecosystem: Environmental > Terrestrial > Soil > Wetlands > Peat | place... | reverse complement strand
CGCCGAATCCACTCGTCTCACCGCCCGTCCGCTCCTCTATTACGCCGCTGGACTTCCCGCGCTCGCCTGCGTCAAGCTTATTGTTCCCGCCTTCTACTCCGCCAGAGACACGAAAACGCCCGTCATCATTGGCATCATCTCTTTCTTTCTCAATATCGGGTTTAACCTCGCCTTTCTCTATTCCACCTACCTTTACCATCGTTTCCAGAATGGTGGCCCGGCCCTTGCCACCGTCCTCGCCACCCTCTTTGACTTCTTCACGCTCTTCATCATATTCCGTCTCCGATATGGCGCTCTCGGCACTCTCGAAATCTTCCGTTCCATGGGCAAGATTACGCTCTGCGCCGTCATTATGGGTCTCGGCTGCATGATCGGCAATCACTTTGCCAATTACACGCTCCAGTCCGCGTTCTTCACCCAGCTCCTCGTTTTCATCGCCCTGATTGGCGGCGCCACCTTACTTTACATCGGCCTCACCTGGCTCTTCCGTTGCCCGGAGATCGAAGAAGTCTACGGCATCGCTACGCGGCGTGAGACCGCCGAAGAATTGGCTGCTTCCTGATGGAAATCTCTGCTGCCATCTCCGCCTTTCTCACCCATGTTCGCGTGGAGAAGGGTCTCTCTTCGAATACTGTCGAAGCCTACGGACGAGACATGCACAAGTTCGAAGCCTTCGCGAAGAAGCGCAAGCTCACTCTTGCCGCCGTCAGTCCGGACGACCTCGTCGAATTCCTCGCTGGTCTCTATCGCCAGAAGCTTGAAAGCCGAAGCGTGGCGCGTCATCTCGTCACCTTGCGCAACTTTTTCCGCTTCGTGCAAATCCAAGAACTTATCAAGGACGATCCGACCCTCCATCTTGAGTCGCCCAAAGTCCGCCGCTCGTTGCCCGGCTATCTCCGCATCGAGGAAGTCGAAAAGCTTCTCGCTCAGCCTGACCAGAAGACCCCCATTGGTCTTCGCGATGCCGCCATGCTCGAAGTCCTCTATTCCAGCGGCCTTCGCGTCTCCGAACTCACCGGTCTCCGCGTCATGGACCTCGACCGCACCGTCGGCTGTGTCCGCTGCATCGGCAAGGGCAACAAGGAACGCATCGTTCCCGTCGGCAAAAAGGCCATGGCTCTCGTCGACCATTATCTCCGCGACGCCCGCCCCAGGCTTCTCGGCAAGAACGAGATTTCACAATCTCCAGTGCTCTTTCTCAATCGTCGCGGTGGCCGTCTTAGCCGTGTCAGCGTCTGGAAGATCCTCTCAACCTACGGCCGTCATGCCGGCATCCGTGTGGCGCTGACGCCCCACATGCTGCGCCACAGTTTTGCCACGCATCTTCTCGAACGTGGCGCCGATCTGCGCTCTGTCCAGTTGATGCTCGGCCACAGCGATATCTCAACGACGCAAATCTATACCCACGTCGTGGAGGAGCGCCTGAAACAGATTTATAAGGCTCATCATCCGCGCGCTTGATCGCAGTCTGTAGTCAGTAGTTCGTGGTTTGTAGTCAGAAGTCTGTAGTCGGTAGTTCACAGTGAGGAGGGGCAACCGCGAGCAAGAACCACAATTCCATCATTCCGAGCGAAGCGAGGTATCTCTCTTCCTCCTCGGTAGATAATGACGGAACGTGGGGGAAGTGGGAGCCCTGGCTTCTGTCGGGGACGGTGGCTTTAGCCGCCACGAAGCACCGACCAATGCAGGGCGGGGTCTTAACCCCTGGGAGAATTACTTCTATCCGGTATCCGTTCGCTAGTCGTTGATTCAAATCAGGCAACCGTAGGGCAGCAGCTCGGAAGGGCCCAAGAAACAAGCAGTGGCAACACAGCAGCCAGGAACGCACGCTCCGGCGACTGATATCCGATATCAGCTCGCTGGTCGCTGACGCCGGTCGCTGATTACCGACATCGAGGAACGCAATGCCAGACTACATGTTCTTACTCGAAAGCCGCCTCTCTCCGGAGCAGCGCGCCGCCATGCTCCGCGTTCAGGAGTTGGCCGCCGCCATGGGTTTCAACGTCTATCTCACCGGTGGGACCGTCCGCGACCTCATCACCGGTGCCACGCTCCGTGATCTCGACTTCACCGTCGAAGGCAATCCTTCCAAGATGGCCCGCGAACTCGAAAAGGGCGGCGCGAAAGTTCTTTCCGAGGACGAAAGGCTTCGCCATGTCGAAATGCTCTTCGCCGGCGATGTCGACGGCAGCATCTCCGCCGCGCGCGATGAATACTACGTCCGTCCCGGGACGCGTCCCGAAATCCGATGGTCCACCATCATGGAGGACCTCCGCCGCCGAGACTTCTCTCTCAATGCCATCGCCATCTCACTCAATCCCGCTTCGCGCGGCCTTCTTCTCGATCCCACCAACGGTCTCTCGGACATCGAACACGGCGAAGTCCGCGCCCTTACCATCCACAGCTTCACCAACCAGCCCGTCCGTCTGCTCCGCGCCCTCCGTATGGCCGCTCGTATGGGCTTCAAGCTCGAGTCCCGCACGCAGGAATGGTTCAACCTCGCCATCGAACGCGAACTCCAGAAGACCATCACGCCCGAAGATGCCGGAAACGAACTCCGCGGCCTCGCCCGCGAAGAGCGTCCCCAGCTCATCCTCAAGGAGTGGCGCGAGCAGGATCTCCTCGAACTCGTCCACCCGCTCATCGCCAAAAAACATCCCGACTACGAGGCCATTTCGCGCCTTCTCAAAGTCCGCGACGAACTCTTCATGGCCGGATTCCGCCCTCGTCTCGCCACGCCGATGTTGCTCGCCGTCCTCGGCCGCCTGAAAGATCGCGAGCTGAGCAACGTTCTCTCCAAGCTCGGTTTCCGCTCCGCCGAAATTGAAACCATCGAGGAATTTCCGGAGACCGCTCTCGAAGCCCAAAAAGACCTCGCCGGCAAAAAAGCCAAGACTCCCATCGAAGCCTACCGGTACATCGAAAAGCTTCCTCTCGACGTCGTTGCCTATCTCCTCGCCGAATCTAACAACTCCGCTGCCGTCTCCAAACTGAAAGCCTTTCTCAATAAGTGGCGTCCCATCCGCCAGGCTCTGCCCGCCGTCATCACCGAACTCGAAAACCTGGGCATGCCTCGCGGGCCGAAGTTTGATCAGATCATCGACGAGGTCTTTGCCATCCAATTGAACGGCCGCGGCAAAACTCCCGAAGAGCGCGAGAAAATTCTCCGCAAACTCTCCGGCATCAAAGAACCGCCCAAAAAGAAAGAAAAGGAAAAAGAAAAGAAGCCCACCAAAGCCGACAAGCATGCCCACATCATTCTTTCCAAAGGGAAGGGAACCGGCTCCAAACCAGAAGCCAAGCCCAAACCCGCCAAGGAACCACCAAAATCCAAGCCCAAAAAATGACTTGGAGTGCAGGAGGCCATCCCTGCCTTTCGTAATCTCCGCACAACCTTGGTCATATCAGCGTGTCTATGCTTTTGCAGTGGCGGGTCTACAGACGCGTTCGTTCCCCGAGACAGTCAACCCTGAAATCCAACTCTAAACTCCGCTTCCGGGTGCCCCACATGCCGGTTTTGCATGTGGGCTCTTTCTCTTCTCGCTTAGACTCGGGTCTTTTCCTTTCTGTCTCCGTGCTCTCTGTGCTCCTTTGTGGTGGACTCTTCTCTTTCCTTCCTCTTGTTATCCACACCCCCTCCCAATCCCTCTCTTCGCATTCCCCTCGCAACGCCGTAAAATATTTTTTATGGGCAACCCGCAATTTGTTCATCTCCACGTCCACACGGACTACAGCCTCCTCGACGGCGCCTGCGAAACCACCGAACTCCTCGACGAAGCTTCCCGCCAGAAAATGCCCGCCGTCGCCATCACCGACCACGGCAACCTCTTTGCCGCCGCCAATTTCTTCTACGAAGCCAGCAAGCGCGACGTTAAACCCATCATCGGCTGCGAAGTCTACGTCGCCAAAGGTTCCCGTCACGACCGCGGCGAAAAATCGGCTTCCCCCGTTGAGGACCGCGACGACTTCGAGCCCGGCACCCGCGGCAGCAATCACCTCGTTCTGCTCTGCGAAAATCTCGAGGGCTACCACAACCTCATCAAACTCGTCTCCGCCGGCTTCCTCGAAGGCTTTTATTACAAGCCTCGCATCGACCTCGATCTCCTCAGCAAGCATTCCAAGGGACTCATCGCCCTCGGCGCCTGCCTCCGCGGCCCCGTTACCGAGCTCATCGTCGACGAGAAGTACGACAAGGCCCGCGAAACCGCCTACCGCCTCCGCGACATCTTCGGCAAAGGCAACTTCTTCCTCGAAATTCAGGACCAGAATCTCCCCATCGAAAAAGGCGTCAACACCCAGCTCATTCGCCTCTCCAAAGAAACTGGCATCCCGCTCGTCGCCACCAACGATTGCCACTATCTCCATCACGCCGATGCCCACGCCCAGGAAGTCCTGCTCTGCATTCAGACCGGCAAGACCATGGGCGACGAACATCGCATGAAGTTCGCCACAGATCAGTTCTACTTCAAGACAGCTCAGGAAATGGCCCACGTCTTCCGCGAAGTCCCCGAAGCCGTTTCTCGCACCGTCGATATCGCCGCTCGCTGCAACGTCAAAATCGATCGCATCCCCAACGCGCTTCCCGAGTTCAAGGTTCCCGAAGGACACACACCCGGCAGCTACTTCGAGAAAGTTACTCGCGAAGGCTTCGCAAAACGCGTCCCGCATCTTGAGCGCCTCGCCAAGCAGAATCTCCTCCGCAATCCGATCTCGGAGTACGAAACCCGTCTCACTTCTGAAGTCGAAATGATCAAGAAGATGCACTATGAGGGCTACTTCCTGATCGTTTGGGATTTCATTCATTACGCCCGCGCCCAGGAAGTTCCTGTGGGGCCAGGCCGTGGTTCGGCCGCGGGCAGCCTCGTCAGCTATGCACTTCGCATCACCGACGTCGATCCTCTCCAGTACAACCTGCTCTTCGAGCGCTTCCTCAACCCCGAGCGCGTCTCCATGCCCGATATCGATATCGACTTCTGCATGCGTCGCCGCGGCGAGCTCATCGATTACGTCACGCAAAAATACGGCCGCGAAAACGTCTCGCAGATCATCACCTTCGGCACCATGGCGGCGAAAGCCGCCGTCAAAGACGTTGGTCGCGCCATGGACATCTCCTACACCGAAGTCGATCGTCTCGCCAAGCTCATCCCCGCCACGCTCGGCATCGACCTCGAAACCGCCATCAAGGAATCGCCGCAGCTCAAATCGGCCATCGATATCGACGAGCGCTTCAAGGACCTCTGGAAAGTCGCTCTCCGCCTCGAAGGCCTCTCTCGTCACGCTTCTACGCACGCGGCCGGTGTCGTCATCTCCCCGCAGCCGCTCACCGAACTCGTTCCCATTTACAAAACGAACCGCGACGAAATCACCACGCAGTACGACATGACCGCCCTTGAGCGCATCGGCCTCCTCAAAATGGACTTCCTCGGCCTCACCACGCTCACCGTCCTCTACGACGCGGTCAAAATGGTCGAGCAAAATCGCGGCCTCAAAATCGATCTCGACAGTCTGCCACTCGACGACGAAGCCACATACAAGCTCTTCTCTCGAGGCGACACCACTGCCATCTTCCAATTTGAATCTCACGGCATGCGCGACATCCTTCGCCGCTATCAACCCACGCGCATTGAAGACCTCACCGCACTCAACGCTCTTTACCGTCCCGGCCCCATTCAGGGTGGCATGATCGACGACTTTATCAATCGCAAGCACGGCAAAACCAAAGTCAGCTACGAACTTCCGCAGCTCAAGGACATTCTCGAGGAAACCTACGGTGTCATCCTTTATCAGGAACAGGTCATGCAGATCGCCAATCGCCTGGCCAGTTTCTCCCTCGGTGAAGCGGATATTCTCCGCCGCGCCATGGGCAAGAAGAAAAAGGAAGAAATGGCCGCCCAGCGTGCCAAGTTCCTCGCGGGCTGCGAGAAAAACAAGCTTCCCGAGAAGAAAGCCGTCCACATCTTCGATCTGATGGAAGAGTTCGCAGGCTACGGTTTCAATAAGTCTCACTCCTGTGCCTACGCGCTTCTCGCGTATCAGACCGCCTATCTTAAGACGCACTATCCCGTCGAGTTTATGGCTGCGCTGCTCACTTCAGAAACCGGCAACGCCGAGAAGCAGGTCAAGTACATCAACGAATCCCGCGGCATGGGCATTTCCATTCTTCCTCCGGACGTCTATGAAAGCGACCTCTTCTTCACCCCCGTTGGCGATTCCATCCGTTTCGGAATGGCCGCCATCAAGAACGTCGGCGAAAACACAGCCAAAGCCATTCGCGATGCCCGCCTCGAGCAGGGCCCTTTCAAATCTCTCTACGACTTCTGCGAGCGGATCGAGTCCCGTTTCCTTAACAAACGCGTCTTTGAAAGTCTCATCAAGTGCGGCGCCATGGACTCGCTCGGTCCGCGCGAATCCATGCTTGCTTCCGTCGACGACGCCATCGCCGCCATTCAGCGCGCTGCGCGTGCAAAAGAGTCGGGCCAGCACGGTCTCTTCTTTGGCGGTGCTGCCACCGAACCCAAAGTCCACTTCGAGTTGCGCGACGCAACTCCCTGGACCGAAGAAGAACGCCTTGCCAGCGAATATGCCATGCTCGGCTTCTACGTTTCGGGCCACCCTCTTGAAAAGTACGCTTCTCGCCTGAAGGATCTCGGCGCCATCTCTCTTGACGAAGTCGAAGGCCAGCGCAACGGCAAGGAAATCGCCGTTGCCGGGCTCATCGTCGGCACGCGTCCCATGCGCTCCAAGAAAGGCGCGCGCTGGGCCATCTTCACCTTGCAGGACATGACCGGCGTGCAGGAACTCCTCGCCTTTCCCGAAAGCTTCGCGCGCCTAGAGAATCTTCTGAAGCCGGGCCAGCCGCTTCTCCTTAAAGTCCGCGTGCAGATCGAAGAAGCAGGCACGCGCCTTTCGCTTCAGGAAGCGCGCAGTCTCGCCACCGTCGTCGAATCCGACGGCCCGCCCGAATTTCGCCTCAAACTCGACCTCCAGCGCCTCAGCGAAGACTCGCTCGCCCAGCTCGAAGAACTCTTTGCCAAAGCCGCCGGCCCCAGCACCGTGGTCTTCGAAGTGAAAGCCCTCGACGGCACCACCGCCGTCGTGCAATCCCAGCGCAAAATCAAAGTTACCCCTGACTTCATCGCCGCCCTGGATCGCATCTGCGCGGACGAAGCCATCCAGCGCATCTCCTAAGTAACCTAGGCTCCAGCCTGTGCTCTTGGGTTTCCACCACGGCCGGGTTCCCCCATGCGGGTGCCGCCCCCTTTGCTTTTCAGGTGTGCGGGGTTCTCTTTCTCCTTTCTTTCTTCCGTGCCCTGGGTGGTGATCCTTCCTCCTAATCCGAAACTGCAAACAAACTGGCGACTGCTAACTTCCACGTGTCTCCGCTTTCTTCTTCCTCCAAAAAATGCCATGCTGTCCCCTACAACCCCTCTAACGCGAGGTTCCGTGGACAGAAAATCCAAAAAGGGTGGCCAAACCCTCGACCGCCAGCAGGAGATCGATCGACTTGAAAAAGATGTCGAGGAACTGCGGCGCCTTTCCGCCAGCGACGAAAACGGCGATGTCGCCGAGCTCGAGCGCCTCAAGCACGAAGTCCTAGAGCTTCGCCGCGAATTTTACACGCACATGGGGCCGTGGCAGCGCGCCCAGATTGCGCGTCACCCGCAGCGTCCGCACACGCTGGATTGGATCACCCTCATGATCACGGACTTCATCGAACTCCACGGCGATCGCAATTTTAGCGACGACAAGGCCCTCGTCGCCGGACTTGGCAAGTTCCGCGGCCGTCCTGTCGCGGTCATTGGCCAGCAGAAGGGAAGAGACACCAAGCAGCGCGTCGCTCGTAATTTCGGTCAGCCCAAGCCCGAAGGCTATCGCAAGGCTCTTCGCGTCATGCAGCTCGCCGCAAAATTCGGTCGCCCGGTTCTCACTTTCGTCGATACTCCCGGCGCCTATCCTGGCATCGACGCCGAAGAACGCGGCCAGGGCGAAGCCATCGCCCGTAATCTCCGCGAAATGGCGCGCCTCCCTGTTCCCATCATCGTCACTGTCACAGGTGAAGGCGGCTCCGGAGGAGCGCTCGCCATTGCTGTCGGCGATCGCGTCAACATTCTCGAAAACGGCTTCTACTCCGTCATCTCTCCTGAAGGCTGCGCCTCCATCGTCTGGCGCGATTCCGCGAAGGCCGAAACCGCCGCCATCGCCATGAAGATCATGTCCACCGATCTCAAGGAGCTCGGCATCGTCGACGAAATCATCCCCGAGCCCGACGGCGGCGCTCAGGGCGATCACGAAGCCGCCTCCAGACTCATGGGCGACGTCCTCGAACGCCAGCTCCTCAGCCTTGTGGACGAATCCCCCAGGCAGCTGATCAAGGATCGCTACGAAAAATTCCGCCGCATGTGTCAGTTCTTCGACCTCGCCTCTTAGCCTCGGAGTGCGGGAGCCCAGGTCCCACCCTCTCTCAACGCAGCCGAGCCCTAATCGCCCAGCGACGGCGCCCTGCCGACGGGCTACGTACTTCTCTCTTTTTGCTACGTAGCGCTGTCTTTTATGCCAGCTCTCGACCTTCCTCCGTGCCCTCGGTGTTCTCTTTGAACTCTGCGGTGAACTCTCTCATTTCTCTTCTTCCTCGCTCGCCGCCTCTCTCTCCTCCCCCCGTACCCCTTTCGCCACTTTCCCCTCCTCTTTTCTTGTTCCTATTTACTCCCCGCACTACTCTGAACCTGCAGCGCGTGGGCCCATCGCCTCGGGGGACAGCACTCCGCACCGTTCGCTAAAGGAAAGCTTCAAAATGTCGGAACCCTTTCGTCCGTACGAAAAACTCGTCGAGATCTCCATCCTCGGGAAGAAATTCCAGGTCCCTGAGCGCAACTCCTTGCTCCGCTGCTTCCAGTTCATCAGCCCGGAGACCATCCCCTACGGCCGCTTCTGCTGGAATCAGGATTGCCAATACTGCCGCGTCTCTTGCCAGCTCCCCGATGACGACGAGCCCCGCGAAATGCTCTCTTGCAAATTCATCGTCATGCCCGGCATGCAAGTTACCGACCTAAGCCAGGAACTGAAGTGGTGCCTCCGTGCCAAGCTCCCCGCCGACAGCCCGGTCTCGAAATAACATGTAACGCACCGCGGTGGCTCAAGCTCACTCTCGCTGCTCCGTGTCCTCGGTGCTCCTCTGTGTACTACGTTGCAAACTCTTCCTCTCCTCGTCTTCCTCGTTAGCCACTGCCGTGTGCCCTACAGGTCGGTTTTGTCTGTGGGCTCTTGGGGTTCTTCCTCCAACCACCAACTACGGACATACCGATGACTTGCTTTCCAACTTCTCCCCATTTGCCTCCTCTCCCCTCTTCCTCTACCCTTGACTTATGCCCACTCCTCTCCTCCCCTGCGACGGTTGTGGCCAACTCGTCGACTCCGCCCACATGTCTTGCCGCCTCGAACGACTCGCCTGGACCACCCGCTTCCGCCCCATCCACATCCAGGCCCTTCTCCTCGCCGGCATCACTCCCGCCAAGAGCGACGACTTTCTCTACTCTCCAGACTCTCCCTTCGAAGGTGAAGCCGCCGCAATCCTCCAGGCCATCCCACTCTCCACAGAAGGGAAGTCCCGCGAAACCGTCCTTACCGAATTCCAAAAACTGGGCCTGATGCTCACGCACGTCCTCGAATGTCCGCTCGACCCAAACCTCTCCGAACAGGAAACGCGCGCGCTTCTGGAAAAACAACTCCCTGCTACCATCTTTCGCGTTCGCCGCTCTCTCAAGCCCAAGCGTGTCCTTCTGCTGTCTTCCACACTCCAACCATTCGCCGAAAAACTCCACCAGGCCAATCTCGGTTGCCCCATTTTCCCCGTCTCACCATCCGCTTTCCTCTCTTCCGCAACTGTCTCCGACGCCGACCTTCTCGCCTTCCGTACCGCCCTCTCCCTCTCCAACATCTCTTTTATCTAGCGCTTACATGTGTGACGAACGTCACTGTCTCCGGTGACCGCACGACCCACACTGGTACCGTACCTGGCTCTCTGAGGGTATGTTACTATCGTAGTTGGAGCACACTCCGGAAGGGGTGATTTGTGCAAACTCGCGCCAAATTCGGTGTTGGTATTGGAGTTATCGTAGTCTCTCTGGCCTTCCTGGCTTGGCTTGGCTACGGCGAAAGCAAGACCTACTATCACACCATCGCCGAATATCAATCCCTTCAGGGTTCCGCGCGCAATCATCGCATGCGCCTGGCTGGCACGGTCGAGCCAGGCTCCATCAAGCATCTGCCCGGGCGCGTCGACTTCGTCCTGGAAGAGCAGGGTAGGACTCTTCCGGTCAGCTATATCGGCAGTGATCCACTGCCAGACACGTTCGTCGACAAGTCCCAAGCCCTGGTCGAGGGACGCCCCTCTAGCGACGGCAAATTTGTTGCGGAACACGTGCAGGCCAAGTGCGCATCCAAGTATGAGTCCGCGCCTGGTGGCGACAAGCCCGCCGCCTCCGCGTCCGCACAAACCAGTTCCATGTAGTGAGTCTGCTAGCCCTGCGGCTTTGTATGGCACGGGCTTCAGCCTGTGCTGTTGGGTCTCGGTCTTCGGTGTAGGGGGTCAACAAACGGCCTATGGATGTCTTCGGCAGTTTTTCGCTTCTTCTCGCCTTTGTGTGCGCGGTCTACGCCTTCCTCGGCGGCATCCTCGCCATCCGAACCCGCCACCCTCTACTCGTTAAAAGCACGCGACAGGCCGGTATCGCCACCTGCGCCCTGATCTTTCTTGCTACTCTCAGCCTCGAATATCTCCTTTTCACGGACAACTTCTCCCTCGCCTACGTCGTCCAGCACTCCAACCGCGATCTCTCTACTTTCTACAAATTTGCCGCTCTCTGGGCTGGCCAGGAAGGCTCGCTCCTCTTCTGGAGCACACTCCTCTCCCTCTACGTCCTCTCCGTTCTTCTCGTCTACCGCAAAAAAAACGGCGAACTCATGCCTTACGTCGGCGTCATTCTCGCTGGCGTGCAGATCTTCTTCCTCACCTTAAACAATTTCGTTGAGAACCCCTTCAAAACGCTCGCCACCGTCAACGCCAGCGGCGTCCTCGAACCCTTCACCCGCATGGACGGCAACGGCCTCAACCCACTCCTGCAATATCCGGAAATGGTGATTCATCCACCGAATCTTTATTCTGGCTACACCGGGTTCACCATTCCGTTCGCCTTTGCGCTCGCCGCTCTTCTTGCCCGTTACCCAGGCGAAAAGTGGATTCATCTCACCCGCAAATGGACCATGGTTGCCTGGTGCTTCCAGTCTCTCGGCATTCTTCTCGGTGCGCATTGGGCCTACGCCGTTCTCGGATGGGGCGGCTACTGGGGTTGGGATCCCGTCGAAAACGCCTCGCTTCTTCCTTGGCTCACCGGCACGGCCTTTCTTCACTCCGTGATGATGCAGGAAAAGCGTGGCATGATGAAGGTCTGGAACGTCTGGCTCGTCTTCTCCACGTTCCTCATGTGCATTCTCGGTACGTTCCTCACGCGTAGCGGCGTCGTCAGTTCCGTCCACGCCTTCGCCAATTCTCACATCGGCCCTTGGTTCGTGGGCTTCATGATCATCACGATCCTGGCTTGCACCTCCGCCTATCTCAAGAATCGAGACTACCTGAAGAGCGAGAATATGCTCGATTCCATGGTCTCCCGCGAATCCAGCTTCCTCTTCAACAATCTTCTCTTCCTCGTCGCCTGCATCGCTGTTCTCTCCGGCACCCTCTTCCCGGTCTTCTCTGAATGGTTCACCAACAACCGCATAAGCGTCGGCGCTCCCTTCTTCAATAAGGTGATGATCCCCATCGGCCTTGCCATTCTGTTCCTCACAGGCGTCGGCCCGCTTCTCGCCTGGCGCAAAACTTCGATGGAAAGTCTCAAACGCAATTTCGGCTGGCCGCTCGCTTTTGCGAGCCTCACGGCCGTCGCCTGTTTCTTTCTCGGCTATCGCGATGGCGCCTCTTTGCTCTGCCTCTTCCTCTGCGGCTTCGTTTTCTGGACCATTGTCGAAGAGTTTTATCGCGGCGCGAAAGTCATCGCCGCGCGCACCGGCATGAGTCGGATCATGGCCGCGCACGAACTTTCCATGCGCAACACGCGCCGCTACGGCGGTTACGTCGTCCACTTCGGCATGGTTCTTGTCTTCATCGGTCTCGCCGGCGCCGCCTTCAACACCGAAGCACAAAAGGCCATGAATATTGGCGACTCCATGAAGCTCGGTCCGTACACGCTTGTTCTGCAAAGCGCAGACACCAAGGCCGAAAAGAACTACACCGCAGAGCGCATGATCGTTGAAGTCTTGAAGGGCAACAAGCAGATCATGCTGCTCTATCCGGAAAAGCGCCAGTTTCAGGGGACCGAACAGGCCGCCGGCACCATGGTCGCCATCTACTCCACGCTTCGTGAAGATCTCTACGTCGTCTACGCGGGCATGGACCCCGAAACCAACGTCCCCGTCATCCACGCCTTCCTGAATCCCCTCGTTAAATGGATCTGGCTCGGCGGTGTCTGGGTCGTCGTGGGCACGCTGCTCGCGCTCATGCCGAACCGCCGCGCCGCTCTCGTTCTCTCGCCCGCCGTGCAAACCTCTTCAGCCCCCGGCGAGCCCGCTCTCTCCGCGCACAATATCTCCCTGCGAGAAGGCCATGACTGATTCGACCAAATCTTTCCGCTTTAGCGGGTGGGGGCTTCAGAGGGCGGGTGGTGCACCCTCTGTCTTTCAAAGGCACGAGGCTTCTCTGCGTGCCCTGTGTGTGCTCTGTGGTGGACTCTTCTCTGTGCTTCTTCCGCGCCCTCCGCGTCTCTCTGTTGGTCTTTGCTTCCTTCTTCGCTCTTTTCTCTCGCCACTCGTCACTCGTCACTCGCCACTTTTGAGGTCCGCATCGTGAAACGTTTCGCCCTTCTTCTGGCCTTCATAACCATTGCCGCTGCGCCACTCGTCACCGCGCAAATCGGCTACTCCCAGCGCGCCAAGGAAATTGGTACGCATCTCAAATGTATGTGCCGCGGCTGCGACATGAGCGCCGGCCTCTGCGCCCACCCTGGCGGCTCCTTCTCCGGCCCCTGCGACACCGCCAAAGCCGAACTCAAGGAAGTCGACGAGCACCTCGCCAAAGGCGAATCCGAGCAGCAGATCATCGACGCCTTCGTCGCCAAATACGGCACCTCCGTCTACGTCGAGCCCCCGAAAAAAGGTTTCGGGCTCGTCGCCTGGTTAATGCCCGTTGTTTATTCCCTCGTGGGACTCGGCATCGTGGTTTTCGTCGTGCGCAAATGGGCCGTGCACCCGGCATCCGCCACTCCCGCCGCCGCGCCACCCGTTCCGAGCGAAGCTCTCAATCGCGCTCGCGCCCAAATCGACAAGGAGACCGACGACTAACGCCATGCCCCCTCTTCTCACTCACCACTTCCCAGCTCCCCACTTCTTTTCTCGGTGCCCCTCTGTGACCTCTGTGGCGAAATTTTTCTCCTCTCTTCTCTATTTTCCTTCTTCAGTCGCCACTCACGACTCACCACTTTTCGTCATCCCCGACTGGGCCGCCCTCGGCGCTTGCTTTGCTCTTGCCGTCGCCGTCTTCCTCTTCGTCTTCTACATTCACCCGGACGCTTCCGACCTTGCTCCCCATCGCACTAGGCTCGACCAGCTCCTCGAACGCCGCGACACGATTTATGATAATCTTCGCGATTTGAAGTTTGAGCATCGCGCCGGCAAGTATTCCGAGGGTGATTACGAATTAATGAAGACCTCTCTCGAAAATGAAGCCGCTCTGGTCCTGACCGAAATCGACCAGGTCACCGAATCGCAAATCCGCCGTCCCCGCAGCGTTCGCCCTACCCCCGAGCGGAGCACTAAATGACTCTGCCCACCCCGCCCCTAGCGGCGGGCTCTCCCCGCCGTCTGATTCGCCGGGAACGACGATCTCCGTATCGGCGCTCTAGTTGCAAGATCCCTCATTCCGAACCGATTCCGGGACGCGAGGAATCTCTCTTGTCTTCTTGGGTGCCCCGCACGCCGTCTTTTCGTGTGGTCTCTCGGGGCTGTAAGCACGGCCTTCTGAGGCCGACCGCGCCTCGCTTCTCTCCGCATCCTCCGGGCTCTCTCCGTCTCTGCGTTAGCCTTTTCTTCCGTCTTGGCTCTTGTCTCTCGTCACTCGCCGCTCGCTACTCGTCACCTCTTCTCCTTTTCCTCTTCCTCTCCGCCGCCACTGCCCACGCCGGCACGCTCTCCGGCACGGTCATCAACCGGACCACTGGCAAACCCGAACCCAACGTCGCCCTCGACCTTCTCAGCCCCACGCAAGGCATGGCCGAACTCGCCACCGCCTCGAGCGACGCCCAGGGCCACTTCACCGTCACGAAAGACTCCATCGGCATGGCGCCTATCCTTGTTCGCGCCACTTTCCACGACGTCAGCTTCAACACCTTCGCCCCTCCCGGCCGCCCCAACATCGAGGTCGAAATCTACGACATTTCCAAGGACCCGAAGACCATCTCCATCCCCTCGCACGTGATCATCTTCGAGCCGCAAAACGGCAAGCTCGTCGGCGCAGAGGAATACACCGTACAGAACGCTTCCCAGCCTCCCGCCGCCTACTTCCGCAGCGAAGGTAATTTCGATTTCGCGATTCCGGAAAACGCCACGCTCGGCCAGGTCAGCACCACCACCAGCGAGTCGGGTATGGCCATCAACCAGGCCTCCATCGACAAGGGCAAAGGCCGCTTCGCCATTGCTTATGCCTTCCGCCCCGGTCAGACCAACGTCCGCCTCTCCTACGAACTCCCGTACAGCAACAACTCCGCCATGCTCAAACTGCCCACGGCTTACGCGGGCGCAAAACTCCTCGTCGTCGTTCCTCCTGGCGTTTCCGTCACGGGAGACGGCCTCGTTTCCGCTGGAGAAGAGCAGGGAATGATGGTCTACACGCACGAACCTCTTCCCGCCAAAGGCACACTCTCTGTCCGCCTCTCCGGCATTCCCACCACGCCCGCCGGCGCAGCGCAAGGCCAGGAAGGGAACTCCCGTCAGGATCAAGGCCCTGAAGTCATCGCTGCGCCGAGCCGTCTCGACGATTTCAAGTGGTACCTTTTCGCCGGTCTTGCTGCTCTCTTTGCCATGGGCGCGCTCATGCTCTCGCGCAAACAAGTCGCCGTCTTCGACTCGCCTGGTGCACAGGGCGAGTCTTCGAGACCTGCGGAAGTTCGCCAGACGCAAAAAAAATCTGCCCGTGCGAACGCGCCAGCACCGCCCGCAGGGACACATCCGGCCGCGCCCGCCAACGCCTCCGCCGAAGTCAACCAGCACGTTGCCATCAGCATGGACTCGCTCAAGGAGCAGATTTTCCGCCTCGAGCTTCGTCGCCAGGCCGGCACGATCTCCGAGGAGGACTACGCCCGCGAAAAAGCCCGCTTCGACCAGCTTCTTCGCGACCTGGTCCAAGGCTAGCTGTACCGGGAGCTTTGCGCCGCCGTTTCTTGTCCGTGTGATGGGCGGTCCGGTCCTCAGACCGGCGCTTTCTCTCGTGTCTTGTGGCATAGGCTTCGGCCTTTGCTCTTGGTTTTTCTTTGGGTGCCTCACGCTCCGTTTTCGGGCGTGGGTCGTGGGTTTGTTTTTTCGGTTTGGGTTCCGGCATGCCGTTTTTGCACGTGGGCTCTTGCAGTTCTCTTGCTTTGGTACTCGCGGGTCTTCAAACCTGTGCATTCTGGGGTTCTTCTTCGCCTTTTGTAATGTTGTCATTCCTGGCGCAGCGAGGAGCCTGCTTTTCCGTATGGCGTGTGGGTCTCTTAAGCTGTGAACTGTGAACAAACGACTGTAAACTCTTTTGGGCGCTTCCCCCAAAGCGGAAAAAACAATTGACCTCCCCCACTCCAACCGGCCTGCGCTTTGACAAAATCGATAAACGCTACGGCGGCCTTTACGCCCTCCGCCGCGTCTCTCTCGAAATCTCGCCTGGCCAATGTGTCGTCCTCGCAGGACGCAACGGCTCGGGCAAAACCACCCTCCTGCGCATTGCCGCCCGCATCGTTCGGCCCACTGCCGGCACACTCTCTTTCCCCGGCGCCACCGCTGGCGCCGCCAACTTCCGCCCCGGCTACGTCGCCCACACCACCATGGTCTACGACGAACTCTCCGCCGAAGAGAATCTCGTCCTCTTTGCCAAGCTTCAGGGAGTCCCGCAGCCCGCCGCGCGCGCCGAGGAACTTCTCCGCGAAGTCGGCCTCTACGAACGTCGGTCCTCCCTCGTCCGCACTTTCTCTCGCGGCATGCGCCAGCGCATCGCCATCGCCCGCGCGCTCGTCCACCGCCCCAGCGTTCTGCTCTTCGATGAGCCCGCCACCGGCCTCGACCCGCTCGGCATTTCCTGGCTTGCAAAATCCCTTGGTGACGTCCACCGCTCTGGCTGCACGGTTGTTATGAGCCTCCACGGCGAATCGGAAATCTCTGCGCTCGCCACGCGTGCCGTCCAGCTCGACGCCGGCTCCATCGTCGCCGACACCAGCTCCGGTGCCTCTCTCCACTCCATCCTCACCTTCGGAGGCGCCTAGCTACCGCCATGGGCCTCCTCTCCAACACGCTCACCCTCCTCGGCAAAGAACTCCGCACCGAGTTCCGTTCCCGCGAGCTCCTTACCACCACGGTCGTCTTCATCCTCGTCGTACTTATCCTCTTCAGCTTCGCCATCAGTCCCACCACGGAAGAGTCGCGCGAGTTCGGCCCCGGCCTTCTCTGGCTCGCGATTCTCTTTGCCGCGTCTCTCATGCTCCAGCCCTGCTTCCTCCGCGAGCAGACCAACGACACGCTCAGCTCTCTCCGCCTCGCCGTCAGCGATCCCTTCTCGATCTTCCTCGCTAAGCTAATCGCCAACACGCTCTTCCTCCTGCTGACCGAAATCCTCATGCTTCCGCTTTTTGCCGTCTTCTACAACATTCCCGTTCTCCCGCAGCTCCACTACCTCCTTCTCGTTCTTTTACTCGGCAGTCTCGGCATCTCGACGGCCGGCACCGCGCTCTCCGCAATCTCCGCCCAAGCCCGCATGCGAGAGCTTCTTCTCCCTCTTCTGCTCTTGCCTCTTCTCACGCCGATTCTTGTGGTCAGCGCTACGGTCAGCGTCAGCTTGCTCGACCGCGAGCCCGTCGTACAATGGAAGGGAATCGCCTTCCTTGCGATCTTCGATATGGTCTTCTTAACCGCGCTCTGGCTTTTCGGCGAGTATCTCCTGGAGGAATAGTCCGCCCATGGCAAAACGCATTCTGTTCGCTGCCGTCTCCATCCTGCTCGTCATCGCAGGAGCCTACGCGGCCTTCTATATTGCGCCGGACGAAGCCACCATGCACGTCATCCAGCGAATCTTTTATTTCCACGTCGGCAGCGCCTGGGCAGCCATGGACGCCTTCCTGCTCTGCTTCATCTGCAATTTGCTTTACGTCTGGCGTCGCCGGCAGATGTACGACTCCCTCGCCGTCTCCTCGGCCGAAGTCGGACTGGTCCTCACAACCGTCGTCCTCATCACCGGGCCCATCTGGGCCAAGCCCGCCTGGGGCATCTACTGGACCTGGGACGCCCGCCTCACTTCCACTTTCGTCCTCTGGCTCCTCTATATCTCCTATCTGCTCCTCCGCTCTCTTGTCGAAGAGCCCGATCGCCGGGCCCTCCTCAGCTCGCTCTTCGGCATCTTCGCTTTTCTTGACGTGCCTCTCGTTTTCTTCTCCATCCGCTGGTGGCGCACGCAGCATCCCGCGCCTGTCATCATGGGTGGAGCCGGTTCCGGCCTTGACCCCACCATGAAGAAGGTTTTCTTCTTCAACGTTTTCGTCATGCACATCTTGGCGCTGTTCCTCATCGTCGAGCGCTCCCTTCTTGAAAAGATGAAAACCGAAGTCGACATCCTGCAACGCGAAGTGGAGGTCCAATGACCCTCCTTGCAAAAAATGACCCGTCATTTCGAACGGGGTCGGGGCAGTGAGGAATCTCTCTTCTCTTTCTGAGGGTAGCTCTTTCCGTAGCGCAGGATTTGGCCGGTGTTCTTGGTTTTTCTTCGAGTGCTTGTATTTTGTCTTTGCAGGGACGGCCTTTTGAGACCGTCCGTCATGGACTTGCTTTGTAGTGGCGGGTTTTCAGCTCAATTTTTCACCCTCGGGGCTTTAACCCCCGAGGGCACATCCAATTCGGAGGCCCAATGAAAAATCTCGACAGCGTCTTTGCCGCCTACCTCATCGGCTGGGGCGTGTTTTTCTTGTTCTACATCTCGATCGCCAAGCGCGTCCACGACCTTCGCGTCGAAATCGACCGCCTCAAAAACACTCTCCCTCGGCCGAAATAGGCGGCGAATCCGACTTCCACGCGTTTCCCCGACTGACTCCGAAATGTCAACTGTGAACTTCTCTTACGGGCGGCCCACAGGCCCCTTTACATGTGGGCTCTCGGGGTTTCTTCGCCTTTGCAGAGACGGGCTTCGCTGCCCTGACGCAGTACGGGAGGCTGTCCGCTCTTAATTCTTCCTCAGCGTTTCCTAGCGACCTTCGCGTCTCTGTGTTAGCTTCTTCTCTTCTTCTCTCGTCACTCGCTTCTCTGTGCCCTCCGTGCTCCTCTCCCGGCTCCCGCCCGCCGCCAGCCCTGGGCGCGTGCCGCACCCTTTGCTGTGCGATTCAATCAAACGGATGTCATTCCGAGCAACGCGGGGGACTTTCTTTTCTCCGCTTTCTCCGTTGTGTTCCTCTGTACACTTCTGTGACGAACGTCTCCTCTTCTCTTTTCCTCTCTGGCCGCTCCTTCTCTCATCTCTTTGCACTCGAAACTCAAAACCTATAACTTATAACTAGAAGCTCCATGACCACCGCAACCAAAAAACGCGTCGGCATCGTCCTCTTCCAGCTCGGCGGTCCCGACTCCCTCGACACCGTCGAACCCTTCCTCCGCAATCTCTTCCTCGATCCGGACATCATCCCGCTCGGCCCACTCAACTTCATTCGCGGTCCTCTTGCCCGTTTCATCGCCAGGAAGCGCACGCCACCCGTCGCCGGACATTACGCCATGATCGGCCGCCGTTCTCCCATCGGCATCCTCACCGAACGCCAGCGCGTCCGCCTCGTCAAATCGCTCGAGCCTTACATGGACCCCGTGGCTGTCACCGCGATGCGCTATTGGAAGCCGCTCACCGAGGACGCCGTCGCCACCCTCAAATCCGCCGGCCATCTCGACGAACTCGTCCTCCTTCCGCTCTATCCTCACTATTCCTACGCCACCACGCTCAGCAGCCTTAAGGAATGGCGCCGCGTCTATGGCGAGCCTGTCGACACTCTCCCCGAACGGACCATCGAAGACTTCTACGACCACCCTCTCTACATCGAGGCCCTCGTCACTAACATCGGCAAATGCCTCCGTCAGTTTCCCGATGCCTCGTGCATCCAGCTCATCTTCAGCGCCCACGGCCTTCCCATGAGCCTCGTGGAAAAAGGTGACCCCTATCCCAAACACATCGGCGAAACCATCCGCCTTGTCTGCGAACAAGGCCCGAAGCGTTTCCCCAACTGGCCCAAAACCCACACGCTTTGCTACCAAAGCAAAGTCGGCCCTGCCAGGTGGCTCGAGCCTTCCTTCCTCGGCACACTCGAAAAACTCGGTCACGAAGGCGTCACCGAAGCGATGGTCATTCCCATCTCCTTCGTCACCGAACACATCGAAACCCTTCACGAAATCAATATCGACGGCCGTGCCGACGCCCAAAAAGCAGGCATCACCCGCTTCCGCATGATGCCCGCCGTCGGCGACTCGCCTGCCTTCATTGCCGCCCTCGCGGAGCTCATCCTCCGCGCCGTCGAAATCAACCCCGCCAAGCCTACCCCCATTTCCACCTCCATCTCCTCCTCCTGAACCATTCCTCCTTTGAAGTGCGGTGGCTTGCGGCCGCTTTCCCGGCGTGTGGATCTGGCCGAACGTCATCCCGAGCGAGTCCGCGAAGGCACCTCAGGCCTTTCAAGCCCGCGGGCTCTCTACTGCGAAACTGTGAACTGACAACTTTCTTGACTCCCCCACCCCACACAACCATACTTGCCCTGAACGGAGCCGGAGTCCCAACATGCTGAAACATCTCTTGTGTTTCCTCCGCGAATTCTTCTCGCGTCCTGTAGACGTCCACTACACTAGCGTCCCCATCTGGAAGCCCTGGCGCGACTTCTAAGCCCTTTGGAGTGCCCTGCGGCTCGCCGCCGCTTTGCCATTGCCTCTCAACCCCCCGTGCCCTCTGTGGTGAACTCTTTCTCTTCTCTTTCGCGGCCCGTGAAGAGCGATCAACCGCTGATGAGGCATGTGATTGTCACCGTGACCCGGGCGCAGGGGCGGTAGAAGAAAGCCGTTCGAAACGCGGAGTCTCGGGAGTGAGGCATCCCTTTATCTTGAAATTTCGATCGGACCGGATTCCGCGCACGCCTTGCACGGAAAGATGAGATCTGCGTTCTTCCGCAAGTTGCCTCGCATTTGATGACCCTGGCGGAACCGCACGACGCAGTTTTGTGAAGAAACTAACGACCTGAGGCGCGCACCTAAGGGGAGGAAAGCAAGAAAATCTCGGGAGAATTTGGAGCTAAGCCCCGCTTCTCCTGCATCAAATACCCCGACTGAATTTGCAGGAAGGGGGCCGGGGAGTTTCCCTGGCCTTCTTTTTTTTGATATAGTCCAAAACTTGGGGTTGCCATCCGAATCGCTTGGGAATTCGGAACCAGTCGCAACAGATAGGACACGAAAACCCCGAAAATTCAGGGAATCTCGCGGTCTTTTTCGGGTTCTGGGGCCGAAAAATCATGATGGCTAAATATCATCCGGGCGTGCACATGTACGCCTTGTTCGTTGTGGTTTGGGCGGTCGTTCTCCTCACCGCCGGGGCCCTCGTCACCTCCGAAGACGCCGCACTCGCGGTTCCCGATTGGCCTCTTTCCTACGGCACGCTCAATCCGCCCATGGTCGGCGGCATCGCCTTCGAGCACTCCCACCGCCTCATCGCCGCCGGACTCGGACTTCTGATCATCGGCTTGACCTTCCTTCTCTGGCGTTACGACGAACGACCCTCAATGAAATATCTTGGCCTCGCTGCCTTGGGCGCCGTCATTTTCCAGGGAATCCTCGGCGGCCTTGTGGTCATCAAATTGCTACACTACTGGCTTCCTGTTATGCATGCCTGCACGGCCGAAATCACCTTCGCCATTCTGGTGTGTATCGCCGTCTGTACCAGCCGCTGGTACATGCAGAGCCTTCCCCAATACGTCGACCGCGGCTCTCCCTCCATCCATTTCATCGTCACGCTCAACGCCTTCGTTATCTTTCTCCAGGTCCTCGTCGGGGCCGGCTTCCGCCACAAATATCTCTCCCTCAGGCCGCATGTCTACGGTGCGCCCATCGTACTTGCCATTGTGATTTACACTGCTTACGTCCTCGGCCTTCGCTTCCCCGAAGTACCCGCCATGGTCCGCGTCCGGAAATTACTCCACTCCCTCATCGGTTTGCAGATTCTTCTCGGACTCGTCGCGCTCTGGGCGCGCATCAATTCTGCGGGCGACCCACAGCCGCTCCCGCCCGTCGTTGTCTCCACCGTCGTTCACACCGTTGTCGGCGCGCTCCTCTTCGCCACCTCCGTCGCCACCGTCCTCGTCTGCTACCGGCTCGTCCCGCGCAACAGGGAAGTGCTTTTTGCCACCACCAAAGGTGAGGTGCCTGCCTAATGCCTGGCATTGATCCCATGGAGAACTTCCTCGGCATTGGAGGGCAGACCTTCAGCTCCGATATTCAAGAGGCAAAAAGCGAATGGGCTTTAGCCCCTGAGGAATTGCAATTACGGCAGAGAGAGGAATCTCTCTTTTCTTCTGACGAAGCGGCCATAACGCACGCGCCACAAACCCGCCCCCTGGCATTAGCCCCTGACGCTCCCACCAAGCTCTCGGCCTACGTCGCCCTCACTAAACCCGACGTCTCTTTCCTCGTCCTTATGACCACCGCCGCAGGCTTCTACATGGGTATTCGCGGACCGATGCCTTGGCTGCACATGATTCACGTTGTCTTCGGCACCATGCTCATCGCCGCCGGCACGGCTGCGCTCAACCACTACATCGAGCGCGAATCCGACCGTTACATGCGCCGTACGTCCTCGCGCCCGCTTCCCACCGGCCTGCTCTCTCCCGCCGAAGCCCTTCGGTTCGGCCTGGGGCTTTCCCTCGCAGGTGCCATCGATCTCTACTTCGTCTCAGGCTGCGTCGCCTGTCTGCTCGGCGTCTTCACCAGTCTCAGCTATCTCTTCGCCTACACGCCGCTGAAAAAGCAGACCGTCTGGGCCACGTTTATCGGAGCCGTCCCTGGCGCAATTCCGCCCATGATCGGCTGGACCGCGGCCACCGGCAAACTCGACGCCGGCGCCTGGCTCCTCTTTGCCATTCTCTTCTTCTGGCAATTCCCCCACTTCCACGCCATCAGCTGGATGTACCGCGAAGACTACGCCCGCGCAGGAATCCTCATGCTCCCCGTCATCGACAAGGACGGCTCGCGCACCTTCCGCCAGATTGTCTTCTACGCCGCTGGGCTCCTCGCCGTCAGCCTTCTCCCCGCTGTCATGGGCTTCGCCGGAGTCCTCTATTTCTTCGGCGCCCTCGTCACCTGCACCGCCAGCCTGCAGGTCTGCCTCTGGGCCGCCTCCGCCAAAACCAACTCCCGCGCCAAGTGGCTCATGCACGCCACCGTCCTGCACATCCCCATCCTCCTCGGCCTAATGATGTACGACAAACTCCCACGCTAACCTTCGAGTGCCGGTGCCGCAACTTTTGCCTTCCTGGGGGTGTGATTTTCTCCCCCTTCCTTCCTCCTTGCCTGCCGTGTCCTCTGTTCTTTTCTTCTGATCTTTCTCGCTCCCTGCGTCCTCTCGGCGTTCTCAGGGGCGTCTCTGCCTTATTCGTCCTCTTTCATTTTCTTCTCTCGCCACTTCCAACATTTCCTCCCCAACGGTTTTATGCTTTACTTAGAACTGAAAACTCCTCATGACCCACGCGGCCCTCAACGCCACCCTCAACGGCGCCAGTGCCATTCTCCTTGCCGTCGGCTACGCCGCCATCCGCGCGGGCAAACGCGGCCTCCACAAAATCCTCATGGTCACTGCCTTCTTCGTCTCCTGTGCCTTCCTCGTCTCCTACCTCGTCTACCACATCCGCATCCACCAGGTGATCCACTTCAACGGCCAGGGCTGGATCCGTCCCGTCTATTTCACTATCCTCATCTCTCACACCATCCTCGCAGTCGTGATCGTCCCGCTCATCCTCATCACCCTCCGCCGAGCCCTCCTCGCCCGCTTCGACAAGCACCGCCTCATCGCACGATACACTCTCCCTCTCTGGTTCTACGTCTCCGTTACCGGCGTCATCGTCTATTTCCTGGTCTACGGTATCACGCGACACCCGTAGGAGTGGCTTCGTGACTCGTACACTGAACATTTTCTGTGCTGATTTTGTCGCTTTCACAGCTCGAATTTCGACGAACATTCACTTGACTTGTATTTTAGGGGATGACTATAATCCGCGCCCAAGTCACATCCTTTGCGGGCAGCCTCTTTTTATCGGCCTGCTCGTCCTAGGTCCTTCCATGAGAAGGCGCTTGAATCCCATCCGCGACGGTGCAGTAGCGTGTGACGCCTTGCTGTCCATGGTGCCGCTAGACTTTCTCAACGTGGCCGCTCGCAAGAATTCACACAAAAATTGCAGCAAGAGCCCGCGACCGAGATGGCGAGCAACGCGGGCGCGGCGCGAACATTAACGTGTATCGTACGAAACAAACGTCCGCTTCGACGTAAAATCCGCGAGTAAACCTAGAGTTAACCGGAAGCGCTTTTGCCGAAGAATATTGCACAAACATTGGAGAAAAGTGAAAAAGACTTCATGGTCTACGGTATCTAACGAATATTCCATCCGATGGCCAATTAGTTTAGGGCGGACGCTCGACCATGATTACGTAACCTTCTGACCGACCTTGTGTCGTACGTGACCCGTCCAGGGATGCCTGTCCGTTGCACCCTCACGCGTCCAGACGTGCTCAAAGGCCGTCCGCCTAATCGTATGGTTTCAATGACGTCCGGGAACGATTGCTCTTCCAGAACTAAGGCACCGACACACTATTGCCTTCACGTGTCATCAAAATGGAATAAAAATGCCGCCGAATGTACTCGCCCCCGAGAGGGCATTGCTCACATGGGATGCGCAGGCGGTAGTACTCGTTGATGGGGCGGTCATCCTGAAGGGCGGGCGTATCGGGAGAGAGACGAATCATCTGATCAAGCGTGGTTGCGTGCGAAAGCATAAGCTCGAACTGCTGGACGGGGCTCGTCGCTGGGCCCCATTCCATCATGTCGACAACGGCCATCTGCGGCATTCGCGCGGCCAGTTCCGCCTCTGAACGAATGGGGATAGGTGTCATACTTGCCAGAAAGTGCCAACCCCAACCTTCAACGGAACTGAAAACCCTGACGTAGGGAAAGGAATTCTGCAATGCCCGCGCGACAGCGGACAGAAGCACATCGTCTCCGCCCGGCAACCACTGTTGGAGTATACCGCCAGAGCGGAGATGCTGCTTGATCAACGCGTAGAAATCTTGCGAGTACAGGAGGCTCGAGCCCGCAGCGGACACTGGAGGAGGCGGATCAATGATGATGGCATCGTAGCTTTGGGGCGAGCGCTCCAAATAGCGCCGCCCATCGTCGACCACAACATTTGCAAGCGGTGATGCCAACACCTTCGCGCCATCGGAATGAAAATATGTAAAGAGCTTCGGAACGCTGGGCACGAGGTCGACAACCGTTACACGATTGCCCCACGATACGGCCGAGCGAAAAGTTGTGCCCATTCCGAAACAAATGACTAAAGTGTCGTGAGGTGGCTGCTCGAGAGAAGCTAGAGTGAAGTGCGCCATCATTTTCGTGATCGGAGTGAGATAAGTCATACCAATACCATTGACAAAAAGAAGTTTCTGCATGTCCGTTCCGGTGGCGATGACTGTGGCGGTGCTGTCCCGAAGCACCTTGGGCTCACGGAATTGCGTCTGGTAGTCGCGTGTTAGCAGAAAAATCAGGAGGGCGGCCGCCACAAAACCGTATGCCCAAGACCGACGTATGGGCCGGATCTTTGCTATTTGTCCCAGAGGTGCAGCGAAAGCAACCCACGGCAAAACGAAGAGTAGGAGAGCGATGCGCTCACCAACGAATGGCAGCAAAAGGAAGCCAGAAACCAACGGGCCGACGATGCAACCCAACACATTTACAGCATAAGCGCGGCCCGCGCGAGCCGGGTCACCCGCCGACCACCGATCCACGAGCATCGGCGTTAGGAACCCTATTACTCCGGCGAACGGCACGACTCCAGCAAAGACCCGAAAAAACGGATCCATGGCTAAACGGGAATCCGACGTGAGCAAGGGGAGCAACCCTATAGGAGCCAGCGAAACCCAGGCAAGTGCACTCACGCGATCCCTGCGGTGACGGCTCCAAAATCTGTACAGTTGGGATCCTGTGAATGTTGCCAAGAGATACGAAGCCAAAATCATCGCGAAGGAATAAACCATCGGTCCTACATAAGGAGTGAACAGCCGAATCCATATGACTTCCATCCCCATGGTCACCAAGCCAGTCGTAAACAGCAAAACGAGTGTATGGTCTTTAGACCCCGGAGCAGAGAATAGGGCCTCTCCAGGTTTCGAAATGACCGTCGCTTGGCGCCGCCGAGTTACAAGGGTCAGGAGGATAGCAAACGTACCGATTGTCCCGTTGAGGAGGGCCCCAATCTTCAGCGTGCTGTGAAAACCATATGCTTCGATGAAAAGCAGGGGAATCACCGCACCTGCAACTGCACCCATTACGTTTGCGAGGTAAAGAAAGCTGAAGGAGCGAGCTGCATCGTATTGCGAGTCTCTACGGATGGCAAACATTGCAAGCGGGATGGTAGCACCCATACATGCGCACCATGGGGTCAGAGTCAGTCCCAGCCACGTACCTGAGACCAAATAGTAGGCGGCCGATGAAACCGCAATATGTTCCGCGATTCGTCCCAGCAGTTGGTGCCCCCAAACCAATTGAAATGGAACTGCGAGCGCGGAAACGCCGATCAAAAGTTCGGCGAGAGCGTACAGCCTGAGCGGAGGAAAGCTGATTTGCCGTTCGTAACGCCGGACCAGTGCTCCAACCGCCCAGGACCCCGCACCCAAGCCAGCCATGAATGTGGATAGCACGATGGAGACTAGCGCAGTTGTGACGCCAAACTGGGCCATCGCCATCCGCAACCACACCAATTCATACAAGATGCCGCAAAACCCAGAGAGAAAAAAGAATACAAAATAGTAGATCATTCGCAGGTCACCGATTCGCTAAAGAAATGAGCACTCTGTTTGGAAGCAGATTTGTCCAGAGCGTAGCGTGAATGGAGGGTTTTGTCTTTCGCGCCTTTGGATATCTTGAAATCGGACTGGACCACGACCATCATTGACCTCACACCATGAAGAAATCAGAGACATAGAATTTCATTGCGCGGACTGCTTCGCGTTTAGCCTTCGTCAATCGACGCAGAAATAAGGTCGGGCACCATGGAAGCAGACTTTGCGGTTTGCCTCCGAAACAGCAGCGAGCTCAGCAGTGCTGCGGCGTAGAGTCCGGACGCGAGGAGATAAAGCATTTGGAACCCGAAGTACAGCGAGTTGTATTCCAGAATTCCTCCGCACATGGCACCGATCAGGTTCATCGACATCGCGCTAGAAATCTCGGCGCCGCGGTCGAGTAAGGTGGAAAAGACAATCCCGGAAAACAATAAAGGAGAGGCCAGGAGGATCGCGGTTGTCACTCTGCCCGATACCGTGGAAGGAAGGCCACCATTCCGCGCGACCCACCAACCGACTGCCAATGTAAAGAAAAGGAACAGATAGGCCAAGTAGGGCGACCTTATTTTGAGAAGCTGTACTGCACCATTCCCAAGAAATGCCATCAAAAGAATGCTGGAGATTGCAATGGCAATGACCTGCCAGGTATTACCGAAGGTCAGACCAAGCTCGGTGATGGCCTTCGTTTCTACCAACATAAATCCCGCGCCAAGAAACAGAAACGGCAAGTGCGACACCTGAGGTGTTTCCCGCAGAAACCCACGGTATATCAGAGCTGAGATAAGGAGCAGCATCCCGAAGGTCACCATGTAGGAAATCGGGTAGACCCGCCGAGGCATATAGAAGAACGGCCAATCATCCGTCGACAGGCTAACTTCCCTAAGGTCCGAATTGCGGAAGCTCGCGGAAGCGTCCGTGAGCTTGCTGTCTTTAAAGACAGTCGCGGGGGATCGGAAATCGCCGTTCTTCGACTGAATGTAAAGAATCGACCCATCATAGGGTGCTTGGATGCAAATGGGATCCTTACCGTCAAAAGCGGCACGCATCATCTGAAAAATTTTGGCGCCAAGTTCTGGGTTCAATACACAAAAGGAAAGTGAGAGAACTCCGTCCTCCTTGAGCCTGGCACGCGCTTCGCGAAGGCCTTCGACCGTGTACACGAAGGAATCAAGGCGAACACTCGATGCTTGACTCAGAAGCGTGTGAGAATCGAGTAAGCCATAAACAATCACATCGTACTTCTTATTGGCGTTCCGGAAGAAAGAGCGTGCGTCGTCGATAATCGGGCTAACGCGCGGATCGCTGTAGGGGTGTTCTGGATGATAGGCGCGTCCGGCGGAGACGATCGCAGGATCGATCTCAACCGCGTCCACGTGATCCGCACCCGAACGAAGGGCTGCAGCCACGTCGTTGCCGCTGCCTGCGCCGACGATGGCTACTTCGTTCCTTCCGGGATGGAGCCGATAGGGCAGCTCATAATAGTCGCGCGTTTGCAGCATGACCATATCACTCGTTCCGCTCATCGCTGCAGGAGAGAAATTGTGGACGCGCTGGAAATAGTGGCCAGCGGCGCAGATCAGCATGAGACCGTTGTCTCCTTGTCCGATCTCGAGCAATTGATATGGAGAGTACACCTTGTTCCAGAGCGTATTCACCGGCCACGCGAGGATCATCAAAGCCGCAATCATAGACGCAACACCGGAGAGGAACGCGGGTCGCCGAGGGAAGAAGAAGAGCAGTCCCAGAAAACATAGGCCGAACCACACGACCGGCGGTGTCCAAAGAGAGCTGGTCACGAACACGACGACAACTCCGCCAAGGCTCCCAATCAAATTCCATCCATACGAGACAAGTTGGCGCCGGCGTTCCATCAAGCAGCCGCAAAGCTGACCTACCGGTACAAAGGCTAGCGCGGTCAGCAGGAACACTACCGTTAACAGTAAATGCACCGCAAAAACCTCTATGGCCGTTGCGTTCCTTAGGCCCATGCTGACTTGTTCCCGAAAAGGGTCAACCCGGAACGTCAAGCGACTGGCATCTAAATTTCGCAGAACAATCAGCAACGTAAACTGCCAGGCACACAGTGCAGGAGTAAACACCAAGGGCATAAGTTCGCGGCTTCTCGACAATGCGTAGCCAAGACCCAGTCCGGCAAAACACGCTAGCAGCCCATAATTCTTGTAAAACGCAAACAAGGGCACTACCGTCCCTTGCCAGCGGATCAGGCACAACTCCAGGGCAAGGCTCACGCCCGCTGAAACGGAAATGGCAAGCGGCAAAATTCGTTCTGGCAACCCATCACACCAGGTTCGCAGCTCGCTCGCTTGCTTCTCGAGGATAGGTTTAAAAAAGGAAAGAAGCCCACCGAATCTCCATGCCAGCAATACGCTTGCAAGAAGGCCAAGGATGGCGGTTTGGAGCGTGGGTCGCCCGAAAAGACCGAGAAGGAACAGACCCACGCTTCCCAGAAAAGCAAACTGAAGCAGCTTATTGTAAGTACGGACCATTTCCAGCCACCTCGATTTTGCCCGGAGAGGTTTGTACTATTCGCGCAAGACTCACCCGTGCGTCAAGACAACTGTCCCTTTCACCAACTTAACATTGCCTTCCCGGAGCCAGGATCGCGCTTCGAGCGGGCCTGTTTCGTACCGATTATTAACTTAGAAGCGAGGCGTGCCGGGGCGTAGACTCGATTCGACCCTGCTGACATATTGCCGCGCGGTGCTGACAGTGCTCGGCGATGGGCTGATTAGTAGTCTTCGTGCGGCGGCGCCGGTCCCCCAAATCAACCCCATTCTCCGCGGGTAAACCTTGAGTTAACCGGAAGCGCTTTTGCCGAGGAATAATGCAAAAACATTAGGAAAGGGAAAAGAGCCTTCCTGGTCTACCAAATCTATGCAAAGTAAAAGCACTGTTTCAAAAATCATCCCGGAGAGCGGGCGTTGGGTCGAGTTTTCTTCTCCATTTCCTTCGTTTTGAAGGGTGCGTTTTTTTGCCCCGTTGGCGGGTGCCCCGGTTTGGTGTGTGAACCTGGGTCTCGGGGTCTCTTCGGGTTTCCTCTTCTTCCTTTGCTCCGTCTCCTCTGTGGCGGACTCTTCTCTCTCCTGATCGCGGGTCGCTCTCCTCCTCCAGGCGAATCATGTAAACTCTTCCCATGAAAATCCTCCTCTTCGGCGCCACCGGTTCCGCTGGCTCTGCTGTCCTCGATGCCTGCCTCTCCGCCTCCCTCGTTGACGAAGTCCGCGCCCTCACCCGCCGCCCGCTCATGCACACCAGTTCCAAGCTGCGCGCCTTCGTCCACAAGGATTTTCTCGATTACGCCACCGTCGAAGAAGCCTTCCGCAACATTGACGCCTGCCTGTTCTGCCTCGGCGTGTCCGTCACGCAAGTTTCCAAAGAGGACTACCGCAAGATCACCTACTCCTACACCTTAGCCGCCGCTCAAATGCTTCGCCGCATCAGCCCTGCCTCCGATTTCCACTACATCAGCGGGCAGGGAACCAACCCCAAAAGCCGCATGTTCTGGTCCCAGGTCAAAGCCCAGGTCGAACTCGACCTCATCGAACTCGTCCAGGCCAATTGTTGGCGCCCCGCCTTCATCGACGCCAAACCTTCCCCCACTCTTCCCAAAGCCTACGCCCTCTTCTATCCCGTCGCCCGCCTCCTCAAACCGTTCGCGAGCCTCTACATCAACGGCCGCGATCTCGGCCGCGCCATGCTCCAGGCCACCGTCGAGAATTTCCGCAGCCGCATCATCGAAAATCCCGAAATCCGGCAGATCGCCTCCCGCGCCACCTTCTAATCTTCTCAGAGTGCGGCTTGCCGTCTTTTGCCGTTATAGTGGCGGATCTTTCAGCTTGCCCTCGCAGGAGGGCCCGGCGTTTTACTCTTGGATTGTTCTTTACGGGGTCGGAGCTTCCGCTCCGACATTTTGCACTCACTGACCTTGGTGGGGCTTCAGCCCCTGAAGAATTGGGCACCCACACGCCTTGCGGGTAACTCTTCCTCTTCCCGGAAACTTATCACTGCAAAACTATAACTACACACTCCCGCTATCTTTCCTTCGTCAACTTCAACAACTGCACCTGCGTCGCATCCAGCCTCTGCACGATCACCCCCGCGAATCTCTTCAACAGCTCATACCCCAGCTCATGGTCCTCTTCCAGTTTCGACCGCAGGCATCGGGCGTCAAACGCAATCGCTTTCGTGTCCTTCAACGCACGCGCGTTGAAATGCCAGTGATAGGGGGGCGAAACCCACGACCACCCTAGAATATCTCCCGCTCCCACCTTGTGCACCGACGACCTCGGCTGGTTTGGCATCGTCAACTCGATCGAAACCGATCCTTCCTGCAGGAAGTAGAACGCATCTGCCGGATCGCCTTCGACAAAGATTGTTTTGCCCTCCGCAAACCGTGCGTTCTTCGCGCATCCTTCGATCACCTTCAGCTGCTTGTCGGACATCCCCTTGAAAAACGGATGCTTGCGGATCACTGAATCCAGCTTTTGAATCATGATCTAGGCCTCCTCAGGCAGAAATCTCTTGTGTCGCGGTGCCAGCCCAAAGGGAATCGCGAACCAGGCTGTGTTCAGACGTTGAGGCAGGTACTTGAAGGAGCGTAAGAAGTTACCCGAACCTCGACTTGTGCTCCAGGCTGTCCGGCTCTGGCTACCTGCCAGTTCCGCCGTACTTCTCTCGTATACTCCACCCTCCCCCAGAAAGCAACGACCCTCATCACCGTCTGCCCGCGCTACCGTCCTACACCCTCGGTTCCGCTCTTCCAGTTCTTTTCTTCCTTGGGTGTCCTCTGTGGTCAAGTCCCGGTTCTTGCCTTTTCTGCTGACTACGTCCCATCTCGGAAGCCAACCGCTGACGGCCAAAAGCTAACTGCACTTCTCACTCCACCGCCGCCCCATACATCGCCTCTCCCCGCACCACCTTGCCCGACTCATCAAACTCAAAAAACTCCCCTGCCCTCGTCTTCTTCCCATCGATCTCCGACACATACACAATCGTTACTCGCCGCGCTGGCGCGTCATTCACCACGCGATTCAACGTGAACCGGATCGACCCCACCCGACGTAGCGCCCCATACCAATACTCCGCCAACTCGTGTGGCGCATGCACCGCCGCTTTTCCCATAAGTGCCGCTGCCTTCGGGCTGGTAAACTCCGCCCCCTCGGCGAACAGCGCCAGCACCGCCTCGACGTCTCGATCGTTCCACGCCCCGATCCAGCTCTCCGCAAACACCTGGGCTTCCGCATTTGTCATCCCTCTCCCCCTCACGCAAAGGCAGCCCCTCTTGTCGTCCGTCACTCGCTTGCTCCGAACTCTCCGTGCGCTCTGTACTGCTCTGTGCACTCTGTGGGTGCTCTTCTCAGCATCTTCTCCACCTCCTCGGCTTCCATACTTCTTCCTTTTCGCTCCTAATGCGGCTGATTCTTCTTCGCATCCGCCTTTGCCTGCGCTTCCAACGATTTATTCAACTGCTTCTGCGCTTTCTTCTGAGCCTTCTTCTCCGCCTTCTGCTTCTTCTTCATCTCCTTCTGATACCTCTTCGCCTGCTTCTTGTTTTCCTTCTCCGACTTCTTCGCATACTGCGTACTCAACGCCTCTTGCTGGGCCGCCGCGGGAATGGCCTGCGTCACACCGAGCGCCAGGAGAAACGCAATCGTCGCCATCGGTTTCATCGGCAATTTCCTCAAGGTCCTGCTGCCAGTGAGTCTATACCGAACTCGGCATCTTGAGGGAAGGGAAGCGCTCGGAAGCGCTCCTCACGTTTGACATCCGCTCTCTCGTTTCCTACACTCGTTCCTCCGTGCTTGCCCTCCTCCACCGCCCGGACGTCTGGCTTTTCACTCTCTTCCTCGCAATCGTCTACCCCATCGCCGACTATTTCTTCTACTCCCGCCTCAAAACGGCCCTCCAGGTCTATCTGTGGAACATCCTCGCCGCCTGGGCCCTCACAGCCGCGACCGTCGTGCTCATCTTCCGCAACAATCTCACCCTCTCCGGCTTCGGCCAGAACCTCGGCACTTACCCGCGCACGCTTATCGTCATCGCCGCGCTCGTGCTGCTCGTCCTCATCCTTTCGGTCATCAATAAACGCCAGAAGCGAAAGCTCAGCCGCGAAAAAGCGGTCAAGCTCACGGAAAATGTCCGCAAGCTCCTCCCCTCCACGGGAACCGAACGTATTGTCTGTGTGCTTGTCGCCTTTACCGCCGGTTTCTGCGAGGAATTCCTCTATCGCGGCTGGCTGCTGAATCTCACCGGTGCTGCCTGCGGATCCATCTGGCTTGGCCTGCTGATCTCTTCCATCTTCTTCGGCTTCGCGCATCTCTACCAGGGAAGGAGAGGCGTCATCGGAACGGGTATTGGCGGCCTCGTCTTCGGCCTCGTCTACATCGCCTCACGCAGCCTTCTTCCCGGCCAACTCCTCCACACCTTCCTCGACCTCTACAACCTCCTCGCCCTGTCCAAACTCGCCACCCGGCGCGAATCTTCCTCACCCGCAGCCGATAGCCATTAGCCGACAGCCCACCACCCTGTTTCTAATGGGTGTTACCGGAACAGAGCGAGGGGCCCGCATCTCTCTGCCGGGTACCGCACCCATTGGTTTTTAGGGGTGCGGGTTTTCTCTTCCTTCTTTCTTCTTTCCTCCGCGCCTTTGTGCCCAATCTCCTCGTGCTCCGCGCTCCTTGGCGTTTTTCCGCGTCCCCGCCCTGGATTTTGTCTTGTTTGTCTCACCCGCCATCGCGTTCTGTCCACTTCCGACTACCGAGTACCGGCTCTCTCCTCCCTGCCGGCTCTCCGCTAACGGCTAATGGCCTTTCCTCCACCACACTCCGCTCCCATCAATCGCCGTCAACCTCTCTCCAATCCCCCGGCTCGCACGAAAATCCTCCACCGCCTTCCGGCACGTCTCCACCTCACCATAATCGTCAACGATCACGAACCCGCCCGCCGACACCTTCGGATACAGATTTACCAGAGAATCTACTGTAGAAGCGTACATATCGCCGTCCAGCCGCAGAATAGCCAGCCGCTCGATCGGGGCGGTGGGGAGCGTGTCCTTGAACCACCCCTTCAGGAAGTGCACCCGCTCATCCAGCAATCCATACTTTGCAAAGTTCGCCTTTACCTGCTCGAGTGACACGCCCAGCACATCACTCTTCTTCCAATGACGATCCCCTGCGTCTTCCGCATACCGCCCATCCGGTTTGGGCAATCCCTCAAACGAATCTGCGGCCCATATCTGACGAGCCGTATCCCCGTACGCCTCCATTGCCGCCCGCATGAAAATACATGCCCCGCCGCGCCAAACGCCCGTTTCGATCAAATCCCCCGGTATGCCCGCACGCAGCACCTCCGCAATGCACCAGTGCAAATTGTCCAGCCGCTTCAGCCCGATCATCGTCTCCGCATCCGCCGGCCAGTCCCGCCCTTCCTCCCGGCGGGCCAGATCCACATTCGTCCGTGTATAGATCTGCATCCCTCGCTTCTCGAGGAACGATGCAATCGGCGGATACACTGCCCAAGCGAGATGCTTGACGGTCAACGGAGGCCGCCGTAGCGGCCGCACCGTCTCCGGAAAGATGTACCGCGTCAAGCACTTCTTCATTAAATCGAGATAAAGCTCCGCCGCTTTCGCTTCCATATTCATCGGTGCCATCAGTATATGCCACGCGCTTTCCGGCTGTTCAGGCTTACACTCTTTTGCCCCTGCCCCTTTGCATTTCTTCCTCCTTCGCAACCGGATATCAGCAACCCTGGGGCCTACTTCGACTCCGACTTCTGACTCTTGGCTGTCGGCTATCAGCTAGCAGCTATTCGCCGCGGGCAATTGCCGGTCGCTGATACCTGTTATCCGCCATCTGATATCTGCTATCGTAATCCGTACCTCAAATCCCCTCCACGGAGCTACCCGTGCCCCACATTCCCCTGCGTCATGGCGGTCCAAACGCCCGCATCGCAGTCATCCCGGGTGACGGCATCGGCAAGGAGGTCACCCCCGTCGCCGTCAACGTCATCAAAGCCGCCACCGCCAAGCGCCATCGTCCTATCGACTTCGTCGAATTCGACTGGGGAGCCGACAAATTCCTCCGCGAAAAAATCACCCTCCCCGAAGGCGCGGTCGAAATGCTGCAGGACGAGTTCGACGCCATTCTCTTCGGCGCGCTCGGCGATCCCCGCGTCCCCTCGAACCAGCACGCCGCAGATATCCTTCTCGGCCTGCGCTTCAAGCTCGACCTCTACGTCAACGCCCGTCCTACCGAACTCTTCCACGAGCGCTTTACGCCCCTGAAAGATCGCGTCTGCAATGACATTCGCCTGATGGTCTTCCGCGAGAACACCGAAGGCATCTATGTCGGTGCCGGGGGCTTCTTCAAGAAGGGAACTGCCGACGAGGTCGCCACCCAGGAAGACATTAACACCCGCAAAGGCGTCGAGCGCATCCTTCGCTACGCCCTGGACTACGCGCGCGGCGGCGGTGTTGTAGCGCGGGGCGAGTCCTCAAGCCCTGCGGCGTTTTCCCGCAGTCACCACCCGACCCACAAACCCCTTCGCCTCTGCATGGCCGATAAGTCCAACGCCATGACCTTCGCCGGCGATCTTTGGCAACGTACCTTCAAATCACTCCAGCTCAAATATCCCGATGTCGACTCCCGCCACCTCTACATCGACACGCTAGCCATGGAACTCGTCCGTGATCCACGCCAGTTCGACGTCATCGTCACCAACAACCTCTTCGGTGACATCATCAGCGACCTTACCGCGCAACTTGCAGGCGGCCTCGGCCTCGCTCCCTCCGGCAACATCCATCCTGGCAAAACCTCGCTCTTCGAGCCGGTCCATGGCTCCGCGCCCAAAATCGCCGGAAAGGGCATTGCCAACCCCTTCGGCTCCGTTCTCGCCTCCGGCATGATGCTCGGCTTCCTCGGTTGGCACGACGAAGCTCAATTGTTAAAGCAAAGCGTGAAGGCGGCTCTTCACGACAACATTTCTACCCCCGACCTTTATGGACCTAAACAAACACATGAAGTTTCCGACTGGTTGGTCAACTACATCTCCAAACATTCATGAATTACTTGAAATCAGTAGCCTGCAATCAGAAGTGGGCAGTCTCAAGGCTTGCAGCTACTGCTACGAATTATAGGCCGCAGACTTAGACAACAGCCGAACCTCGTGCCCTCGTGCCCCCGGGGTTGCCTCAAGCAGGGACATATAGCGGCCGCCTTCTGAGGCGGGCTGAACGGGCTATTGGCTCCGACCTACCGACTACCCTTCTTCGCCATTCCCGCGACCACCAACCCAATCAAAAATCCCCCCACGTGCGCCCACCACGCCACGCCCCCCGTCGCCGACGCGCCAAACTCCCCAATCCCGGAGAGGAACTGCAGCACGAACCAGTACCCCAGCACAAACACGGCCGGTATGGGAATCAAAAAAATGAAAAACAACATCAGCACATTCGCCCGCGGATAGAGCACCAGGTACGCGCCCATCACTCCGCTAATCGCCCCGCTCGCCCCAATCGCCGGCAGGGAAGAGTGCAGGTTGAACAGCACATGAATGAACCCCGACCCCACACCGCAAAACAGATAAAAAATCAGGTAGCCCAGGTGGCCGAAGTAGTCTTCCACGTTGTCCCCGAACACATACAGAAACAGCATGTTCCCCAGCAGGTGCATCAGTCCACCGTGCAGAAACATGCTCGTGAACATCGGGTAGAATGCCGTCTTGAATCCCAGGTGGCCCGCCAGAAACGCCGGTATACGCATCGGCACAGTCGCATTCTGCAGCACAAAAGCCTTTGCCGCATGCGGCGGCAAGCTCGACTGGTAGAAGAACACCACGACGTTCGTCAGAATCAAAAGCCAATTGATAAAAGGAAAAGTGCGTGTCGGGTTGTCGTCCTTGAGAGGGATCATCGAGTTACTGGCATGGGCTTCAGCCTGTGCGCGTTCGCACACCGAGCCGGTCCCGCCAGTGTACCCGATTTTTGGAGTGCGACAGCCGCCACTATTTATATCCCCCGCAGAAGCCTGGTGCGTCTGGTCCCAGCAATCCGCAACTTCTCCGAATTTCGTCCTCAATCAACTCGCACGAATTCTGCGCATTACACGGAGGTTGGGTTGCCGGAGACACCTGCAAACATTGCTTTACCAACTGGTCCGCCCGCGCTTTGCCCACCTGTTTCAGGCACGACTTTTCCTTGGTCGCCTCTCCTTCCGCCTGCTCTTTCGCCTCGCTCGCCGCCACCTGACCACCGCCCAAGGCAAACTCTGCGCTGCATCCCTTATCTACCCAGATTCCGAGCCCGTCGTAATCCCACGAATCACCCTTCTTGCACGGAGCTTCGCTGAGCTGCTTTGCCAACCGCACCCCGCGCCCCGTGCTCGCGTCGCAATACTTTCTCTCGCCACCGGGAGAGGCACAGGTTACCGTCCTGACAGTTTCCGGCCCCAACGCAAAGTCCGCGTCGCACCCGTGATCCACCCAGATCCCTTTCTCCTCATAACCCCACGACTCATTCTGTTTACAGGCCATCTCGCTGCGCTGCTTCACTAGCCGGACACCGTGTTGGGTATCCGCCGGGCAATATGCCTTCCCGCCGTCAGCCGAGGCACAACGGATCGTCTGCGCCCCGGCGTTCCCCGCAAGAGGGAAGAGCGCCACCAGAAACACAAAACCCCACAAACCACTCCGCATCGAACTCTCCTAATTTGAGCAATGGCGAGCAGTGATCTCACGCTACTGCAATTCCGCCCATTCGCAAATACAAAAGTGGCCTACCCGTGAGGGACGCAAACGAAAGCAAAAGGGCCAGGCCTACTCCAAAGGGAAGCGCCGCCCACGTGCGTCCTATAATGTTTGTCCTCCAAATCCTTGGTTAACAGAATCTGTATTTCGCCCGAATGACCTGAAAACAGGGGCGCTAGGAGGCAGGCCCGGGATCTCTTCGCGAATACTGCGTTTTGGCACAAGCTCTCAAGCAGAACGTTCGACTTCGGGATGGCTCTCGTGAAGATATTCCTTCTGTTTATATTTCTGGCAGGATTCTTCTTTATGGGAGTGGCTCAGATATGCCTCGCGGATGATTTGAGAGAGCGGTCGAGCGTTCCCCATGGCGTCCGGCATCCGGTTTGATGGAACAGGCCTGAATTGCATCTCGGCGGCACCCGATTCGCTGTCGGCGCGCCGACATTCCAGGGCCGCAACGGCGCGCTATGAACCGTAGCCACGGCAACGGGTTTTCCGTGCCTGGCCGCTTTTTCTCCACAGTTCCTCCCACGCACTCGTTGCGTCCCCTCCTTGCGTGTGGTAAGTAATTAGGTTCTGCACGCGCGCTCGTTTTCCGTGGCTGGCGGCTGTATCCCTTCCGCCCCGCGACGTGGTCGGCGCGCCGACATTGCGCATGCCTGCCCGCGAAACGGAAGCCATCATCCTCAAGACCTTTCCGCTGGGTGAGGCCGACCGCCTGGTCAGTTTTCTGGGCCGAGCCTCGGGACGCATGCGCGGGGTAGCCGCTGGCGCACGCCGCCTGAAAAATCGCTACGGCTCCACTCTTGAGGTTTTGTCCCACGTGCAGATCTGGTACGCCGAGCGGGAAACGCGTGAACTGGTGCGCATTCAGCAGGCCGACTTGCTCGAGTCCTTCAACAAGGCCCAGAGCGACTACAGCCTCAGCACCGGACTCGCGCTGGTCAGCGAAGTGGCCGAACAGGTTCTTCCGGAGCATGAAGTCAACGAAGCGATGTTCCGGCTCATCCTGCTTACCGCCAGGGAAGTCGAGAGGCGCGGCGGCACGGCTCTGCCGATCAGCTACTTCGCGTTCTGGACCGTACGCCTTGCGGGTTGGCTGCCTCGCTTCGATGTTTGCGCCGTGTGCGGCAAGCCGTTCGGGAAGGGAAGCGCCTTCCAGGATGCACACCATCCCGGGTTGTACGACGCGGAGCATCGCCGCTCCGGGATGAAGACGGTATCGTCTGAGGCGCGTGAGCTTGCGGAGATTTTCACCAAGCAGCGCCTTGATCAGTTTGACGATGCGCTGGCAGCGCTACCGGGGGTGAAGGAACTGCGCGAGGCGGGGCTGAACTGGATCGAGCACCACACGGAGCGCAATCTCAGGTCGCGCGCGCTGCTCGAAACGTAGCGGCGGCCGTGTCTGGTCGGCGCGCCGATGTTCCGTCTGGCAGAGGCTGTGCAGTGGCCGTCTTCAGACTCGCAGCGCGGAGAGTGAAGTAACCGATTGGAAGCTCGGCACTGCACTACCGTCAAGGATGGAAAGAGAAGCGTCACTTCAGGAGAACACGTGGCACTTAAAGTAAAACTTGAATCCAAGTCGCAGTACCGAGGGCTCACCTTCCAAGAGCTCATCCTCAAGCTCATGCACTACTGGGACAAGCAGGGCTGCGTCCTTCAGCAGCCATACGATACCGAAGTCGGTGCCGGCACCATGCACCCGGAGACCTTCCTTCGCGTCCTCGGTCCGGCTCCCTACCGCGTTGCCTACGTGCAGCCGTCTCGCCGGCCCGCCGACGGACGGTACGGCGAGAATCCCAATCGCCTCTACAAGCACTTCCAATATCAGGTCGTCCTCAAGCCCTCGCCCACTGACATTCAGGACATTTACCTTCGCAGTCTCGAAGCCATCGGCATCGACCTGCGCGTGCACGACATTCGCTTCGAGGAAGACAACTGGGAGTCACCGACGCTCGGCGCGTGGGGCATTG
>Ga0187782_10000178_pt1 | contig 39135 bp, 29 predicted proteins | sample 0715_SJ02_MP15_2_FD_132454 | JGI IMG/M metagenome (GOLD analysis project Ga0187782, IMG submission 132454) | Tropical peat soil microbial communities from peatlands in Department of Meta, Colombia - 0715_SJ02_MP15_20_MG | ecosystem: Environmental > Terrestrial > Soil > Wetlands > Peat | place... | reverse complement strand
TCGGCTCGATTTCCGGCATGGCCCTCTTGGCGGACGGAGACGAAATCCGGCCGGTTCACTCGCTGAAATTTCCCGATTCGTTCGGCTGGCTCTATTCCCGGGTTACCGAACTGGCCGGGCTGCGCCCGCACAAGGACGAGCACAAGATCCAATGGCTGAGCAAGGATGGCCTGCCCGAATATCTCCCCGCTTTCCGGAAGCTGTTCACCTGGAAGGCGAACGGGCTTCCAGCGCTGAACAGGAAATATTTTGAATCGGGACCGGACCACCGCGGGATTTTCGCGCCGGCACTCTGCCGCGAGCTGGGAATTTCCTCACGGGGCCCGACACCGAATGCGGTGGTATGCGCCAATCTGGCGAGGAGCGCACAGGACTATCTCGAAGAACTGGTCCAGCAGCTCGCCGCGAATATGCAGGAAGAAACGCGCACACACTCGCTGTGCCTGGCCGGCGGCGTGTTCCAGAACGTTCTTCTAGTCCGCGCCCTGGAGACGCGGAGCACGTTCAACCATGTCTATGTGCAACCCGTTTCCGGGAACGCGGGCACGGCTCTTGGAGCAGCCTATCTGTCTCGCAAGAAGATCAAGGGCCATTCGGGGCGCACGCCGCTTCTGAGCTTGTCGCTCGGCATGCAGGCGGATTCGCAGGAAATCAAGGCGGTGCTCGACAACTGCAAGATCACGTACCGCTATCATTCCGGGGAGGACCAGTCCGTAGAAGAGGCTGTTGCGCTTCTTTTGCGTGACAAGATCGTCGCCTGGTGCCAGGGGCGCTCCGAATTTGGCCTTCGCGCCCTTGGGAATCGCAGCCTGCTGGCTTCGCCGTTTTCGGAATACGTGGTTGAAAACGTGAATCAGTTCATCAAGCATCGTGAGGGATTCCATCCCTTCGCGCTCTCCGTGCCCGCCGAGCGCGCCGAGCACTATTTTGACGCGTCGCCGAATTGCCGGTTCATGGCCTCGCTGGCCACGCTGACGCGACCCGTGGCAGGGCTCGAGCGGTTCGCGTTCCACGGGAATTCGGTGCGCGTGCACACTGTGGAACAAAGCGCCAATCCACTGTTCTGGAAACTGCTGCACAAATTCGGCGAGTCCGCGCCTGCACCTGTCCTGGTCAATACCTCCTTCAATCTGTTTGGGGAGCCGCTGGTCACCGATCCGCGTGGCGCGGTGCGCAGCTTTTATTGCGCGGGCGTGGATGCCCTTGCGCTGGGTCCCTTCCTTTTGGTGAAATAGGCGCTATCCCTCGAAGATGACCTGGGCGATGGCTTGCTCGGCGGTGTGGGTGATGCTGATGGCGATATTTTTCACGCCGAGGGCGTCAGCGATTTTTTTGGCTTCGCCTTTCAGCGACAAAGTTGGGCGACCGCTGCGCTGTCGCACGACCTCGAGATCGACCCAGCGCACGCCGCGGCTCCAGCCGGTGCCGAGCGCCTTCATCGCGGCTTCCTTCACCGCGAAACGACCGGCATATCGCTCGTAGCGGTTCTTGAACTGTTCACAGTAGGCCACTTCGTCGAGTGTGTAGACGCGGCGTAGGAAGCGCTCCTTCTGCGATTCGATGATTGCCTCGATGCGTTTCACTTCCGCGACGTCAATGCCCATGCCGACAATCATGACTCACCTTTGATGCAGCAGCGTCTGGCTGCGCGTGTACCGCCGTTTTTAAAAGGCCAACTGTTGCGATTATACTGGTTCGATTGTGCCCGTCAGAAGAACATCGCTGAGGAAGAACCGGAATCGTCAACCGGCGCGAGTTGCGAGTGCGCTTCCGTCCGTTTCGGCGTCGTGGACGAAGCGCACGTCGGGCGGGCTGCAGGTTCTCCATCTCATTCCTTTTACGAAACTTCCGTGGCTGGTGCACGGATTCAGCACGCGCCTGGGCGGAACGAGCATGCTCGATGGGCAGAAGGTGCTGAACCTGAGTTTCACAGAGTGGGACACGAAAGAAAATGTACTGGAGAACCGCCGGCGATTTCAGAACGCGGCCGGTGCCAAGGATTTTTCGCTCGTGGCGATGCGGCAGATCCATTCTGACGTCATCCACCCTTTTTCTTCCAGGCCGGCTCAGCCGTGCAAGGGTGACGCTTCTCTCACGCGCGAAGCTGGACTGTTGCTGGCGGCGCAAACCGCTGATTGCGTGCCCATCCTGCTGGTCGATCCCGGGAAGAAAGCGGTGGCGGCCATTCATGCCGGATGGCGCGGGACGCTGAGACGCATCTCGCAAAAGACCGTGGGCCGCATGCAAGCGGAATTCGGAAGCAGGCCAGAGGACCTGCTTGCCGCAATTGGCCCTTCCATCGGGCCATGCTGCTACGAAGTAGAGGCGGATTTCGTCACGAAATTCACCGCGCAATTCGCGGATGCCGCCGGATACTTTGACGAAGCGCGCACGGGAGACGAGCCCAATCCGCTGCAATGGCTGAACATGAAACCGCCGGGGCACCAGCCTCCACCGAAGAATGTGCATCTGGATTTGCGCAAGGCGAACCGTTCCCAGCTTCTCGCGGCGGGTCTCAGCGAGAAGAGCATTTTCTCGAGTGAGTTCTGTACGGGATGCCGCACAGACCTTTTCTTCAGTTATCGGAAAGAAGGCGCCCTATCGGGGAGATTGCTTTCTGTGATAGGTATCCGGAAATGACAAAGCGGCAAATAACGGCGCGCTAAGTGTGGGAAGCGGTGTTCTTCTGGCCGAACAGTTCCTCCTCAACAATTTGGCAAAGCATGTGGCCGATCAGGGTGTGGCACTCCTGAATGCGCGGCGTATCGTCGGACGGAACGCAGATGCACTCCTTTACAAGCGAGCGCAGCTTGCCGCCGGAGCGGCCAGTCAGTCCGATGGTCAACAGGTCCGCTTTATTCGCTGTTGCCACGCCGTGAAGAATATTGGGCGAGTTGCCGCTGGTGGAAATGGCAATGGCGACGTCGCCCGGGCGCGCAAGCGCTTCGATCTGGCGCGAAAAAACCTGCTCGAATCCATGATCGTTGGAAATAGCGGTGAGAGAAGAGATGCTTTCCGCAAGAGAAAGTGCCGGAAGCGCCGGACGATCGAAGGCGAATCGTCCAACAAGCTCCGTGGCAATGTGCTGAGCGTCATTGGCGCTACCGCCGTTGCCGAACAGCAGCACTTTGTTGCCCTGGCGGAACGCGTGGATCAGGGCGTGTGCGACCCTCGAAAGCGCGGAAACCAGCGTGGCATCCGAGCGAAGCAGTTCCATTGTGGCAATCGCCGACTGCACGAAGTGGCTGATGCGCGTGTCGAATTGGGGAGCGTGGCTCATTGCGATTCAGTCTATCACGCCAATTGGAGACACGCTGGCCTGGCAAGCACGAACAATCCCATCAACGAAGGACGGGGAGCGGGGAAGACTGAATTTCCCGCAGAGCCAGTTGGCCACAGGCGGCCATGACATCGCGGCCGCGCGAATAGCGAACAAATGCAGGCACGCTGCGGTCCGTAAGAATGCGCCGAAACTCCTCGATACGCTCTTCGGGGGATTCCTGGAAAGGCAATTCGCCGGGATTCCAAGGAATCAGGTTCACCTTCACGCGCTTCAGTGGCGCAAGCAGCTTAACCACGCGACGCGCATCTTCCGGCGAATCATTCACCCCGCCGAGCATGACGTACTCAAAAGTGATGTGCTCCCAATTGCGGAGCGGATACCTCCGGCAGACGGCAATCAGATCCTTCAACGGATACTTCCTGTTCAGCGGCATCAGCACGTTGCGCTGCTCGTCGTTCGAAGCGTTCAGAGAAATTGCCAGCTTCGGCCGCACTTCTTCTTTCGCCATGCGATCGATCCCGGGAAGGACGCCGCTCGTCGAGAGCGTCACATGCTTCGGTGAAAGGCCGACGCCTTCCTTGTCCAGCAGGATGCGCAGGGCTGTGAAGGTGTCCTCAAAATTGAGGAGCGGCTCGCCTTGACCCATGAGGACCACATTTGTCCGCTCCGCAAGCGAGCTTTCGCCATCAGAAGCGCCGGTGTGACCGGCGCTTATGCCGCCCATTTCGATGAGCGGCAACAAGACTTGGGCGAGAATTTCGCCCGGCGTCAGGTTGCGGATCAAACCGAGCTGTGCCGTGAGGCAAAATTGGCAATCCACCGCGCAACCTGCTTGCGTCGAGATGCAGATGGTCTGTCGGCCCTCACTCGGCATGAAAACGGTTTCGACAGAGGCTGCCTTCATCCGGGTTTGTTCTTCCGGCGCGGGCAGTCCGAAGAGATAACGCACGGAGCCATCGACGGAGGAGTATTTGTGCTTGATCGAGGGCAGGGTGATTTTTGTGCTGGAGCCCAGCCTGCCGCGCAGCGCCGCGGGCAGATTGGTCATCGATGTGACGTTGAGGTTCCGCTCGGCGTAGAGGGCGTGGTAAATCTGCGCGCCGCGGTACGCGGGCTCGCCCAGGGACAGGCAGAAGTCACGCAACTCGTTCTTGTTCTTGCCGAGCAGCTCCATGTTCCGGTTCGCCTTAGACAGTAATCATTCTCTCATCATCCGCCGTGGGCATAATGACCAGAACATCGGTGGCAGGCGGGCCCGCAAGGCCTTGCTGTAACAATATGATAATAAATGGCTTTTAGGTTGTGGAAGACGGCCCGACTCCGCTATCGCCACATCCCGTGCCCTGTGTAAGAATAGGTTATGGTCACGCACGCACGCGATATCCTGCGCCACACTTTGCCGAACGGCCTGGTTGTCATCACCGAGACGATGAAACATGTCCGCTCGGTTTCCGTGGGAATCTGGGTGCGCAACGGGTCCCGCCGCGAAAACCCCTCGGAAAACGGCATGGCTCACTTCCTCGAACACATGGTGTTCAAGGGAACCGAGCGCCGCTCCGCCGAACACATTGCCCGCGAAATGGATTCCGTCGGCGGAATGCTGGACGCCTTCACCTCGAAAGAGCAGATCTGCTTCAACGCAAAGGTGCTCGACGAGCACCTGCCGATTGCCTTCGACGTGCTTGCGGACCTGGTGTTGCGGCCAAAATTGGACTCGGACGACGTAAAGAAAGAACGCCAGGTGGTGCTGGAAGAGATCAAGATGGACCTGGACAATCCCGAGTACCTGCTGCACGACCTGTTCACGCGGGGTTTTTGGCCTGATCACTCGCTCGGACGGCCCATTCTTGGCACACCGGAAACCGTGCGGAACTTCGACCGTGAGACGCTGCGCTGCCGGTTCAAGAACTGGTTTGCGCCGGACCACATCGTGGTGACGGCGGCGGGGAACATCACGCACGAGCAGGTGCTGAGCCTTGTGGAGAAAGAGTTCGGACATTTAAAGCCGCTTGGTACAAAGGAAGAAGATCCGGTTCCGACGACCGCGGCTCCTATCCATTTGGAAAAGAAGCGGGACCTCGAGCAGGTGCACCTGTGCGTTGGCGTGCCGTCATTGCCGATCGCGCACGGACGGCGCTTTGGCGTGGCGGTGTTGAACAACCTGCTGGGCGGCGGAATGTCGTCGCGTCTGTTCCAGAATATTCGCGAGAAGCAAGGACTGGCTTATGCGGTGTTCAGTGAGCTGACTCCTTATTCGGACGCCGGAATGCTCAGTGTGTATGCGGGAACGGCGAAAGAGACCATCGGCAAAGTTCTGGACATGACCATCGCCGAGTTCCGCGCGATGAAAGAGTCGCCGGTGTCTGAAGAGGAGCTGCTGCGCGCGAAGAACCACTTGAAGGGCTCGCTGATGCTTTCGCTGGAGTCGACCAGTTCGCGAATGTCGAATCTGGCACGCCAGGAGCTCTATTTTCACCGGTTCTCGACGCTTGACGAAATTCTTGCCTCCATTGAGGCGGTCACACGCGAGGAAGTGCAGTCGCTGGCGCAAGAGTTTTTCCGGCCGGAGCGAATCGCCGTGACGGTGCTGGGTCCGATTAACGGGTTCACGGTTGATCGCGCGCGCCTCGCCGCATAATCAGTAAAGCCGCGGCAGTTTTTTGCAAGCAACTCGGTCTGCTAAGTTGGCGCTTCAAGGGACTTGATCAGATAGGTGTCCGGTCATTCGGAGCGAAGCGAGGAACCCCTCTTGATCCAAATGAAAGAGAGATTCCTCACTCTGCGGGCCCCGCTCGGAATGACGAGGTTGCAGGTTTCTGGCAGACTGCTACATTGCAGCAACACTCATGAAATGCAAGCAGTGTTCGAAGATCATTCCGGACGGATTCACGGACTGCCCTTGGTGCGGCGCGAAGGAAGCGGCTGCAGCCGGGGTCCTGCCTGGTAATCCCCAAGCCTCGCGCCATGAAGTTTCCTCGGCGCCCAGTTTGCTAATCGCTATTTCGATTGTATCGTCCGGAATGCTCTTCCTGGCTTTCAGTTACTTTGCCACGGTGAGGGCAAACGGGCCGCTGACGCTTGAAAATTCCGGCTATTTTCTCAGCCGCTGCGCTGGGGCATTGGTTCTGGCGGCCTTTGTTGTGTTTGGGTACCAGAAGATTCGCGACACAAAGCTGCGCGGCCCGATTCAGATTCTGGTGATTTTGACACTTTCGTCGTTGCTGACGCTTCTGACCCTGGCGATTCCGGCGCGGCCGCACCTGGGCGGCGTGGACGCAGCCACGGTTCGCCGGTACAGCGACGTGGTGAAGGGCCACAAGATGACAAACGCCCCGCCACGGGTGCAGACCAAATGGGACCCGGCGACGCGGTCGCTGCTGAAGGATATCGTTTCGCGAAATCAGCAATACGTCTCTGAGATTTCAACCCTCGACGAAACCTCCAAACCGCTGTATACGGCGGAATCCTTTCGTGATGCGGCGACCATGCAACAGATGATCGACCAACTTCGTGCGCGCATGGCCGTCGCGGACAAATATACGGACTGGCAGCCGATTTTCTCCAAAATGAAGGACTATGTGGCCGCGGTGGATGCAAGCGACGAGGAGAAGCGCAAATTCCTTGAAAGTTACGAAACGAGCTTGCCGCCGACGCTGGCGGCCTGCAGGGCCATCTCAGACAAAGAACACGCCTGGCTGCAGGCTTCCCTTGATCTGTACCAGTTCACGCTTTCCAGGGATGGGGCGTACGTCTGGAAAAGCGATAATCTCTCATTCAAGAAGCGCGGTGACTCGGAAATGTTTCGCCAGAAGTTCCTGAAGGCGCGGGCGCTAGATACCGAATTTCTGAAGGCGTATTGGCAGGTCCGGCAAGCGGAACAGGCAATGATGGCGCAAATGGGATTCGAGGGGTCCGACCTCGCCCCGGAATAGTGGCCGCCTTCTGACGATGTTCCGCGGGGTAAACCCGTCGCTACAAGAAAGAAGGCGGCGTCGAAAAATTCACACCCCGCGCGGTGAAACCGTTGACGCGCCCTTCCCGCTCTGCCATTATCGGGAAAGTTTCAGAGCGTTTTGGTGGTTTCGGGGGGAGAGTTTCCATCGGCTTGCGCGTTTCCATACTTGCGTCCGGAAGTTCGGGCAATCTGACGCTGCTCGAAACCGAACGCACCCGCATCCTTGTGGACGCGGGCTTGGGAAAACGCGAAACGCTCGCTCGCCTCGCCGCCGTTGGCAGAGACATCGACCGGCTCGACGGTGTCCTCATCACACACGAACATGCGGATCACTGCAACGGGCTTCCGCAGGTGCTGGGTATCTGGAAATCGCCGCTCTATGTGACCGGGCAGACGATGGAAGCGTTGCAGCGAATCCTTCCGGAAACATTTGGCAAGCGCCTGCGCGGCGTGGAATCCATCCAAGCCGGGCAGCGCTTCACGATCGGCGATATCGACGTTCACGCGTTCGCCATTCCGCACGATGCCGCCGACCCTATCGGTTTCACCTTCCGCACCAACGGCACAAAGGTGGCGATCTGCACTGACTTGGGCTACATGCCCGAACTCGTGAAGGTGCATCTGCGGGGGACGGATTGCCTGATCCTCGAGTCCAACCACGATCTGGATATGCTGAAGGTAGGGCCGTATCCGTGGGTTGTGAAGCAGCGCGTCCTTTCGCGCACAGGGCATCTCTCGAATCATGCGGTCAGCGAGTTTCTGAGCGACCCGGAAGGTTTTGACTCGCGTGCACGATATCTCGTGCTGGCACATATCTCACAGGAGAATAACAATCCGGACCTGGCGCGCCTCTCTGCTGAGGAAGCGCTCGGGCGGCGTCCGGTTGAAGCGGCCTTCGCCGGTGAACTGCTCGTTGCCGCGCAACACACGCCTCTCAAATCGCTGGAACTCTGAATGTGCATTAGTCCCGTTCATGCAATGGATCATATTTTCCGTTGGACGGCGTCCCTTGCGGTTCTTGACAAGGAATGGTTCGTGCCTAAGAATCTCTGAAATCAAGAAATCCAGGTTTGGGTATGTCGGGAGTTGCGTCTCCTTCGCCTGGCGATGGGTCTTTCATCGCGAGTTCTTTTTGGGGCGCGCTTGACGCGTTTTTCAAGACAATTCTGGGCCACCCTAGAAGGCCGCATCGCTGCTGGAACGGTGGTGATCTATTCGAGCAGTTTATTTCAGGTGCGAGAAGGCTGCGAGCTCCTTTCGCGAGTAGGGCAGCCCTGGTGCGCTCTAAAAATCAGGATCAGGGGAATCGACGTGAAACTATTATCCGTATGGAAGTGGCTGTCCTTTTTTTCTGTCTTCATTCTTCTTTTCATGACGGGATCTGCTCTGCGCGCACAAGACGCCACGGGGCGCATCCTCGGGAACGTCACGGACCCGAGCGGTGCCGCGATATCCGGGGCGCAAGTAACGGTGACGAACACGGGAACCAAGATATCGCACACTGCGACCACGGACCCTCGGGGCTACTACCAGGTTCTGTCCCTCCCCATTGGAGTTTACGAGGTCGCGATCCAAGCTACCGGCTTCCGCAAGGAGGACTTTACAGATCAGAAGCTGGAGATCAATCAGTCACTCCGACTGGACGCGAAACTTTCCATTGGGCAAACCAGTGAGACGGTGGAGGTAAGCAGCCAGGCTGCAAACGTGGAGACGGTCAGTGAAACCGTGGGCAGCAGCGTAATTGGGGAGACGATTCAGCGTGCTCCGCTGAATGGCCGTAACGTTTTGCAACTCGCCGCTCTCCAGCCCGGTGTCACGGAAACGAACGGGGATTCCACGGCCGCGGGAAACTACAGCATCGCTGGCGGCCGCAGCGATTCTGTCACCTACCTGCTGGACGGCGGCCTGAACAACAACCTGCTGGACAACAGCGTTGTTCTGAATCCCAATCCCGATACCATCGCTGAATTCCGTATTCTGGAGAGCAACTACTCCGCTGAATATGGGCGCAATGGCGGCGGCATCATCAGTGTGGTGACGAAATCCGGGACCAACGAATGGCACGGCAGCGCCTTCGAGTTCCTTCGCAATGATGCCTTCAACGCGAATCCCTTCTTCGACAAGAACGATCCGAACAACCTCAGTCCCCGGCCGGTTCTGAAGCGCAACCAGTTTGGGGGCACGTTGGGCGGGCCCATCACGATCCCCCATCTTGTCAACGGCAAGGACCGTTTCTTTTTCTTTGTCGGCTATCAGGGGCAGAGGCTTTCGTCACAGGCCACCAGCGGGCTCAATCCGGTGTTTACCCCGGCGCAGCTACAGGGGGACTTTTCGGGTGGAATGACCGGCGGATCGTGCCCGAATGCGGACCAGGGTGTGGTCACGTTCCTCCAGCAGAATCCCTACTTTCAGTCGAACCCCGCCCTGGCAAATTGTGGTGTCATCGACCCGACGAAGTTCGATCCCATTGCGCAGAAATACATTTCGGCGGGGCTCATCCCGACGAATCCTTCGGGCCAGGCACAGTATTTTTCGCCGCTGACCAACAATAACAACGAACTGACGATGAAGTTCGATTTTCTGGTCACGCAAACAGACAAAATCACCGCGACGCTAGGCGGCTTCCACAACCCGCAGCTTCAGCCGTTCTCCTACGCCACCGTCCCCGGCTTCCCGGACACCTATCAGGACAACAACTATTACGGCGGCGTCACTTACAGCCACACATTCTCGACGAACCTCGTCAACGACTTCCGCCTTTTTATTCAGCGGAATAACTACAACCAGGGCACGCCTACAGGCCCGAACACGGCTCTGACCGCCGCCGCCCTGGGGGTCGGGATTACGCCGGACAATCCAACCGGCCCGCCAAATCTTTGGTTCATCAACGGCTTCCTGGCAGGCTACAGCGAACAAGGCCCCACGTCGCTTGTCAACAACACCTTCGGGTTTACCGATGCCGTCAGCTACGTCCATGGGCGGCATACGTGGAGCATGGGTGGCGGCATTTCCGCGTATCAGAACAACACCACCTATGACTATTACATCAACGGAGAATTCGATTTTGACGGTACCGCTTCGGGAAATGCTTTTGCGGACTTCCTCATGGGTCTTCCCACGGCTTTGTATCAGTATCCACAAGCCCCGTCGAACATCCGCAGCAAGTCGTACTATGGATATCTCCAGGATGAGTGGCGCCTGTCGAAGCGTTTCACGCTGAACCTTGGCATTCGCTACGAATACAATTCGCCGAAGGAAGATACGGAAGGCCGGACTTTTTCGGTCATTCCCGGCGTGACTACGCCTTCCATCGTTTTCCCCAACGCTCCCATTGGCATGCTTTTCCCCGGCGATCCGGGAGCTCCAAGGGGCGTGAATTTCCCCGATACCAAGAACTGGGCGCCGCGCTTCGGCTTTGCCTGGGATCCCAAGGGAGACGGAAAAACCAGCCTTCGGGGAGGTTTTGGAGTCTTTTACGACATCCTGAAGGGTGAGGACAATTTGCAATTCAACGGGCAGCCTCCCTTTTTCTCCTCGGGTTACGTCGGTTTTCCAACAGGTCCATTTACAGGCGCCGCAAATTTCTTAGAGGATCCCTACTCCTTCGCCAATCCGCCGGTCAATCCTTTTCCCTCGAAGCCGCCCGACCACAACTTGAACTTTGCGGATGCGGGGTTTCTGCCAATCAACGGCGCGGGTTCGGTTTACATCGTGGACCCGCACTTGAAGACTCCGTACACTTACCAGTACAACTTGAGCCTCGAACATGAAGTCGCGCCCTCTGTGGTTTTTGAAGCCAGTTATGTGGGGAGCAGTTCCCACGGGCTCACTTCGTTGATCGACATCAATCCGTTTGTTCTTGGGACCACAGACCGCGTTCTGAATCTGGTGCCAGGGAACTCGAGTTGCCAGGATTATGATGGAAATTCAACTTCGTTCAGCACGGGGACTTGCAGTTTCGCAGGCCTTCCGGAGTTCGGCAACATTGCGAACGCGAACTATAACAGCCTGCAAGCGAGCTTTACGAAGCAAATTACCAATTCGCGCTTCGGCCGGACGTATTTCACCTTCGCTTATACCTTTGCTCACAGCATCGACGACGCCTCCGGGTTTCGTGAGCGGAATTCCAGCGTTCCGACATACGATCCCGGCCTTTTCCGCGCTTCGAGCGATCAGGACATCCGCCACCGTATCAGCCTGAGCGGCGGCTGGGACCTGCCGTTCGACCAGATGTGGAGTTCGGGCCCGAAACGATTGACTCAGGGCTGGAGCTTGTTCCCCATTTTCACGTGGCACACGGGCTTGCCCTACGACGTGTTCGCGCATCTGCCGACGGAGTACATCTTCAACTCCGAAGGGCCGTCAGGCGCAGGGGATCCGTACAACGTGCATGCGAACGTGACCGGCTCCCTGAATCAGTTGAACCCGCGGACGACGCAAACGTTCGCGAATCCTAATGCGGGTAGCACAAGTACAGGCAGTTACCTGTTCAATCCCGCGAGCCTGAGCAATGCCCAGTGCCCCGATCCGCTTCCGCAAGGCGTGACTTGCACTCCCGGGCCGACCATGCTTCCGTCTGACGCCCAGGTGGTCGGAGATCCTTCGCTGGCCACCTACGGCACACTGCCACGAAACTTCCTGCGCGGTCCAGGCTACGTCAACTTCGACATCGCCATTTCCAAAACGACGGCGATTACCGAACGGCTGAAGCTCGAGTTCCGGGCTGAGTTTTTCAACGCATTCAACCATGCAAACTTCTTGAACCCGAATGTCATTAACAATTACCAGGGTACATATTCCAGTGGCGGACAAGGAACCAATCCGAACAGCACCCTGTTTGGCCAGGTGACTTCGACGGCGGATCCGCGAATCATTCAATTCGCGCTGCGGCTGTCGTTCTGATATGGCCGGGAGACACGAATCTCCCGGCTTTCTTGTGGCTGCTGGAGGTCGCAGTGCTTGCCCGACTCGCCTGGGACAGGCGCGGCTCGATACATTGACACTTCACGATTTTTCCTCTAATTTGAAAAGACCTTGGTAGAGGTGCGGCGGCCATGAGTAGCGGGGCTTGTTTTCCCGATCAGCATCGGGAGCCCGGCAAAAGGGGTCCGGCCCAGGGGTCAGGTCAGTGAGGTTTGCTGATCGCCGCCGAAACCGAAGCGATTGCTGAAATCGCCCGGTTGGTGTTCCGGTCCAAGGCCGGTCCACTGTCGTCTGCGAGCCAGGCTCGCGACGGAGCGCTATCGAGAGGCAGCCATCTGCGCATTTCTGCGCAGACCTTCCTTTCGCGCTTTGCTCCGAGACGAACCCTCCCGAGGCTGAAACTATGGACTGCTTCGCCCTAACTCGCGCGCTTGTCGATCTGGATTCGACCACCGGCCAGGAAAAGCCGGTAGTGGAGTACCTGTTCACGCATCTTTCACGACTGGCCGCCGAGCACGGCGGACGGCTGGAGCGGATGAGCGCCGCCCCGGAACGGGACAACCTGCTGCTCACGTTTGGGGAGCCGGTGGTCACGCTTTCGACGCACATGGACACCGTTCCGCCATATTTTTCATCGAGCGACGATGGCACGCATATCCGGGGGCGCGGGGCCTGCGACGCGAAGGGAATTATCGCAGCTATGATTGCCTCCGCCGAATCGCTGCTGGAGGCAGGCACGCGTAATTTTGCGCTGCTGTTTGTAGTTGGCGAAGAGCGCGACAGCCTGGGAGCAAAAGCTGCGGCCGCTTCGCCGCGTGGCTCGCGTTTTCTGATTAACGGAGAGCCCACACAGAACCGGCTGGCGCTCGGATCAAAGGGCGCGCTGCGCTACGAGATTCTTGCGCGGGGGAAGCTGGCACATTCGGCGTATCCGGAACTGGGCCACTCGGCGATTCATTCGCTGCTGGACGCGCTTCAGGAGATTCGCGCGATTCCCCTGCCGAGCGACGCGCTTCTTGGGCAGTCTACGCTGAACGTAGGGACGATTCGCGGGGGACGCGCGCCGAATGTGGTGGCGGACGAAGCGCGGGCGGAAATTATGTTCCGGCTCGTCGGAGATGCGGATCCGTTGCGGGCAGCTGTGGCTCGGGCAGCGGCTCAGCACAACGTGGAAGCGCGCGAGGTGTTGCATTGCTCTGCGGTGCACCTTGGTTTGCTGGAAGGTTTGCCGACAACGGTAGTTGCGTTCACTACGGACATTCCCACATTTGAGGGTGCGTGGGGCAAGCCGTTTCTGCTTGGTCCGGGCAGCATTCATAACGCGCACACGTCCGAAGAGCGCATCGACAAGAAAGAATTGAGCGACGCGGTGGGGATTTATGCGCGCATGGTCCGCCAGCTTCTGGAGACGGGAGCTGCTGCGTCATGAGCACCCGGCTGGCGTTGGTGGGCTGCGGGAAGATGGGGAAGCTGGTGGAAGAACTGGCGCCGGAATATGGCTTTGCTGCGTGCGCGAAATTCTCGAGTTCCAATATTCAAGCGTTATCTCGTGATTCGTTGCAAGGCGCGGAAGTGGCTATCGAGTTCACCACGCCCGCGGTGGCCGGGGAGAATCTTCGGCGGCTGGCTGAACTTGGCGTGAATACGGTATGCGGCACGACGGGCTGGTATGAGGAGCTGCCTCAAGTTCGCGAAGCGTTTGCGAATACCCAATCTGCACTGGTTTTCGGTGCTAATTTTTCCGTGGGCGTGAATCTTTTTTTTGAAATTGTGGCGCGGGCCGCGTCTCTCTTTGCGCAGCACCCGGAATACGAGGCTTGGGGGTGGGAGATCCATCATTCAGCGAAGAAAGACGCGCCTTCGGGAACGCTGAAGAAGTTAGCCGCAGAAATGCGCAGCGCGGGATTTACCGGTTCGCTGACGCTGAGCTCCAACCGGGCAGGTGCACACATCGGCACACACGAAATCGGGTTCGACTCGGCGGCGGATACGATTACCTTACGGCATACGGCGAGGAGCCGCGAAGGGTACGCCCGAGGAGCGCTGCAGGCGGCGCGGTGGATTGGGGGCAAACGGGGAGTGTTTGAGTTTCGCGAGATTTTGGCGGAGTTGCGTGCGCCGGTGGCAGTGGGCAGGTAGTAGCGAGGCTAGCGTGCGCGTGACGGCGAGGGTCTGATTTTGGAAGCGACAGGCAAAGGAGCAACACATGTTTACTGGAACAGGAACGGCGCTCGTAACACCCTTTCGGCGGGATGGCTCGTTGGATGAGCCGACGCTTCGAGCGCTGATCAAGCGTCAGATCGCGGCGGGGATCGATTTCCTGGTGCCTTGCGGGACGACGGGGGAGAGCCCGACGCTCTCGGAAGAAGAACGCAACCGCGTGGTAGCGATTACGGTGGAGGTGGCGAAGGGCAAGGTGCCGGTGCTTGCCGGCGCGGGCGGATACAACACCTGCGAGGTGATCGAACGTGCTCGCGAGCTGGCGCGGCTGGACGTAAGCGGGATTCTCTCGGTGACGCCATACTACAACAAGCCGACGCAGGAAGGTCTGTATCAGCACTTCAAGGCGATTGCCGAAGCGGTGGATTTGCCGATTGTTTTGTATAGCGTGCAGGGGCGCACGGGTGTAAATATCGAGCCGGCCACGGTACAGCGACTGGCGCAGATAACCAATATCGTGGGGATCAAGGAAGCTTCAGGAAACGTGGGACAGATGGCGACGATCCTCAATTGCGCGCCGGAGGAATTTCTGGTGCTCTCCGGCGACGACGCGCTGACGTTGCCCTTGCTGGCGATTGGGGGTCGCGGGGTGATTTCGGTCGTGTCCAACGAAATTCCCGCGCAGATGAGGCAATTGACGCATCTGGCTCTGAACGGAGATTTTGCCGGAGCGCGCCAGATTCACCGGCGGTATCACGCCCTGATGGAGATCAACTTTGTGGAATCGAATCCGATTCCCGTGAAGGCGGCGATGGCGGAAATGGGCTTGCTGGAACCGAGTTGGCGACTTCCGCTGGTGCCTCCGAAGGCGGAAAACCGCGGCAAGATCCGCGCGGTGCTGGAATCGCTGAAGCTGGTTGAGAGAGCGCATGCTGCCATCTCAAATTGAAGAGCTATTTGAGTCGCCTCCCACCTCGTATCGCGAAGAACATTTTGAGTTGTTCCGGTCGTTCAAGGCCGCGCTGAATCGCGGCGAGATTCGCGCGGCGGAGCCGGATTCGTCTGCGGCCACGGGATGGCGCACGAACGCCTGGGTGAAAAAAGGCATTCTGCTTGGCTTCCGCATGGGGACTATTGTGGATATGTCCGTCGATGCGAAGCGTCAGCCGTTCTTCGATAAATCCACTTACCCTGTGCACAGCGTTTCGATTGCCGATGGCGTGCGGGTGGTTCCCGGCGGGTCGAGCATTCGCGATGGCGCTTATATCGGTCGCGGCGTGATTTGCATGCCGCCGATGTTTGTGAATGTTGGCGCGTATGTGGGCGAAGGCACGATGATTGATTCCCATGCGCTGGTGGGCTCTTGCGCACAGATTGGCAATGATTGTCACCTTTCGGCGGCAGCGCAGGTCGGCGGCGTGTTGGAGCCGGTGGGTGCACTGCCGGTGATTATCGAGAATGACGTGTTGGTCGGTGGGAACGTGGGTGTATACGAAGGGACCGTGGTGAAGCGCGGCGCGGTGCTCGGCACGGGCACGGTACTGAACCGCTCCATTCCAGTGTATGACCTTGTGCGCGACGCGGTGTATTCGGCGAAAGATGATCTGCCGCTGGTGATCCCGGAAAATGCGGTGGTGGTGCCAGGCTCGCGCGCGGTTTCGCATCCCGCCGGAGTAAAGTGGGGGCTCTCGCTGCAGTGCGCAGTGATCGTGAAGTACCGCGACGAAAAGACTGGAGCAAGGGTTCAGCTCGAAGACTTGTTGCGGTGAGACGCGCCATCAGTAGCCACTTACTAGCCAACAGCCGCCAGCCAACAGTTCACAGTGCAGAATTTCTTGATATACCTAGGATTTGCGAGCCAGGATTTGATATTGGGCACCGACGGGCAGCTTGCGAAGAATTGGTTCCGTTGATTGCAAGGGCTTCAAAAACCTCGGGAAGACAAAAAGAAAATCGCAGCTCAGGATTGCAAATCCGGAATCCTTTAGTCTTATCTTCGCTTCACTCACGGACAGCATCTGCGCATCCTTGTCAAAAGCACAACGGGACATTACGTAGCGTGTTGCCGGGCTCCATGGATTATTTTCCCAGAATGCGAAGAAGCCGCCGGGCTTGAGCGATTCGCGGACGTATGCAAATGCCGCTGGACGTTCCGCTTTTGGAATGTGGTGAAAAACTCCGTTGCAATAAACGAGATCGAGCGTGCCTTGGGGCCGATATTCCTCGATTCCGGCATAGCGAACAGCGCTAAAATTGTGTTTTTCGCGTGCGGTGGCCAAGCTCCGCCCTGATACATCTACAGCCACGATTTCTTCTAACTTGAGTGTTTCCCAGAGCACGGGAACTGTGGACCCTATGCCGCAACCATAGTCCATGGCGAGCTTTGGCTGCACATGCATTTCACTAAGACAGCGCGACAGCCACGCGACCCGGCCGCGCGCGAAATATTCCTTGTCCTCCCCCGTGGCGGCAAGAGCATGGTTAAGGTTGCTATCGTAGGAGTCCGAGTATTGATCGAAAAGAGGCTTCTCACTCACTGTCGGGCCATTCCTAGAACGCTAAGGAAAAAACTAGAGAAAATTGTCTGAAACCCTAGTGTTAGAAGGATTCCTCCAGGAAGTGCTAAACGAACCAGCCTGAGCGGGTCAACTGGGCCAAAACCGTGAGCATGCCAATACGCTACTGCGGTGAAGGAAATTCCTAATCCCCCCAAAACCATCAACGTTCCAACAATAAGTCCGGTCTCCAAAGTGATATAGCGGAACAGACGATTCAGTCGCTCGTCGTGGGGCAGTAGTCCTTGCGTTATCGCGAAAACCTTCGCGAAGACCGCGAAGGTCACGACCTGGTAACCAACAAAAATTCCGATGGCCGCGTAAATTAACGTCCCAATGTCCAAACCAACTGCTCCAACATATCTGGCCGCCGGCAGAAGCCAGATGGTTGCTACGAGTCCCAGCAGCATTAGCGCAATTCCCGGATAGAGAAACAGCCATCGCGGGCTGTATAACAACATGAACCGAAGATGCCGCCATCCGTCCCGCCACGTCCGCAAGTGGGGCGGCGTACTCCTTCCGTCGGGATGCAGAGCCGTTGGAATCTCCGCGATTCGCAAATTAAAAAGGGCGGACTTCACCAGCATTTCACTAGCGAATTCCATTCCTGTGGAGCGAAGGCCAAGCTGTTGTGCGGCTTTCTTTCGAATCCCGCGCATGCCGCAGTTGACGTCCCCGCAGGGCGTGCGAAAGAAAATGCGTGACAACATGCTTAGAACCGGAGTGCCCAGATAACGATGCAAAAAGGGCATGGCGCCCGCCGCAATCTCGCCCTTGAAGCGGTTCCCCATGACCAGATCGTAGCCTTCCCTTAATTTGGCGAGGAAAGGCATCAGGGATCCCAGATCGTAGCTATCGTCGGCATCCGCAAAAATGATGTACTTTCCCTTTGCTGCCGCGACCCCGGCGAGCAAGGCACTGCCATAGCCCCGCCTGCGTTCGCTAACGACGCGTGCGCCTTCGCGTTCGGCAATCGCTTGGGAACCATCGGTGCTACCGTTGTCTGCAATCAGAATCTCGGCATTCAGTTGGTGCTTCTCAATTGCGCGCCGTGCCTTGGCAATACAAGTGGCGAGCGTTTCCGCCTCATTCAGACAGGGCATGAGAATTGTCAATTCGCGTTCGTATCGTTCGTCTGCTTTTGACCGCAAATCGGAAATGTCGGGAGCCTCACCCATTCCCGCACGGCCGAGCTCGGCGGAGAGGCTGCACAAAGTCGCTAGCTCAATCATGTAGTCCCTCTTACTCGAAAGCCGCGAAAGACCAGGAAAAGGCCGATCAGTGTCATGGATAGAAGTCCCAAACCCCAGGTACGCACGTCGACCGGACGAACGGCCGGAGAGACAGAAGACATCCACAGCGGCCAGGGCCTGGGGAGATAGAAAATTTGGAAATTGCGAATCCAAAGTGGGGCAAGCGAACGAGGCACATTCAAGGGTGGGCCCAGCGGTGGGTAGGTGGCCCAGTTTGGTATTGGAATCGAGTTGAAGACCTTTGCCGTAGACGGCACGCCCTGGATTAGCGAGATGGCCTCGCCAGGACGAGCAATGAGAGCGGAGTGCTTGAAGTAAAACCAGGGATCCTCTGCCCAAAAAAAATCGTCCAACCCCCTCGCAAGAAAGAAGCGCTGATGATCCACACTCAAAGCAAGAACCTGCACGAAGAGTCCAAGTGTAATGAGTATAAGAACTGGTGACCTTTTCGGCCCCCGGAGGCTCACGAACGGGAAAGCCAATGCGCAAAGGGGCAAAAGCGGAGTGAGATAGCGTGGCCCCCAGCACCAGTCTCCGCCGACAAACCCAAAACAAGATAGAAAAGGCAATAAAATGAGGGCGGAAACTGCGATCGCCGCTGCGAGCGCTGTCTTTCTGCGCCACAACTGGCGAAACCCTACGAGCCCTAATATTAGCGCGGGACTATAGAAGAAGATGCCCTTGCCCGGACTAACGAGAAGGGTCAGAAGACCTACAAACGGATTGCCGGAGATAGGATGGTGTCTGAGGACCACAAACCGAAACTTACCATCGTCCAGCCAGGCTCCAAACCGGAGATGATTGTAGACAAGAGATAATCCGGCGCCGACACCGGCGGCCGCAAGAAATAAACAGAAGCGTAGGCAGGAAGCTCGGGCATCTCCCTCTTGGCCATATGCCGAACGGACCAGGTTACCCAACTCGCGGAAAGTCCGCCCGATGTGGAAGAGCACTCTCCTAGAGACGGAACCCGTCTGATTCGCTGAGAGAGATTGTGCGTCCGTGAGTTGCCAGTCCAAAGTCGCAAGTGCGAGAGCAGGAATGATTAGCAAGAAGTATTCTTGGTAAAGCAGCAAAATTCCCGCGAGAAGACCGCCGAGGAGAGCACAAATCCAGGACTTTCGTTTGGCGCTCAAATGCGCAAAGAACAGGGCGGAAAGGACAAAAAAACCGTGTTGGGCATTGTCAAACGAGGAATCAGAAACCGGCCAGAGAAGAGTGGCGAAACTGCTCACCATGGTCCAGAGGACAGCGTCGCGGTTTGTTAGTCCCAACTGCAGATAAAACAAAAAGAGAATCGGAGCGATTGCCGCACCCAGAATGGGAGAAGTCATAGAGAAAAGAAATTGGCTTGGCCGGATGTCCCGAGCAGACAGATAGACACCCAGCCGTACCAGGGGCATGCCAAAGACCGACCCGGGTGCGCCATAATACGAGTACAGGGAGCCGTCTTTTCCTGGCACCCCCATAAGTGGCCCAATCCATTTGTCTCCGAGAACCGGTCTTCCGGTGACCAGCCAGTTGTACGCAACATCAAAGCGAACTTCGCCGTCAATCATGTCGATGCGGCCCGGGCTGGTTAGTGCGTAGGCGCCGAGGACCAGGAGGAAGATGCCGGTGGCGATCCACAGCTTGGTCGACGGGCGGACATCACCGGGATCCTGAGGCCTAGACTCCGGTGGACATTTCACACCCAGGTCCTTCTCAGCACTCGCTTCCGGACGAACGCCCGCGGACATTCCTTCTCTCAATTGCGTAGGCAAACAGTTTGCTCTTTCTAGACCACCGAGATCAGCTGCTAATCGATTTTAACCACCAATGGGTTGCGGTCTTTGGCGACGAACCTGGGGAGTGTTGAGACAGGCAATAATCGTAAAGAGCCCAGGTGCGCTTCTCTTGCATGGAAGGAACCGAGTGGAGGCTTTTCGCTTGTTCGCCTCGTGGCCCGGTGCGAGCATGAACTACAGAAATCTACAATGCCCTAGCCGCAGTTGGGTCGTGGCCAGGGGGTGAATTGTCTTTGGGGCATGATCCCAATCTAGAGCCGCCTTACGGAAAGCGAGCCTACGGTGCCACAATCCGCGGATCCCATGATTGAGCAGCCAATCACAGAGCCCGAGGCGGGAAATGCGAGGCAGGCCTCCGACCCTGCCCAAGACGGAAGCTCGGGATTGGAATCCATTGCGGCCAAGCTGGAAAATCCCGCATTCCTGTTGCTCTTGCTGGCACTGGCGACCTTTGTTTTATATATCGGGACGCTTTCGTTTCAGTATGTCTGGGACGACAACGCGCAGATTGTAAACAATCCGCTCATCCGAACCTGGAAAGAGGTGCCGCGGGCATTCGTCAGTGATTTGTGGTTTCACTCGACCCGAAACCAGATCTACTACCGGCCTTTATTTACAACCTGGTCGACACTGAACTACTCGATTTTCGCGCTGAAAGCGTGGGGCTGGCACTTCGGGGCCATACTCGTTCACATCCTTGCCATGATTGCGGTGTTTGTATTGGCGCGAAAATTAGGGCTGGAATACTGGACTGCCGCACTGGCGGCGCTTTTCTTTGCGGTGCATCCGGTACATGTCGAGTGCGTCGCGTGGATTTCCGCGGCGTCGGATGCGATGGTGACATTCTTTTTCGCCATGTCCTTCGCCGCGTTTCTGAATAGCCGGAAGCCAGAAGGGGTCCATTGGCTAGCTTGGCGGACGGCCTCTTTGTTGCTGCTTGCGTGCGCATTGCTTACAAAAGAGATGGGGCTGACGCTCTGCGCGCTCGTGGCAGTTTACGTTTGGCTGTTTCCGGAGCGGCGGGGAAGCTCCAGGTTCCAGGTTTTTCTTCAAGGCGTCCTCGTCGCGTTGCCCTACGGGTTTCTGACACTGGGATACCTGGTGCTGCGGAAGTTCGCGCTGCACCGGGTTACGGGCTCTTTCGATGCAGCCCACGGCTTTGCCGACATGCTCCTAACGTGGCCGATGGTTCTTTACAACTATCTGCGAATCCTGGTGTTCCCGTTAGGACTCACCGGACTTTACTACAATCCTTATGTCCAGAGACCGGGATTTTTTAATTTCTGGCTGCCACTCTTGGCGGTCGCCGCCGTCGCAGTTGGCATTTGGTATTGGAGCCGCCGAACCGGAGACCGTGTGGTAGCGTTCGCGGGGATTTGGATGATCGTGACACTTCTTCCGGCCCTGTACCTGCGCAATTTCAGCAATGGCGATTTTGTGCGTGACCGCTACATCTATCTTCCATCTGTAGGTTTCGTGATTCTTTTGGCAAAGGTGATACGATTCCTGCCCGGAATCAGAGTCGCGAAGCCGTTGACTTGGCAAATTGTAACGGCGACGATCCTGACGCTGGCTTACTGCGGCGGAACAGTTTCGCAGCAAGTCTATTGGGGAAGTGAGCTGCTGGTTTTTGCGAGGGGATATCAATTGTATCCGGACTCTGCGTATGCAGCGGTGGGCTATGCGAAGGAGCTTGCCAAGCGGGGTGGATATGATCGTGCGGTCGATCTGATGTCTCAAGCGATCAAGAAACATCCCGAGACGGTTCCGGCATATTTCTTTCTGGCAGAGACCTATACGAAAGCGGGAGACAAAGCGGATGGGCGGGCAATGCTAGAGAAGTACCTAACTATGCTGCCGCCCGAGCAAGTTTCGGAAGTCAGCCAAACCGACGTAGCCGGTTTGCTCGGACAATTGGGAGACTACGATCGCGCGTTGGCGATTTGTTCGAAGGTGTTGGCGAGGGATCCCGACCTTTACTCTGCGCTTTACGATTGTGGGAATATCAACTTGTTGGCTGGGCATTATCGAGAGGCGGAGAGTCTTCTCTTGCGGGCGACTTCGGCCGCACCGGGGCAAGCGAACCCGAACTACTTTCTAGGCAGGGTTTACATGCAAACCGGGAGGCCAGCGGAAGCGGAAGCGGCTTTCCGGCGGGCGATTGCCATTGCGCCGCAGATTTATGACTATCACTATTGGTATGGCCGCTTGCTGGCGCAGCGAGGAGACATTCCCGGGGCGCGGCGTGAGTTTACGGCAGCACTCGAGCTGAATGGCGAGAGTGCGGAAGCAAAAGCAGGATTGGCGGCGTTGGATAACGCGCGATAAGAGCAGGACAAGGTAAATGTCCACATACATGAAGCACGGCGAAAAGGCCGGCCCTCAAGAGGCGGAGAACCTTCACCCGGTTGAGGGGAAGACGGCCGCAGCGGCACCGGGTAACCCGACTCTTTGTGTGGACCTCGACGGAACGCTGATCAAAAGCGATTTGATGTGGGAATGCGTACTGGTTCTACTGAAGAGCAAGCCAGAGCTATTATTTTTGGTTCCCATCTGGTTGCTGAAGGGCAAGGCAAATCTGAAAAAGGAATTGGCCAGCCGTGCTCGACTCAGCACGGCGCAAATGCCCTACCGGCAGGAACTGGTCGAGTTTTTGCGTCAGGAACAGACATCCGGGCGGCGCATTGTGCTGACAACCGCCGCGGAGAGACAACTCGCGTGCGCGATTGCGGAGCATGTCGGCGTATTCGCCCAGGTCTACGCGAGCGATGGAAAAACAAATCTGAAGGGGCGCTCCAAGGCTACGCTGCTTGCGGAACTTTTCCGCGAAGACGGTTTCGAGTACATTGGCGATACCAGCGCAGATGTGGAAGTGTGGCGCGCGGCGAAAGCAGGGTATGTCGTGGGAGACGACAAGCTGGTTCAGAGCGCGGCAAAAGTCACGACCGTGCGAGGAGTCTTCCCGCGGCACCGCGTTTCCGTAAAAACCTGGATTCAGGCGCTGCGCGGGCATCACTGGTTCAAGAACCTGCTGCTGTTCTTGCCGCTGGCGCTGGCTCATAACGCGAAGGCCTCCGCCTGGCTCAGCACCGCGGCGGGATTTGTTCTGTTCGGTCTATGCGCCTCTGGGCTTTATATTCTGAACGACCTTCTGGATCTGCACTCTGATCGCAGCCATCCCTGGAAGCACAAGCGCCCGTTAGCTTCAGGCGAGATCCGGATTGCACAGGGACTGGCGATCGCCTTCCTGTTTCTGGCGGGATCGCTCGGCGCCGCCTTTGTGCTGAATCCGGCATTCGGGTTTTGCCTTTGCGGCTATGCGGTGCTGACGGTCTGGTATTCAGTTTCGATCAAGAAAGTTGTGCTACTGGATGTGTTCATCCTGTCGAGCTTCTACAGCATCCGTTTGTTGGCCGGGGCACTGATTACCGCGACGCCGCTTTCGCAGTGGTTCCTGGTTTTCTCTCTGTTCTTTTTCCTGAGCCTGGCGATGGCCAAGCGCTATTCCGAACTGATGCATGCCGAAGAGTTGGTAAAGAGTGGGCAATCGGGACGCGGCTACATCGGGAATGACCGCGAACTGATTCTTGTGCTGGGAGTGGGTAGCAGCTTCGCATCCGTGGTGATTCTCAGCCTTTATGTTCACAGCCAGGAAGTGGGACTGCTTTACCGCAAGCCCGGCCCGCTGCTTCTGGTGTGCCCTATCATCTTGTACTGGATGAGCCATATCTGGCTGAAAGCCCATCGTGGAGAACTGAACGAAGACCCGGTCACTTTTGCGATCCGCGATCCTGTAAGTTACGCCGTGGGTGTGGCTGCGGTGCTGGCGGTGGCCGCGAGCATGTTGGGAATAGGGCTGTAGAATGGCGGCAGAATCTTCCTTACCCGAAGTTTTTTCCTGGGGACGCTATCCACGCGTGAACCACCAATCCGTCCAGTGGGCGAACTGGTCCGATGAGTTGCCGAAAATTCTCGGCGATGCCCCTCCTGCCTCCATGTTGCCGTACGGACTTGGCAGGAGTTATGGCGATTCGTGCCTGAACGAGGGGCGCGGCCTGGTCGAATGCTCGCGCATGAACCGCATTCTGGGATTCGACATGGAGCAGGGAGTTCTCTTCTGCGAATGTGGCGTCAGCCTCTCGGACATTCTGGATGTGTGCGTTCCGAAGGGCTGGTTTCTTCCCGTAACGCCCGGGACGCGATTCGTCACCGTGGGAGGAGCGATCGCGAATGACGTCCACGGAAAGAACCACCATCGCGCGGGCACGTTTGGCTGTCATGTACAAAGGCTTGGTTTATATCGATCCGACCGGGGCTTTCTCGAATGCAGTCCAGAGAGAAATGCGGATCTGTTTTGCGCCACCATCGGCGGGCTTGGGCTCACAGGAATCATTGCGTGGTCGGAGATACGCTTGCGGCCGATTCAGGGACCGAAGATAGATGCCGAGACGATACCGTTTGCCTCGCTCGATGAATTTCTTGCCCTATGCAATGAAAGCGACGAGTCCTTCGAATACACGGTGGCTTGGATCGACGCCTTTTCGGGTGGGGAGGCGCGCGGGATCTTCTTCCGTGGCAACCATTCCGCCGAGCCTGGCACAATGCCATTGCAGGAAGGCGGCCCCCGGGTTCCGTTTGCGTTTCCGGAATGGATGCTGAATCCCTTCGCCGTGAAATTCTTCAATCACGGCTACTACTCGTGGAATTCGTTTCGCAAAGGAAGGTCCGTTGTTTCTTACGAGCCGTTCTTCTACCCGTTGGACACGATTCGCCAGTGGAATCTTGTGTATGGAAAGCGCGGATTTCTGCAGTACCAATGCGTGATTCCCACGAATTGCCTGCCGGCGTTCAAGGAAGTGCTCGAACTGATTCGTGCCGCAGGAACCGGGTCGTTCCTGGGAGTCATGAAACGATTTGGCGAAGTCACTTCACCGGGCATGATGTCGTTTCCACGGCCAGGGCTGACGCTGGCGCTCGATTTCCCGATGCGAGGAGAGCGCACGTTGCAGCTGATGAGCGATCTCGATCGCGTGGTTCAGGAAAGCGGCGGTGCGCTCTATCCCGCGAAGGACGCGCGCATGTCTTCTGCAATCTTCAAGATGTCTTTTCCGAAGTGGAGCGATTTTCAGTCGTATGTGGATCCCAAGCTTTCCTCATCTTTCTGGCGGCGGGTGACTGAGGGATCGTGAAGATGCGGAAAATCCTCGTACTCGGTGCCACCTCAACGATCGCGCTGGAAGTGGAACGGCTGTTCGCAAAAGAGGGAAGTGTGCTCCTGTTAGTAGCACGCTCCGAAGAGCGTCTTGCGGCGCTGAAGGCGGATTTGCTTGTGCGTGGCGCAAACGAGGTTCACACCTTCGCCGCGGACCTCCAGGATATCCGGCGGCACGGCGAGATACTGGAGTGGGCGAAGAATTGCTGCGCTGATTTCGATACGATGTTTCTGGCTTTTGGGACTTTGGGGAAGCAGGAAGACTGCGAACGCTCCGTCGAATTGATGATGCAAGAGCTGCATACAAATTTCGTCAGCGCCGCGGCGCTGCTCACCGTTTTCGCCAACCATTTTGCAGACAGGCGCGCGGGGTGCATCGCGGTGATCACCTCGGTCGCTGGAGACCGCGGACGCCGCTCGAACTATGTGTATGGGGCGGCAAAGGGCGGGTTGAGTCTTTTTCTGCAGGGATTGCGCAGCAGGCTTTATCCAAACGGAGTTCGAGTCATCACCATCAAACCGGGCCCGGTGAAGACGGCGATGACCGACCACATGCAGAGAACGGGCATGTTCGCCGATGTGGGGAAGGTGGCAAGAGACATTCATAAGACGCTGAAAGACGGTTCCCGGGAGATCTTGTATACGCCATGGCAGTGGCGTTACATCATGCTGGCGATTCGGCTGATTCCAGAAAGATTCTTCAAGCGGATCGCGTTGTAAACAGACTACTGGCTCAGGATCTTTTCGAAGAAGGCGAGCGCCCGCGGGTCATTGGACTGTCCTAGCCAGAACATGGCTTGCTTGCGCACTTCAGGATTGCGGTTGTTCTGGGCTACTTCGATCAGTTTGGGTACGCCTTCGTCCTTTGGCATCTGGCTCAACGCAAAGACAGCCTTCTTTTTCACTTCCGTATCCGGATCGTTCTGAATGGCGCCAGTGATGGTGGCGGATGCTTTTTGTCCCGCCTTTTGCGCGAGCCAGAAAAGAGCCTGACCGCGCACGTGGGTGCTCTCGTCGTCCTTGGCCATGTGGATGATGTCATCCACAGCTTCAGGTTCATGGCTGACAAAGAGCGCGAACACCACTTTCGCACGAACGTCAGGGTCCGGATCGTTCTTGGCCATCGTTTCAAGAAGCGCCAAGCCGGACTTGCCGCGGGAAGCGCCGAGCCAGAACGAAGTCTTCTCGCGGAGAGAAGCGGGTTGGTCCTGCGCAAGGAAAGAGGCAAGGATGCGGTCGGCGGAAGGGTCGGCGTGCTGAGCAATAGCTCCGAGCGCTTGCTCTCTAAGGTCTTCTCCCTCGCTGGTGAGAGTCGATTTCCCGGTGACGAATGGAGTGAGCAAGGCGGCGCTTTCTCCCGGTTTGACGCCGGTCAGCCAGACAACGCGGAGTCCCCCGGCATCCAGAGTGCAGTGTACGGAGGCCATGCGGATACGCATCACGTGTTTCTGATCCACGCGCAACAGGATTGTCACTTCAGGTTGGGCTTCGAGCTTGACGGTTTTGTTTTGCTCGTCGTCGACGAAGGTATTTCCATGCCGCTGTTCGAGATTGCAGACCCCGCAGGATTCGGGATGCCCATTGCGAAATTCACCGCAACATTGGGAGTGGTTACTGGCGGTGGCTTGCACTTCATAGGCGATCCACGTTGGCTGGGTGGATTCCGCCGCAAGCTGCTGGACGCTGGATTCCAGGTTCTGGTTCACAGCGCGGGTTTCGAGCTTCGCATTGATCAATTGCGATTGGTCAGCTCTGGCCGGGGCGATACCCAGGGCTAAGAGGAGGAAAGAGAGAAGGCTCACAAATCGGAGTGGCCGGATTCTGTTTCGTCTGGTCATGGCCGCCTCACTTTTGCAAGAGTTCCATCAGATACTCATTGCCTTCCTTGGAATTCATAAGCGACAATTTGCTGACCGCCACTTTCTTCAACTCCGGGTCTTTCTCGCTTTTGGCGATGGCCACCAGTGCGCTGGCGTTTCCACCGAGGAAATAGGCGTTGATGATTTCTTCTTTCACGTTGCGGTCAGTCTCCCTGGCGTAAATAGATTGCAGGGCGGGGTCCTTTGCGCCCATCAAGCCGAGGTTGCGGATGGCGGCCTTGCGCAACTCTGGATTTTTCTCAGAGACGGCAAGTTCGGACAGGCGAGCGGAGTCTCCGGAAAGAAAGAGCGCCTGAAGGACTTCTTTCTTGGTATCCACCGAAGGGTCTGAGAGATAGAGATTCTGCAAATCCTCGCGGTCGCCCATCATCCCCAGCGTGCGGATGGCTTCGTGTTTCAATGCTTCATTCGTTTCCTTTTTGGCAAGGGCAACCACGTCCTCGCGATCTCCCGACATCAAATAGGCACGCAAGACAGCGCGTTTCACGTCCTGATCGGAAGTGCCAGCATAAATTTCCGCCAGCAATCTGCCGGAGTTCTTCCCACCGGTCATGCCAAGATATTCCACGGCTTTTCGCTGCAGGTCGGGGTTGCTCTGGCCACGGGCAATTTTGGCCAGCATTTCCTGGGCTTGCGGGGAACCACTCTGCACGAGCAGGAAGAGCGCTTTGGACTTTTCCTTGGGAGTCGCAGGTCCACTCAGATATTTCTCGACCATGGGAATGCCCTTCGAAGGATCGCTGTTCATGATTCCCTGCAGGGCCAGGATCTTCAGATCGTCGTCGCTTTGCGAATCGGGGTTGACGGGATGGCCGGAGCCCTGACGAATCTCAATTTCCAGAGCCTCGGCGTCTTTCTTCCAACGGCTTTGCGGGAAGCGCTTCTTCAAATCGGCAATGGATTCCAGCGCCACGTCTCGCTTGCCGAGTTTGTTGCTTGCGTATGCCTCCCAGTAAAGAGCGGCGTCGGTTTGAGGGCCAGCCATCTGCGCCAGCTCGCTGAACTTTTTTGCGGCGTCACCGTACTTCCCTTCGTCCAGGTAATCGCGTCCATCGTCGTAGAGTTCCTGCATGCGGTCGATGCGCTCCTGCTCCTGATCCTTCTTCTCCTGCTCGCGTTCGCGAAGTTCTTCCTCGCGATTGCGCTTGTCCGCAGCCAGGGAATCTCCCGTTCCCCGGGAAGAGTCCTGCGCGTTCGAATCCTGGGCGAAGTAGCGCGCGGTTTCGTCCTGGGCCTGCCGCGCGGGTAGGCCGTCGGCGTAAAATCCAAGCATCACTGCGGCGGTCGCCAGTCTCAGGGCAATTCTCTTTGTGCTCTCCGTCATTCTCAACAAGTTCATGCTTTGTTCCTTTCGTTCTTCTGCGAGTCCTTCTGGGTCGGCGAGGGCGTTGCTGTTTTTTCGCGTTCTTGCAAGTCCTGGTGGACCACCCGGACCTTCAACAAAATTCCTTTTTCGGCGATACGCTTCTGGATGGCCTCAAATTGCGAGGGAGTGACCTCATTGGGGCTGTTGGCGATGTCCAGAAGGACGCGCTCGAGTTCGTCGAGCGTGCTGGCCATGAGCGTGTCGCCCTCGCGAAGCGCGGTCTGACGATACAAGCGGTTTTCTTCCAGTAGATCCTTGGCGCGTTTCTGTTCCGAGGAGATGTTGACGAACTTCCGGCCTTTTTCTGGTTCGGCGTTGGCCAGCTCGACCAGAATCATCTCCGAGCGGCCAAGGTGATCCCCGACGGCCACGACCAGAACGCGTTCGCGCGTTTTACCGTTCCCGACAAGATCGTCAGCGGGAGCAATCTTCTTGGTGTACCGGCCGATGAAGAAGGCCAGGACGACGACCGCGGCCATGGCGGCAGCGGCTACGAGGCGGTGAGGCGCAAAGAAGGAACGCCACCAAGGCGCAGGCCTTTCCGGAAGACGCGGAGCAATCTGCTGCCAGACGCGGCGGCCAAAGTCCTCGCCGGGGTCCGGTACAGGCATGGCGTCCAACGCGGCGAAGACGGCTTCGATGCGCTCCATTTCGCGGCGGCAATCGGCGCACTCCTTCAAGTGAGAACCGAAGCCTTCTCGCCCACGAGTCTCGCCATCGCGATAGGCAATCAGTTCTTCTTCTGTCATGTGCTTCATGATTCCGTTCCTATGGCTCGCGCCGTGCCTCCCAGCCCCACGAAAGGTTCGAGGGCTTTGCGGAGCTTGGAGACAGCACGAAAGACGGTATTCTTCGTGGCGTTCGAATTGGATTTCAGGACGGCGGCAATTTCCTCGATGGCACAGCCTTCCCAGTGGCGCATGACAATGGCGGTGCGCTCGGCGGGGGTGAGGGAGTCGAGAGCCTGCTTCATCTTTGTGGCGAGTTCCGCGCTGCTGGCCAGGCGTTCGGGAGAGGCGGAGGGATCCTTCACCAGGGCCATCGCATCTGCTTGGACACCATCCTCGGAAGGGCGAGCCGAAGGGGCCTGGCGGGCTTCCTCGACATTGCGTTGGCGGATGCGGTCGATGGCGTAATTCGTGGTGATGCGGTAGACCCACGTTCCAAAGTGGGAGTTGCCCGCAAATTGCGACAGTTTCTGATACGCCCGCAAAAACGCCTCCTGCACAATTTCCTCCGCATCGTGAGAGTTGCCGGTCATGCGATACGCCAGCCGGTAGAGATACTGGCTGTAACGCTCGACGAGGACACGGTAAGCATCGCGGTCGCCGGCCAGGGTGCTTTCGACGGCCTGCGCGTCGCTGATGCCTACGGACTCAGCTCGCTCGATGCTTGCCCTCATTCTCTCGATTAGACAGGATTTAGCCCTTGCGGTTAGGCCGGCCGGGGGGAGCCCATAGGTTCGCCCCGACTCCCGAAATACCGTATCATTACAAGGGATTTGTGAGGGAGAGGTTGACGTGATTCCACGCTATACGCGCGAAGAGATGGGGCGAGTCTGGGGTGAGGCAAACCGCTACCAGAAATGGCTGGACGTCGAACTGGCAGCCGCGGACACCCTGGCGGAGGCGGGGGAAGTGCCTAAGGAAGCCGCGGCGATGCTGCGCGGTAGGGCGAAGGTGGACGTGGCGCGAATCCAAGAGCTGGAAGCGCGCGTAAAGCATGACGTGATCGCGTTCACGATGGCGGTGGGAGAATCGATCGGAGATCCGGAAGTGGCGCGGTGGCTCCATTATGGGATGACGTCGAATGATGTAGTCGACACGGCGCAAGCGCTGCTGTTGCGGGACGCTTCGCACATTATCGAGCGCGACCTGGTACTGCTTGGAGAGGTGCTTGACCTTCGCGCACACGAATTTCAGCACACTCCGCAGATTGGACGGACGCACGGCATCCACGCGGAGCCGATCACGTTTGGTTTGAAGATTGCCAACTGGTTTGCGGAGAACCAGAGGAACATCCAGCGGTTCTGCGCCGCGGCGCAGGGCGTCGAGTTTGGGAAGATTTCGGGCGCGGTGGGTAATGCGGCTCATCTGGGCACGGAGATTGAGGAGAAGATCTGCAAACGGCTGGGATTGCAGGTTACGCCGGTGGCTTCGCAGGTGATTCAGCGCGACCGCCACGCGCATTATTTGAGCGCGCTGGCACTGGTCGCGGCGACGTTGGAAAAGATTGCGCTGGAGATCCGGCATCTGCAACGCACGGAAGTGCGCGAGGTGGAAGAGCACTTCAGCGGGGAGCAGCGCGGGAGTTCGGCGATGCCGCACAAGCGGAATCCGGTAACCTGCGAGCAGATTTGCGGGCTGGCGCGGCTGGTGCGCAGCAACATGATGGCGGCGTACGAGAACGTGGCGCTATGGCATGAACGGGATATTTCGCATTCGTCGGTGGAGCGCGTGATTTTGCCGGATTCGACCATCCTCGTGGATTACATGCTGACGAAAATGGCCAGGATCGTCGGGGAGATGCGCGTTTTCCCACAACGTATGCTGCGCAACCTCGAATCGACGCAGGGGCTGGTGTTCTCCGGTCAGTTGCTGCAGGACCTGGTAGAGAAGGGAATGCCGCGGGACGATGCGTACAAGGCGGTGCAGGAAAACGCGATGATCGTTTGGGAGTCGGACACGAGTTTCCGGGACCGTGTGGCGCAGGATGCGCGCATTACGAAGTACCTGACGGCCAAAGATCTGGAGCACACGTTTGACTTGAGCCGGCAGCTGAGGAACGTAGACAAGGTATTTGCGCGTGTGTTCGGAGCGCATCCGGCGGGCGAGCGCGGCGTAGCTGGTGGGCAGTAGCGAAGGAAATCTGCAGTCGGTGGTCTGAAGTCAGTAGTTTGCAGCTACCAGTAGCCTACAGCCACCAGCGAAGGAAGAGGATTCCGGCGGCTTTGCGCCGCATTCTGAGGAGCGCATTTTGTGACGAAGGATCCCAGCGTCAAATGTTGCAGCGATGCAGAAAACAAATGTCGGTTCGCAGCCCAAAAATTCCGACTTCTGACCACGAACTATTGACTACAAACTCCCGACGGCTACTCGATGCGCTGGACGTAGCGCGCTTCGGAGGTATCCACGCGGATCTTGTCGCCTTCGTTGACGAACGGAGGCACGTTGACGACGAGTCCTGTTTCGAGCGTGGCGGGCTTCATCACCGAGCTGGCGGTGGCCTTCTGGAGCGTGGGCTCGGTCTGGACGACTCTTAGGTCCATGGTGTCCGGCAGGCTGACGCCGATGGCCTTGTCGTCGTGGAACTCGATCTTCACGACGGTGTTGGGAATCAGATAGTAGACGGTTTCGCCGAGCTCCCCACTGTTCATCTGCATCTGCTCGTAGTTTTCCGTGTTCATGAAGTGGAAAGAGTCACCCTCTTTGTAGAGGTACTCGAACTCGACTTCATCGAGGATGGCACGTTCGACAAACTCCTCGGCGCGGAACCGGTAATCGATGATCGCACCGGTGCGGAGATTTTTCATGCGTGTCTGCATGGAGCCGCGCTTGTTGCCGGGCGTGCGGTGCTCGGTGCTGTGGACGGCAAAAAGATCGCCTTCGTGCTGGATGACCATGCCGGGGCGAAGAAGTGTGGCTTTGACGCTGCTCATAGATTCACGCGGCCGGAAAGCCGCCGTTCACTCCCTGTAAAGGTTAGATGCAATTCGCAAATTCCAGACGACGGCCCGATGGAACGACGCGTGGAATGACCTGCCTGCGCCGACAGGCACGAGGTACGCAGGGAGAAAAGCGCTCCCGGCAGAGAAAATCAGTATAAACGCGGCGCATGGCAAGGGTCAATCAAGTGTGGGGGTAGTATTCTAAGGGAAAAAATAAGCTACACTTAGCCTCGCGGCGGTGAGGTTATACACACCATAAAAAAAGAGTGGACTGAAAGTGACGTTACGGAATTTGCGTAGCTAGGCACACTCATGGCTGAAAAAATTCTGAGCTTGCGAGCAATCTTTGATAAATCAAATTTCAAAAATAAGCACCTGTACAAACCCCTGATGCGTGATTTCGAGTATCGAGCCAAAGGGTCGAGAAGTCTGCGGTCGTGCGTCGTCACTGAATATGCTGATGGAAAACGTCGTGCTTTTGACCCGGTTGGTTACTTTTCGGAAGGGAGTTAAGCGAAAAATCGGTTTTAATTTGGCGCACTTCACCGTACTTGTTAGTCTTCGGCCATTCCGCGCGGTGCCTGCGATGGACAGCATGCGTTCCAGGTCACAACGCGTCGTGTTACTGCCACCGCATAACCCTTTTGCTGAAATCGAATTCGATTCGCTTGGGATGTAGAGACACTATCCCTAAATAGCCATCGACACCTGGCATCACACTCTTTTCGGGACCGTGAATCAGCACGACCGTAATCACTTGTTTAGAGCCGGTAATGCTCACTTCTGGCAGATCAACCTTTTTGCCTTTTATCCGTCCCATCGTTATCGTTATCGGTTCTCCGTTTGTCCGAAGGTTAACCAATTGCTTCCGCAGTCGATTTTCATACATCAAAATATCCGGCGATCCGGTATCTACGCACAACCGAATCGGACGGCCCTGAACTACGATTGTCGCCAAGAAACCTCCGGGATTGAAACGATGGCTCGAATTTTCTGCGGGCCCGAAATAAAGCGTCTTCGCCGTGTAGTCAATAGCGAACGTCTGGGTCCTGCTCAGCAAATCCAGTCCGATGATTCCGTCGACATTTCTTGCGAACTTAGAGTATTCGGCGAGGTTCATTACCATCACTCGGGCTCGCCCGACGCTGACAGGGCCTGTGCGAAGATTCTTGACGTCGGCCCATTCGATCGGAATGTACTGGTCGAAGTTCATGATTTTCCCCGGCTGACGGTTTAGCTGGAGCTTTTCAGCCAGCTTCCGGTCTATGGCGCTCCACGTAGAACCTGTGTCCACGATGAACTTCAGATTATCAAGGTTCTCGATTCCTCCCTTTGCGACCACTAGGAAATCTGATACCAAATCGAACGGAACCGCGGTGGCGCCCTCGGATGTCAATTGGCCGTTAGCCCGGGGGGCGTACGAGAAGAAGTTGGTGAGAAGAAGCACGGCCCACACCTTCCAATGCTGCATAACTGTTCGCCTCGAACCGCGGCGGCGGTTTTGTGTACGGTTCGATAGGTCGAGAACAATTTCAATTCACTTGCCATCATCCCTGCTTATTGACTTCATCAACTGCTAATGCTTTGATTGGCTGCCATTTAAGTTCTCAAGTCACCGCTCAGGTCCACGCCGTCGTCCCGTTTTGAGGTGCCGGATGCAAGAGACCGTCCAAGCGTCGAAGGTCCAGTTCGGAGTTTTTGAGCTGGATCTACCCACTGGTGAGTTACGCAAGGCGGGTACGCTCATAAAACTTCAGGATCAACCTCTGCGTGTTTTGACGGCTCTTTTAGAACGCCCAGGCAAATTGATTACTCGCGAGGAATTGCGTCGGCAGCTGTGGCCATCAGACACCTTTGTAGACTTTGAACATGGGCTGAGCGTGGCAGTCAACAAATTGCGCCAAGCACTCGCGGATGATCCGGACAATCCCCGCTTCATTGAAACCGTTCCGCGGCGTGGATATCGCTTCGTCGCGCCGGTCACAGACCGCTCCGTCTCGAACGAACCCCCGAAACCTGTTCGGGGCGGCATCACCCGATACATGATGCTTATCTTCGGGGCCATTTTGATTTTGATCTCATCTTTCTCCGTTTTCTTTTATAGGCACACGCAGACGGTCGCGCCACCCAAACAGCACACGTTGGCCGCTCTGACCTTCGATGATGGCTTGCAGATCGGGGTCACATGGTCGCCCGATGGGCGTTTTATTGCCTACAGTTCAGACCGAGGTGGCAAGTTCGACATCTGGGTCCAGCAAATTAGTGGAGGTGCCCCTGTTCAAATTACGAAAGGGCCCGGCACAAACTGGCAGCCGGATTGGTCCCCTGACGGCAGATACATCGCATACCGTTCAGAAGACGGGGAGGGCGGCTTGTTCATCATCCCCGTGCTGGGCGGGGCCGAATTGACGAGAAAAATAGCGTCATTTGGATACTATCCGCGCTGGTCGCCAAACGGTTCCCAGGTTCTATTTCGGACCACGCAATATTTAGGCCTGAATCGATTCTATGTCGTGGGCCTTGATGGAAGTGAACCTCGCGAAGTACTTACGGAATTTCCCGCTGCACACGAGGCTACGGTATCCGCCGCATGGCATCCCGACGGAAAGCGTGTTTCGGTTTGGGTGGCAAGCCCGCAATGGGGTCCCGACTTTCGGACGATTCCGTTGCAGGGGGGACCGGTAGTCAAATCTGCATTCATTCCCGAGGTCGCCACAAAGTTACGGGAAGTTGCCTCCCAAGGAATTGTGGAACAAACCATGGATTTTACTTTTTCCTGGGCTCCTTCGGGCCGGTCAATATACTGTGCGCAGACGTTTCGAGGGGCGCTAAATTTGTGGAAGCTCACGGTCGACCCATCGTCACTGCAGGTGAACGGGATTGAACGGTTGACCACTGGACCGGGACCGGATAGCGAACTTGCTCTTTCTCGTGACGGAAGCAAGCTAGCATTCACCGCAGAAGTCCAGCACATCCGCGCCTGGGTATACCCTTTTGACGCGATCCGCGGGAAAGTCACCGGACCAGGGCAGCCGGTGACACCGACGGGAATGTCGACCTGGCGCCACAGTCTATCGCGAGACGGAAAAAATCTGGCGTTTTCTGGAAGTCACGCAGGACACGCTCAATTGTGGCGAAGGTCATTGGAAGATAGCAATATGGCTCCCGTCTTAGATGACGATTACATTCGCGATAATCCCCGATGGTCGCACGACGGCAGGCGTCTGTTGTACGAAAGGTGGAATGTCGCGACTGATGAAGACTTGCTTGTTTTGTGGTCGGCCGAGAGTAGCAATGAAAAACCGATCTGTGATGCAACGAACATTACGGGTAGTTTTGATTGGCTGCCCGACGATAATTCCTTTCTGGTAACGCAGATGGACTCTCGCACCAAGAGAGCAGAAATATGGCAATTACCTGCGAACGCGAACGGGATGCCCAACTCCGCTCCGTGTGGACGAATGTTAATTTCCGATCCCATCTACGACCTTTATCAACCGAACGTCTCTCCTGACGGCCGCTGGATTGCATTTGAGGAAGTAAGAGACGCACCAACCGCGCTGGACTCAACACTCTATGTGATGCCCGCGTCAGGTGGCCAACGGACGAAGATCACAGATGGCAAACAGTGGGCCGACAAGCCTCGCTGGTCGCCTGACGGGAAAATAATCTATTTTGTCTCGCGTCGCGCTGGGTTCTTTAATGTTTGGGGGATCCACTTTGACCCAGCTCGGGGAGCCGCGACCGGATCTGCGTTTCCGGTCACAAGCCTAGATAGTCCGAGCGTCGGAATGCCGCAGCACTTGCCATCCGTGGATGTTTCGCTCGATAAAAACCATTTGGTGCTGACAATTGAGGAAGTTTCCGGAAACCTTTGGGTGCTGGACAACCTTAATCCTTGAAGCAAAAAATAGCTGCCCAATATAGGGACAACTATCAGCTCCTGGTAAGTTTGAATGAATAGGTCAAGGGAGGAGCACGTGGTGTAGAAAGACTGAACTCAGCGTCACGCCGATTCAGAACACCAAGGAGGCTCCCCCGTTATCGGAAAGGTTCGGCACAGTACCCGATCAGACTCTTTGCTGAAAAAAACAAAAAAATTGAGTTGAGAGCAGTTCGCACCCTGGGGTGAGGGCACCCTCGTGCCTTAGTGTCCCCCAAGCCGGACAACTCGGAACTACCGAACGAGCCCATTCGTTGACTTGCCCAGATGCCCAACCTAAGATGGCGGCACTGTGGCGGATACCGACAGCCTCATCGGCCAGACCGTCTCCCACTATCGCATCATCGAGAAACTTGGCGGGGGCGGAATGGGTGTGGTGTACAAAGCCGAGGACACGGAACTCGGTCGTTTCGTCGCCCTGAAATTCCTGCCCGAAGACTTAGCTCAAGATCAGCAAGCACTGGAACGCTTTCGGCGGGAAGCTCGCGCTGCTTCCGCTTTGAACCATCCCAATATCTGCACGATCCACGAGATCGGCAAGCACGATGGTCGGTCGTTTATCGTTATGGAGTATCTAGAGGGCATGACGCTCAAACACCGCATCGGTGGCAAGCCGCTGGAGATCGAAACCGTGCTGTCGCTAGGCATCGAAGTCGCCGATGCCTTGGATGCCGCCCATGCCAAAGGAATTATCCACCGCGACATCAAGCCCGCGAACATTTTCGTTACTGCAGGTGGTCATGCCAAGATTCTGGACTTCGGACTAGCCAAGGTTTCGAGCACCGCGATGGGTAGCGAGCCAACACTTGCTACACAAGATGTGGACCCAGACCACCTGACTAGCCCCGGCAGCACCTTGGGAACAGTTGCCTATATGTCGCCGGAGCAAGCACGGGGCAAAGGACTGGATGCACGCACGGACTTATTTTCCTTCGGGACCGTTTTGTACGAGATGGCAACGGGGCAGTTGCCGTTCCGGGGTGATACCTCAGCGACCATTTTCGATGCCATTCTGAACCAAACCCCAGTTGCTCCTGTACGGCTAAATCCCTCTGTACCGATGGAGCTAGAGCGAATCATCGGCAAGGCTCTTGAAAAAGACCGTGACCTCCGCTGCCAGTCCGCTGCCGAGCTGAGGGCCGACCTGAAGCGGTTGAAGAGGGATAGCAGTTCCGGGAATGTGTCGAGAGGAAGCGGAGATGTCAGCGCAACGGCCTCAGCAGTTGCAGAATCAGCCGCAGAGCGTCGCACCGGCTCGGTTACTGTGGCTCACGCGTCAGCCGGGCTTGCATGGAAGCGATACGCTTTTCTGGCTGTCTTTTTCGTTCTGCTGGTGGCAGTCTTTGTGGCGTATCACTTTTGGCCCCACGCGAACACTTCGAACGGCCCCGCTAAAATTACACAGATCAGCCAGTGGAACAAACCGATGGACTGGGCGAGCCTTTCTCCCGACGGCCACTCGGTAGCGTTCGTCTCACCGGTAGGTGGCATCGGGCAAGTGTTCTTGATGCTTACCTCTGGTGGCGAGCCCCTTCAGCTCACAAATGACGAAGGGGACAAGGTTGTGAATACATTTTCGCCCGACGGCAAAGAGGTCTATTACGTGAGGGCTCTCGGCCGCCGGGAGATCTGGGCGGTGCCTGCGCTAGGTGGGGCTCCCCGCCGTGTGGCATCTGTACCCTATGTGGTTCCCTCGCCGGATAGCGCCTCCATCTATTATGTGAAGCGTGAAGATGCCGGAATTTTCCGCGCTGGAAAATCGGGACAGAACGAGGAATTGGTGTACAACTTTAAAGGTACGGGGTTGGTTTTCTACCCGATTCTGCTCTACCCCGACGGCAACGACCTCCTTACTTCTGTTGTCGGAGCGGACGGGTCGCGCCAGCACTTTTACCGGGTCAACCTGAGCAATCATGAGGCGGTTGATTTAGGTGAGGTGTCCGGGAATTCGGGAAAGAAAGTGTGGGCCGAACCAGGGAAGTCTGTATTATTCAGCCAGACGGTGAACGGGCTGATGAACATCTGGAAATACGACTTGAACGACCGGAGTCTGACGCAGATTACTTTCGGAACGGGACCGGACTTCTCGCCCATGCCAGACCCGGGTGGGAAGGGGATTTACTTTGTGAATGGCAAATCCTCAGGGTTCCTGACGGCTTACCATGTGCAATCGAAGGAATCCACGGAAATTGTCTCGGAGGACGCAACTCAGCCCGTCATCTCGCCGGATGGGAAGCATGTGATGTATATCGCACTCCCCGGAGGCAAGCAGGATGAACTCTGGGTATCGGACATCGACGGAACCAATAAGGCAAAAATCGCCACCGCAGAACATCTGGCGACAGGGAATTGGGCGCCGGACAGTTCTCACCTGTCTTTTGGAGAGGGGGTATCCGGCGCAGTTAGTACCAAAGTTTACATCGTCGGGGCTGATGGTAGCGGTCTTCGTCAGCTCCCACAGACGGTCGATATTGTATGGAGTTCGGTATGGAGCCCTGACCAGAAATCCGTTTATGTGGCTGGCACGGAAAAGGCGAGTCCGATACCAACCGTTTGGCGAGAGAACACGGATGGTTCGAATCTGGAGAAGTTAGTGGAGGATTGCGGCGTTATTTCCGATGTTGACCCCGAAGGGCAGTACCTGCTTGGCTTCGTCTTGTCAGGAGAAAAGACTGGAATCCACGAAATGTTTATTTCCGAGAGAAAATGCATCGCATTGCTCCCTGGTGTCGTAACTTACTCTGCGACTTTTGCTCGCGATGGCAAGTCGTTCTTGTATGCGATTGCTTCTCGAGGTGAGGTCACAATCTACCGTCAGCCTTGGAAAGACGGTAAGACCATCGGGGTTCCACAGGTTGCGTTGAAGGTTCCGTTTGTTTTTCCCCTGTCTTACGAGGGGAACGCCTACGATATCTCCATGGACCTTTCCACCATCGTCTATGCGCGACCCGGCGGCCACGCCGACCTCTACCTTCTGAGCCAGAAATAGAGTTCCTCCCTTGCTGCGTGCAACCAGCCGCGATTGACTTGCCCGATGGCGCAGCCTAACATCCGTCGCCAAGAGCGCTGTGGCTATGATCGGTAAGACAATTTCCCATTACCGCATCCTAGAAAAGTTGGGTGGCGGCGGTATGGGTGTGGTTTATAAGGC
>Ga0187782_10000177_pt1 | contig 39262 bp, 38 predicted proteins | sample 0715_SJ02_MP15_2_FD_132454 | JGI IMG/M metagenome (GOLD analysis project Ga0187782, IMG submission 132454) | Tropical peat soil microbial communities from peatlands in Department of Meta, Colombia - 0715_SJ02_MP15_20_MG | ecosystem: Environmental > Terrestrial > Soil > Wetlands > Peat | place... | reverse complement strand
CCGAGCAGCGCCGCATCGAACGTCAGCAAGCGGACGAGGGATAGGGATCAGGTTTCAGGGGTCAGTTCACAGTTGTTGGTTCACAGTTCAGAGTTAGCAATCGATGAGGTAGGTCGAAACACTCTGGGAAAGGATAACGCTTGTGGCGCTATGCCACACGCTTTGGCGGATTATGTCTGAAGGGATAAGGCCGCTTGACTGGTGGATGCTCGGCATTGAGGCCGCCGTCCTGATTTTGGTCGGCTACGGCGAATCGGTGACGCTCGTCCAGCAGGTCACTGGTGCAAAACGTAAGAAAAGACTGCGCAGGATTACGAGCGAATTGCGAGGCTTCGTCACCTCAGGGGAAGACGCGCGAAACCGGCCTGATAACCCAAATGCTCGGATTACGTCGGCAAACGCGTGGATAGTAGAAGTCGAAAGGTATTTGGCATCACGGTCCGAAAAGGCACTTCTGGAGTTTCGCTGGGGCAGCGGCCGCCAGGTGAGCATGGAACTGCAAGCAAGACTCGACAATTTGCATCGGATTTCGCAAAACGCCGAAAACTACTTTTAAGAATCCACTACCTGTCTTCTCGCTCCCTTGCTCCCTTGCTCCCTCGCTCCCTACTATCGTGAGAGCGAACCGTGCCAGACAAGCCGCTATCTCCCGGCCTCTACCTCGTCGCCACGCCAATCGGCAACCTGGGCGACATCACGTTGCGTACGCTCGACGTGCTCCGCGGCGTGAATCGCATCGCCTGCGAGGACACGCACCAGACACAAAAGCTGCTGAATCATTTTCAGATTGCGAAACCAACGATCAGTTATCACGAGCACAACGAGCGCGAGCGTGCGGCCGAGCTGATCAAGGCTCTTAAAGCCGGCGAACGCATCGCGCTCGTCTCCGATGCCGGAACTCCAGCGATCAGCGATCCGGGCGCGTTGCTGGTCCGCGAGGCCATCGCTGCCGGGGTGCCGGTCATTCCCATTCCCGGCGCCAATGCCGCCATCAGCGCGCTGATTGCCTCCGGACTCCCTTCCGAGCAGTTTCAGTTCCTCGGATTTCTGCCCGAGAAGCCCGGCGCGCGCCGTACGTACCTTGAAAGACTGGCCGCCGCGCCGCGCGAATCGCCGCAAACGCTCATCTTCTATGAAGCCCCGCACCGCATTCTCAGCACGTTGGCCGATCTCGAAAGCGCATGGGGCTCCGCCCTGCGCGTAGCAATGGCGCGCGAACTCACCAAGATTCATGAGGAGTTTCTGCGCGGAACGGTCGCCGAAGTGCGCGAGCAACTCGCCGGCCGCGATCGCCTACGCGGCGAAATCACCCTGCTCATCGAAGCGCCTGCGGGTTCGGGCTCAACCCGCGCGCAGGCGCAACGCAGCACAGCCGAGAGAATATCCGACCGCGTCGCGCGGCTCCAAGCCGAGGCCGGCCCTAATATGAAAATCGACGAAAAGGAAGCGCTCAAGCGCCTCGCCCGCGCGCTGGGCCGGTCGAAGAGTGAACTTTATCGCGAGCTGCAGCGCGAACGGGCCTCAAAAAGATGAAGGATTGTGCAGTAGGAATCATCTGCCGTTTCGAGGACGGAGCGCTGTAGACATTCAGGCGGTGATCGTCACGCACCGAGAAGGCCCGCTGAAGTGCGCGTTCCAGTTTCTAAGGACGTCTCTTCCGATCAAGCACGAGTAGTTTGGTTCGCGCTCAAAATCCGCAGCAAGGATTCGCGCAACCAGGATTTTCGGCAAATCTGAATCCGGAAAATAGATCGAACAAGAATGCTCGTCACAGTAACATAGGCCGCCAATGGTGCGAATCGGCACGTTTTTGTTCGTCAACTTCAATTTCCGATTCCGAGCGAATACCCTATTCACAATTGTGAATGGCGATCCGGTATCCAGGAGGGCCGTTATTGGGAGCGGTTCAGGATATTCCAAGCCGATTTCGCCCCCCAGCCGTATCTCCTCTTCCGTCGGCATGATGATGACCTTGATGCAGGGACCGGGATCATCCGGATCGAAGGGATTCCAAGCCGACTTGACTAGGGGCATACTATGCGACGAAGTAAACCGGCTCTGTCTTCCAGATCTGCTTGACCAGGAAATCTCTCCCGACGCCGAACCTCGCCAAACCCGCTTGGAATGCGTCGGCGTATTCATCAAAAAAGCCGAGGACTGTTTCGTCCTGAATTACCGCAAACCTCCCTCGGTGGGATCGAGACCACTCCTCGCGGTGTTGCTCAAACACCCTCAGTTCAGTCTCCAATGGGGTTGCCGACACCATTTGCGCCCCTTTCAAAATCTTACGCCGCATCAGTGTGCATTGATGGATCTTGGACACTGATACGACGTAATAATATTATAACGTGATGATGTATTCATACGATAATATTGTCAAGTGGAAAAGCCAAATGAGTCCGAGGCCGAAGCACATTCCGGTAGGGGCACGCCCAACGACGATCAAATTAACTGACGAAGATAAGGCGGCGATCAATTGGATTAGCCTTGCTCGGAGTAAGAGGGGGGACAGTCGAAAAACACTCAACGACATCCTTGTCGACGGTTTGTGGTGTCTCCTGGAACAGAAAGAAGGCAGGACCAGAGAGTCTATTCAGGCAACGATTCCCCCCACCCCAAAGGCTTCGCCGATCCAGGCTAACGTCACCGAAATGCCGAAACCTAAAAAGGCCTAGCGGTCTTCCTCGGCCTGCCTTATCGGCACCCGGTTCACTTCTTGATCACTTCGACGAGCGTCGAGTAAAACGTAGCTCCGCCGCCGATGTCGGTCAGCCGCTCGCTGGTCAGCGCGTTGATGTTCGTGCCATCGGGGTGCAGCTTGGCCCAATCGAGGCGCGCCGCCACCACGCCGGTGGGCAGGCTCGAATTCAGCGTCGCCATCAGCTCCAGCGATCCGCGGTCGTTGAAGACGCGCACCCGGTCGCCGTCGGCCAGTCCTCTAGGTCTGGCGTCGTCGGGGTGAATCTCGAGCCGCTGGTTCGTTCGCACCTCCATCTTGCGGTGGCCGGGCAGATTGGCGAAGGTGGAGTTCATGTAATTATCGTTTTTGCGGCCCAGCAGTTCCAGAGGATACTTGTTCGCCGCCTCTCCCCAGCGCGATTCGGCTGGCGCGACAAACGCGGGTAGCGGGTCCAATCCAGCCGCGGCCAGCACCTCCGAGTGGAACTCGATCTTGCCGGACGGCGTTGGCACCGGACCAGACGCGTAAGGCAGGAAGGGCTTCTCATCCGCGTGGCGATGAATCGCCAGCGGAATGTACCCCTGTTCTTCGAGATCTTCGAACGTGATGTGCTCCATGCCAACGTTCGTCGAGCGGCCGTCGACGCCGATCGCAAGCGCCTGCCGGATCATCTCTTCCGGCGTATCGCGGAAACAGGGCTCCGTGAATCCCATGCGCTGCGCCAGTTGCCCGAAGAGCCATACATTCGATCGCGCCTCGCCCAGCGGCTCAATGGCCTGCTTCGAGAGCTGCACGAAGTAGTGGCCGTACGCACCCTGCATGTCGGTGTGTTCGAGGAATGTCGTTGCGGGCAGGATGAAGTCGGCGTAGTCCGTCGTGTCGGTGAAGAACTGCTCGTGCACCACGGTGAAGAGATCGCTGCGCTCCATGCCGTGCCGCACCGCGTTTTGGTTCGGCGCCACGGCTGCCGGATTCGAGTTGTACACAAACAGCGCCATAACTGGCGGCTCAAGTGCGGGCGTAGACGCCCGCACGACAGCCGGCCAGGAGGCCGGCGCTACATCTGGAACATCAGGAGGCCACGCGGTTGCGATACTGTTCCCAATTGCCTGCTCCCTGCTTTCTTGCTCCCTTGTTCCCTCGCCCCCTTGTTCCCTGCCTTTCTGATCCCTGTTCCCTGTTGCCTGTTCCTTGCTTTCTCGTTCCCTTGTTCCTTCGGTCCCTTGGTCCCTGTCTCTCAGCGCGTGGCCCAACTCGCACATGTTGACCACGCGCGCCAGACGGCCGATGGGTGAGGCCAGCGCGAGATCCGGCCGCTCCAGCGCTTGTTTGTTCCACGCGAACGCGCCCGATGTCGAGAGCACCGCCCCGCCTCCGCGATGCTTCCATGCGCCCGTCAGCGCCGGCAGCATGGCGATGGCGCGCACCGCCGCGCCGCCATTCTCGCACCGCTGCACGCCATAATTCAGACGCAGTGCGGCCGGCCGCGTGGTGGCGTATTCGCGGGCGAGTTGCTCGATCTCTCCCGGCTTCATGCCGGTCCACTGCGCGACGCGCTCAGGCGTATATTCGCGCACGCGCTCCGCCAAACGATCGAAGCCGTGCGTCATCTCGGCGATGTAGGCGCGGGCTTCCAGACCCTGGTCGAGAATCACGTGCATCATGCCCAGAGCGAGAGCTACGTCGGTTCCCGGCCGGACGGCGATGTGCCAGTCGGCCAAGGCGGCGGTGCGCGTGCGGTAGGGATCGATGACGATCAGCCGCGCGCCATTGCGCCGCGCCTGCTCCACGAACGGCCAGAGGTGAATGTTGTTGCCGTGGATGTTCGCGCCCCACGCCACGATCAGCTTGGTCAGCCGGAAGTCTTCGGGTGGCGTGCCGAGCTTCTTGCCATAGACCAGATTCCAAGCCTGCCCGCCGGCCTCCGAACAAATGGTCCGGTCGAGCTGGCTCGCGCCCAGGCGATGAAAGAAGCGGCGATCCATCGACCCGTAGCCCAGAACGCCAATCGTGCCGGCGTAGCTATAGGGCAGAATCGACTCCGGCCCGTAGCGATCGGCTATCGCTTGGAGCCGCGCGGCGATCGCGTCGAGCGCTTCGTCCCAGCTCACGCGCTCGAAGGCTGCGTGCTCATTGCCGCGCTGCAAGGGCCGCTTCGCCACGCCCGGCTTGCGGCGCAAGGGGTAGACAACCCGGTCGGGCGCGTAGACGCGGTCGAGGTACTTGGCCACCTTCCCGCACAAGAACCCCCGCGTCACCGGCTGCGACGGGTCGCCTGCAACCTTCACCGCTCGCCCCTCGGCATTCACCGTTACCAGCACCGCGCACGAGTCCGGGCAGTCGTGCGAACAGACCGTGTGCACGACGCGCAAGGGAGGGGAAGCGGGGGGTCCGGCCACATACCTATTTTACCGCGAAACCAAACGCTACCATATTTGCGTTTAGTGACACTATATGAGATTCTATTCGCATATGGTTCTGAGGCGCTATTGGCAGCAATTGCTGGAAACGGCTTGGAAGCGCCGCAATGTGCTCTGGCTGCACGGGGTGCGCCGAGTGGGAAAGACGGTCCTCTGCCAGAGCCTACCCAAGATCGAATACTTCGACTGCGAGCTGCCCAGCGCCCGGCGCGCGATGGAAGACCCGGAAGCTTTTCTCGATGGGCTGCGTGGCAAACGGGTCGTCCTCGATGAAGTCCATCGGCTCGGCAATCCCTCGGAGATGCTGAAAATAGCCGCCGACCATTATCGCGACGTTCACGTCATCGCTACCGGCTCGTCGACTCTCAGCGCGTCGCGCAAATTCCGTGACACGTTGACCGGCCGCAAGCACGACGCGTGGCTAACGCCCATGTGCCTCGCCGACCTTGCTGACGCCAAGCTGACGAACTTGGAGCGGCGCCTCTTGCACGGAGGTCTTCCCCCCTTCCTCTTGGAACGCGCGGTGGAAGAACGGGAGTTCCAGGAATGGATGGATTCCTATTGGGCCAAGGACATTCAGGAGATGTTCCGGCTGGAGCGCAAAGACTCGTTTCAGAAGCTCACGGAAATGATTTTGGCTCAAAGCGGCGGCGTTTTCGAGGCCTCACGCTTTGCTGCGGCCTGCGAAGTGAACCGGAGCACGATAACCAACTACCTTCGCGTCCTCGAAGCCACATTTGTCGCGCACGTTATTCGCCCTTACAGCACGCGCGAGCAAAACGAGATCGTGTCCGCGCCCAAGGTTTACGGCTTCGATACGGGCTTTGTTTGCGCATATCGCGGCTGGCGGGAATTGCGCAGAGAAGATCTAGGCGCCCTTTGGGAGCACTTTGCGCTCAACGAGATCATGACGCGAACGCAGGCACGCGACGTGCAATACTGGCGGGACAAGCGCGGGCACGAGATCGATTTTGTCTTGCTGCGGCGGGGCGGCCATGCCACTGCGGTCGAGTGCAAATGGTCGGCCACAGGATTCGACGCCGCGAACCTCGCCGCCTTCCGGAGACTGCATCCGCTAGGAGAGAATGTTGTGCTCGCCGCTGACGTCAAAATTGCATTCCAACGAAACTACGGAATACTGAAGGTCAGATTTGAGCCGCTCGAGCAGTTCGCATCTAGGCTGGCTCGGGCTTAGTTCACGCTGGGTGTCCCGACATCGCTGGCACATCTGACCCGGCCTGAAACGATGGACCTCGATCCTTGCGTGTACACTGGTCAGGCCATGAGCTGCATTTTTTGCAAGATCGTCGACCTGCAGATCCCCTCGACGCCGGTTTATGAAGACGAACTCAGCTACGCGTTCGCCGACATCAATCCTAAGGCTCCGGTGCACATCCTCGTTGTGCCCCGCGAGCATATCGGCTCGCTGAATGAGGCCGGCAAGGATAAGCAGGCGCTGCTTGGCCATCTGCTGTGGGCCGCGGCAGAGATCGCCCGCCAAAAGAAGCTCGCCAACGGCTATCGTGTTGTCGCGAACATCGGCGATGACGCTGGCCAGTCCGTCGACCATCTTCACCTGCACCTGCTCGGCGGGCGCCAGCTCGCCTGGCCGCCGGGGTAAGGGCGGGGAATAGGGAGTAGCCAATAGGGAATAGAAAAACCAAAGACTCGCGGGTAAAGGCACCAAACAGGGGATGGAAAACCCAAAGGCCTACACCTATCGACGAGGACGCGCCTATTGAGCGCGCCTTTTCGATTCCCTACTGCCTAGTGGCCATTCCCTGTCTTCAAAACGCCGGCTGTCGCTCAAGCTCTTCTTCCTCTTCGACACCGTAACGGCGCAGAAGAACCGGCAGGCTTTGCGAGAAGGCCGAGCGCGGCATCACCACGTCGCACCCCGCCTCGATGGCCTTCATCTTCAGGTCGCCCTGCAGATGATTGAGAAAGCCGATGATGGAAACAGCCTTTTTGAACTTCGCCTTGAATTTAGGGATTAGCGCCATGGGCTTGGCGTTCAGGTTGTTCAGGTCGAAGACCAGCAGCGAGGGCTTCTCGTTTTCCGGCGCGTCGTAGATGCGCAACACCTGGTCCTTGTCACCCTTGACAAACTCGACCTTCACGCCGAGCTTGCGTGCCGTCTCCTGAATCTTGGCCAGGAAGAACAGGTCCTCGATGAAACAGAAGATACGCGTGGGCGCGTCGTGGCGCGGGGGCGCGGCAGGCGCCGCGTAGGCGTCGGGATAATAGCTGCCGCCGTGGCCGTTGCCCATCACGGGAATCGTCGAGGGGGGACCGTCGGCCACGTTGCCATTCACGGCGCGATAGCTATGGTCCATGGGGCCAACGAACATGCGCGGACCCTTCTGCCGCCCTTTGCGCCTGCCCTGCGACGGCGCGGAGGCGTGGTTGCCCGGCTGCCCCTGCGGCGCCGAATTCTTTTGGAAAAACTTCTTCCTCTTTCGGCTCTGGCCGTGGCCTTGGTGTTGGGCCAGTGGTGGAGCAGGCGGCGGAGGCGGCGCTGGCATTTGCGGTTGCGACTGCCCTGCGGCGGGCTGGGCGGCCATTCCGGCTTGCTGACTTGCCTTGTTCTTACGGCGGCGGCGGCGGCGCCGATGGCCGCGCGTCTGCACCGGACCGCTGTCCGGCGCGGGCCCCTGCTCGGGCAGGGACGGTGTCAATTCGATTGTCATGATGCGTGTACTTCCTGGTGCATTGCACTTTGCTACGTTGAACGAACGTATTCTGCGCTCGGTTACCGAGCTTGCTCCGGCCGCGTGCGGATTCCGGCTCGGCGCACTTCGCACCCCAAGCTCACGGAGCCGTTCGACCGGCAAATTGAACCGCTGCCAAGGGCCATGCAGCAATCGCGCATTTGGATGAACTGGTTGCCGGAGTTGAAAAGCCGCGGCCGGCGCGACCAACTGGGAACGACGGCCCAGGCCAGACGAACTACTCCACGCAATCTCCTAAACCGCTGAAACGTTGCTGCCGGCAACGCGAACGATTAGGCCACCTAGCCCCGATCTTTGCGATTCCACCCTTTGAATCTCTGGGAAATGCGATCACCGCATCCCGTGCGGGAGATGTTTTTCTGCTCCGTCCGTTCGCCGGTATCGATTCGGCGCGGCCCCTCGAGTTCCTCAGAAGATGTCCTTTCCTATGTGAGCCATCGCCGCGCACGGACTGCTTCGATCGAAAAATTGGCGGGCCGATTGGCTTGCTGGGCGGCGAGCTTGCTCTACCCAACCTTTGGGTAGCCCGCATCAGCCGCCTGATAGGCAACTTTGATACTACAGCGAAGCCTTGTCCGTGGCAAGTGGCTCGCATCAAGGAATTCTTCGGGCGGAGTAACCTTGGGAATCAACGCTGTCTTTAAATGGCACGGAGCACAAACGCAAGAAACGCCACTCCCTCGAGTGGCGTTTCCATCCCCGCGTTGGTCACTGGCCCCCACCAACTGAGGAGCGGCAGTTTCATCTGCCGATCCGATTCAGGCTTCCCGGCCGGTTTCCCCCTTTTTGGGCCGCTCGTCGGCGGTTGCTCTTGCCGGACGCCTGCTCTGCTCTTGGCTGGCCGGGTTCACCCCCGCAGCCCATTCATCACTGGCGCCCATTACCCTGCAATCGTGGTGCCGTTAGATACGCTATTTATTTTCAGTAAGATACCGGAAGCAAAGGACGCAGTTGTCTTGATTATGGAAATAAAGATGGCATAAGATTCCTAAAAAACATAGGTTCGTTCGTCCTGGAGCCGGCCACTCTTCCGCTTCACCGCTGGCACTTGGGACAGTAGTGCGTTCCACGGCCAGCCACCAAGGCGCGCCGGATCGGCGTCTCGCACCTCCGGCAAGGCTCGCCGGTGCGTTGATAAACGGAATGCTGGAGTTGAAAGAACCCGCGCTCGCCGTCGGCGCCTACGTAATCCGACACCGAGGAACCGCCCATCCGGATAGCGCGGCGAAGCACCTCGCGCAATCTCGTCCACAGCCGGCTGTATTCGGCGCGCGAGATTCGGTTGGTGCGCCGCCGGGGACGAATTCCCGCTCCAAACAGGCTCTCATCGGCATAGATATTGCCCACGCCTGCAATCAGGGTTTGATTCAGGAGCGCTGCCTTGATGGGCAATCGCCGGCTGCGAAACAAGGCCGCGAACTCCTCCGAATCGATTTCGAGCGGCTCCGAACCGGGCGCGGCAAACGCCGTTCTCGTGCTCAGTCTTCGCAATTCGAGGCGTCCGAAGCGCCGCGGATCGACGAATCGCAGCTCGAGGCCGCTGTCCAAGGCCAGGCGCGCATGAGTGTGCGGGGCAAGCGGGGCGTCCGGCGTAGTCACAAGGAGCCGGCCGGTCATGCCGAGGTGGACGATCCACTGCGCGTCGGGTCTGGCTCCCTTTTCTCTATGCGGCGGACCGTCTTGCCTATGAGGCTTGGCTTTTGCCCGTGCTCGGCTCAGCTCGAAAACGATGTGCTTCCCGGTGCGATGGACAGCGAGGATCACGCACCCCGCAAGGCCGCTCGCCTGCTGTGCCGGCGGAGTTTTGAACGGCTGCGAGTACGAGCTGAACCACACTTCAATGATGCGGTCACCGCGGATGCGTCGATCCACGCCGCGCGCGATGGTCTCCACTTCGGGCAGTTCCGGCACCGGCTTATTGTAGAGGATGGCTTCTCAGCGCCGGCAAATGAGGATCGTTCCAAATGCCGGTTCTGATTCCCGCAAAGCCGGAATTCGTGAAAAGATCGGATTGGCGGAGGGGTTACGGACTCGTTGCTCATCATCACCGGAACCATGGGGTCGGGCAAAACAGCGGTCCTCTACGAAGCGTCGGACATTCTCGCGGAACGGCGGATCGTTCATGCGGCAATTGACCTGGACGCACTCGGGGTTGCTCATCTGCCCGCGGTCCCCGGCGATGGCGTGATGTACGAGAACTACCGCGCCGTTTGCGCGAACTATTTGCGCGCGGGCGTGCAGAAGTTTTTGGTCGCGCGCGCCCTCGAAGACAAAGCGCAACTGGAACTCTGCCAGAGCATTCTTCCGGTTGCGGAAGTTGCCGTCTGCAGGCTCACCGGCAGCCTCGAAACCATGGAGCGGCGCGTCGAAACGCGCGAGACGGGGATCTCGCAACGAAGATATGTGGCCCGGGTCGCGCAACTGAATTCGCTTCTCGACCAAGCACATTTGGAGGACTTCACGATCTCGAACGAGGGGCGTTCGCTGACTGAGGTCGCGCTGGAAATGCTGGCGCGAGCGAAATGGATTCAGGTTCGGTAAGTCTCTACTGGGCAGGGTGCATCGCGCGCCAATGCCTGACACTAAACTAGGTACAAATCATGGCCTCGTCCGGCTCTGCCACCGCCGACACCATCGCCGCCATCTCCACGCCGCCGGGCCGCGGGGGCATCGGCATCGTGCGCCTCAGCGGGCCGCTGGCGGCGTCGATCGCGGGGCAACTCGTCTCGCTGCGCGGACCCCTCCAGCACGGCCGCGCGCGCCTGGCCGACGTCCTAGATAGCGACATCGATGGCACCATCGGCGCGGACGGCCCCGGCGCCGCGCGCTCCCAATCCAATCGTATCGACGAGGCACTGGTCACCCTTTTTGCCGCGCCCAACTCGTACACCTCGGAAGACCTCGTCGAGATCGCCGCGCATGGCTCGCCCGTGGTGCTGGAGTTTCTGCTGCGCCGCGCCCTGGAGCTGGGAGCGCGGTTGGCTGAGCCGGGCGAGTTCACACAGCGCGCATTTCTCTCCGGCCGCATCGACCTCACCCAGGCGGAAGGCGTCCGCGACCTCATCGAGGCGCAGACTCTCACCCAGGCGCGCCAGGCTGCGAGCCAGATGGGAGGCGGGCTCAGCCGCCGCGTGGCGCCCGTCAAGCAATCGCTCGTGGAATTGATCGCGCTGCTCGAAGCCGGCATCGACTTTGCCGAAGACGATGTGGATGTGGCACCGCAAGCCGAAATTGCCCGGCGCATCGAGGAGCTCACTCCGCCGCTCGCCGCGCTGGAAGCTTCGTTTTCGCGCGGCCGCATCGTTCACGATGGCTTGTCGCTGGCGATTGTCGGCCGGCCCAACGTGGGCAAGAGCTCGCTCTTTAACCGGCTGGTCGAGCGCGACCGCGCCATCGTCACTGCTGCTCCCGGCACCACGCGCGACACGGTCACCGAGCGCATCTCGCTCGGCGGCATCCCCATCGAGCTCGTCGACACCGCCGGTCTGCGCGAGCTGGCTCTCGACGAGGCCGAGCAGATCGGCGTGCGCCGCAGCCGCGAAGCGCTGGCCGACGCGGCGCTGGTTCTCGTCGTCCTCGACGCCACCCAGCCCATCGGCGACGACGAACGGGAGCTGCTCGCCGCTGTCGAAGGCCGCCCCGCCCTCGCCGTGCTCAACAAGTGCGATCTGCTGGGAAGCACTCGCGAGTTGTTGGAGTCCGGCGTGCCGCCCACCAAAATGGGGCCCCTTGTACCGGCCACAGAGTCGCTCGCACCGGCAGCCGAGGTGGAATCCATTGCAACGCCCACGGAGGTCGCCGGCATCCCAGCGCTGGCCACCTCCGCCCTCACCGGCCAAGGCGTTCCCGCGCTGCGCGAGCGCATCTTGTCGCTGGCGACAGGCGGAGCCGCAGCCGAGCCCGGCCTGTTGACCAACCTTCGCCAGCACCAGGCAATTACGATTTCTCTCGCTGCCTTGGCCGACGCCGCCAAAGCCAACGCCGGCGGCATTCCTCACGAAATGATCCTGCTCGATCTCTATCGCGCCCTCTGGGCCCTCGACTCCCTCACCGGCCAAACCACCCCCGACGATATTCTGAACCTCATCTTTTCCTCGTTCTGCATCGGAAAGTAATTTGGATGCGCGATGCCTTTTCGACCGGGGTTCGCAGCAAGCGCCGCGCCAGGCAGGCGTCGGTGAGTTGCAGACTCAACGAACAAGGCGCGGCTCCAGCTTGCGCGCATTTTAAAGCGCGCCGAACAAAACCGGAGAAAGCCAAATCCCTATTTTGTGGGCACTCCGAGCTTGTTGAGAGCGGATATGATGTCGAACCTTAACCCAACGAAGATTCGGACGTCATTCCCCGGCTTGTTAACGATGTCCAGGTTATCGCTCCGGAATTCGAATTGCGCAAGATTCGCATCGAACCCAAGCACCACGGGCAGATTCGGAAGGTCGAGGTTACCGGCGATATCCAGCCGCGGCACTAAATGCCTTGAGGCATAAACATGATACGACGTGGCGCCATTGGCGGACGCGCTCGCCACGTAGCATGAAGTTGAGGGGTCCGCCGGGTCCGAGAAGAATTTGCTCGATAGCGTCACGTTGGAAGCCGACGTTGCTGTGCAAACGAAGCTTGGAAGGTTGCTATAGTTGCCGAGAGTCGCGCTAAACCAAGCAAATGTTCGCGGCGCTGCATCGGTCGATTTCGGCTCCTGCACCCATTTGAGTTCAGGCCCGCCTGCCCAGAAGTTATAGACCGAACTGAAGTTTGCTGCTGTGCTGCTAAGAGTTGTCGGGGTAGAAGGGGGCGACGATGGAGGCGTCGGATTCAAGAGAGTGTCGAACCCGCCGACAGCCAGGGGCCCCAGTGTTATCCATTGCGAACCGTACCAGCGAGTGAGATGAAACGGAGCCGTTAACCCCGCAAGAACCCGGATGCTTTGCTGTGACGACAGCGCGTTCAGTGACTGAGTCAACGTTGGTGTGGTACTGCTTCCGGAAGTCGGTGTCTGAGTCGTGGTGCTCGTGGTCGCGACCGGTATGGTTGAGGATCGAAGGTCGAGAAACGAGAAGAGCCCGGGCGAGAGGGCTTTCGGTCGGCTTCTTCTGAAGTGATAAGTCAGTTCTGCGTCCAGATATTGGCTGGCAGTCGAGGAGGCAGTACTTTGTTCCTCGTTCGATATGATCACCCCGCCCACGAAACCCATACCAAACCTTCCATAATCGGCTCCAGGCGGAAAGAACTCGACTGAAGTGAGTGGCGAAAATGCCGCGTAAGACGACCCCGATGACGAAGTTTCAACGAGGCAGATCTTTGTGTTCGCCGTGAGCGGATTGCTCAATGCAATGGTGGTGATGGCATTCGCTGTAACCGGCAGGCTGGTGGTCGAGCTGGATCCACTGCTCGTTGACGCAGTTGTTGACGTCTGTACGAGCGGCAGAACCGATCCATGAGCCAGATCTTCCTGGCTGCATGGCTGACCCTCTTCCTGAGGCCAATTCTGCTTCGCAGGCCGATTCTGCTCCCCAGGGGTATATCCAGGGCCGAAGAGGTAAACACTCACGCTCCCCGGCTTGTCACTCTTGAAAGTTACGCTATTGCTGTTCATTGCAAGAGCCGACAGAAGAGTAATCGTTCCCTCAGGCGGGCCCGCCACCGGCGTCAAAGCGGAGAATTGAGTGGCGCCCCCCTTAGCAACGATAGCCAAACAGAGTTGGTCGCCGGCAATCAGAGCCTTCGTGAGTTGAATCGTTTGTTGGCCGGCTGCCGAAATGGGTTCCGAGGCGCCCCCCGAGCCCAGCTGAAGCGCAGTCTGTTTACCGTCGACGGTGCAGTCGCCGGCGGCGGCCGCGCTCATCGAGTAAGCCGGCGGCAGATCATAAACAAATAGATCCGATGGTAGATTCGATGGATCTGTCGACACTTGAATACTTATGGAGTTGGCGCCCGAAGCCGGTTGCTGCAAGAATGCGACGCCCGCCACAGCCTTCAACAAAACTTTGGGAGGAGAATAGTCCGTTGTCGGCCCCATGGCATCTTTCTTGTGGTCGACGCGAAGGCATACCTGCACACCCGCGGTGAATTTGTCCGGCGGAGACTTCAATGCGACCGATTGCGGAGAGGTCGTGATGTTGATCGATTCGGCGCTTCCTCCAGCGCCGTTATCCAAGTTCAGAGGTGTGAGGGTGTTAAATTTCGGGCCGCAATCGACCTTTAGGGCATTAGGATCGGGATTAAAAGAAACGTGCAACACATCTCCGACAGTGCCGGCGACATTTATCGGCAGCCCAGACCGGATATCGCCAACAAAGTCGATGGTGGGTGCTTGGGCGGTCAGGAGCGCGGCGCAGTTCGGAAGTTGCACAAGCACGAGAAAGATGCTTAACCGCGATATTCTTGGTTTCATTTCGTGGCTCCTTAAGAAGGATCGTTCTCGGACTTCCAAGGAACGATGCACGCGGCCTTTGGACCAACTGGTTGCAGAGTTATATTGCCTGGGGCATTCAGTCTTCGCGTTGTTACCCGGAGCGGGAGTGGATTCGGAGGGTAATCCCCTGCCCGTAGGAACCACCCGTCATCGACTCCCTGCTTCGGCGGCTGGGGTTTCGCAGAGAATCTGCGCCGTGGAGATGCAAGATCCTGGAAGGTAGGACAAGAATAGCAGGAAAAGTCAAACCGTCAAGGGGTTTCTGTTATTTCGCGGAGCGCGATTGCGAAGAATTCTCTTCCGCCTTTAGGCTTCGATTGGTCATACTGATCTTTTCGCCTTCGTAGTCGCGGGATTTGCTGCTTTTCACCAAGCTTCGTGAACGTTCGCAGCGGACAAATCCCGGGAGGATCATGGCTCGTCTCGGCGCGTTCTGCTTTCCCGGCTCTGGACACATCAATCCCATGACGGCGCTGGCGCGCGCCCTCGAGCAGCGCGGCCACGGCGTGGTTATCTTCGGCATTGCCGACGTGGAGCCGCAGGTACGCGCGGCGGGAATTGAGTTTCGCCGGATCGGGGCAGCCGACTACCCGCCCGGGACGTTAAACGCGCTCGACGACCATCTCGGCGCCTTGAGCGGACTGGCGGCTCTTCGCTTCACTTTGCAGCGCGTGGCGAACACCGGCCGCATGGTGCTGCGCGATGCACCTGCCGCCGTGCGCGAGGCGCGCGTGGATGCGCTGCTGGTCGACGAGGCCGATGTGAGCGGCGCCGTGGCCGAGCATCTCGGGCTTCCCTTCGTCTCGGTCGCGATCATTCCGCCGATCAATCGCGACGACCGGCTCGCGCCGTTCTGCTTTGGCTGGCATCCCGCGAAAGGCCCGCTCGGCCGGCTGCGCAATCGCATGGCGAAGCGTCTGCTGGTGTGGGCGGGCAGGCCGCTCTTCAAAATCGTCAATGCGAAGCGCAGCGAGTGGGGGCTGAATCCCCTCAGGGATCCCAGCGATGCGCTCAGTCCCATCGCGCGAGTCGCGCAGATGCCGGAGGCGTTCAATTTCCAATTGGCGCCGCGCCCGGAGAATCTCTACTTCACCGGCCCCTTCGTCAACTCCACGCTGCGGCCGCCGGTGGACTTCCCTTGGGACCGTCTCGACGGCAGGCGCCTGGTGTATGCCTCGCTCGGAACTCTGCAGAACAGCTCCGAGTTTGCCTTTCGCACGATTGCGGAGGCCTGCTCCGATCCGTCCGTGCAGCTGGTCCTCTCATTGGGTGGCGGACTTGTGCCGGAGCAGCTCGGCGTATTGCCGGGCGATCCAGTCGTGGTTCCCTATGCGCCGCAGCTCGAAATTCTCAAACGCGCCGACGTCGTGATCACGCACGCCGGCATCAACACCGTTCTCGAGTCGCTCTCCGAAGGCGTGCCGCTCGTCGCTATCCCCGTGGCCAACGATCAGCCCGGCGTGGCCGCAAGAGTCGAAGCACGCGGAGTGGGAGTAGTGGTTCCGCGCAAAAAGCTCACCGCCGCGCGACTGCGGCGCGCAGTTCGTCGCGTCCTCGAAGATCCGGGATACCGGGCCCGCGCGCAGGAATTGGGCCGCGCCATCCGCAGAATCGACGGCCCTGCCCTGGCGGCCGAAATCATCGAGCGCTCCCTGGGCCTGGCTTCGGCTTCCAGGCGAGTTTGAGCAGCGAGGCAACCTCCCTCTTCGGGCTGAGGGAGAATTCTATCGTTTCCCTCGGATCTCAGCGCAGAATGCAAACCTTAGCACCGCGCGTGCGCGATGAAATCGTCGCAGATGCTCTATGGCGTAACCACCGTCAACCCCGGAATCGCCGCAAACCGCCTGGCGTGGAATGTGACCAAAGCGGCACCGCTCTCCAAGGCCGTCGCCGCCAGCATCAGGTCTTCGGCGCCGATGCGCTGGCCCACCGCATCCAGCGTAGCCCACAGGCGCGCATGTTCGATGGCCGCCTTCTCATCGTAGGGAACCACCTCGAAGACGCCGAGCAGGCGTTCGAGAAATTTCTGGCGCCTGCTGCGCTGCGGCGGCGCTGCCCGTTCTGTGCCGCGCCACAACTCGGCCACGGTAATCGCCGCCAGCCGGATCTCTTCCCGTGCATGCGCGCGAAGCCAGGCGTCGAGATCGAGCCGCTTTCGCTCCGCCTGGATGATGACATCGGCTGCGATTAGTAACGCCATGGACTCACCTGGGGCAGCGCCGGCGCGTGCGCCTGCTCAAGATCGTGAAGCCAGGAAGTGGCCTCCTTTTCGCTGAGGTGCACATCGGCCAGCGCCGCGCAAAGCGCGTCGGCTAGCTCAATCCCGCGTGTAGGTCTTTGCGGCGCCGGAACGATTCGCGCCACCGGAATCCCTGCCTTCAGCAGCAAGAAGTTGGTTCCCTGATAGCGCGCGCGATTTACGCAATTCGAAAAGTTCCGCGAAGCCTCGGTGACGCTGATTGCACAAGTTTCCATGCAATCAGATTATCAGATTCCTGATGACTTTTGTGTAATTATTTGCATTTAGTATGCTTATTCAAGCCGGCTCTGCACCGAGCTTTTCTATCAGCGTGTCGAAGTCCTCCACGCAGGCGTATTCGATAATTACCTTTCCGCGGTTGTTGTGGTCCTCAATCACCACTTTCAGTCCTAGCGCACGCTGCAAACGCTCCTGGGCGTCGCGAACATTTGGGTCGACCAGCCGCGGCTTGGGATCCTTTTTGACCTTGCGGTTGGGATCGAGCCGGTCCTGCACGTATTCCTCGGCTTGGCGTACAGAAAACGAATGTGAGAAGATTCGCTGAGCCGCTTTTTCTATCTCCTCAGCGTGCTCCAAAGCCAGCAGTGCGCGCGCGTGGCCAAAAGTGAGTTCGCCCGATTCGACCCGGACTTGAACCGCCGAAGGCAAGCGTAGCAGACGCAGAAAATTGGCCACGCTAGCCCGGTCTTTTCCCGTGCGGTGCGCAATCTGCTCCTGCGTCATATGGAACTCGCGCGAAAGCCGCTCAAACGCTCGGGCTTGCTCCATCGGGTTCAGATCTTCGCGCTGCAGGTTCTCGACGATGGTGATTTCCATTGCCTGCTCGTCGGACACCTGGCGCAGAATCGCGGGTACTGTCGCCTTGCCAGCAAGCTTGGAAGCCCGCCAGCGGCGCTCGCCGGCAATCAGCTGGAATCGGCCCTCCGCCGTTGGGCGGACGAGGATCGGTTGGACCACTCCGTTTGCGGAGATGGATGCCGCCAGCTCGGAAAGTTGCTCCACATTGATCTGCGAACGGGTTTGGAATGGATTGCTGTCGATCAGCTCGATGGCAATCTCACGCGGCTTGCCGCTCTCGACTTCCGTCGGGACGGCGGATTGTGCGCGCGGAAGCAGCGAGTCGAGGCCTTTGCCCAGGGCGCGGCGTTTTGTTTCGGACGTGGCTATGTTTGTCATGGAAATCCTTTGCGGGGTCGTTTCTCCCCTCGCAATCTCTCGATGAACCAAAGCGAAATCGCCTACGAATACGGCCAGAAGGTTGTCCTCGACCGCGAATCGGACAGCTCACCGGTCCTTCGTTCCGCGGCTCGCGGGCTCTCCATATGATTGCGCGCCATGAACTCGCCGGCCAGCTCGAAGTAGGCTTCTGTTCCGCGGGAACGCGGATCGTAGAGGGCCACGGGCTTTCCGTGGCTGGGCGCCTCAGCCAGACGGATGTTGCGCGGAATCACGGTCTGAAAAAGCAACTCGCGAAAATACTCGCGAAGCGTCTCTGTCACCTGTTGCGCTAGATTCGTGCGATCGTCGTACATAGTCAGCAGCACGCCTTCAATCGTCAAGTTCGGGTTGAATGCGCCTCGGACTCGCTCCAGCGTCGAAATCAACTCTGATACCCCCTCCAGCGCGAAATACTCGGCTTGCATGGGCACGATCAGTGTTTCCGCAGCACACAATACATTGAGGGTGAGCAAATCCAGCGCCGGGGGACAGTCGAGGAAGATCAATTCAAAGCTCTCTTGAATCGGCTTTAGTGCCTGGCGCAAGTGGAGAGTGCGGCTCTCTGCGGTGGCAAGCTCGATGTTGGTCCCGGTCAGATTTTTTGAGCCGGGCAGCAGCGAAAGCGTGTCGATCACAGTCGGCAGGATTACCTGCTCGGCGGGGCTTTCACCCGCGATTACCTCATATAGGGAATGGCGGTTGTCATCGCGCTGCAGTCCAATGCCGGAGCTGGCGTTCGCTTGTGGATCGCAGTCGACAAGAAGAACTTTCAAGCCCTCCAGGGCGAGACAGGCTGCAAGGTTGATCGCCGTGGTTGTTTTGCCAACTCCACCCTTCTGGTTCACGAGTCCGACGATCTTACCCATGGCATTCCAGAGTAAAGGGAGCTGCGATCTTTGTGCGGGGACTTGCGTTGTGGGAAACGCGCAGGACTTGTGGAAAGGCGTCAAGCAGCCATTTGAAAGCGGCCTGCAAGCTCTTGCCGGCCAATCGCTTCGCGGAACCAGCAAAAATGCCGCATCCGGCGTCCGACAATGGAAATACGGTGGAAAACTCGCGATTTCTAAGTGGGATTTTTGCGCAGGGCCCGGCTTGGTTCCGATCTGAAACAAGGCCCAAGTTGGACCTAGCTGCGCCTTCGACGGGCCACCGCTGGCGTCTTTTGTTCCACGTGGAACAGCTCAAGACTTGCGAATTTATCTCCGCCCCCATCCTCTGCCCCGTGTTCCACGTGGAACATGTTGATGTATTCGGTGCTGCTCGCTGCCCGCGGCCCAGGCGTATACTCGTTAACGAAATCCAGAAAGACGGTAAGAGTGGATCTCCCAAATGCATTCATTGGCAACAAAAACCCTCCCTCCCCAAAAGACCTCACGGCAACTCTAGGCAGTTCGGCAGCAGCATGGAAAGAACTCACCGTCTGGCTCCCGCAAAAAGGCCTCTCCTGCACGGAATGGCACTCCTCTTCGCCCAAGCACGGCTGGGCACTTCGACCAAAGCTCAAGTCCAGAAACATCCTCTACATGGGCCCCTGCCAAGGCTGTTTTCGTGTCTCCTTGGTTCTCGGAGACCGTGCCGTTGCTGCTGCCCGTGCCAGCGATCTGCCCAAGGCCGTTTTGAAGGAGATTGCCGGAGCAAAACGTTACGGCGAAGGAACTCCGGTTCGGTTGACCATCAAGACCCCAGAGGACTTGGTGCCCGTCCGCATCCTCGTCGACATCAAGCTGGCCCATTGACCCTTCGGCCTAGCGCCAGAATGCGGTCGTCTCCGAAGGGTAGCCGCGTCGGCGCGTCCCATGTAATTTGTGCCCCAGCTGCCTCTTGCAGCTTGGGGAGCTCCGTTCTCGTGGTCATCAGCGCCAGCCATCCGTGGGGTGTAATCAGCTTCGCAGCCGCAGCCACCGCCTCGGGCATTTTGTCGACGGCCCGCAGAACGACACAGTCGAAGGTTGCCGGAAGCTCTTCGGCACGGCCCACAAACACCCTGGCTGAGGTTCCTAAGACTCGCACCGCCTCCTGAAGAAACGCCGCCTTCTTGCTTTGCGCCTCGGCTAGCGTCACCGCGATCTCCGGTCGGCACAGAGCAATGGGAATCCCCGGCAGCCCCGCTCCTGATCCGAAATCAAGCAGCGTCGCGACGTTTTGGGGAATCGCTCGCGCGCAAGCCACTGATTCAGCTAAGTGTTTGGAAATTATGCCACCTTCGGTCCGAACCGAAGTCAGATTCAGCCGACTGTTCCAGCGAAAGATAAGCGAAAGGTATGTCTCAAATTTCGCCGCTGTCTCGCAATCCACCGACTCTATCCCAGCCCGATCCAAAACCGCATTCAGGCGCTCGCCTGCTCCGTCGCCAGCCATGGCTTATCTTCCGATGATAGTCTGATCGACCGGCGGCCGCTGCCACGCTTCCGCTGCTCGCACAAATTCGCAAAATATCGCTTGCGAGAAGGTGCTCTGCCCGTAGGTCCGCTCGGGATGCCATTGCACGCCCACAACGAAGTGATTGGCTGCCTCCAGTTCGATGGCCTCAATCACACTGTCTTCGGGCGAAATCGCTGTCACGCGCAGATTGTCGCCGGGCGTGCGAATGGCTTGATGATGGCTGGAGTTCACCTGGATATCGATCCCGCCAGTTTCTTCGCCAGCGCTCGCGCCGGTTTTTGCCAGGATCACCGTCAGCCGCGAGCCCGGCGCAATCTCGACGCGATGCGCCTTCACCACATCGCGCCCGGGCCGATGATTCACCGCTGTCTTCAAATCCTGAATGAGCGAACCGTTGCGCCACACATTCAGGTTTTGCGTGCCGTGGCAAATCGCCAGGACCGGCTTGCGCAAATTGAACGCGTCCTGCAGCAACAGCTCGTCGGCCGCCGTGCGCGCAGGGTCGTCTTCGCCGCACTCCGGCTCGCGCGCCTCTCCGTAGCGCTGCGGGTCTACGTCAAATCGGCTTCCCGGCAGCAGCACTCCCTGCACCCCCCCCAGCAACTTCGCCACGCGCTCCTGCGTTGCGCTCAACGGCAAAACAACCGGCTCGGCGCCCGCAGCCTTCAATGCTTCTAGGAACAGCGGCAACGAGCGCCCGTTGTATTCCGCGTCGCTGCTAGGCTCGGGAATCGCAATCCGCACGGCCATGAACTAAGTGTAATGCGCCGGCAATCACATCCGTCGCTTTGCGACCGCCCGCCGATGATTGCCCCCGCGTCGGCCCTCTACCAGCGCACCAGGCCTTCCGCGTCGTCGACCAGCACCACATCGTACTTCTCGATCATCGGCATCAGGACTTGTTCCAGCTCTCCTTTCCACAATTCGCCTTCGTAGAACTTCGCTTTCATCGGCTCGCGCGAGGTGAGATCCGGGAATCCGCGCATGAAGAAAAACGTGTCGGCGTCTTCGATGGAGAGCCATGGCCCGAGAATCTTCATTCCGATCTCGGCATGGGCCGGCATCGATTTCGTCCGGAAAACCTCCAGGAACTCGTCGCGCTTGCCGGGCTTGAGCTTGTAAGTGCGCATCTCGATGATCATCACCTTCGCCTCCGGCAGATTCTCCGCCCTTGGATGGTGCGGTTCATTCAGTCGACTCGCCTGAATTCGCGGCTTGATTCAGGAAACCGAGGCAGGCGCGGCCGCATCTGCCACTCTCTGCTCTGGCTGTCCTAACATCTTTTGGATCGTCCCGCGCAGCCGCTCCGTCAGCTCGTCGATTTGCCGCGCGCTCATCCCCTTCGTCTCGATGGGCTCGCCCACATCGAGCGTCAGCCTGCTGGGATAAAAGTGGTGCGTGTGAATCGGCAGCAGATCGTAAGCGCCAACAATGGCAATGGGTACCAACGGAACTTGCGCGCGGATCGCTAAGTACGCCGCGCCCGAAAGGAACGGTTGCAGCCGGCCTTCAATCGTGCGCCCGCCCTCGGGAAAAACAAAGAGCGGCATTCCCGAGCGCAGCGCCTTCACCGCCCCGCCCAGGCTGGAGAGCGTGGCGTTCGGGTTGTCGGCGTCGATCGGCATTTGGCCCGACCGCTGCAAAAACCAGCCGATAAACGGCCACTCCCACAGGGATTTCTTTGCCAGGATGCGGAACTGGAACGGCAGCGCAGCAAAGATGATCGGCGTGTCCATGTAGGAGGTGTGATTCGCTGCGTAGACGGCAACCTTGTGCTTGCCCAGATTCTCCGCCCCGCGCACGGTAATCTTCGACCATGAGGCCCAGAGGCAGCCGCGCGCCCACATCCGCGCGATCCGATGCTGCCAGCGGCCGGTTTTGTCCACGAGCGACACCAGCAGCGCGATCGTCCCGCAGACTCCCGTAACCAGGAAAAAAACCGGCGCCTGCAGCACATTCGATCGCCACTGAAAGTGCCGCGGCAGCGGATTCGGCCGCGAACTCATTGCCAACCGTCTTTCCCGGCGAGAAGCAGCCCGCGCGCCTCGCCCACCAGGTACACCGATCCCGAAACCACCGCCACGCCGCCGGTCGAACGTTCTTGCGCCACGCGCATCGCCTCGCGCACTGAGTCTGCCGCAATGGCCGCCGTTCCTGTCGCTTTCGCCGCCCCGAGCAGGTCGTCCAGGGCCGCAGCCCGTGCGGCGTGGATGGGCGCAACGATCACCTGCTCGAAGAGCGGAAACAAAATCTGCGCAATCTCCGCCACTGGCTTGTCCCGCAGGCAGCTAAAGATGACGGTTCGCCGATCGGCCTCGTGCAACATGCTGCGCAGGCCTGCACGCAGCGCCCACGCACCTGCTGGGTTGTGCGCTACATCGAGAACCCAATCCACGCTCCCTGCGGTGATCCTTTCCAGCCTTCCCGGCCAGTGCGTGCGCCGAATTCCCTCCTCGAAAGCGCTCGGCGGGATGCGAAATCCATGATGCTCCGTCAACTCGACGGCGGCGGCGATGGCCAACGCCACGTTACGCTGCTGATGCGCTCCAGCCAGCGGCGAATGCACCTTGATCGTCTCTCCCATTACTTCCACCGCATACGGACCTCCCTCGACGGCGGCCGGTACGTAAGCCGCTGCGCTTACACCCCGTACGTCCAGCTCTGCAGCCACCTCACCAAGAACCTGGCTTGCCTCGGGATGCTGCGGAAGCGTAATCATCGTGCCGCCGCGGCGCAGGATTCCGGCCTTCTCGCGAGTAATTGCCGCGATCGTCGGCCCTAGCCACTCCATGTGGTCGAGCGAAATATCAGTGACAATCGACAGCCGCGGCTCCACCACGTTTGTTGCATCCAGCCGCCCGCCCATCCCTACCTCAAGTACCGCAATCTCCACTCTGCTCTCGGCAAAATAGAGAAACGCCTCCGCCGTCAAGAACTCGAAGTAGCTCGGCAATTGCGGCAGCTTGCCTCTCAGTACAAGCTCCTCACCCTTGTCCGAAACCTGGAAAAACAGCCGCGCAAAGTCTCCATCGCCGATCTCCACGTCGTTTATCCGAATCCGCTCATTCGGCCTTTCCAGATGCGGCGACGTATATAGCCCCGCGCGGTAGCCCGCTGCTGTTAAAATCGAAGCCAGCGTCGCAGCCGTCGAGCCTTTGCCGTTAGTCCCAGCAATCAGCAATGCCGGAAAACTCGCCTGTGGGTTTCCTAATGCTGCCAGTAGTACCTGTACTTCGTTGAGCGAAAACTTCCGTCGAGGCTGTCCCATGCGCCCATACAACTCTGGAACCATAGCATTGAGTTGATCGATGGCTGCCAAATAAGACATGCGACCTCCTAGTATAAGAGCCACTCGCTTCCTGTCTCTCTCTGCCTCTTGCCCAGTTCACTATGTTTCACTCTCCTTCTTTGAAACATTGAAGCCTTGTGAATCGCCAGGCCTCTCCAACTGCTTCTAATTTCATCTCTTCGCCGCAACATTTGCTTGAACGTTGTTCCTTCCACAGCCGTTTTCCACATACATGTCAGAGACGTAGGAAATCAATCCTGCATATGCTACCTTCCACCCACTTTTCAAAATCTCCTGACTTCCACAACTCACATTTCGAAATCTCACTCCGTTACCAACTCTTTTCATTACGCCGTCTTCCCTCCATTTCCCACTTTTCCTAAAGACACTACGGTGACTACTAGTTTTATCCTTTCTCTCTCTCACTTGAGACGCCTACTAGAAACTAGCTCAACTCCATGTCCCCAGTTCCCTAGCGTAAGGAGGCAGGGTTGGGGAGTCAGACGAGCACCCGCCTAGACTCTACCAGCCAATTTCTAAGAACTGTCCCGGTTTTCCACGCGCCAGAAATGCGGCTCATGGCTACAATCAAGAGGTAGAAAAGACAACTGCTTCCGCTGGGCCAATAGATGTTATAGATTGGGTGAGGGGCAGAGAAGTTCTGTAGGCATCTCTTGAGAGCAGAGATGCCAAAAGCGGGGTGGTGCTTATGGCAAGTGCTGAGGCTGAAGTTGAGAAGCCATCTGCTCAGGGGGCAGCGATGGAAATTACCGTAAGCCGCCAGGATCTCGTCAGGGAACTCACAGCTACACAGAGCGTCGTCGAGCGCAAAACTACAATCCCGATTCTTTCGAACTTTCTTCTCGAGGCTGACAACGACCGTCTGTACATTACCGCTACCGATCTTGACCAGGCAATCCGCACTAGCACCGCTGTGAAGGTAAAAAAGCCGGGTGCCTGCACGATTCCCGCCCGCAAGCTCTACGACTACATCAAGCTCCTGCCCGACGGCGATATCTCAATCAAACTCCTTGAGAACCACTGGGTACAGATCCGCAGCGGCCGCTCCAACACCAAGATGGTCGGCATGGCGCGTGCCAATTACCCCCAGGTGCCCGAATTCCCAACTGTCTCCGTCACCAGCATTTCGCTTGCCTCGCTCCACACGCTGATCGCCCGCACCATCTTCGCCATCTCGAACGAGGAGTCGCGCTACACGCTGAATGGCGCGTTGCTCATCCTAAAAGCTGAATCCATTGCGATGGTGGCGACAGATGGCCATCGGCTCTCCTTCGTTGAAAAACCTTCCGAGACCCTCGAGGGCGTTAGCGGTGAGAAGCGCGTGCTCGTTCCGCGCAAGGCGCTGCAAGAATTGCAGCTCCTGCTGGCCAACTCGGAGGCCGAGAAGGTCGAATTCGCCGATGACGACCACACGCTCTTCTTCCGCGTCGGCCATCGCACGCTCTCCAGCCGCAAGCTCACCGGCCAATTCCCCAATTTCGAGGCCGTGATGCCACGCGACAACAACAAGTCGGCTGTCGTCCGCGCCAGCGAGCTCTCCGCCGCGATCCAGCGCGTCGCGCAATTCGCCGACGAGCGCTCCGGTGCCATCCGCCTGCGCCTCGAAGACAACGAGCTCAAGGTCAGCGCCAACTCCACCGAATCGGGCGAAAGCGAAGACTCCATCGACACGCCGTATTCCTCCGAGCCCATCATGGTGGGCTTCAACTCCGGCTACATCCTCGACTTTCTCAAGGCCCTCGATAACTCCGGCGAGGTCCGCCTCGAGTTCAAGGATTCCCAATCCGCCGGCCAGATGCGCCCCGAAGACCCCGACGCCGAGTACAGATACCGCTACGTGCTGATGCCGATGCGAATCTGATAGCAACCCGCGATTCGCGCCGAGTTTGTGGCTTCATGAAGTCCAGCGCGCGAATCTGGTAGGCCTTCAGATCCATTCGAGGCACCACCGCATCGAGAAATCCCTTCTCCAGCAGAAACTCCGAGCGCTGAAATCCCTCGGGCAGTTTTTGGCGGATGGTCTGTTCGACGACGCGCGGGCCGGCGAAGCCGATGAGCGCGCTCCGCTCGGCGCATCTTCTCAGGTCACGGATTGTGTACCTTCACAGGCGGCCCGGCGACGGCGCGCGTGTTGCGCGTGACATGCGTGAGCGAGCGCTGCACAGCCGTCGCCGCGAGCAGCGTGTCGATGACTGGGTGCGACCGATCGGCAGACCAATCGCCCCACAACCGAGCCGTGGCGGCATCAATCGGCAGAATGCGATCGGCAAAGCCAAACTCGAGGCCCTCGACCCACGCGGCCAGCGCCTTGGCGGCCGCCGGATCGATGCGCCGTTAGGCGGCGATTCCTTTGTCGTGGACAGGATCTCGAGGTCGCTTGGAGAGAGTAGCGTCGCGAGGTGAGTGCTTCCGACGGCAAAGCGAGAGGTTTGCCTTGTTGCCGGTTCCCCATGAAAAAGCGTAAACACCCTATTGCAGTCTCGTGTTGTACCATTCGATTGAACCGGCGAAGCCGGGAAAGGCCTTTATTCCGTGACCTCAGCATCGTCTCCCACGCTTCTTGTTCTCGCCGCCGGCATGGGCAGCCGCTACGGCGGCCTCAAGCAGATCGATCCCGTCGGTCCCAGTGGCGAAACCATCATCGATTACTCCATCTACGATGCACTCTGCGCTGGGTTCGGCCGGCTCGTCTTCGTGATTCGCAAAGACATCGAAGACGCCTTCCGCGAAACCGTAGGATCGCGCTTCGAGAAACGCGCCGCCGTCGACTACGTTTTTCAATCTCTGGAAGCAATTCCGCCGGATTGCGCCGTTCCCGCGGGCCGCACAAAACCCTGGGGCACCACACAGGCCATCCTGCTCGCCGAGGGCGTTATCCAAGAGCCTTTCGCCGCCATCAACGCCGACGATTTTTATGGAGCGCAAAGCTACCGCGAGCTCGCCGGCCATCTCACCTCCGGCTCGCCCGATTACGCTATGGTGGGCTTCGTCCTGCGCAACACGCTCTCTGACTTCGGCTCGGTTGCGCGCGGCGTCTGCCACGTCTCCGCCGGCGGCTTTCTCGAAAGCATCGTCGAGCACACCAAGGTCGAGCGCGCCGGCGCCGGCGCGCGCGACACCTATGCCAATGGCAACGTGACCAAGCTCTCGGGTGACGAACCCGTTTCCATGAACATGTGGGCCTTCACGCCGCGCGTCTTCGATCAATTGCGCGAGCGTTTCCATAGATTCCTGAAAGACAACGCCGCCGACCTCAAAGCCGAGTGCTACATCCCCAACACGGTCGGAGAGCTGGTCCGCGACGGGCTGGCGCGGGTTAAGGTTTTGCGCACCGCCGATTCATGGTTCGGCGTCACCTATCGCGAAGATCGCCCGCGAGTCATCGAGAGCGTCGGCGCCCTCATCGCCCGCGGCGTCTATCCCGAAAGACTCTGGTCGTGAGCGCGAAGGCCAAGCCTTTCCAGGCCGCAAGCGAATGTTGCCGCCGGCAATTCAAAATCGGTGGAGTCGATTGAACGCCGGAAGGAGAAACCGAGCGTCGGCGGGAAAAGATGCGCCGGCTCGTCGTGTTTCGCCCGGACCGTTCGCCGCGTCTCGCGCCGAATCGTAGGTTTGCCTATTGCGAATTCGTCGCGGAGTAGTGGGCCAGTCCCGGCGTCAGCTTGCGCACCACAAATTCCTGGAAAAGGTTTTCGACCGCGCCCTCGCCGGCTCCGATCAGCGCATTCTCGAAGCTCACTGTTATACCGCTCCGGTCGCTGGCCGGGTAATACACGTTCGCGAAGCCGCCGGCGGCAAGCCCACCTAGAATCGCAGAATAATTCGGCTGCCAGCGCCCGTTATCGCCTTTGCAGATCACCGCGTTCGCGATTGCGTAGGCGGCGCGCGCTGGAACGCTTCCCGTTCCCTTGTAGAAGTACCGCGGATCCTGCTTGAACCACGAGGGAAGAACCGCGCCGCCGATCACTGTGCCCACAACCCCGTCCGCGTAATTTGCCGCCAGCCGCTTGCCATATCCCTGCCCGCCCTGGCCATATCCGGCGAAGGTGCCGTGGGGCCTGCTCGACGCCCGCGACAAAGCCCGACATCAAAACCGTCACGGGATCGAATTCGCTTTTCCACGCGAGCTCGTACTTCTGCCGTGGCGTCAGTGGGGCGGCGTTTGGGTCGTAGCTTACGTAGTAGTTGGGAATCACGCCCAGCACCCGCTGCTCCAGCTCCAGGTTGAGCTGTTCCTGCGCCAGCTCTTCCTCCGATTCTGCCGACACCTGGATCACCGCGGCCGCATTGGCAACCGGCAGCGTAATCGCGTTGGTCTCGAATATCTCGCCCCGCTGCAGCACGCCGGCGATCTCCCGCGTCTCGAATCCACTCGAGGAGACGATCAGCCGGAACGACCCGGCGGGAAGATTTGTGAAGCGGAAAGCCCCTTCGTCGTCCGTTTGCTGCGATACCGGCGCTCCTCCGCCGCTCAACGCCAGCTCGACACGCGCCCCTTGGTAGACCGCTCCGTCGGCGCTCACTACCGTCCCGTGAATGCTGGCCGCACTCGCGGCCTGCGGCGCCAGATCCAGCGCAACGGTTCGAACCTCGGCCTGCGCGTGCGCATCAACCGCGGCGGCCAGCCACACTGCAAGCACCGCCAGCCGCGAAAAGAGATGGCGCATTCTTAACGCGCCCTGCATCGCCGCGCCCTGCATGGCATTTGGCCGGTGTGTTTGCCTTGAGGTCAGATGTGCCCCGTACTGCTGCGCGACGCGATCGAACTCGAAGGATTTCCCGGCGGAACCGCCGCTTTCGTCAGACGGCAGGTTTTTCGACTGAGATCAGAGCTGCCGGCTGTCCCATGACTTTACTTCACGTTGCCGCCGAATCGGCATCCCCCAAATGATGCAGCGCGATTCGCGGGGATTGGGAAAACGGTTAAGTCGTCAGGATCTTGGGCGTCGCTGCTGCGATCGCAGTATTTCGGTAACTGGGCTAGGGCGGGACGGCGCGATTGCTTTGCGCCACGCTTCTTTCCCCGCCGCCGCGCTCTTGATAAACTAGCTGAAGCCGCATCGTAGGCGCGTAGCTCAGTTGGTTAGAGCGCTTCCTTGACACGGAAGAGGTCGTTGGTTCGAATCCAATCGTGCCTACCATTTCTTGATTCAAAGACATCCGAGACAATCCAAGGAACAGAGACAAGCCGGTGAAAAGGCAGCGGCTTTGTATTTTTGCGTCTAGCGGCGCGTCGTGGAAGCCACGCTCCCGTACGGGTGTTCTTTGGGGTAATTTTTCCGATGGCAGGGGTATTTCCTGCTTTCGGGATTCTTGGGAGATCGTATAGCGCTCACCGAGACCGAAATCCGGCGCTCCAAACCCCGCAAAAGGCCCTACAGAATCTCCGACAGCGGCGGTCTTCAACTCGTGACTACGCCGCCCGGCAGCAAACTTTGGCGCTGGAAGTAGCGCTTCGAAGGCGCAGAGAAGCCGATGGCGCTGGGCCGCTATCCCGAAATCTCGCTGGCCGAAGCCCGCGGCGACTGCGGCGCAATATTCGCTCACGCTCGTCGCGCGCAACACGCGCGATGTCGGCGGGCTTCCCGTGAAGATGCACAATCCGTGGGTGGGGTGAAGGCTCGTACGCCATAGGCGCGAGCCAAGCTGCTACCTTGCCAGCACCAGGGATTCATCCTCGCCTTCAAAGTACGCGAGTCTTCCGGGCACGCACGAGAGTATCGAACCCATACCCTTGCCGACCACTGCTTCAAGCGCACTTTCCAACTCAAGCTCCCTTCCGTCTATTCCCGCGAACTGAGAAATCACCCAGCAACTCTTTGCTGCGCCTCGTGATCTGAGAAGATTGGCGATGTTTTGGATTCCCTGCTGGTGTCTGCCCCACACACTTAGGGCGCAATCGGGTTTCCACTGCGCCGGGGCCGCAAACCTTCCGTCGAACCAGCGGAAATGTCCGAGCTCGTCCAGGAATTTCTTGCGCCTTCTGGGGTTCGTTAAGAGATAAAGAAATCGCTCTTGTCTTCCGGGAACAATGAACGCTTGGACCATCGCCCGTTCATGTTCGGCTCTGATTGATTCTCTTTCCATGACCCGGACTTCGTAGCCGAATTGTACCAGCAGTCCAGGCGGCTTTCGCCTTGCCGCTCGGCTGCCCTGCGTGATTGACTGGTTGCCGGAAGGCGGCCTTCGGAGATGGCGTACATACTTGCGCTGGACCAGGGAACCACAAGCTCGCGAGCGATTCTGTTCGACGAAGGCGGCGCGATTGCCGCGGTGGCGCAGAAAGAGCTGCGGCAGTTCTATCCACAGGCGGGGTGGGTGGAACACGATCCGGCGGAGATTCTCACCAGCCAGATGAGTTGTGCTGAGGAGGCGCTGGACAAGGTAAACGCGCGGCCGAGCGACATTGCGGCGATCGGCATCGCCAACCAGCGCGAGACCACGATTGTGTGGGAACGCGCGACGGGAAAGACGATTCATCCGGCGATCGTGTGGCAGGACCGGCGGACTGCTGCACAGTGCGGCGCTTTGGAGGAGAGTGGTGTTGGAGAAATCGTCTCGGCGAAGACGGGGCTGGTGCTCGATCCGTATTTCTCGGCGACCAAGGTGAAGTGGATTTTGGAGAATGTGCCAGGCGCGCGGGCTAGGGGCCTGCGCGGCGAGCTGGCCTTCGGCACCGTGGATAGCTGGCTGATCTGGCACCTGACCGGCGGCCGCAAGCACGTGACCGACGTGACCAACGCCTCGCGCACGCTGCTCTTCAACGTCGTCAAGGGCGAGTGGGATGCTGAACTGCTCAAGCTCTTCGGAATTCCCGAGAACACGCTGCCGGAAGTCGTGTGGTCAAACGAGCGCGTGGGCGAGGCGACGGAGATGGGGCTCGGCGGGGTGACGATCGCGGGCATCGCCGGCGACCAGCAGGCCGCGCTCTTCGGGCAGTTGTGCTGGAGCGCGGGCCAGGCGAAAAACACGTATGGAACGGGCTGCTTTCTGCTGGAGAACATCGGGACGAAGTTTCTGCGCTCGAAGCATAAGCTGATCACGACAGTGGCGGCGAGCGCCGAGCGGCGGCTGGAGTACGCGCTCGAAGGCAGCGTATTTATTGGCGGAGCGGTGGTGCAGTGGCTGCGCGACAATTTGAAGCTGATCGGCGCGTCGGCCGATGTGGAGGCGCTTGCCGGGAGCGTGCCCGATACCGGCGGCGTGGTGTTTGTGCCGGCGTTTGTGGGCCTGGGTGCTCCGCATTGGGACGCGCATGCGGCGGGCATGCTGATCGGGTTGCGTCGCGACACGGGCGTGGAGCACATTGCCAGGGCAGCGCTGGAGGCGATCGCGTTCCAGGTGGCCGACGTGCTGGAGGCGGCGCAAAGCGAGACGAGCGCGCTGCTCGAAGCCTTGAGAGTCGACGGCGGGGCGGCGGTGAACGATTTGCTGATGCAGTTCCAGGCCGATGTGCTCGGCGTGCCGGTGGTGCGGCCGCGCGTGACGGAGACAACGGCACTCGGCGCGGCGTATCTGGCTGGGCTGGCCGTCGGCTTCTGGCCAAGCCCCGAGGCGCTGCGCTCCGGTCGTGTGGCCGCAGCGACCGATACCTATTTCGCTCCGAAGATGAGCGCAACGGAGCGGGCCGAGCGCCGCGCACGCTGGCGGAAAGCCGTGGAGCGGGCGAAAGAGTGGGTGTAAAAAACAGGGAACAGGAATCAGGGGTCAGTGGCTGACCGCTGACGATGGAATCGAGCGGCAGGTTGCCGGACGGTCTGCGTGATGTTTGCCTCTCAGGACTCAGGCCACCGGCCAGGGCTTTACACGGCGGCGCCCGAGGCTTATCTTTGCCGAGGATTGAATTCCGAAAGAGAGGGATGCCATGCGCTGTTTTTCCCTTGGATTCTCCATGCTGCTTCTGTTCGGTACTGTTGCCGGAGCGCAGAAGGCACCGCCCCGCTCCGGATCTCGCTCCTTACCCGCTGAAACCGTGCGTCGCTATGACCAGCTTCATGCAAGCCTGCAGCCTTCCGTGCGTAACTGGGTGGACGAGCAGGCACGGACTGCGTTGCAGCGGCATGAGATCGATCTCTCTCAGCTGCGAAGCAACGTGCTGCAGCACTTTCCCACCCTGAATGCGGGAGGTTCCGCAACAGGTTTCGTCGATCCCATGGCTCTGGTGCAAATGGTCGTGATGGAGTCGTACAAGCAGACCACAACCGACATGGAAAATTACGCGCTGCAGGTCGAGTTCTTTAACAAACTAAAGCAGGCGATCCGCGTGCAAATGGATGGGATTCATCAGGAGTTGGCTGCGGAGGGCACACGCCCGAAAACGGCCATCTGCGCCACCGCGTATTGCCGCTCGCTTTCTTCGCAACTGACAAACCTAAATGCAACCAGCGCGGGCTCGCTCCATCCGCTCCACCTGCAAGCGCCGGCAAATCCTACCTATCAGAACCTTCAGTCGCTGCAGGCGAACCTGGAGAATCAGCTTGATTCCGTGGGCGACGACGCCCAGTTGGCGAATACGCAGCTGCAAGATGCGATGCAGATGCAGCAGCAGACCATGTCGGTTCTCTCGAACATGCTAAAAAGCCTGAACGACACGGAAGAGGCCATCATCAGAAATCTCAAGTAACAAAATTGCTCTTTTTTCGGACCTGCGCCCGCAACGGGATGCGCCGCAACGCAGGGAGGGCAGTCAGCCGATCTCCTGGTTCCAGTTCTCTAGCGCGCGCTTCAGCTCCAGCATGAACTTGCAGGCATCGGCGCCGTCGATGAGGCGATGGTCGAAGCCGAGGGTGAAGTGCTGCATCGAGCGGATCGCGATGGTGTCGTTGCCGTCGGCGTCGGTGAGGACGACGGGCTCTTTTTTGAGGCCGCTGATGCAGAGGATCGCCGACTCGGGCTGGTTGATGATGGGCGTGGAGAACTCGTCCCCGAACACTCCGGAATTTGTCAGGGTAAAGGTCGATCCGCCGACTTCGTCGGGCGAAAGCTTCTTGGCGCGGGCGCGGAGGGCGAGATCGACGATGGCGCGGGAAAGATCCGCGAAGCTGCGCTGCTCGGCCTGGCGGACGACGGGCACGATTAGTCCCCAGTCGAGGGCCACGGCAATGCCGAGGTCGATGCTGCGGTGGTAGCGGATGGCGAGGCCGCTGGGGTCCGATTCGAGCGACGCGTTGACGATGGGATAGCGCTGCAGCGCGGCAACGGCGGCGGCGGCGATGTAGGGCATGAAGGTGAGCTTGACGCCGTGGCGGTGGGCGAAGGCGGCCATGCGCTGCTCGCGATGGCGCGCGACGCGGGTCATGTCGATTTTGTAAGTTGTGTAGACGTGCGGGCTGACGCGCTTGCTCTCGACCATGCGCTCGGCGATGATGGCGCGCATGCGCGTGAGAGGCACGGGCTCGGAGGGAAGGCTGACGAGATCGGGCGCCGCCTGCGGTGCGGGCACTTGCTGTGCGGCAGCTCTTTGGACTGACGATTGTGCCGCCGTCGACTGGGCCGCGCGGAGCACGTCGTCCTTGGTAATGCGGCCTTCGGCGCCGGTGCCGGCGATGCGGCCGAGGTCGAGCCCGTGCTCTTTGGCAACGCGGCGGGCGAGCGGCGAAGAGCGGATGCGGCCCACCTGCGCCACCTGCGGTGGGGGCAACTGCGTTGCGGGCACCTGCGGCGCGGCGGGCTCTTGGACAGGGATTTGTGGAACGGCTGCCACCGCGACCGCATCGCCGATGACGGCAACCACCGTGTTGACTTCAACGATAGCGCCCTCGGGAAAGCGAATCTCGGCCAGGACTCCGGCGGCTGGCGAGGGAATCTCGGCATCGACCTTGTCGGTGGAGATTTCGAGGAGCGGCTCGTCTTTTTGAACGGTGTCGCCGGCCTTCTTGAGCCATTTGGTAATGGTGCCCTCGAAGATCGACTCGCCCATCTGGGGCATGATGACGTCAGTGGACATGTGCCTCGTTTAGCGGGGTCGGCGGAGCCAGCGGAGTTAGCGGAGCTAGAAAAGCACTTACGGCCCCTCCGCCCGCTTCGCTGCGCCGCGCGCGGCAGCTCCTGCCGGATTATAAAACGTGAACGCGGCGGGAGATGATTGTGCCAACTCCCCAAGCTGATTCTCGGGAGCTAGCAGTGGAAGTAAAGCCTCCATCCCTCAATCAGGAGTTCAACGCCAACAAAAACTGTTATCGCAACCTCCATGGTGATCAGCCAGGTTTCTTTACGTTCCGCTCTGTCGTATTGCTCCGTAAGCCACGACAGGATACCGGGGAGGTCATTGTCTGTCCTGATGTCTTTTCCTTCGTCTAGACGAATGCGGGAGTTCGGTATGCCGAGCAATATCTGCATTCCCACGGCCCCATATTGCTCGAATGTCTTCCGGTATCTCGAATCGACGCTTGCCGATCGAATCCTAAACCACCTCATCGAGGTGCCTCCTATCTTCTGTGGCAGTCGAACGTTCCAAGGGCAATCATGTCACGGAATACTGCGTATCGAACAGCCATCAAAGCTTAGATAGACCTTTACCTGGAATTTGGCTCTTCACGCGAGGATCGCCCGGCTTTTCCTGCCGCGTAGGCGCTCGATCTCAGGCGGAACGTGGAGCGGCGTGTCTTCTGCGGGAAACTGAGGCGCCAGGAATTCGGTTGCGGGATCTTCCGGCTGAGAGGAGCCTTGCAAATCGTCGGCTGCGACTTTGGCCTGGACGCGAAGCTCGTCGAGGCTTTCGAGAGCCCGAACCTGCTGGCCGAAGACGAAGCCGAATTGGCGCGCGGCGCTGTGCGCAAGCTCTTCGAGATTCGGCAGTGGTTTGGGATTGGCCCTTTCCTCGACGATGCCTTGAGCAATTTCCTTTTCCAGGCTGGTCACCGGCCGGTCGGTAATGCCGCAGGGATTGATGAGCGTGAAGCCGCTTAGATCGGTGGTGACGTTGAAGGCGAAGCCGTGCGAGGTGACGCCGCGGGCAACGTGAATGCCGATAGCGGCGATCTTGCGCTCGCGCCCTGCGGACGGCAGGCTTTTGGAGGAGTGATGTGGTTGTTCAACCTTTGGGCTTCCGTCGGCTGCGCCCGACGGAAGCCCGCACCACACGCCGGTGAGCCCGCAGATGCGGCCGGCCGCAACGCCGAACTCCCCGCAGAGGCGAATTAGCGTTTCTTCGATGAGCCGCACGAAGTCGACGGGGCCCAGGCGCGCGCCGTTCGCGTTGCGCAGGCCGCGCAGATCGAAGATGGGGTAGCCGATGAGCTGGCCAGGGCCGTGATAGGTGACGTCGCCGCCGCGGTTGATTTCGTGGATGGTGACGCCGCGCTGTGCGAGCAGCTCGTCGGAGGCAAGGATGTTGGCGCGGCGGGCGTTGCGGCCGAGGGTGAGCACGGGCGGGTGCTCGAGGAGCAAAAGCGTGTTGCCGATGCGCTGCTCGTTGCGCATCGCGACCAGCTCTTCCTGCAAGCGGAGGGCCTCGGCGTAATCTACGCGGCCGAGATATAGGTACTGAATCATCTCTGCGTTCGATTGTAGCGAGGCGCGGAATGATGCGGCACGCCAGGTTATTTCGACGGATCGACGAGAGCCTGGTAGACCAGCGCGTGCGTGCGGTAGAGCAGGGGATGGTTGTCCGGGCTGGAGCGGCGCTGGATCATGCCGACAAAGACGGTGTCGTTGGTGGGATCGACCCAAAACCAGGTGCCTTCACGGCCATCCCAGAAAAATGTCCCTTTGCCGTCGGGCAGGTTGGCCTCGGGCGGATCGTAGATGACCGCGCAATCATATCCGTAGCCGAAGCCGGCGCGCATGATGTGCTGGCCGATGCCGAATTCGCCAGTGAGAAGCGCGGCGGGAAGATGGTTCGAGGTCATGAGCTTCACGGTGGAGGGGGCGAGAACGCGCGCGCCGCCCAGCTCGCCGCCGTTTAAGAGCATTTGCGCGAAGCGGTAGTAGTCTTCGATGGTCGAAACCAAGCCGCCGCCGCCCGAGGGAGCGGTAGGCTGGGTGTCGAAGTCGGTGGGAACACCCTTCGCGGTGGGATCGGCGGCCAGCTCGCCATTGGCTTCCCGGTAATCGGCGGCAAAGCGGGAGCGCTTGTCCGCCGGGACATAGAAACCCGCGTCTTTCATACCCAGCGGCGCGAAGATCTGGTCGTGCATGAAGTCGGGGAGCGATTGACCGGAGACCTTCTCGACAATGTAGCCTTGGATGTCCACGGACATGCTGTAGACCCAGCGCGCGCCGGGCTGATAGAGCAGCGGAATCTGCGCGAGCTTGCCTATCATTTCCTGCAGGTTGGCGGAGTTCATTGGGTCGAGTTGTTTGACCATGCGGTCGACCGGCGTATCGCCGTTGCCGTAGGTGAAGCCGGCGGTGTGAGTCATGAGCTCGCGCATGGTGGGCGGGTGCACGGGATCGGCGAGAAGCATTTTGCCCGTAGCGTCGAAGCCGTTGAAGACTTTGAGGTACGCGAACTCGGGGATGAATTTGGAGATGGGGTCGGAGGGCAGCCACTTGCCCTGCTCGTAGAGGATCATCATGGCCACGCCGCTGACGGGCTTGGTCATGGAGTAGTCGCGAAAGATAGTGTCTTTGGTCATCGACGCGCCGGTCGAGAGGTCGCGGACGCCGTAGGTGCGGTAGTCGACCACTTTGCCATGGCGGGCGAGGAGGGTGACGGCGCCGACGAGCTGCTTGCGGTCGACCTCATCCTGGATGAACGCGTGGAGGCGATCAAGACGCTCGGAAGAAAAGCCGACGGACTCGGGCGAGACGGGCGTCAGGTCGAGCTTTGGCGCAGCGGGCTGCTGGGAGCGGACCGCGGAGGCGATGAGGGCATGAAAAGCGAGAAACGCAGCGGCGAAGTGGGCGCGGGAGATTGGTCGCATGGGGATTCCTTTACGTGCAAGGTTTGCCGTTTAGGGCGTTCGGGAATCTTTATAGCAGATGGGAGTCGGCGCCCAGTGCAGAAGGGGCAGCGCTGTAGGAGCGGAATCGGTTTCGGGTTACCATGAATTGTATGAGGCCCTCTGAAGCATTGCCGCAGCATCGGGAGACGATTCGCCAGCTTGTTTTGCAGGCTGGCATGTCGAATCCCCGTGTGTTTGGCAGCGTCCTGAACGGGCAGGACACCGAAGGAAGCGATCTCGACCTCCTGGTTGACCCGGCGCCGAGAACGAGTCTGCTTGACCTGGCTGGCCTGCAGTTGGAGATTGAGGCGCGAGCCGGTGTGAAAGTCGATCTTTTGACGCCTAACTGCCTGCCGGCGAGGTTCCGACAGAAGGTTCTTGAAGAGGCTCAGCCGGTATGAGCGGACACCCGGAGCGCGCTCAAGACTACCTCCAGCACATTCTCACCGCCCTCGAACGCATCCAGCGTTACACCGTCGGCAAATCCGTAAAGGACTTCATGGAAGACACCCTCCTGCAGGATGGCGTGTTGCGCAACCTCGGCATCATGGGAGAAGCGGCGCGCCGGTTGCTTGCGGATTCCCCGAATTTCGCTTCGGCGCATCCCGAAATCCCTCTCGCGAAGATCTACGGCACACGCAATCGGATTATCCACGGCTATGAAGAGGTGGATCTCGGAATCGTTTGGAATCTGGTGCAATTCGATGTGCCGGAGCTGCTGCCGAAGATTGCCGCTGCGCTCAAAGAATTCGAGGAAGCCGAATAGGCGGTAGGAATCCTGGTCGCGCAGATAGGCAGCTCATTCCCGCTCAAAACCGGTACCGCAAATGGGTCAACCGTTTTCGCCGTAGACTATTGTCTGGCAGGAGGACCGGGCTCTATGCCCACTCAGATTGCCCGTAAGGGGCGTGTTGTCACGGTAGAAATTCCTGAAGACCTGCTGCGGAAAGCAAACCTCTCTGTCGGCGACGCCGTAGAGTGGTCGCTGACGCCGGCCGGCTCGCTGGCGTTGCGTAGCTCGCGTCACGCCAGGGCCGAAGAGCCGGCCGACAGCTATGAAGCGTGGAAGCAGGAAGAGATCCGAGCCGAATTCGCTGAAGTCGACGCCGGCCAGGATGCCCCCAATGAGAAAGTCATCGAGTGGCTGCTGAGTTGGGGCAGCAAGCACGAGCTGCCGCCTCCCCTGTGAAGCTGCGCTGGAGCGGGCGGGCCATTCGCAGGCTTGCTTCGATCCACGACTACATCGCAAAGGACAGTCCCGCTGCCGCGGCGCGCGTGGCCGCCGCCATTGTTGACGCCGCGCTCTACCTTCAGACGTTCCCTTATATGGGGCGGCCGGGCCGCATCGAGGGCACGCGCGAGCTGGTCATTCCCTGATTGCCCTATATCGTCCCGTATCGCGTCGTGGACGATGTAATCCAGATTGCTTCGGTGATCCACACCAGCCGCAAGTGGCCGGAGAAACTGTAAAGTGTGTTGTGAGGTCGGGGGCGGACCATGGAGGAACAAGAACGCAAGGAAAATACGGACCAGGCCGAGCCGGAGTTGCTCTATCACTACACAGACCAAAAGGGTCTGCTCGGGATCGTCGAAAACAAATGCCTTTGGGCGACTCATTCACAGTTTTTGAATGACCTGAGTGAATATCAGATTGTCTTCGATGCATTGCGGGAGCTAATACAAAAGAAGATTAAAACAGACCGGAATGAGAAGTGGGCAAACCTTTTTGACCTACTCATCGGGATACGCAAGATTCAGGGGGTCTTTGTTTCTTCGTTCTCAGGAGGGAAGGAAGCTGATTCGCTCACGATGTGGCGAGGCTATTCCGGAGCAACCGGCGGGTACTCAATCGGCTTTGATAGGCTCGCACTCGAGTTAATTAGAAGTGCACTTTTTGCTCCAGGAGAAAACGGCTGGGAAGACATGGGCAAGTGCTTCTATGTCGACCCAGAGGATCCGAGGCTTGCAGAGTCGCTTGAAAACTGGATCAAAGCTGTCTTACCAGACTTCGTCGACCCGCCAACGAATTTCTCCGAGTCAGATTGGAAAGATCCAATGAGCATCGTCCGTCTCACTCCGATTGAGATCATGCGACATGTCGAGATGGAGGCAAGTCTGGCTGCTCTCGTAAAGCATATTGGTTTCAAAGAGGAGAACGAGTGGAGAATTGTCATTGTTGACGAAGATGGGTTGACATCAAAGCGCACGAGGTTTCGTCAAGGCAGGTCCACAATGATCCCTTATGTAGAGGTCTCCTGGAGAGACAATGGCCTTCCAAACCCCATCCGGCGAATTCTTGTAGGCCCAAGCCCGAACAAAGACGAAGCCAAGCGAGCGGTCGAGATGCTGCTAGAAAGATACAGGATTCCAGTCAAGACAGAAGATTGTCCCGGCGGTGTCGAGGTCGTCTCTTCAAAAATTCCCTACCGCAACTGGTAAACCCGATTTTGCGGTAAACTATACCCTGGCAGGAGGACCGGGCGGTCGCTGCCGGATCTGAAGCGAGAGCAAGGCTCCGGGAGAGGAAAGTCCGAACTCCGCAGGGCAGTGTGCCGGATAACGTCCGGGACGTGGGCGTTAAGGCTCACGGACGGCCAGTGCCACAGAAAACATACCGCCACTGCGCGGCGCAGCCTCTTGGAAGGGCGATGAACTCGTCCAAAGGTCTGCTCCATGCAATGGTAAGGGTGAAAAGGTGCGGTAAGAGCGCACCGCGCCGGCAGTAATGACGGCGGCAGGGTAAACCCCACACGGAGCAAGACCAAATAGGGAGGGAAGCGCGGGCCAGGAGCAAGGCTCGTGCCCGGTGCCGGCCCGGCGCCGAAAGCCTGCTCCATGCAATGGCGAAACCTCCGGGTAGGTCGCTGCTGAGCGTTCGCGGCAACGCGGCGCCTAGAGGAATGACCGCCCCAGGATGCGAGTCCTGTACAGAATTCGGCTTACAGGTCCTTTTGCCGAATG
>Ga0187782_10000175_pt1 | contig 39382 bp, 29 predicted proteins | sample 0715_SJ02_MP15_2_FD_132454 | JGI IMG/M metagenome (GOLD analysis project Ga0187782, IMG submission 132454) | Tropical peat soil microbial communities from peatlands in Department of Meta, Colombia - 0715_SJ02_MP15_20_MG | ecosystem: Environmental > Terrestrial > Soil > Wetlands > Peat | place... | reverse complement strand
TTTTTTAGGAGGTTTTTTATTTTGGAAAAAAAAGTGGGCTATTAAAACTTTTAGTTGGGAAAAAAAGGGGGGGGGGAAGGTAAAAAAGGGTTACGGTTGGGGGGGGGGGGGGGGGGGGGGGGGGAAGGGGGGGGGGGGAGGGGGGGAGGGGTGGGGGGGGGGGGGGGAGGAGGGGGAGGGGGGGGGGGGGGGGGGGGGGGGGGGGGGGAAGGGGAGAGGGGGAGACGGGGAGACGGAGGGCGAGACGGAGGCGGAGGAGAGAGAAGAAAGAAATAGCGCCGCAGTTCGCCTGGCGGAGCTGCCCTAGGGGGACAGTTACCCGTGGCAGACACTCGCAGACAATGAAGAGAAACGAAGAGAAATGAGAGAAATGAAGACAAACGTCGTCGAATCTGGGCGGATGACTTGCGCTCGCCGGTGTTCGCCGCGATAGTGTGTTGTTTCCCATGGCGTCCCCGTTCCGGTTGACGAGCACGTTCGAGCCAAAGGGCGATCAGCCCCAGGCGATCGAGCAGCTGCTCCAAGGGCTCGAGCGTTCCGAGCGGGACCAGGTTCTTCTGGGGATCACCGGATCGGGCAAGACGTTCACCATAGCGAACGTCATCCGCGGCTTCGGCCGGCCGACCTTGATTCTGGCTCCGAACAAGACGCTGGCCGCGCAGCTGTACGGCGAGATGCGTGAGCTGTTTCCGGAGAACGCGGTCGAGTATTTCGTCAGTTACTACGACTACTACCAGCCCGAGGCATACATCCCCTCGACCGACACGTTCATCGACAAGGACGCCATCATCAACGATCAGATCGATCGGATGCGTCACGCCGCCACCGTCGGGCTGCTCTCGAGACGGGACGTCATCATCGTCGCGAGCGTCAGCTGCATCTACGGCATCGGTAGCGCGGAGAGCTATCACGGGCTGGTCATTCAGTTGCGGGCGGGCGAGGAGCTGCGGCGCGACACGCTGCTTCGGCAGCTCGTCGACATTCAATACGAGCGCAATGACATCGACTTCCATCGGGGAACGTTCCGCGTTCGCGGGGACGTGGTCGAGATCTTCCCGGCCTACGAGCAAGACACCGCCATCCGAGTGGAGTTTTTCGGAGATGACGTCGAGTCGATCAAGGAGGTTGATCCTCTGCGCGGACGGATCAAGGGAACCCTCGATCGCTACGCGATCTATCCGGGCTCTCACTACGTGACGCCGCAGGCGCAGATGCGCCGGGCCATCGAGAGCATTCGGGAGGAGCTGCGCGAGCGTCTCGCGTTTTTCGACCGCGAAGGCCGCTTCCTGGAGAAGCAGCGCATCGAGCAGCGAACCCTTTACGACATCGAGATGATGGAGCAGATGGGGTTCTGCTCGGGCATCGAGAATTACTCGCGTCACCTGTCGGGCCGAAAGGCGGGCGAGCCGCCCCCGACGCTTCTCGACTATTTTCCCTCGGATTTCCTGCTCGTCATCGATGAGTCGCACCAGACGATTCCCCAGCTTCAGGCCATGTACCGGGGGGATCGAGCGCGGAAGGAAACGCTCGTCGATTACGGCTTTCGGCTGCCGAGCGCTCTCGACAACCGTCCGCTCAAATTCGAGGAGTTCGAGAGTCACGTTCATCGAGTGATCTACGTCTCGGCGACTCCGGCCGAGTACGAGATCGGCCGGGCCCAGGGGGTCGTCGTCGAGCAGCTCATCCGCCCCACCGGGTTGATGGATCCCGAGGTCGAGGTGCGCCCGGTGGCCGGTCAGGTCGACGACCTGCTCGGCGAGATCCGGCAGCGGGTCAAGAGCAACGAGCGGGTCCTCGTCACCACGCTCACCAAGAGGATGGCGGAGGACCTGACCGACTATTATCGCGAGCTCGGCGTTCGAGTGCGCTACCTCCACTCGGACGTGGACACCCTCGAGCGCATCGACATCCTGCGGGACCTGCGCCTCGGGGAATTCGACGTGCTGGTGGGTATCAACCTGCTGCGCGAGGGGCTCGACCTGCCCGAGGTTTCGCTCGTCGCGATCTTCGACGCCGACAAGGAAGGCTTCCTCCGCAGCTCGCGTTCTCTGATTCAGACGATGGGTCGGGCCGCGCGCAACGTGAACGGTCGCGTCACGATGTACGCGGCCAACGTGACACCCGCGATGAAGAGCGCGATGGACGAGACCGAACGCCGCCGCATCGTGCAGCGCGCGTACAACGAGAAGCACGGAATCGTCCCCCAGACGGTCGTTCGCGCCGTGATGAACATCAACCCGGCCGCGGGAACGATCGACTACCTGAACGTGCCCAAGTTGACGAAGAACGTCGCCGGCGTCGGCGGGCACGGCGAGGCGGCGAGCGACATCCAGGAGCGCATCGCGGCCATGCGACTCGAGATGTTTGCCGCCGCCGAGAATCTCGACTTCGAGAAGGCTGCGCGCCTTCGCGACGAGCTGAAGAAGCTGCAGACCGTCGCCGGCGCGGAACCGACGGCCGATGCCTCACGCACCGCGTTCGACCCGTACGAATCGAACGGCAGGCGCCGCTCGGGGGTTCGCGCCCGGGGAACGGCCAAGGCCGAATCGTCGCCGAGCTCGCGGGGGCGCCGCTTCAAGACGCGATAGATTCTCTGCTCTGCGTCGGTCCCGCGCTCATAGCTTGTCGGTCTCGCCCCTGTGGGACAGGGCGTCGACGACGAGGCGCACGTCCTGCGCGCGGTCGCGGGGAACCACGAGCACGGCATCATCGGTTTCGACGATGACCAGGTCGCTGACGCCCACGAGGGCCCACCGCTTGCGCGGGTTTGCGCCCGTGAGATCTCGGACCAGGTTGTTGCGCGCGTCGATCACGACCGTGTCCGGCGGGACGGCATTGCCGCTGTCATCGTGGTCGGACATCTCCCACGTGACTTCCCAGCTTCCCACGTCGTTCCATCCGAAGCGGCCGGGGACGACCGCGATCTTGCTCGCTTTTTCCATCAGACCTTTGTCGATCGAGATGGAAGGCAACGTCGGAAAGACCTCGGCGATGACTCGGCCCTCTTCGCCCTGGGCGGCGGCCGCATCGATCCTGTCGAGCCCCCGCGCCAAATCCGGCAGGTGCTCGGCGATGGCCGAACGCATCACCTGGGGACGAAAGAAGAACATCCCTGCGTTCCAGAGGTGGCGCCCTTCGGCGACGAAGGTCTCGGCGCGCTCGCGCGTCGGTTTCTCGACGAAGCGCTTGACGGCGTGTCCGCCATCGGAGATGGGGTCGCCCACTTCGATGTACCCATAGCCGGTCTCGGGACGTGTGGGCACGATGCCGACGGTGGTCAGCCATCCTTCCCGCGCGATCCGCAGCGCCCGCTCGACGACCTCACGAAAGGCGGCTTCGTCGCGAATGAAATGATCCGCCGGCAGAACCGCGACGACGGCGTCGGGATCGGAGCGAGCAATCGTTGCGCTTGCCAGGCCGATGCACGGGGCCGTGTTGCGCGCGATCGGCTCGGCCAGAAAATTCTCTCGAGGAATGCCCGGTAACGCCTTCACCGTCGCATCCACCAGGGCCGTCCCCGTGGAGATCCAGACGTGGTCGCTCGCGACCAGCGGCGCCATGCGGCGCACGGTGGCGGCGATGAGGGGCTCGTCCGTCGCGCCGGCGAGCGGGAGCAGCTGCTTCGGCATCCGCCGGCGCGATGCAGGCCAGAACCGAGTGCCGGAGCCGCCGGCGAGAATGACAACGTGGACATGGGTCATCGAATCGCCTGGTACCACGACTCCGGCCGGCGTGGCACGATTGCGGCGAGGTGACGCCGGACGTTGTCTTCGATATCTCGCTCGAGCACGGTCGGTGCCTCGGGCTGCGGATCCCCGCGGATGCCGACGCAGTCGAAGCGCTTGCGGAGCGCTCTCTCCTGGGTGAGGAGCGCGCGCTGACCTCGAAGGTGTTCCCGTTGCGTCGCCGGGCGTGGGTCGGAGGTCGGGCTGCGCTGCGCACGGTCCTGGCTCGCAGCGGGATCGAGGCCCCGCCCATCCTCACCGACGGTCGCGGAGCGCCGATCGCCCCGGACGGAATCGCCGTATCGGTCTCGCACAAGGACTCGATCGCCGTCGCCCTGGTTGCTCGCGAGCGCGTCGCTCGCGTCGGCGTCGACGTCGAGCTCGACGTGGTGCACAAGACCGATCTTTCGAGCCGGGTGCTCGCCGACGACGAGCTCGCGGAGCTCGCCGTTTACGACGCGAGGCGACGTGCCCGCGAGGTTCTCCTGCGCTTCTCCGCCAAAGAATCGGTCTACAAGGCGCTTGATCCTTTCGTTCGGCGCTACGTCGGATTCAAGGAGGTAAGCGTGTCGACGCGCGCCTCCGGCGACGCTCTGGTGAACGCACGCCTCGGCCCGGGGGAAGGTCCTTTCGCGATCGATGTGCGCTGGCGCTATTTCGACGGGCTCGTGCTCACCACGGCGCGGGTGGAGCCGGTGCCGCGGTCCGCCGCGTGAACCTCCGTGCGATTGCGAAGACTCGCCGCGTTCGCGATCGGAAGCAGCGTCGCCGGGTTCGTCGCTCTGGAGATCGCCGCGATGCGGCTGTACCCGGGCGGAACTTGGTGGAACGCGGCCGCGGCGGGCCACAGCTTCTGGCAGAACTACCTTTGCGATTTGACCCAGTCCATCGCGATTGACGGCGTCGCCAATCCCCTGGGCTCTGTTTTGGCCAAAGCGGCGATGCTCGTCCTCGTGGGCGGGCTTCTTCCTTTGTGGGCTGCGGTTCCACTTTTGTTCGCGCGGTCTGGGTTCGCTCGGCCCGTGCGAGCGCTCGGGTTCGTCTCGATGGCCGGCGTCGTCTGGGTGGTCTTGCTGCCGAGTCGATGCGGTCCATGGCACGGCGCTGTGGTCACTCTGGCGGGACTGCCGGGGCTGAGCGCCGCGATCCTGGCGGTAGCCGGCTTGCTGGGGGCACGGCAGTCCCATGCCCGGTTCGCGGCCCGGATCGGGATGGCGATGCTGTCGTTCGCCCTGATCGATTTCACAGCCTATGTCGGCCACCTCGTGGCGGGAGGTCTGGGCACGCCCTGGCTGCCGGCGCTCCAGAAGATCGCGCTCGTGTTTCTCGTCGCCTGGATGCTCTCCGTGGCCGCTGCGCTGCAGATCACTGCGTGTCGGACGGGCGTGGAGGACCGAGGCGCGCTCACTCAGGCGCGCCCAAGGTGATGCTTGTACCGGTTGATGAGCGCATTCGTCGACGCATCGTGCGTCGCCACCGGTCCCCGGGCCTCGAGCTCCGGCTCGATTTTCTTGGCAAGTTGCTTGCCGAGCTCGACGCCCCATTGGTCGAAGCTGAAGATCTCCCAGATGATGCCCTGCACGAAAATCTTGTGCTCGTAGAGCGCGATGAGCATCCCGAGCGTTCGCGGAGTCAACTTCGTGAAGACGATGGATGTCGTCGGACGGTTACCGGGAAAGGTCTTGTGGGGGGTGAGCTCCCTCACCCGCTCGGGCGGCAGTTTCATGGCCTCGAGCTCCGCCCGAGCCTCGTCCAGTGTCTTTCCGCGCATCAATGCCTCGGTCTGGGCGAAGAAGTTCGCCAACAGGACCTCGTGATGCTTTCCCATGGGATGATGCGACTCGAGCGGCGCCAGAAAGTCGCATGGGACCAGGCGGGTTCCCTGGTGGAGCAACTGGTAGAATGCGTGCTGGCCGTTGGTCCCCGGCTCTCCCCAGACGATCGGCCCGGTCGTGTAGTCCTCGATGAATCGTCCCGCACGATCGACCCGTTTGCCGTTGCTCTCCATGTCCCCCTGCTGGAAGTACGCGGCGAACCGGCTCATCGACTGGTCGTAAGGAAGAATGGCGTGCGTCGAGGCGCCGAGGAAGTTCGAGTACCAGATGCCGAGTAGCGCCACCACGACGGGAGCGCTCTTTTCCATCGGCGCCGATCGGAAGTGTTCGTCGATGGCGTGGCCTCCCGCGAGCATCGACTCGAAGGAGTCCATCCCGACGACCAGCGCGATCGGAAGGCCGATCGCGCTCCAGAGTGAATAACGCCCGCCGACCCAATCCCAAATTGCGAACATGTTGTCCGGGTTGATTCCGAACTTCTTCACTTCCTCCGTCGCCGTCGACACGGCTACGAAGTGATTCGCGACGGCCGCTTCGGCTCCGAGCTTCTCGACCAGCCACGCTCGTGCGCTGCGAGCGTTCATGAGCGTCTCTTGCGTCGTAAACGTCTTGCTCTCGACGACGAACAGAGTTTGCTCCGGTGCCAGATCGACGATCGTGTCCGCCAGCTGCGTCGCGTCCACGTTGGACACGAAGTGTGCGCGCATGCCCGGCTGCCAGTACGGCTTGAGGGCCAGGCTCGCCATCGTGGGGCCGAGGTCGCTTCCGCCGATTCCGATGTTGACGATGTCCGTGATCCGCTTGCCCGTGTAGCCCTTCCAGGAGCCCCCGCGCACGGCATCGGTGAACTTGCGCATCTTGGCCAGGACGGCGTTCACTTCGGGCATCACATCCTTGCCGTCCACCTCGATGGGGCGATTCGATCGATTGCGCAGCGCGACATGCAGCACGGCCCGGTCTTCCGTCCGGTTGATCTTCTCGCCCGAGAACATCCGATCGCGCCATTCGAAGACGCGTGCCTGGCGCGCGAGCTCGAAGAGGGCCGCCATGATCTCCTCGGTGACGCGATTCTTGGAGTAGTCGACGAGAATGTCCTCGACCTCGACCGAGTATCGCTCGAAGCGTTTCGGATCGGCCTCGAACAGGGACCGGAGGTGAAGGTCGCGACTCTTGTCGCGAAGGCGTTCGAGAGTCTTCCAGGCGACGGATTGCGTCAGGGTGCTCATGGTGGCCTCCGGGTCGGCGGAGGATAGCCTTCATGGGTCTCTTCGCGTGAATTTCGCCTTGTTCGGCTCGCTCGTTCTAAATTCGCGAGCGAATGTCCGCCCTCCGCGTGCTCGCCCCGATCGTGTTCGCGGTGGCCGTCATGATTTTGCTGGCGCTTGCGGGCCTGTTCGCTCACGTTCCCACGCTGGAGCTCATTCAGGTGCTCGACGTCGCTCCTCGCGACCTCGAGGTCGGGGATCGAATGGCGATTGTCGGGGCCGGTTTCCCGCCCGGCAAGCCGGCCCGCATCACTTTTCGCGGGACCCTGCATCGTCCGGGAGAGCCGGCGGACCGAGGCGTCGCCATCGAGGCGACCGGAGCTGTGGTCAGCCCGCAGCGCGTCGAGCTGCGGATCGACGAGGCCATCCAATCGCGTTTTTGCCAGCAGGGCGAGCGGGCGGTCCACACGACCTTCGACGGCGAGCTGGAGGTCGCCTTCGCGGCGGCGACGGTGGGAGTCGCGCCGGTCGGTGGCGTGCTCCGTGGGGTCGCGCTCGATTTTCGCCCGAGCGCGAGGCCGTTCGATGTCGACCGCGAGGCGGAGGGGGAGCGTTTTCTTGGGTTCGTCGGCATCCACGCCGCATCCGGAACCCGCGAAACGGGCGTGCTCGTCCGGGACGTCGCGGCCGGCTCGGCGGCCGACAACGCAGGCATCGCGGCGGGCGATGTCCTGGTCCGCTTCGACGGCCTCAGGGTGCAAACGGTGGGCGATGTCTTGCCCGCGCCGGGTGAGGACGAGGCCGAGATCGGCATCCGGCGCGGTGGCTCGTCCACCGAGACCGCCCGCACGGTCCTCGTCGGCGGCTTTCGGCCTGCGGCGTCGCTGGAGCTGCTGGGGGCGTGGCTGGCTGTCGTGACGGCCCTGATGGCGGTCCTTCTCTGGGGGGCCGCGACTCCACCGCTCGTCGCCCGCGCGGCGGAAAGCGTGATGTCGCGCGTGCGTGCCCGGTGCGCATCCGGGGGGGAGCGGAGACCCGCAGGGCACTCGCCGCTCGCCGGGTTCGCGAAAACGGTGCTCCTGGCAGCTCTTCCGCGGTCGCGCGCCGCGGCGACGCCCGCTCTGGCGGTCTGCGCCGCTCTTGCGGTGCTGCCTTTCGGCCAATGTCCGGCCTTCGCGAGGGCGGACGTCGGGATCCTCTTCGTCGCGGTCGCGACGGCCCTCGCGGCGGCAGCGGCGATGGCCGCCGGGTCGCCCTCACGCGCCGCGAGCGCCGTATTTCACGTGGTGTGGCAACACGTGCCGGGCGCCATAGCCATCGCCAACGTCGTTCTCGCCACCGGGTCGCTGTCCATCCGCGAGTTGGGCCGCGCTCAAGACGGGTGGCCCTCGGACTGGTTGGCGTTCCGGAGTCCGGCGTTGCTCGCCACGATGTTCGTCTTGATCCGGTGCGCTCGGATACCGGCGCGCCCGCCTCAACCGTTGGGCGCGCCGTCGCGGCGCTGGCTTGTTGCCATCGAGGGCGGCCATCGGCTCGCGGTCGCGGGGTTGGTGACGGCTCTCTTTCTCGGCGGCTGGTCACTGCCGGGGCTCACTGCGGCGCAGCAGGATTCGCGACCGGCTCTGCAGGCCGCAGGCGCTGCGACCTACCTCGCGAAGCTGTTCGTCGTCGCGCTGGTGATCGCCGCTTCGTCGTGGATGGCCCCCGCGCGCACGTACCGTGAGCAGACCTACAGGACCGCGGTGGTCTTCCTCCCGCTCTCGGCCGCCTGCTTCTTGGCGAGCGTGGCCTCGAGCGGCTGGGGGCCTCCGGCCGCCTTCCAGAGGCTCGGCAGTGCCTCGCTCGTCGCTGTCGCGCTCTTCGTCGCAGTCGGCTGCGCCAGGCGCCTCATTCTCGGCCTGCGCCCTGGTGCGGCGGACGCGCACCTTAGCCCATTTCTCTGACCGCAGGCCACTCCGTGATCGAACAGCCCTACAGCCTGCCGATGGAAAACGTTAGCCTGAGAGCAGCCATCGATGCTTGACCATGTCGGAGCGGTGCAGCACGTAGTTGTCTCCGGCACGTTGTGGCTGCTCGTGGTGCCGTTGCTTCTAGGGCTCGGCTTTCACGCTTTGTCCTACATCCGTCGCGCTCGCTCGGGTCGACTGCCGGGTGCGCACACCGTGGTCGGCAGACTCGTCGGGCTCGGCTCGATCGGACTGGTCACGGGAGCGGCCCTAGGTCACATGCTCGTCCTGCTCCGAGCGCCGACCCTGGGGCGCGCGTATTGGCAAGCCATCCCGAGCGGGATTCGGGTCGGAGGAGCGGATGTCTGCGTCGTCCTCGTGCTCGACTGGGTGTCCGCCGCCCTGTGCGCGTTCGCGTGCGTGTTGGTTTTTGCAGTCGCCGTCTGGAGCGCGGTTCGACCACCGTCGGAGGGTGAGTCGAAGGTGTGGGCCTCTCTCGAGCTTACGCTGGCGGGCGCGCTGGTCTCTTTTCTCGCGGACGGCCTGATTGCGGCCCTGATCGGCTGGTCGATCGCGATCGCCGCCGGCGCATGGCTCGCCGGCTGGAAGGAGCCCCGCGCGGGGGTCGCCGTCGCAGGCCGCGGCGCGGCAGCGCTCCTCACGCTCGCATTCGGAGCCTTCTGGCTCTTTTGGGCTTCGGCTGGGACCTGGGACGGCCGGGAGTTCAGCGTCCGGCAAGGGCCAGGGCTCTTCGCCCTGCCTTCGCCACCCGCGGCTGCAGGCAGCGGATTCATCACGTTGACGCACGCCCCCGGCGCCGCGGTATACGTGGACGAGGCGCGCGTGCCGATCGCCACCGCGCCGTTCGTCGACGTGCCGATACCGCGTGGATTCCATACGGTTCGCGTGCACGTGGGACGCGCGTCTGGCGAGCAGGAGGGTGACCTCGTGGTCGACGTGAACGTGCCCGACCAGGGCGAGTCGTTCGACCTGGCTGTTTCGGGGCCCTCGCTGTCGCCTCGCGACCTCGGTCTCGCATGGAGCTCGGAGCGCGCCCGACCGTCGGCGCCGTGGACGCCGGATGCGGTCGCGGTCACCGTCGTGCTGTGCATTTGGGTCGTGGGGGCGTGGCTGGTGAGCGTGCCGCAGGGCGTCTTCGAAACGTCGGTGCCCCTTGCGACCGTGGCGCATGGCATGACCACGGCGCTCGTCGGTCCGCTGTGGCTCCTGCGCGCATCCGACCTCCTCGTGCTCGCCCCCCGGATGAAGCTCGTGCTGCCCGGCGCGGTAGCCGCGATCCTCATCGTCGCGATGGGCGTCGTCTGGGCGGCGGCCGCAGGTCGCCGCGACGGCCGAGCGATTGTGACCGCCTCCGTGATCTTCGAGCGAGTCCCCACTCGTTTGGGCCTTTTGCTGGTGCGATTCGAGCGATGGGTGCTCGACGCGGTCATCCGTGTCGCGGCCGCAGCCATCCGCGTCGCTGCGTGGATCACGGGACGCTTCGATACGAGGGTGCTCTCGAAACCGGGCGAGGCGTTCGCCGCGTCCGCGGTGTGGCTGGGACGCTGCGTGGAATCGCTGGTGGGAATGTCGATCGGAACGATCGCCTGGGCGATCGTCGGGCTCGCGGCCGCGGTCGTGGCGGCGCACGGTTTCTGGTCGAATCGATGAAGGAGACTCCGTGATCACGCCTGCTCTTCGCGGCTTGTGGATCGGCCTGGTGGTGGCCCTGGTCGCCGTGTCGGCATCGCCCGCCGTGGCCGGGGCGCCTGGACGCGGCGGTCGCATCGCGCTGTCGGCGCCCGGCGCCGGTCGAGGTCCCCTGGAGCTTCGCCCAGGCGCGGGAGGTTGGGTGGGTGAGTTCGCCATCGGCAATGTCGGCGCCGAGCCGCTGACGGTGTCGCGCATTGCCCTGCAAGGGGACGCGGACGACGTGCGATCGCCGTCGCGTCTGTCGGTTCGCTTCGCCGACGGCGCGGCCACCAGCGCGATCGTCGCCCCCGGCGCCTCGAAGAGCGTCGTCGTTTCGTGGACGCCCGACAAATCCGCGCGCATGCAGCAGGCATTCGGCCACGTCGTGGTGACGTCGAGCGACGAGGATTCGGGCGAGGTCGCGATGGGCTTTCGCGCGCAGATGCCCACGAGTCTCGGGTGGGTCGGCGCGCACGTCTTGTCCCTTCTGGTGGCGGGCCCCCTTCTCATCGTCCTCATCGTCGCCGCTGCGAACGCGTTGCGCCGGGCCGACGATCCCTGGGTCGGTCACGTCTCCACCGGTGTCGCTGCGATCGAGTTTCTCCTGGCCGCCTGGGCTTATCGTCACTTCGGCGTCGATATCGGCCGCGCGGACGGCAACGAGGGCTTTCAGCTGGTCGAGCGCGCCGTCTGGATACGGTCGATCGCCTCGGAGTGGTACGTCGGCGTCGACGGGACGAGCATTGCGCTTCTGCTCATGACGGCGTCGGTCGCATTCGTGGCCTTCCTCGTAGCCGGGGCCGAGCGGCGCGGCGGCGCGTACCTCGCTGCGCTCGCGCTGCTGTGCGCGGGGATGGTGGGCGTGATCGTGGCGCTCGATCTTCTCGTACTGTTCGCGGCGTGGGAGGCCGTATGGCTGGCCCTCGTGCTCCTCGTGGGAGGGTGGGGCGGCGCGCGCGCCCAGATCGCCGCCGCCAAAGTCGCTGTCGCCGGCGTGGTCGGATCGTTGGCTCTGCTCCTGGCCTTCACGGCTCTCTCGCATGCTTCTGGCCCGACGTTTCTGGTGGACGGCTCGCTGGTCCCCCATACGCTGGCCGTCCCCGAGCTTTCCCGCACCGCCTTCGTGGCGAGCCCGCCCCTGCTGGGCATGCCCCTGGTGGAAGTTGCTTGGGCGCTGCTGTTCCTGGCGGTGGCGATCGTATCGCCCGTCGTGCCGTTTCATCGGTGGCTTCCGGACGCACTGGAACAAGGTCCGGGGTCCGCCGGCATCGTGCTCGGGGGCGCGGTCGTCGGTCTCGGTCCGTACCTTCTCGTTCGTGTCGGCTTGGGCGCCGTCCCTGAGGGGGCGCGCTGGGCCGGCGGCGCGGTGGCCACCCTGGGCGCCCTTTCGGCCGTCTGGGCGTCACTGTGCGCAATGGTGCAGCAGGATCTGCGGCGCTTCGTCGCGTACACGACCGTGGCGACTTCCGGCGTCGCGCTCTACGGGGTGGGCGCGCTCACGCCCGTCGGCATCGCAGGAGGGATGGTGGCTCTCGTTGCACACGGCCTCTCGGCCGTCCTCGTGCTCGGCTGTGCCGCCGCGCTCGAGGAACGCGTGAACACCTGCGACGTCGGGCGCTTGGGGGCGCTGATCGTGGACGCTCCGACGCTCCGCGTGCTGGCAGCGGTCGGCCTGGGCGTTTCCCTCGGCGCTCCGGGGCTGGCCGGATCGTGGAGCATCGTGCTCGCCCTGCTCGGCGGCTTCGTTCGCTATCCGGTTCTGGCCGTGATTCTCACGTTCTCGCTGCTCGCGTCGGCCGCGGCCCACCTTCGGATGGGCCGCCTCTTGCTCATGGGAAGAGCCGATCCGAGCTGGCGTCAGAGCGCGCAGCTCGCTCCATTCGGCGGAAGGCTGCCGGACGCGGCGCCACACGAACTGCTCGCTCTCGTGCCCATGGCGGCCGCGGCGTTCGTGCTGGGTGTGTGGCCATCGCCCATTCTCGCCTCGATGGCCGTCAGCGCGCGCGATTGCAGCGTCGTCGTCGATCCAGACGGCCCCGACGCGCGCCTGCTGCGCGGCGACTGAGGCGGGCGCCCTGCCCCCCTTATTCCCCATGGAGCGCGGCCGTACCACCGTATTGACCCGTCGAAGGCAAGGTCCACGATGGCCAGTGTCCGGCCGGAAGCCAGGAGTCGTACGAGCGCTCTGAGGGCCAAGGTGCTGCGCGAAGCGCAGCCGAACGACGCGAATCACTTGAATCTGCTGGCGCACGATCTCAGGTCGCCGCTGGCTGCGATTTCGATGAACCTCGATTTCGCCCTCTCCGAGCTGCCCGACCAGGAATACGGGCCGGTGAGGGCAGCGCTCCAGGACTGCAAGGAGGCCAACGCCCGCGCGGTGCGCCTGGTGTCGGACATGGCGAACGCGCTGCGCCTGTCCTCCGGCGATCACGAGCCGTCGCTCCGGGACGTCTCGGCGTCCAAAGTCGTCGCTTCGGTCGTCGCGAGCGCCTCTGCCGGCGCGGCGACGCGCGGTGTGCGGATTGGGTGGACCTCGAGCGACGATCTCGTTCGAGCGGATGCCGATCTGCTCGAATGTGCGCTCGACCGCGTCGTTCAGGAAGCAGTCCGTCATGCGAACGGCTCGTGTCACGTCGATCAGCGAGGCGGAACCTTCGTCATTCGTGCGGGAACCGTCGCGGAGAGCCTGGACAGCGCCCGCAGTTCGCTCTCGATCGTCTTTGCCGAGGCTGCGATCCGCGCGCAACGTGGTCGCTTTGCTGCCGAGACCGTCGCTGGAGAGCTCGTCTACCGGGTCACGCTACCCACGGCCGACCGCGCGCGCTGAAGGCGCGGTGCGAGGTCGCTCAGCCGTTGAGCGCTTCGGCGCCTCCGATGATCTCCATCAGCTCCTTGGTGATCGCGGCCTGGCGGGCCCGGTTGTACGCGAGCGTAAGGCGGCTGATCATTTCTTTGGCGTTGCGGGTCGCGGCATCCATTGCCGTCATCTGCGCTCCGAAGAAACTCGCCTGACTCTCGAGCAGCGCCCGATACAGCGTGATCTCGATGTACATGGGAACGAGCCGATCGATGAGCGCGCGCTTGTCGGGCTCGAAGATGTAGTCGGCCGGCGCGATACGGTCGGTCGCCGCGGCAGCCCCAACGCTGCGTCGGTCGGTCGATCGATCACCGAGTGGCAAGAGACGTTCGATCGTCACCTTCTGAGTGATTGCGCTCTTGAACTCGTTGAAGACCAGGTGGATCGAATCGACCTCACCCTTCTCGAACCGGACCACCAACCACTGCGACACCGAGCGCGCCTTGACCAAGTCCACTCCATCGTAGATGTGGCGAAAGTCTCGAACGACCCGACCTTGCCGTCGGACGAGATGCTCGCGACCTTTGCGGCCGAGCGTCGCAAAAGAGACATCGACGCCGGCGGCCTCCTTCTCCCGCCACACGCGCTCCACGGTCTTGTTCACGTTGGTGTTGAGCGCGCCGCAGAGCCCACGATCCGCCGTGAACACCAGGTACAGGGCCTTCTTTTCCGGACGCACCGCGAGAAGCGGGTGCAGCGGCTCGTTTTGTGACTGCTCCGCGGTGGACGCAGCGCTGGCCACCGACTCGAGAACCTCGGCCGTCTTCAGGGCGTACGGGCGCATCGATACGATGCGCTGCTGGGCGCGCGTGAGGCGCGCCCCGGCGACCATCTTCATCGCCCGCGTGATCTTCTGAGTCGCCTTCGTGCTCGCGATGCGCTTTCGAATTGCCTTGAGCGAGGGCATGGCTATTTTCCCCCGCCGCCACTCGCCGCTTCGGACGATCCGAAGGCCGCGGCGTATTCGTCGAGGGCCTTCTTGAGCGTGGATTCCGTCGCCTCGTCGAGCGACTTCTTCGACCGGAGCGTCTCGTAGATCGCGGGATATTGCTTTTCGATGAAAAGGTAGAGACCGCGTTCGTACGCCGCGAGCTGGCCGATGGCGAGCTTGTCGATGTAGCCGCGCGTGCCCGCGTAGATGATGACGACCTGCTTCTCGACCGGAACCGGAACGTACTGTCCCTGCTTGAGAATCTCGACCAGCCGGGCTCCGCGCTCCAGCTGGTCGCGCGTGACCTTGTCCAGATCGCTCGCAAACTGCGCGAACGCGGCCATCTCGCGGTACTGGGCCAGCTCCAGCTTGAGTCGTCCAGCGACCGTCTTCATCGCTTTGATCTGTGCGCTTCCGCCGACACGGCTGACACTGATCCCGACGTTGATGGCAGGTCGGACGCCCGAGTAGAAAAGGTCCGTCTCGAGGAAGATCTGCCCGTCCGTGATGGAAATCACGTTCGTGGGAATGTAGGCGCTCACGTCGCCCGCCTGCGTCTCGATGATCGGCAGGGCGGTCAGCGACCCGCCGGAGCGAGGATTCCGCAGGATGTGGTGCGTAGCCTCTCCTTTTTGTTTCAGCTCGGCCTCGGCGTGGTGACGCGCGATCTCGCCCTTGTGGACTTGGGCCCCGCCGCGTCGATCCCACTCCGTGACGTCCTTCGGAACGACGGCGACCTCCTCGGCCATCTTCGCGGCGCGCTCGAGAAGGCGCGAATGAATATAGAAGACGTCGCCGGGATATGCCTCGCGCCCCGGCGGCCTGCGGAGCAGCAGCGAGAGCTGCCGATAGGCGACCGCCTGCTTCGACAGGTCGTCGTAGACGCACAGAGCGTGACGGCCGCTGTCGCGGAAATACTCGGCCATCGTGACGCCCGAGTAGGGGGCGATGAACTGCAGCGGGGCCATCTCGCTGGCGCCAGCCACGACGACAGTCGTGTACTCCATGGCGCCGTGCTGCGTCAGCTTGTCGACGACGCTCGCGACGGTCGATTGCTTTTGACCGATCGCTACGTAGAAGCAATGCACGCCCTGGCCGCGCTGATTGAGAATCGTGTCGATCGCCACCGCCGTCTTGCCCGTCTGCCGGTCGCCGATGATGAGCTCGCGCTGTCCGCGTCCGATCGGCACCATCGCGTCGATCGCCTTGATCCCCGTTTGAAGCGGTTCCTTGACGGGCTGGCGAGCGAGGATCCCCGGAGCCTTCAATTCGACCCGACGCCGATGCGGCGTCTCGATGGGCCCCTTGCCGTCTACCGGCTGACCGAGCGCATTGACGACCCGGCCGACCAATGCTTCCCCCACGGGAACGTCGAGGATTCGTCCGGTGCGTTTGACGATGGCCCCTTCTCGGACTCCGGAGACGTCGCCGAAGCAGACCGAACCGACGTTGTCCGCCTCGAGGTTGAGAACGAGCGCCATCAGTCCGCCGGGGAACTCCAGCAGCTCGCCCGACATCGCACCCTCGAGGCCGTACACGCGCGCGATGCCGTCGCCGACGCTGAGGACCGTGCCCGTCTCGGTCGTCAGGGCGGTTGCCTCGAAGCTCTGGATCTGCTTTTTGATGATTGCGGAAATCTCTTCGGCGCGGAGCTGCATCGTCGGTTCCTCGGCTATGTCTGGATCGGTCGTCTCGGTCGGCCGCGGCGGATGAAGAATCAGATCAAGCGTCGGGCAAAATCGCTTCGCGCAGGGAATCGAGCCGCGTGCGGAGGCTTCCGTCGATGATGCGGTCGCCGATCCGCGTGACCACGCCGGCGACCAGCGACGGATCGATCTTGCGATCGAGCACGATTCGCTTGCCCGTCAGGCGTTCGAGCCGAGCTTGAAGCCTTCCGTAATAGGCGTCCGGCAGCGGGACTGCGGTCGTGACCTCGGCTCGAACCACGCCCTCGCGCCCGTCGGCCAGATCCTGCAGCGCGCGCGCGAGATACGGAAGGACGCGCAGGCGATGGCGGTCGACCAGGAACAAGAGCGCGTTTTGGGTCGTCGGTGCCGCGCCGATTTGGTCCGCAAGCTCGCGGACGACGGCCCTCTTGGTCTCGCCGGGGACGAGCGGATTCTCAAGCGCCTGACGGAGCTCACCGCTCGTCTTCCACGCGTCGGCCACCGTCTCGAAGTCAGTGACGATCCTGTCGAGCTTGCCCTCCTCGACGCCGAGCTCGAGCAGGGCCCGAGCGTAGCGTCGAGCGACGATGGCGACGCTCATTGCACCGTCTCCTCGGGATGCAACGCCGGGGCATTCTCGGGGGCTCCGAGATCGGCGAGATAGCTCTCGGCCAGCCGCTCTTGATCGGCCGGAGTGACCCTCTGCTTCAAGATCTCGGCGGCGGCTGTCACGGCCGCGTCGGCCGCGCCCTTCCAGAGATCGAGTCGGAGCTGCTTGAGCTCTTGCTCGAGCACGAACTCGGCATCCCGTCGAATGCGTTCCGCCTTGGCCTCCGCCTCGCTGACGATCCGCTGGTGCTCGGCCTCACCGGCGCGTCGAAGCGCGTCACGCGCCGCTCTGGCGTCCTCTTCCAGTCGCTGGAGCTTTGCCTGATACGTCTTGGCGCGAGCCTCGGCTTCCTCCCTCATCCGCTGCGCCTCCGCGATGCTGCTCGCAATGGTCTCGCGACGGTTCTCGAGCGCCGTCGCGATGGGCTTCTTGCCGAACAGGTAATACCCCGCGGCCAGGATGCCGAAGTTGACGATCATCGCGATGAACGGCGGCGACTCTCCGCCGAACTGCGTCCAGTTGATCGGTGCCGGCGATTCGTCCTCCTCGCGCTGTTCGGTCGCCGGTTCCGCCGGACTCTCGTGCGCGGCCGGTCGCGCCCACGCCGCCCACGCCCAGACGGACCACGCCGTGACGAGAAGCATCGACGCCAGCGCCAAACGTCGCGCGACGACCGCCACCCTCACGATCCGCCCTCGCAGTTGTTCCCTGCGGCCGCCCGTTTCACGATTTGACCTCTCGTCCCAGAACTCGCGTCGCCAGAGTGTGAGCCATCGTGGTCACTTCGATCTGCAGCGCGGCGCGGGTGCGCTCGGCCTCCGCGTACATTTGCCGCTTGGCGTCTTCGACGGCGCGGGTCGTCGCGTCGCGAACACCTCCGAGGATCTCCTGTTCGCGCCGGATCCCGTCTTGCCTCGTCTTCTCGCGCTCCGCATTTCCAGTAGCGCGGGCGTCGGCCATTCCCTTCTCGTACTCCGCAAGCGCGCTGGCGGACCGCTCGTCGATGTGCCGCGCCTGCGACTTGACACCGTCGATGAGGCGCTCGCGCGCCTCGAACAACTTGAGCGTCGGATCGAAGACGAGCGGCTTAAGGGCGAGCGTCAGCAAGACGAAAAAGACGAGCTGCAGGACGAAGGTCGTGTCGAAGTCGACGTTGATGGCTTGCGGGGAGGCCGCCAGCACGACGCCGTCGAGGGAGGCGGAAAGCATGCGTCTCTGTGGCGTAGAGAGTTCGATGATGGTGGAAAACTAACGGCGGCGAGTAGCACTGGTCGGCCTCGCTGTCCACGGCCGCCGCGCTATCGACGCCGGCGAGAGCCCGCTTTTGCGCTTCGTTTTGCACGCGCTCTTGCGCGCGCGCTTTCCATGGCCGGACCGTACGGGCGCTGCACGGTCGCCGGGCTGCGGCTCGCGACGAGCGCGGGCGACCCTGCGTGAAGCTCGGGGTGCACGCTCGCGAACCCCTCGGATCGCGCGAAGCCCGCGAGATCGGCCGGGTGCTCGTCCATCCAAGAGCTGAAGCGGCGCCACAACGCGCGGGCGTCGTCCTCCGGGAGGGCGATTCCGTCGATCCAGACCTCCAGCGCCCGGCCGGGGCTCATCGTGCCTTCAGCCTTCAGCCTTCAGGACAGATGCGAGAGATCGTCGAGGATCTGCTGCGCGTGGATGGTCACGTCGACCGTCCGGTACACCTTGCGCACCCGGCCGTCCGGGCCGATGACGACGGTCTGGCGGCGATGGTGCCCTTCGAACGGGACACCGTAGGACCGCGCTATCGATCCGTCCGGATCGCTGACCAGAAGGAAGGGAAGCTTGTAGTGCTCGGCAAAGCTTTTGTGCGATTCGAGCTTGTCGGCCGAGACGCCCACGAGCACCGCACCGGCGCCGGAAATCGACTGCCATGAGTCACGAAACGAGCATGCCTCCTTGGTGCATCCTGCGGTTTCGTCCTTCGGATAGAAGTAGACGACGACGCGTTTGCCCCGAAGCGCCGAAAGGTGCACCGAGCTCCCATCCTGGGCGGTGGCGGTGAAATCCGGGGCCTCACGGCCCACCAGATCGTCGGTGGCGGCCTGGGCGGCCGGCGATGGCGTGGTCGTCGGTGGCGCCGAGGAGACTCCGGACGCTGCCGGACCGGCAGACGCATTGGGGGCGGCGGCGCTCGGCACGGTGGCGGCGTTCGGCGCGAGCGGCGCCGCTGCGCTTGCACTCTCCGGAGGCGGAGTCGGGGTCGAGCAGGCCAAAGAGGAGATGGCGAGGATCGGCGCGAGCAGTGCGGGTTTCATCGGCGGCATTCTGTTCGCCGCGACCTGATGAGCGCAAGCCGCGACTGCAAGCTAGAGGATGCCGAATTCCTTGAGCCTGCGGTAGAACGTCCGTCGGGGCAGGCCGATCAGCTTTGCAGCCTGCGCCCGGTTCCAGTTGCTGGCGGTCAGCGCGCTCAAAATGCGGTCGCGCTCGGCGGCCTTGTGATCGGCCGCATTCTCGGGGCGACTCGGCGAGCTCGGCGCCGGCGCGGAGCTGCGCGAATGGCTGCGTCCGCTTTGGCGGGCCGCCCGAGCGCCGGAGTGAGCGGGCAGCTCGAGATCGTCGATGCCGATCTCACTCGACTCGGACATGAGCCATGCACTGAGCAGCACGTGCTCGAGCTGTCTCACGTTGCCGGGCCACGGATACGCGCAAAGCTGTCGCAGCGCCGCGCGGGAAACGGATTTTCTCTCGCGGTGGTAACGCGCCGCGAAGAGGGAGATGAAGTGGTCGATGAGCAGCGGAATGTCCTCCACGCGCTCGCGGAGCGCCGGCACGCGCAGCTCGACGACATGGAGACGGTAATAGAGGTCTTCACGGAACGTGCCGTCGCTCACCATCTGCCCGAGGTCGCGGTGGGTTGCCGCGATGACACGAACGTCGACGCGTTCTTCCCGCGTCGCCCCGACCCGGCGCACGCACCGCTCCTGCAGGACGCGCAGCAGACCGCCTTGCATCTTGGGGACCATCTCGCCGATCTCGTCGAGCAGCAGCGTCCCCTCGTCGGCTTCCTGGAACAGGCCCGGGCGGTCGCGGTCGGCCCCGGTGAATGCTCCTCGAACGCTCCCGAAAAGCTCCGATTCGAGGAGGTTTGCCGGGATGGCCCCGCAGTTGACGCCGAGTAGCGGTTTCTTGGCCCGAGGGCCCGCCTGGTGAATCGCGCGCGCGACCACTTCCTTGCCTGTCCCACTTTCGCCGGTCAAGAGCAGAGGAACGTCGGTCTCTTTCACGCGCTCGATGAGCGCGTACAGTCGCCGCATTGCGGCGCTCGTGCCGACGAGACCCGCGTAGCCGAAGTGGCTCTTCAGCTCGGCGCGCACCTGCTTGAGGTCGCGGCGCGCCTCGGCGAGCTGCACGGTTCTTTTTCCGAGTCGGCGGGCCAGCTCGTCGCGGGCGGACTCGAGCTCGCCATTCGCTCGCGCGAGCTCGTCGGCGCGAGCCCGGTTTTCCGCGAGCAAGCGAGCGTTCTCGATCGCAATCGCCGCCTGGTCGGCGAATGCGCTGAGAGTCGGCACCTCACGTTCGAAGCGAAGCCCAGGACGAAGACGCGTCTCGAGATAAAGCGCGCCTATCGTGCGTCCCACGGGAGGGGCACCCCGGATCGGAACGCACGCGACCGACTGGATCATGAGCTGGTGGACGCTCATGGCTTCAGCGAGCCGCTGGTCGTCACGCGCGCTGACCGTCACGACCGGCTCTCCGCTCTCGACGACGCGCTCGGAAACCGAACGTGAAAATTTCGCATGGGGTTCGTCCGCGCCGGCGCGCGTTCGCGCGGTGTGAGCCTCGAGCCGGCCTTCGTCGCCGACGAGAAGGATGAATCCGCGCTCGGCTCCGAGCAGCGCGACGGCATGGTCGGTCACGCGCTGCAGCAGTCGATCCATGTCGTGCTCCGTCGCCAGCTCGCGAGTGATCTCGAGAATTCGTCCGAGCCTGTCCTCGGCCAGCCGGCCGCTGAAGAGCGACGTGGTGCTGCCCGCCCGCGCAATCGGCGCCGATGCCCCGAGCGAGCCGTGCTCCACGGGGGATGCGACCACGGTCGCCGTGTGCGCCTGACGAAGCGCGCGACGGCGCGGATCGTTCCAGAATACCTCGCGCAGATCGCGCGGAAGCTTGGCCGCCGTCTCTTCGAGGATCGAGAGTGCCGCCTCCGTGTCGCGCCGGGCCGTTGCGACCCCGCCCTGGGCTGCGGCGAGTCGCGCGCGGGCGTCGAGCGCCTGCCATGCCCACTCGCGTCGGCCGACCTTCTTGGCTGCCTCGACGGCGGCGTCCAGAGCGCTCCGTGCGCTCTCCTCGTCGCCGGTCGCTTGGGCGATCGCGCCCCGGACGAGCTGCGCGAGCGACTCGTGCTCACCGAGCTCCGCACCGTTCGTCGCCTTGAGAATGGCGTCCAGCTCGCGAGGCAGGCTCTGCGAATCGCGGCTACTCGATCGCGCCCGCGCGAGCAGCCCCTCGAGCCGAAGCTCGGCGGCGTCGTGCATCCGACCTTGCGCCTGCCACGCGTTCGCCGCGTCTTCGTAAAGGGCGGCCGCGCGATCGGCGTCCTCGGTTCGGGCCGCGTACTCGGCCTCGAGCCCCAGAAGCTGGGCGCGGGCGGCCGTCGAGAGCTCCTCGCGCCCGGCGATGAGCTGATCGATCGAGGTCCGCGCGCGCGACCAGCGCCCGAGGTAGAGGTCGAGGTTCGCGAGGTTGAGGAGCGCCTGGGTCACGGCGGCACCGCTTCCCGCGCGCCGTCCCATGTCGACCGCCGCCTGAAGGTGTACGAGCGCCTGCCCGAGCTCCCCCTCGGCCTGCGCGACGCCCGCGAGGTTCAGGCGCATCGTTGCAACCGTCGCGGCGTCCTGCGCCTTTTCCGCGGCGGCGAGCGACGCCTCGTACGCGGTCCGCGCTTGCGCGACGCGCCCCGCGCGTTGATGGGCGATTGCGGCGGACCCCAGGGCGACCGCTTCGATGCGACTGTCGCCGATGGCGCGCGCGAGCTCGATCGCGCGATCGAGCAGCGCGTGAGCGGCCGCATCGTCACCGGTGAGGGCGAGCGCGACGCCGCGACTGGACATCGCGTCGGCGGCGTACGCGTCGGTCGCGTCTTCCCCGATCAACGCCTCGGCCAGGGATGCGGCCTCCGCGTAGCGTCCTGCGCGCAGGCAGGCCCGCGCCCGCAGGGCGGTCCAGGCGCGAGCCTTCCCCATGGAGCGACAGCCGCCCTCGATCGCCTCGAGACTCGAAAGCGCCCCCTCCGCGTCACCCCGGCCGACTGCGAGGCGCGCGCGCGCGAGGCCAATCCTGACGCGCTCGGACTCGGTTCGCGGCATCCCGATCGCGCTCAAGGCGGAGACGGCCTCGTCGAAACGTCCGCGATCCAGGGCGCGTTCGACCTCCTCGAAGCGTTGTCCGCGTTGTGCATTGACCGGGGTCGAAGGCCGATCTTCTCCGAGCGCACGCTCGACGTCCTCGTCGCAGACGACCGCTCGCCCGGCGAGGCGTCGAACCGCCGCCCGCAGCGCGCCCGGGCGGCGTCCAGTGCGTTCGATGAGGCGCGAGCCGAGCGCGACGGGAAGCGACGGCACCGAGCGGTGGAGCAGCTCGGCGGCGGCGTCCGGTTCGAGCGGCGGCAGAAAGAAGGGGAACGAGGGGCCGTGAGCGAGAGGCGCCACGGCATCGACTGCCGCGACGACGACGAGCCGCGCTCCGGCATCCGACGCGAGTCGCAGCATCTCACGAGAGGGAGGGTCGAGCGCGTCGCCGTCGTCGACGATCACGATGACTTCGCCCGCATTCTGCTTGTGGGGGCGAAGCTCGAGCTCGACCACTTCGCTCATTGCAAGGTCGCCCACCGGGGCTTCGATGAAGGCCACGGCGCGTCCGGCCACGCCGAGTGTCCACGCGACTCGTCGCGCGAGGGTGGTGCGTCCCGAACCTCGAGGCCCCTCGATCGCCAGGGCCCCTCCTGCGGGCAGGGCCCGCACGCGCTCGAGCAATGCATGAGCGGCGGCATCGGCGCCGAGAACCGGCCAGGGCGGCTCCGTGGCTTCTCTCACGGGCAAACCCGCTGCATGACGGATGGCGCTGGCTAGCTCGTCGACGCTCGGCCAACGCGCGCTGGGCGCCGGAGCCGTTGCGCGGGCGACCGTCTTCGCGAGCGCGATTCTCGTGCCCTCCTCGAGCTCGTCTCCTCTTCGCGCGAGCGCCTCGCCCAGCGACGCGCCGAGAGCGAAGACCTCCGCGCGGACGGTCAGTGGCTCGCCCCGCAGGAGCTCCGGCGCGGCGTACCGCGGCGTCAGACCCACCGTGGCCGTTCCGCCTTCACGCCAGGGTGCGGCAAGACCCATATCGACGAGGGTGCCGCGGCCGTCGACCCCCAGAATGATGTTCGCCGGCTTGACGTCGCCGTGCAAGAGGCCGGCCCGGTGGATCACGGTGAGCTGATCGCACGCGCTCGCGATCGCGTCGATCCACCCCGGTCCGTGCGGTTGCTGCAGAACTTCCTCCAGACTGCGCCCCTCCACGAGCTCGCGCAGCATGTAGCGGCGGCCGTCCGACAGCGCTCCGAACGCGACGACGCGTGGGACGCCGAGTCCTTCGAGGCCGCTCAGCGCGATGGCTTCGCGGACGAGGGCGCCGACCTCGGCCTCCCCTGCGCCGCGAGCCAGCGCCTTGAACGCCAGCACTTGGCCGGTGACGCGATCACGCACCGCCCAGACCTCACCGCCGCCGCCCGCGCCGAGGCGATGCTCCGGCTCGTAGCGCGGCGGTAACTCGATCATGCCGTTGTCAAAGTGTATCGCGCGGCTCGCCCTCGCGCGTGCCGTGCGGTGAGGCGCTCGGCTCCTCCTTCTTTTCGAAGCCGTAGTCCGCGCTCACGCCGAACCAGAAGCCCGTCAGGGAGAAGCCGAGGCTCAACCGGGTCTCGAGCTGTTTGATCGGTTTGTACCTCAAGCTCAGCTGCGGCACCGCGACGTGCGGGAAAATGACGGGAACGGACCCGCCGTTGAACCAGTTCGGCTCCACGTAGCCGGCGACCTTCGCAATGGTGGCATTCACGTGGTCTCCGATCCCGCAGCCTCGAGACCCATTGACCGCGTTGGTGAGCGGAGGCGTCGTCGACGGACATTCGGTGAACCGATCTCCGTTGCTGGCGACGAGGGGGCCGTTCGTCGTCTGATAAACCCAGTCGTTATAAAGTTTGCCGAAGATGTAACCCAGTCCCACTCCGAATCCGAATTCGAAATCGACGTGATTGGCGAGCGGCACCGACCACTGCTCGTCGATACCGATATAGATTGCCTTGAGACTGCTGTTGACGTCCGAGTAAAATGCCGCGTCGTCGGTCGGTTGGCCCTTCTGGTGAAACAGGATGTCGCCGGTATTGTAGTCCGTGTACTGGATCCACGGGATCATCGATTGGCCCCCCTTGCGGATGTCGAGCTCGGCACCGACGGTGTTGGAGTAAATCGTTTTCCCTTCGTCGACGAAGATGTGCTCGATGAAGGCCGGAATGATGGTCCCGCGATACCGCACCCCGGCGAAGAGGTAGCGCTTGTTCGGGTCCTCGGTCGTGTTGGTGATGTCGTAATTGTCCGGCGAGATCGTCACGGGCGCCGGCGCAGGAGCTTCGGCCGGCGGCGCGGCGCTTGCTGCCGGAGCGCTGCTTGCGGCTGCGGTCGGCGCGCTGCTTGCCGCCGCATCCGGCGCCTCGGCGGGAGCCGAGGAGGGGGCGGTGGAGTCGCTGGCGCTCGCTGAGGCCGCCGGCTTCGGCTTCTTCTTGGTGTGATGCGTCGTCGGCTTCGTCGTCGGTGTTTGCGTCGTATCCGTGCTCTGTGCGAACGCGAGCGGTGTCGCGTAAAGCGCGGCGAGCACGACCGCGAGAACCCAAGCGGGAATCGACGCCGCCCGTCGCCTCTTATGACTGCGGCCCGGCGCGCGAGTTGCTGCACTCACGAAAATGCATTGTCCTAGCCGCTGTCCGGTGCCGGCCCGCCGAGCGTCGAGAAGAGCTGTTAAAGTGCGGCTACTGCGGAAGAGGGTCATGGGCGAAGACCTCGATCAAATCGGCCAGGGAAGGAGGCAATGACGATGGGCGCGATGCTACACTAGAGATTGCCTGGTGGGGGGATTCACCTCGAGCATTCGCGAGGACCTCATTGATCCTTCAAGGGCGAGTCGTCGAACAGTTCATTGACCGGGAAGCGAAGGCGAGGTTCCGCAAGGAGATCGTCGTCACCGGAGGTGCCGTACCGCTCGCCATGGTGCGAAAGCGAACGGCCGCGGTCGATGCGACGCGCGCTCCCGTACTGCTCGTGCACGGCTTCGGGCAAAACCGATACGCCTGGCATCTGCCTGCGCGCAGCTTCGCCAACCATCTCGCCTCCGCCGGGTTCGACGTCTTCAATCTCGATCTCCGAGGCCACGGGCGTTCGCGTCATCTCGGGGCGCGCCGCTGTCGGGGGATCGAGGACTACGTCCGCGGCGATCTGCCGGCGGCGATCGACGAGATCAGGCTGCTTTCCGCGGGTCGACCCGTGTGGATCGTCGGCCATTCGCTCGGCGGGCTCGTCGCCTACGCCTCGGCCCCCTCTCTGGCCGGCGCAGTCGCCGGCGTGGTGTCGATCGGGAGCCCGTACCACTTCACACGCGGTTCAATCGCGCTCGGAGCAATCGCGTTCGTCATGCGGGTCCTCAACGTCGCCCCGATGCCGAACGCCTCGCTGTCCCTAGCACCCGTGGGGTTCACGATGCGAAGCTTGCGACGATTCGCCGAAAGCCCCTTCTATCCGCTCCCAGTCCGCGGTTGGCACGCGGGGTCCTGCGAGCCTCATGTTCTCGAGCAGCACCTGCGCCTGGCGTTCGATCGTGCGGCGCTGGCGGAGATGCTCGATATGTTCGACTGGGGAGGGCAGCGGCGCTTCGGGGGACGCGAGTCCGATTACGTCGAGCGGTTCGAGACGATGGATCTGCCCCTTTTCGTGATCGCCGGTGCGAACGACGATCTGGCTCCGCCTGCCAGCGTGCGTCCCGCATTTCTGCGCAGCCGTGCCCGGGACAAGACTTACCGCGCTCTGCCGCTCGGCCACATCGATCTGCTCGTCGGGCGAGACGCGCCCAAGACGACCTGGTCGCTCGTCACCGACTGGCTCGACAAGCGCGTGGCCTGACGTCCGGGCCGAGCCGTTACTCGGCTGCGTTGCTCTTGGCAGCGCTGCCCTTTCGCCCGGCCGGGGCCTGTTCGCTCTTGAGCAGGGCGAGCTCGTCCTCCAGCCTGCGCACCATCCGGCGCAGGTCTTTGACTTCGGCCTCCGTGGCGAGCGCCATCGCCTTCGCGGCGTTCTCGACCTGCTCGCGGGCAAAGCTCTGCGCCTTTCCCGGCATGCTCATCGCGCGCATCACCATGCGCATGACCCGCTCGTCCTGCATCCACTTGAAGACGCGAGGGTCGCTCATCAGCTTGAGTCCCTGCTTCAGCAGGGCTTTCCTCAGAGAGCTCATCGCAACCGATGGTCTAGGCTGCGCGACCGGTCGACGCAACCCGGCGCGGACTCGGCGGCGGGGACGCCACTCTTAATCCTTCGCGTCCCCGCGAGCGAAGATCGACGCGACGTAATTGAGCACGTCCGTCGCGCTCACCTCGTTGTAACCGAAGTTCTTGATGAGCCGAGACTTGATGATGTCGATTTTTTCTTGCGTGTCCTTGTCGACGACGGCGCTCACGAGCGTCTTGAGCTTGATGCTGTCCTTCTGATCCTCGAAGAGCTTCAGCTCGAGCGCGCGGCGCAACCGATCGTTGGTATTCCACTCGAACCGCTTGCCGTCGACGGCGAGTGCGCCGATGAAATTCATGATTTCACGCCGGAAGTCGTCTTTGCGGTTCTCGGGGATGTCGATCTTTTCCTCGATTGACCGCATCAGTCGCTCGTCGGGCTCCTCGTCCTGCCCGGTGTAGCGGTTCTTCACCTTTTCCTTGAGCGTGAATGCCTTGATGTTGTCGATGTAGTTCGCCGCGAGCTTGCTGATGGCGTCCTCGTCGGCGCTGATCGCGCGCTGAACCTCGTTTTTCACGATCTCCTCGTACTCGCGCTTCACGATGCCGATGACCTCGGTGAAGCGCTTGCGCATTTCCTCGCTCGTAATGAGCGAGTGGTGGCGCAGACCCTTCTCCAGCTCGTTCAGCACCATGAAGGGATTGATCGTTCCTTCGCCCGCCTCGTTCACGAGCGCGTTCGAGATCTTGTCCTGTACGTAGCGGGGCGAAATGCCCTCCATGCCTTCGCGCTTGGACTCCTTGCGCAGCTCCTTGACGGTATCCTGCGTGTAGCCGGGTAGAACCTTGCCGTCGTAGAGCTTCAGCTTCTGAAGCAGCGAAAGGTTGTGCTTCTTCGGGTCCTCGAGGCGAGTCAGCGCGGCCCACATGGCTGCGACCTCGAGCGTGTGCGGAGCGATGTGCTTGCCCTTGATCTTGCGCGAGTTGAAGTCCTTCTCGTAGATACGCACCTCTTCGCTCAGCTTCGTGATGTACGGGATGTCGATCTTGATGGTGCGGTCGCGCAGCGCCTCCATGAACTCGTTGTTCAGGAGCTTCTTGTACTCGGCCTCGTTCGTATGCCCGATGATCACCTCGTCGATGTCCGTCTGGGCGAACTTCTTGGGCTTGATCTTGTGCTCCTGGGTCGCTCCGAGAAGGTCGTAGAGGAATGCGACGTCGAGCTTGAGAATCTCGATGAATTCCAGGAGGCCTCGGTTGGCAATGTTGAACTCGCCGTCGAAGTTGAACGCTCGAGGGTCGGAGTCGGAGCCGTATTCCGCAATTTTTCGGTAATTGATGTCGCCGGTCAGCTCGGTCGAATCCTGGTTCTTCTCGTCCTTCGGCTGAAAGGTGCCGATACCCACGCGATCCTTCTCGCTCAGCACGAGGCGCCGCACGCGCACGTGGTTCCGGACCACCTTCGCCCAGTCGCCCTCGTAGCGTTGCATCAGGCAGTTGAAGATGAATCGGCTTGCCGGATCGAGATCGCCATCGATCCGGACCTTGAACTTGTCGTTCGACAGGCCGAGTTGCTCGATGGCCTTCGGCCTCCATTCGGGCGGAATGATGCGGAGCGGCTCTTCGTTCATCGGGCTGGGGAAGCGGTCCTGATCCGCACTCGGAACACCCGCAATCCCGAGGCCCGCCAGACCGGCCCAATCGAAGGTGTAGAGGGCACCGTCCGGGGAGCGCGAGTACTGATCCACCCCGAGCTTCAGAAGCCGCGCGATCGTGCTCTTCGACGACCCGACCGGTCCGTGAAGCAGGATGACGCGCCGCTCGGGCCCGTAGCCCTCCGCTGCGGCCTTGAGCACGTGAACGAGCCGCATGAGCGGAATGTCGAGGCCGAAGATCGCGTTCGCGCCCCCGTTGTGCTCGTCCTTGAAGAAATTGTACCGAATGAGTTTCTTCTTGTTGTCGATGTACTCCTCGGTCCCGTAGCTGATGATCATGTCGTAGAGGCGCTGGTACGCGTTGCGCGTCACCTGCGGTCTCTGCCGGACGATCTCGAGGTAATCCTCGAAACCGCCTTCCCAGTGAAGCTCGCGATAGAGCTTGAAATCCTGCATGGCCGCGATGCGGTCGGTCATGCTGGACATGCGTGTTTCGACCATCGGCCTTCCCTCAATCGAGCAGCGCGGCGTCGCCTGCTCGCATTCAACTTTGACTTTACCATACCATCGGAACGTGCTCGCGAAAGGCGGGTGGCGATCGCGAGAGGGGGAGGCCATGCCGGACAAGGCGGCTCGCCGCACGCTCGAGATGCGCTACGTTGGTCTCAGTGTTCGGTCATCGCCAATCGTCGCGCAGCCCGCGGCCAGGCTCCCCCCGGCTCCTCCCCGCCGGGCGCGTATCGTCGCGCCGCTACCCCGATGCCTCATGAATAGTTACACGGTTGCGTCTGCGTCTGCGTCTGCGTCGATCCTCGCAGCCCTCGTGCTGCTCATGCAGGGCTGCACGGCCGACGAGCTCGATCCGCACGAGGCGGCCTACCCCGAATCGATCGGCGTCACGCCTCCGCGCGAACGCGCATCGCTCGCGGCGGGCGCGGCCTCGGCCAACCCCGAGCCAGCTGCCCCCGAGAGTGGCGGCGTGGCCACGGCGCCGCCGGCCAGCGTGATCATCGGAGACGACCCCGAAGGGGAAACGTCTTATCCGTCCGCCGACGCGCCGGGCGGAGCGTCTGTCCCCGGTCCGCCACCCGCCGGTGCGCCTCCGGCGGAGCCGCCGCCATCAGGGGCGGGCGCGGACGAGGGGTATGGCGACGCGGATCCCTCCGCGCTCACCGATTTCAGGCCTAGCCTCGACCCGTACGGTACGTGGACCGACGATCCAAACTACGGCACCGTCTGGGTTCCGTCTCCGGACGTCGTCGGCGACGACTTCCAGCCGTACGCTTCCGCGGGTCATTGGGCTTACGACGACGACTACGTTTGGGTCAGCGATTACGATTGGGGTTGGGTGCCGTTTCACTACGGGCGCTGGGCGTACGGCCCAGGGGTCGGCTGGGAATGGATTCCGGGGCGCAGGTACGCCGGAGCCTGGGTGTCCTGGCGTTACGGCGAGGGCGGCTACGGGTACGTCGGCTGGGCGCCGCTCGCACCGACGTGGGGATGGCGAGGCGGAGCGGCGTTCGGCCTGCGTGGTGTCGCGGCCGCGCCCTACGCGTTCGTCGGTACACACGACCTGTTCTCTCGTTCGATCGGCGAGCACTTCGTCAGTGGGCCGCTCGTGCAGCAGGCGCTCGCTCACACGCGTCCGTGGGTCGCGCCCTCGATCGACACCCGGTTCGCGACGGGCGAGGTCCGGGGGGTGGGCGGGCCTCCGCCCGGGCGGCTAAACATCGCTCCCGCGTCCGTCGTGCGGACCACCGCCGGGGACCGTGGGATCCTGCAGGCCCGCGCTTTCGCTCGGCCGAGCAGCGCGGTTGCGTTGGGGGGGCGCGCGCCGGAGGGCTCCAGCCCGCGCGCCTGGCAATACGGAGGGTCCTGGCGGCCGTCCACGACGCTCGGCGGAGGCAATCCCTCGCACTTCGGCGGAAAGCTCGGCGCCGGCTTCGTCGGCAATCCGAACGCCGCAGGTCCGATGCGCTCGCCTGCGATTCTGCAGGGGCGACCCTATTACGGATCGCCTCGCAGCGGGGCATCGCCTTACCGAGGTTTTTCGCACGGTCCAGCGACCTCGTCTCCGGTCTACAGGAGTCCCGCGGCGGCGCCCCGCCCGGGAGGGAGCTACAGCTCGGGTGGGTCAAGGGGCGGCGGAGGCCGCGCGAGTGGTCGCGGCGGCGGCCGACGCTAAAGCGGCACAACGAGAAACCCGAGGGAGCGAGGCTACAGGAGTTCGCGAAGCCGCCGAACGGCTCCCGGCGGCACGGAGTAGGGCTCGCCCGAGGTCGGGTCGCGCGCGTGCGGGACGAGCTCGAGCATCGGCGCCAGAGCGAACGCCCGCTCCCTCAGATGGGGATGGGGAACGACGAGCTCTTCGGTTCGAACCCAGGTCCCGTCAATCCAAAGGATGTCGAGATCGATCGTCCGAGGTCCCCATCGCTCGACCCGCACTCGGCCGAGCTTCGCCTCGATCGCCAGAAGCGCCCCGAGCAGATCGTGAGGCGTGCCCGCGTACCCGATCAGCATGGCCGCATTCAGAAACTCCGGCTGGGGCGGTCCGATCGGAGCCGTCCGGTAGACGCGCGATCGCCGTGCAGTGAGCGACCTCTGTTGGACGGCATCGGCCGCCTTTCGCATGGTGCCGAGTCGATCCCCGAGGTTCGCGCCGAGCCCAACGACGGCGCGCAGCACCATCAGAGTCCGAACGCGCGCAGCTTCTTGTGCAGTCCCTCACGCGTGATGCCGAGCGTCCGTGCCGCCGCCGTCTTGTTGTTGTCGTGCTGCCGGAGCGCCTCGACGAGAAGCCAGCGTTCGAGCTGGTCCATCATTTCCTTGAGCGTTCCCTTCGTTGGTTTGACGCGCTCGATGACTCCCTCGACCTGGCGGATTCGCGCCGAAAGAAGCTGGGGTGTGATGAACTCACCGGCCTCGATCTGAATCACCAGCCGCTGCACCTCGTTCTGCAGCTCGCGCACGTTGCCCGGCCAGTCATACGATTGGAGCAGCTCCATCGCTTGCTGCGAGAATCCGGCGGCCGGCTTGCCGAGCTCGGTCGCGTAGCGTCGCAAGAAATGCTCGGCGAGGAGGGCGATGTCCTCGCGCCTCTCGCGAAGAGGGGGCACGCGAATCGGGAACACCTTGAGTCGGTAGTACAGGTCCTCGCGAAACCTCCCCGCCTCGACGTCCTTCTCGATGTGCCTGTTGGTCGCCGCGACGATCCGGACGTTGACGCGTTTCTCCTGCGTCGCGCCCACCGGGCGTATCTCGCCCTCCTGCAGGACGCGGAGCAGCTTCGATTGGAGCGACAGCGGCATCTCGGTCACCTCGTCGAGAAAGAGGGTCCCGCCGTCGGCGATTTCGAAGAGTCCCTTCTTGTCCTCGTGCGCGCCCGTGAAGCTTCCCTTCTTGTGTCCGAAGAGCTCGCTTTCGAGCAGGCTTTCCGGGAGCGCCGCGCAGTTCTGGGTCACGAAGAGCTGTCCGCGGCGACGCGATCGGTAGTGTACGGCGGCCGCGATGAGCTCCTTTCCGACTCCTGTTTCCCCTTCGATGAGCACCGTCACGCGGGTGTCGACCACCTTGACGAGCTGCTCGAGCAGAGAGCGCATCGCCGGGCTCGTCCCGATGATCTCCTCGGATCCCTTCCCGACGCGTCGCGACTCCTCTCGCGTCTTGAGGAATGCGTTCTCCTTCTTGAGCCGCTCCTCCGCGGCTCTCAGGCGCTGCACCAACCTGGCGTTCGCCACCGCCAGGGACGCTCCGTGAGCGAGAAGGGCGCAGAGATCGAGGTCCGCGGCCGAGAACACGCCCGTGCTCCGGCGGTTGTCCATCTGGAGCACGCCGAGGATCTCGTCGCCCTTCCACAGCGGCACGGCCAGCACACTTCGGATCTGGGCGCCCAGCAGCGATTCGCTGTGGGCCATCTCGAGCGGCGCATCCGCGGCGATGACGGCCGCGCGCTCGACGACGACCTTGCGAAATACGCTGCGCGTGACCGGAATCGGCTGCGTCGCCGGGCCCTGCTGATCGCGAACGCGCGTCAGGATGGGGACGTAGCTCGACGCATTGCCTCGAGATGCGTCGTCGTCGTCCTCGCGAAGGACGATCGTGACGTGCGTGGCGCCGGAAACGAGGGCGAACGCCGCATCGCTGATCGCCACGAGGACCTCGTTGAGCTCCGTCGCCGCGCCGACGCGTTTTTGAGCATCGTAAAGGGCCCGGAGCCTTCCGTCATCCCGCTCGATCGTCGACTCGACTCGCCCGAGCTCGTCGATTTTTCTCATCGCGAGCACGCGTGCCGCGGAATCGCCGTTGTCGGAAAAAGTCACCGAGATTCGGACGACGCGTTCACCGGAGCCGAGCTCGATCACGTCACCGGGCTCGAGCGCGACTTCCCTCCCGCGCGCCTCCTCGAGCGCGATGCGCTCCCCGCCGCGCACGACTGCCGTGCCGTTGGTCGATCGCAAGTCGCGCAGGAAATAGCGCTCCCCGCCGTAGACGATCCGCGCATGTTCGCCCGAAACGTGCTCGTCGGGCATCACGATGTCGTTCGCCTCGGCCCTGCCGAGACGGACGACGTCCGCGGAGGACTCGTGACGCGATCCGCGCGCCAGCCCCTGCGTGACATCGAGGCGAATCATTCCTGGGCCTGGAATAGTAGTACACCGTCCTAGCCGCGGACGTCCCGCCCGCGCGGGCTCGCGCCGGCGTGCTGTGAAGCCGCCGCCCGCTCATCCGTGCGGATCACGGCGCCGCGCGCGCGCGGAGGCGCAGAGCGATCTTGACGACCGAATCGTCCGCCATGAGTACGCCCCGGTCGCCCGCGCGCGTGTCGGCGGCCACGATCTTGTCGAGGGCATCGGCTGCCATGACGTCGCCTTTCGGGGCCAGCTCGTCGATCGCTTCGACTATCGCCAGGCGCGCACTGGGGTCCTTCACCTTGCCGACGCGCTTGAGAAGCTCGCCTCGGGTCGCGTCCGGATTCCCCTCGCCGTAGATGACCGCCATCCACGATGCCTTGATCGCGCGCCAGTTGGCGGTCGTGGGCGCCGAGGGGATCGGCTCGTCGAGCAGGTTCAGGTAGCAGCCTGCATTCGTGGTGCACTTGTCGAGGGCCTGCCCCGCGAAGTCGAACATCTGCTTGCTCGCCTGATAGACGTCGCCCGGAAGCTCCGCCTTGGCCTTCTGGAGCGCCGCGCCGACCGCTTCTTTCTTGTTCTGCGGCATGACCTTGAGCGCCGCCTCGATCGGCAGGAGCTTGCTCGCGGCGTCCGGCGCAGCCCCCGTCTCCTTGACCAGCCAGTCGGTGATGCTGGCGTCGTAGAAGTTCGCCGACGCCTGGGCGAGGGCCGCCCGGGGCTTGAGAGGGCCGAGCAGGTCCACGGACGCGTCCCATTTCAGCTTGTTGTAAGCGGTCATGAACGCCGGCTCGACGCGCGGGTCTCTGGGAAACTGCACGAGCGCCTGCGCAAAACCAGTCCTCGCCGTGTCCGTGTCCGCCGTGGGTAGCGCCCCGAGGACGGCGTCGCGGCCGCCGGGCCGGGATAGAAGCGCGAGAGTATCCGCGATGATCGCGAGATTCGTCTTGTCCTTGAACGATTCCCCCGCCTTCACGTAATCCGGGTCCGTCCCGTTGAGGGCCTTGATGAGCTCGGGCTCCGCCGCCGGAGCCATCTTGAGCAAGGTGGTGCGTGTCGTGGCGTTCAAGTCGATCTTCGTCGGCGTCAGAAGGACGAGGACCAGCTGCTTGATGGCTTTCGTGTACCGTAGCTCGCTGATCACCTGCAGCGACGTGAGCTGCCACCAGTTGATCTGGTCCTTCAACGAGTCGACGTTGTCGGGGAGGACGGGAGCTTTGAGCTTCTCGATCGCCTTGTCACCGTAGCTCGGGTCGTGAACGGTCACGACCGCGTCGTGAAGCGCCTGGTAGAGACGCTGACTGGTCGTCTGGGAGACACGAAACTTCGAAAAGACGGCCCAGAGCTCGTCGATCACCGTGGGCTCCAGCTTGATTCCGGCCTTGGCCATCGCGTTGATGGACTCGCAGGCGACGCGGCCCTCGTCGTCCGTCTTGCCCATCTCGAAGTCCTTGAGCGCCTTTGCGATCGCTGGCTGGGTGCGCGGATCGTGCGTCTCGGCCAGAAACTTCATCAGGTCGATCCGTGTCTTGTCGTCGAGTCCACCCGCCGTGTACTGCTTGGTCAGCGGATCGACGATCTCGTCGAGCAGCTGCTTCACTTCGGGCGCGGCGGCGTCGTTGCTCGCGCGGGTCATGTCGTCCTCGTAGAACTGCGTGAGGCGCTTGATCGCGTTCGCTCGCTGCGCCGGGTCGTCGAGCCTCTTGACCCAGGTCTTCGGGTCGTTCTCGTCATCGCAGGCGACGAGAGTGAGGCCGGTGACGAGTGGCGCGACGGCGCTCCCGGCGCCCGCGACGAGCGGCGCGACGCTGATCGGCCCGGCCGAAAGCAGACGCAGCGTGCAGCACAGTCTCCGCACGGTCTTCATGTGAGCTCTCCCGTTGTGTGCACCGCGGCCGCGTCACCCGCTTGCGGGGCGGCCGTGGCGGGGGCCGACGGTACAGGCGTGCGGGAGCCAGTGTCAAACGTGCGGGGTACAAGTCTGGGCCTTACAGCGGCGCGTACTGTGGGTGGGGTTGCCCCCGGCGACATGCCTCAGCGGGAGGCGTCGAGAGCTGCGGCCTTGCCGCCTCCCACCAGAGCGCATTTTCCGTCAATTTCGCCCAGCTTCACCGAGATCGCAGACCCGGCGCCCAGCCCGCAACGCCCCTCGACCGCCCCCCCCACGGCTTTCGCGAATCGAGGGCCCAGTCCGACCGCGAGACCCCCGATGAGCACCAGCCGCTCGATGCCCACGCCCATGCAAAGGGCAGCCAGCACGCCGCCGAGCGCGTCCGAGGCGCGCTCGACCTGCCGTGTCGCCCACTCGTCACCCGCAGCGTAGGCCTGCGCGAGGGCCTCGGCCGTGACGGCGTCCGGCTCGAGCTTCAGGCAGGTAGCGAGAAACGAGCGCTGAAACTCCGTCGGCCCGCGGCCGCCGTCCTCTCGGGCGCGCGCAACCAGCCCGCGACCCGACGCGTAAGCCCCGAGATGGCCTCGTCCGCCGCAGTCGCAGAGGGCGGCACCTGGACCCGACTCCACCTGCAGGTGCCCGATCTCTCCGCCGCGCCCCGACGGTCCGACGAGCGGGCGCCCGCCGGCGAACACCTTGTTGCCGATCCCGGTGCTGACCGTGACGATACAAAAAGAGTCCTCTGCTTCATTCGAGTAGCGGTACCCGGCCGCGGACACGTCGTTTAGGACGTGGACGCGCGTCCCGGGCCAGCGCCCGGCGAGCTCCCGATTCAGCTCATAGGGATACTGACCGAGCGCGCCCCAGAGCGTCGGCGCCGCCAGGATGCGCCGGTCCGGGTCGACAGGTCCGGGAAACGCCACGGCGACGGAATGGACCTGGCCGCCCGGATCGAGCCTTTCGCGCAACAGCGACATCTCCGCGATGAGACGTGCGCGGAGCTCGGCCCACGAGAGCCGGGGATGTCGCGCGTGGCTGGGCGCATCGACGGCATGAACCGGCGACAGATCGTTCCGATCCGCGTCCCACAGCGCGGCGCGGAGCTGGGTGCCGCCGACGTCGAAGACCAGATGCTGGGCCGCGCCCTTCATGGGCGGACGCTAGCCGCCGGCCCCTGCGGTCACAAGGGCCTTGCCCGCGCAATGCAGTGCCAGTTCAACCCAGAATCATCCGTTCCGAGAGAAGCTTGCCCTCCTCGAAGCGCGTCAGTCGCCATGCATCGAGTGTCGAGCTCCCCCGGCCCGTCGCCACGAGCTCAGCGACGAGCTTCCCGGCGACGGGGGCCATCATGAAGCCATGCCCCATGAAACCACTGGCCTGATAGAAGTCTTCGACCGCGTCGACCGGACCGACGATCGGGTTCGCATCGGGGGTCAAGTCATAGCATCCAGCCCACTGGCGAAGGACTTTGACCCCGGCGAGTACTGGACACGCGCGGACGAGCGCCCGTGCGTACTTGCCCAGAAAAGCGTGGGAGCTTCCTTGGTCGAGCCCGGGCGGGACGTATTCGTTGGAAATCCCACCGACGATCTCGCCGCGCATCGCCTGCGAGAAGTAAAGGCCATCGGCGAGGTCTGCGACCAGCGGCTTGAGCCACGGTTTCAACGATTCGGTCGAACAAATCTCGTGGCGGTGAGGCTTGTTGGGCAGCGCCACGCCGAGCATGGTGGCGATCCGCGGCGACCATGCTCCTGCGGCATTGACCACCTTGTTCGTGCAGATCGTGGCGTCGCTCCCCGCCCGAGGCTCGCCGGGGGGCCCCGATTGGCGAATCCGCACTCCATCGATGCGTGGTCCGGTCGTGTCGAACCCCACCACCTCGTGCCATGTCACCACCTCGACGCCGAGCTTTCGGGCCGCTTTCGCGTAGCCCCACACGAAAGGCCACGGGAAAACGATGCCGTCGTCGGGGTTGTAGCTGGCCGCCTCGATGCTGGTCGGGTCCAGCTCGGGAACGATGGCGCGCGCCTCGGTCGGGCTCAGCATCCGGGTCGTCAGGCCGCACGCGTTCTGGAGCGCGACGCTGGCCTCGAGGCTGCGGCGGATGTCGGGCGTGCGCGCGAGAAACAGATAGCCGCCCGGCCGAAACCAGACGTTGATCTTCATCGTGGAGGCGAATTCCCGACACATGCGAAGGCTCTCCTGCATCAGCCGCACGTTGGCCTCGCTCGACCACTGCGCTCGAACGCCTCCACCGTTGCGGCCGCTCGCCCCGCCGCAGAGATAACCGGCGTCGACGACCGTCACGTCGGTCACCCCCAGCCTGGCCAGGTGATAGGCGATCGACAGCCCCATGATCCCGGCTCCGACGACGACCACCTCCGCGCGATCGCGCATGGATGGACTAGCCCGCCCGCAGGGCTTCGATGACCTTCTCGTGAAGAAGCCCGTTGCTCGCCAGCAGCCCCCGCGAGTTCACCAGCTCCCCGCTCGCGTAATCGATGCGGGCACCGTCGAGCGTCGAGCACGTTCCACCGGCCGCCTCGACGAGAGCTTCGCTCGCGCACGCATCCCAGCGCATTCCGGCCGGTGCCCGCTGGAAATAGACGTCGTGCGTTCCGGTGGCCACGAGCGCCGCCTTGAGGCCGGAGCTTCCGTGCACCACGACCGTGCTCGATGAGTTTCCCGAGAGGAGAGCGCCCAGCCTGGAAGGGGTTCTCGATCGCGACACGACGATCGACGCTCCCTGGAGCGATGTTCGGCCCGAGACGTGGATCGGGACCTTGGATCCGTCTCGACGCACCTCCCACGCCCCGTCGTCGACGATGCCGGCGAACGCGCGGTTCCAGGCGGGCGCCACGATGACCCCGAGCACGGCCCGACCTGCGCGAGCCAGACCGATCATCACCGCGAACTCGCCGTTTCCCGCGACGAATTCACGCGTACCATCGAGTGGATCGATGAACCAGGCCGCGTCGCTGGCGGCGAACCCCGCGTATGCGTGCGGATCGCTCTCTTCGGCAACCAGGGGCACACCCGGAAAGGCGGCACCCAGCCGATCGCACAAGAGCGCGTTCGACTCGCGGTCGGCGCGGGTGACGGGATCGTCCGCCGCCTTGTAATCCACGGCGAATCCGCTCTTCTGCACATGCATCACCAGGTCGCTCGCCTCGAGCGCGGCCGCGAGCGCGATCCGCATGGCATGAGCAAGATCGATCATGGGTCGATGCCCACGGACTCGAGCGCACGCGGGATGCGCCCGAGCTCCGCGTCGCGAAGGTAAATGGGACCCATCCCCACGTCCCGCACGATGTCCTCGAGCTGCGCCACATTGCGCGGCCCGAGGACGGCGCAAGAGACGATCGAGTTCGAGAGCACGAATCGGATGGCGGCGGCCGTCATCGTTCTCACGTCTCCGTTCACCAAGAAGCGCAGCGCTGCGAGCTGCTCGATGCGACGCTCGAACTCGATCCGCGTCCAGCGGTCCGCGCGATGGTCGCCGGGAGGGAACTCGTGATCCCTGGACCACCCGCCCGCCAGCATTCCGTAGGCGAGCGTCGATCGCGCCAGCACGCCCGCCCCGGCCACCATGACCTCGCCGGCCAGGCGATGCAAATCCGAGGGATGCATGAGGTTGTAGGCAAGCTCGACCACTTCGGCTCCTTTGCGCAAGGCCGCGCGGCCGACGGCCACGTCACCGACGCTCGCCCCCCAGTGGCCGATCCTGCCCTCGTGCTTCAGCTCGAGCAGCGCGTCGATTGCTTCGGAGGGCTCGGCCGTGAGCACGGCGGGGCTGGGATTGTGGAGCAGATAGACGTCGATGCGTTCGAGCCCCAAACGTCGCAAGGAGCGCTCCACGCAAGCGCGCAGGTAGAGACGGTCGAACCGCTTTCGGGCAGGGGACGTGGTCCGGTCAATGCCGCCCTTCGTGACCACGACGACGTCACGCTCGGTGTCCCGCAGCACGCCGCCAATGAGACTTTCCATGTGACCGGCGCCGTACGCATCGGCGGTATCGATGAGCGACAGACCCATCTCGAGCGCTCTGCGCACGACTCGCTCCTGCTGCGTCCGGTCCACCGGACCGTAGGCGTCCCCGGAGAGTCCCCAGGTCCCGAGCGCCATCTCGCTGACGCGCAGCCCCGTCTTGCCGAGCGGGCGCACCGATCAGCTCCTCGCGCGCCGGAGGTGGGATCTGCATTGATGGTCGATCACGTTGCAATCCCGATGGTCGGCGAGCTTCGGAGAACACTCCTAGCCGCCGGCGGCCATGCCAGCAAAGCCCCGCGGGTCGCCGCGAGCGCTTCCCGATCGAGCGCAGGCGGGCTAAAGCAGCCCAGCCGCGACGAGCGGCGAGAAGCGGGAGACTCCATGCGAACCTCAGGCATTGCGGCAATCGTGACCCTGGCGGCGGTCGTCGGCGCGTGCGGCGGCGAACAGCCCCCGCCCGCTCAGCCCCCGCCGCCTCCACCGCCGGTCGCGATGAGCGCGCCCGCCGCTCCGGCGCCTCCGCCACCGCCTGCGCCGCCCAAACCAAGCCTCGCAGAGCTCATTCCCCGAACGCTGAGTGGGATCAACGATGCGTTCAACGCTCACGATTCGAAGAAGCTCGCCGACTACTTCAGCGAGGACTGCACCGCCATCGATTTCGGCGTCCCGGAGGCGCATGGCCGCGCCGATGTTGCGCGTTCCGTCCAGATGCTCTTCGACAGCTTCGGGGACGCCAAGAGCATGGCCACACGGACGTGGGTCAAAGGCAACGTCGCGATCTCGGAGTTCGTGTGGGCCGGAACGATGACCGGCGACCTGATGATGCTCAAAGCAAGCCACAATCCGGTCGGAGAGCTGCGCCTCCACGTCATGTGGTTCACTGACGACGGCCTCGTCAGAGAAGAGCACGAGTACGGAGATCAGGCCGGGCTGACGGCGCAGATCATGGGCAAGAAGGGAGCGCCGCCCGTACCGATGGTTCCGACCAACGCGGCCGACGTCCACCTCGCCAAGAACACGGCGGACGAGGACAAGCTGGCGGAATGGGCCAAGGGAGTCGGAGTCGCCTTCGACAAGGACGATCCGACCGGCGCGGTGTCGCTGCTCGCGGACGACGCTGATTACTGGCTGAACATCAGCGGGAGGCCCGCGACCCGAGGAAAGAAGGATCTGACGGCCGACTTGACCCGATGGTTCAAAGCGTTTCCGGATCAGAAATGGGTTTCTACGAACGTGTGGGGCATCGAC
>Ga0187782_10000174_pt1 | contig 39421 bp, 36 predicted proteins | sample 0715_SJ02_MP15_2_FD_132454 | JGI IMG/M metagenome (GOLD analysis project Ga0187782, IMG submission 132454) | Tropical peat soil microbial communities from peatlands in Department of Meta, Colombia - 0715_SJ02_MP15_20_MG | ecosystem: Environmental > Terrestrial > Soil > Wetlands > Peat | place... | reverse complement strand
GTTGGGTGGATCCTTGGGGCTCTCGTATTCGTCTGGACGCCTAGCCATTTCTGGTCCCTGGCCGTAATCACCGAGGAGGACTACTCTGCCGTGGGTGTACCCATGCTCCCGTCGGTGGTGGGGCCAGAGGCTGCCTCCAAGTACATCGTGGTCAACACCCTCCTTCTCATACCTGTAAGCCTCCTCCTCGTCTTCTTCCTCTCGGGACTAGGTCTCTTAGTTTACTTGTTGGTTGCGGCAGTTTTCGGCAGTCTCCTCCTCTGGACCAACATCAAACTCCTGAGGCAGCCCACGAAGTCTAACGCTTGGCTGGCGTTCAAATTCTCCAGTCCCTATCTCGCGGTTGTCTTCCTGGCTGCCATGTTGGCTGCAGTGATTCACGCCTGACGGCGCGACAGGCAAACTTTTTCTCCGATCCATCATCATGGCAGGGAGGAACTCTACCATGCTCTTCGTCGCCCACTACTCTGAAATTGCCCTAAAGGGGAACAACAGACCTGAGTTCGTCAGAGCCCTGAGAAGGGGGTTGAACAAGGCACTCCGTGGCCTTGACCATTCGATCGCCCATTCGGAGGGGAGGTTCATCATAGAGGCCTCCGCCGATGAGGAGCAGGTCGAAGGAAGACTCTCGAGGGTGTTCGGGATTACTTGGTTCGCACCGGTGAAAGTTGTCCCTGCGGAGTATTCCAAGATCCTCGAGTGCGTCCTGGCTTCTTCAGCTTCCCCGGACGCACGGACCTTCAAGCTCGCCGTCAGGCGCGTCGACAAATCGTTCCCCATCCACTCTCAGGAACTCTGCACGAAACTGGGGGCGGAGGTCGCAGAGGCGACCCGAAAGACCGTTGAGCTTTCCCATCCTGACCTCACTATTCACGTGGACATCCTAAAGGGTAGGGCGCTTGTCTACTCGGCCAAGTTGAAGGGGCCAGGGGGTCTCCCTCTCGGGACCGCGGGCCGAGTGATTCATCTCTTCTCCGGAGGCATAGACTCGCCGGTGGCTGCCTGGCTGCTCATGAAGAGGGGCACCAGGCCGGTTTACTTGCACTTCTACTTGGCCCCGACTCCACAGGCTGCTTCCGAAAGCAAGATCACGAAACTCGTGAAGGTCCTTTCGGCGTACGAAGGAAAGAGCACCCTGGTGCTCGTCCCATTTGCCGATTATCAGTTGGCCACGATGGGTGTGCCCGGACAACTCGAACCTTCACTTTTCAGGAGGTTCATGAGGATGACCGCCGAGGGGCTGGCCCCCAAATTCGATGCCATCGGTATTTCCACTGGAGACTCCCTGTCACAGGCCGCATCGCAAACTTTGTGGAACATCGCCTCGTTCGACGAAGGATCCTCACTGCCAGTCCTGCGACCTCTCCTCACCTACGACAAAGACGAGATAATTGGCTTGGCTCGACGCATTGGTACCTATGACCTTTCCCTCGAAGACTACAAGGACTGCTGCGCAATCATCACGCGGCACCCCAGGACGAGGGTGAAGGCAGAGGAGGTCTCAGAGTATGTCAGGAGACTCGGACTGCAGGACCTGGTCTGGAGGTCGGTAGCGAAATCAACACTGGTCACCTACAACGCTGCGGGCGAAGTTCTGAAAGCCTCTCCCTTGGCAGAGACTCTTCCAGGACCAGAGGTACCTGCCCGAAGAGCTGTCTGATATCGAAAAAGCTAGGCCCAAGTGAAGGCAGAATTATAAGCAGGGAAAAATCGAGTTCAGCTAGAAACTAAAATGACCGACACAGTGATGCCGCTGCAGGGGAGCAGATTCCAGGACGAGGTGGTGAAGTCGAGCCAGCCCGTGGTCGTTGATTTCTACGCAGACTGGTGCGGCCCGTGTAAGATTATCGAGCCCGTCATCCACAAGCTCTCCGAAGAGTACCAGGGGAGGGTCAAGTTCGTGAAGGTAGACACCGACGCTAACCAAGAGCTCGCGATGCAATTCGGTATCATGAGTATTCCCACGGTGATGTTCTTCTCCAAGGGGAAGGTGGAGGACATCGTCATCGGGGCTGTCCCGTCTTCGGTCCTAAAATCGAAGGTCGACGCCCTGGTCAAGAACGCATAGAACCATAAAAGTCCCCTCGGAAGGGGCCGGCGCTGATGCAGGCCAAGAATGTTTTATTGTTACTAGCGGCTGCCTCATTGTTCACAACGATAGTGGTTGGCGCCTATGTCACGGTGGCCAACTACGGGGATGCCTGCGGCTCGAGTGTCCCTCAAGACTGGCCCACCTGCCTAGGGGGCCTCTTCCCACCCCTGCAGATTGCGCCCGTGATGGAGTACACCCACAGGCTATTTGCCGCGCTCTCGACGTTGTTTCTCTTGCTTGCGACGATAGCCTTCTGGCGGGCACAAGATGTGGAGAAGGTAGTGAAGAGGACGGTCTATGCCGCAATGCTCCTCCTCGTTGTCCAGGTGTTCCTCGGGGGTATCGTCATTGCTCAAGAGGAGGAGGCCCTCCTGGTGGCGGCGCACCAGGGCCTGGCGATCCTCACCTTCGGGGTTGCAGTGGCCGCCTTAGCGAGGGTAAACAGACCCGCCTGAAGGCTTTAACAACACTAGGCGAGGCTACAGGCCGAGTTGGACGTCGAGACACGACTCGAGTGCGTTCGTCGTGTGGGCGAGGAGATAATCACAGAGAAGGAACTTCGCACCCTCTTCGAGACGAAGGACCACCCCACAGCATACGACGGATTCGAACCAAGCGGACTGGCTCATCTCCCCTTCGGGGTCCTCCGCCCCATCCTTGTTGATGACATGCTCAAGGCGGGCGTGAGGATGAAGCTCTGGATTGCGGACTGGTTCGCCTGGGTCAACAACAAGATGGGTGGCGACCTGCAGAAGATCAAGGAGGTGGGGAGATACTTCGTCGAGGTGTGGAAAGCAGCCGGCGTTGACATGAATAAGGTCGACGTGCTCTGGACCAGTGACGCAGCCCAACAAGAAGAGTATTGGAAGAAGGTCGTTACCGTCGCCCAGAACTCCACCCTGGCAAGAGCGCAGCGCGCCCTCACCATCGCGGGGAGAACCACCAAGGAATCAATCCAGACTGCCCAGCTATTCTATCCGATGATGCAGGTCGCAGACATATTTTGGCTAGACGTCGACATTTGTCAGTTGGGGGTCGACCAGCGAAGGGCCAACATTCTGGCCAGGGAGATTGCTGACAAACTGAAGTGGAAGAAGCCAGTGGCTGTCCACCATCACATGCTAATTGGTCTCCAGGGCAGGAAGGAGCCCGAAGGCTTTGACGAAAATGGGGCCATGGACGCTGAAATCTCCAGCAAGATGAGCAAGAGCAAGCCGGAAACATCGATCTTCGTCCATGACAGCGCCGAGGAGATAATGAGGAAGGTGAATTCAGCCTATTGCCCGCCCAGGGTTCTGGAGGGGAACGCGCTAATCGAGTACTCGAGGTACATCGTCTTCCGCAAGCAAAAGTCACTGAGAATCGAGCGCGCCGAGAAGTACGGCGGGAACGTGGAGTTCTACTCGCCCGATGAGTTGGAGAATGCGTACGCAGCAGGGACTCTTCATCCCGCAGATCTGAAGAGGGGGGTCGGCGAGGCCCTAGACGGAATAATCTTGCCTATTCGAGACCACTTCGTGAAGGATCCACATGCGAGGAGGCTCTACGAATCAGTCAGAGCGGCAGAGACTACACGGTAGAGGAGCCCGCGGTTCCCGTTCCGCCGCTGAAACGGGAGGAAGAACCCGGTTCGTGGTCGATGCGATGCTCGGCTCCCTTGCAAGGAAACTGAGGGCATTCGGTTTTGATGCAGCCTACTACAAGGCTGGTGATGATGGCGGCCTACTAAGGCTCTCTCTTAGCGAGGGTCGGATCATCTTGACGGCAGACAGATCGCTTGCGGCCAGGGCAGACTCCCAAGGAATCAGGGCAATAATTCCTGTTGGGAACTCAGACAGGGAACGGCTCGGTTCTCTTTCCCGCGGGGCTACGGCGATAGGAGTCAGTCTGGTGAGGGGGGATCCTCTGTGTTCTCTTTGCGGAGGGGAGCTACAGGCTGTCAAAGGAAGCGAAATATCAGGAAAGGTCCCGTCTTCCGTGAGGCGTCGCCACCTGCTTTTCTTCCAATGCGCGTCGTGTGGGCATATCTATTGGCGGGGAAGCCACTGGAAGAGATTAATGTCGCTCGCCAGGCGGCTCGACCAGAAGTAGCATGCCGTTGACCCTGGACGAAGGAAGGGCTGCTGTCAAACTCGCGAGGGAGACCCTCGAGTCGCATGTCAGGGGGACACCGCGCGGGCGGGCACCGCGTCCGTTGGGTGTGCTGGCAGAGAAGCGGGGAGTCTTTGTCACTCTCAACACCATCGAGGGAGGGGCCAAACAGCTGAGGGGGTGCATAGGGTACCCTGAGCCAATCAAACCCCTCTGGGAAGCGGTTCAGGACGTCACAGTTTACGCGTCCGAGGACCCTCGTTTCCCATCCCCGGTCATGCAGGAAGAGCTTGGAAGCATCGAGGTCGAGGTCAGTGTCCTGACCCTCCCTCAGGAGATCCGTGCCACCCGGCGACAGGACCTCCCGTCGAAAATCAGGCTCGGCGTTGACGGGCTGATCGTCTCCAACTCGTTCACCTCAGGACTCTTCCTTCCGCAGGTCGCGACCGAGCAGGGATGGGACCAGGAGACGTTCCTGTCAGAGGCATGCGGCAAGGCGAACCTGCCGTTCGACTCCTGGCTTAGGGAAGACACCAAGGTCCAGACATTCCAGGCAGAGGTCTTCGCAGAATCGTCGCCGGGGGGCGAGGTGGTACAGATTGACACCACGGTCGTCTGAACGGTGCGCCGATCCCGCCTAGGTGGCCCTGAAGGTAGGCTTCTGTCACTGCTCTATTCCGTCAAGGACGCCGCTGACGTCAGCCCTCTTACCGACGATCCTCCTTACGAGTCGCTTTCCCTTCCCTTTCTTGTCCCATTCCTCGAGGGCGTCGAAGCTCTGGATCCCCATTGCTTCAGACTCAGATGCAAACCTCTCCTCCGACATCAGGTAAAGGGGGGAAATCACCTTCTGTAACTCCCTTCGTTTGTTCCCTGATGTATATCCCGCGAACACCTTCATACTTGATGTGCCCGCATACCTAGAAAGTGTACTGCCCACAGATTCTCCCTCAAGCACCTCGAGGCTCAGCCCCCTTGGATCTGCACGGTAGGAAAGCTCGGAGTAGAGCCTCGCGACAGCGCGCATACTTTCTTCCGAGTATCGTGCGTGGACCAGCCGGACCCGGAATCCCTGCAGGACTGCATTCCATGCGACGACCGAACTGTGAATCCCCCCCGACACGAGACACGCGACCTGATCCCTCCCTGTAGGCGCGCCCCCGGGTCCTCTTCTCACCTCGACCCCTGCGACGCCATTCTGTCCATCGAAGGCACTCCTGAACCGAACCCTAGGAGATTCATTTGACACCCTCGACCCTTTCACAGCGTCGAGCGCTGCCGATGTCACGATGCCCGAGATGTCCGAAGCCAAGACTCCAGCCGTTCCTTCTACTCCTACGGAGAAGCGGTCCCCCTTCCGCAGGTATCTTTTGGCGAGCTGGCCTGCCGCCGTTGAAAGCTCCCCGAGCGAGCGTGCTGTGAACCCGGCCGCCACCCACGATACGCCAGGCATGTTACTGAAGAGGGCCGCAAGGCGAAGTGGCTCCGTCCCGACGAGCGTCAAAGAGTCTCCAAGCTCGGAGACATTTGCTTTAACCCCCTCGAGATCTAGAACATAAGAGACGGAAGACCTGAGGTCGTTCAAGCTCCCCCTGCCTGTCCATCGCAGAATTGTCGTCCTCGGGGTGGACATTTTGGGATTCTCGAGGCGACCTCGGAGTGGCTCCTTTAACCATTGGGGCGCATCACCCTTTTAGCACGACGGTGTTGAGCCTCTCACCGTGAAAGAAGTTTACTCAGTCTCGACGGCGGCCGAGGTGCTAACGGGTAAGGCTCCGTCGCAGGTCGAGCTACGAGGTTGGGTGGCCCGAAAGCACACCGTCGGCGGGCTCCTCTTCGCGGTCATCAGGGACGGCACGGGTTACGTTCAGATTTCCGCCCGAAAGGGGGCGTCTGACAAGGCTTACGATGCGGCCAGAAGAGCAACGATGGAATCCGCCGTCTCTGTCAAAGGGAACGTCAGAGATGACAGGCGTGCCCCGGGAGGCAAGGAGATCGCGGCTATCGAATTCGAAATCGTCTCCCTTGCGGAGAGCTGGCCGATTACCCGGACGGCTGCACGTTCTCCGGGTTTTCTCTTCGACAAGAGGCATCTCAGCATAAGGGGCCCCAAGGCAATAGCGGCCATGAGAATCAGGGCAGAGGTGATAGGCGCTGCTTTCGACTACTTTAGAGAGAACAGCTTCCAGCTGATCAGCGCCCCTACATTCGTCCAAGCTGCCGTAGAGGGGGGTTCAACTCTATTCTCGGTCGACTATTTTGGGAAAAAGGCGAGCCTCAGCCAGAGCGCCCAATTCTACGAAGAGGCCGCGCTCCCCGCGCTCCAGAAGGTGTGGATATTCCAGCCTGCATTCAGGGCGGAGAAGTCGAAGACGGCCAAGCATCTTACGGAATTCTGGATGATAGAGGCAGAACAGGCGTTTACTACCCAACCAGAGAACATGAAGGTCCAGGAAGGCCTCCTCTCCAGGATGGTGCAGCGTGTCCTAGAGAGGAGACAGGCAGAGATGAGGATCCTTGGAAGGACCCTAAAGCAGCCCGAGCTCCCTTTCGTGAGGATGAGCTATGACGAAGCGAGGACGATTGCCGAGAGGAAGGGATTCGGGTTCGAATGGGGGGAGGACCTTCCCACGGAGGCAGAGAGGGAGATTAGCCTCACCCAGGACTCCCCCTTCTTCGTCACAGACTATCCCCTTAGCGCCCGCTCGTTCTATCACATGACCTATCCTGACAGGCCCAATGTCACCATGTCTGCCGACCTCATCGCTCCTGAGGGAGTCGGGGAGCTGGCGACTGGAGGGCAGAGGATCCACGACTACAACGAACTGATGTCGAGGATCGCGAGCCAGGAACTTCCGACGGAGTCATTTTCATGGTATCTCGAACTTAGGAAATTCGGGATGCCCCCTCACACGGGCTTCGGCATAGGGGTAGAGAGGTGTACTCGATGGATAGCGGGGCTCAAGCACATTCGCTCTGCTAGCCTCTTCCCAAGGACAGTTTCACGTATCTCTCCCTAGGGCATGCTTATCTAGTGGAACAAGCTCGCGTGAATTATTGGCCGATACCGATGGAGCTGAGCTTGAGCTCGACACCCTCCCGGGCGTAGGCCCGGCCACAAAGACGAAGCTGAAGGATGCGGGCATAGAAACAATCCTTGATCTCGCCACTGCAGGTCCCATGGACATAGCTGAAGCCGTGGACATCGATGTTACAAAGGCCGTCGACCTGAACAACAAGGCCCGGAAGAAGCTCGTGGAACTGAATCGCCTTGAGCCTGATTTTATGAATGCCGCCGACCTGCTTGCGAAGCGGAAGGCCATAGACAGGATTACGACGGGCTCAAAGAACCTGGACGATCTCCTGGGCGGGGGAATCGAGACCTGGGCGATGACCGAATTCTTCGGTGAATTCGGCTCAGGCAAGAGCCAGATCTGCCACAAGCTCTGCGTCATGGTTCAGCAGCCCAGGGGAGAGGGGGGTCTGGACGCGGGAGCGATCTATATCGATACGGAGGGCACTTTCCGGCCCGAGAGGATTGCAGAAATCGCCGAGGCGCGGGAACTGGACTCAGAGAAAATCCTATCGCGCATAACCGTGGCGAGGGCCTACAACAGCGCCCATCAGGAGCTCATCGTTAAGGACTTGGGGAGGGTAATCGAGCCCAACAAAGTGAAGCTCGTTATCCTTGACAGCGCTGTCGCCCATTACAGGGCCGAGTTCTTGGGCAGAGGAACCCTGGCAGAACGGCAGCAGAGGCTGAACAAGTTCATGCATCAGCTGCTTCGGACAGCCGAGATCTACAACATCGCCGTGGTCGTGACCAATCAGGTGCAGGCCGCCCCCGACTCCTTCTTTGGTGATCCCACAAGGCCAACGGGAGGCCATGTCGTCGCCCACACCAGTACCTATAGGATCTACCTGAGGAAGGCGGCCAAGAATCGAATCGCTAGGATGGTAGACAGCCCCTACCATCCCGAGAGGGACACGGTTTTCGTCCTCAACGAAAGAGGGATAGACGACCCGCCGGAAGAATCGACTCGCAAGAAATGATGGTGGACCAACGGTACTGGCCGTCCCATCACACGACAGTATCGGTTGCCTTCCATCCATCCGCTCTGAGGGGCTTCCCGGCAAATAGCATAGTCACGGTTTTATAGTCAGAACCGAGCGCCCTCCCGCGTCTCGTTTGAAGCATTCTCAGTTGCTCGCTGTCGCCGTGGTTGCCCTAATGGTGCTCTCCGCAGTGCCGGTGAGGGCCCAGGTGGCGTCGGCGGGAGTATCCTATTCCGAAAGGCTGACAGTCTTCACCTCTGGCTCGAATGCCCTGTGGGAGATGACGTTCACGGGAGTAAACGGGTCGAGCCACCTATCGGCCCTAGAGTCGGCCCCTGGGCTCAGCTGGTACAACATTAGCGCAGTAAGCACCACCAATTTGCAGTCTGACATGCAGATTTTCGGGCCAGCTGGTTACAACTTGCTTCCTGTCCCCTTCGTGCCTTCTCAGGGCTTGTTCCTTACAGTTGGCTCAGACTCGTTCGGCGATGCGTCCACCGCGGCCGGCGCCCTGGGCTCCTATCTTCTGACTTCATTCCAATCATTTTCCAATAGGTCGGGGACATACACCTTCTACAGTCCGATATCTTTTGGCGACCTGATTCCGACGACTCTGTTCAAGTTCCTCCCCACCTCAGAGGGGGGCTTCGCCAGTGCGGTGAGCAGCTCATTCTTCATGGGCTCCGACTCACCTTTCATAGTCCTCGAGGGGCAGAAGGGGTCCTCCGGCTTCAGCCACCAGCTGGTACTGGGATCCATCTCAACCACTGCCCTTAGTGGACAAGACCAGCCGAACCTCCTTGGCTATTTCTCCAGCACGGTTACTTCCATCGGCGCCTCGAACCGGAGCTCTTCTTCCGTGATTCAGCTGAGGTTCCTCGACGGGATTGTCCAATCCAAGGACAAAGGAGCCATGGTGAAGAATGACGCGTCCCCCTTCTCTAGTTCATACACGCTCGACTTGGGAGCAGGAGAGAAGATCTCCACGATCAACGCTACTGTCGTGGAACAGCCGGTCGAGCTCCTCGCTTCTAGGGCCATCGACGCGGGGGTCCTACAAACAGACGATAACCTCACGGTCACGCTTAGCCTCAGAAATCTTTCCCCGTCGGGGACGATTAGCAGGGTCAACTTCTCCGACACCTGGTGGAACAAGACCGGAGACTTCAGATTCCTGAGCGGGAACTACACCGTCCCCTCCTCTTCCATCGCAGCAGGGGAGACCGTCACGCCAGTCTACCGCCTACAGTACACGGGTACAGGAACCGGGAGCCAACTGATCCCTGCGTCCGTAATTGATTACACCTACCTGGCAGGCGGGGAGTTGTTCAATGGGACCGCGACGCTCAACCCGATTTTGCTTTCTCTAGGCGCAGATGCCCCCGTGGTCTACACAACGGTCACGCCTGTCGGCACACTCGGCCCCCCTGTGGGCACCAGCCAGCAGTTCGACGTCACGGCGACAAACGTTGGCACACTTCCCGCCTCGTCCGTAGTTGTGGCGGGCCAGTCCGTGGCCGGGCTGGCGGCAAGGTCCGGGAGCTCGCCAGGTGGATCGGCGACAGTGTCGGTCACCCAGTCGGCCATGGGTCTGTTGGGCGTGAATTCCACGCGATCCTATTCTGTGACCTACCAGAGCCCTAGCGGCGTTACGCTGAACTCCACAAGCAATGTCGTCTCCGATACGTTTTCCCAATCCTCGATGGTCATCGGATTTCCCCAGTTGAGTGTCAATGCTCTGCTGTCGGTACTACCTGATTCCAAGACCAATCTGACCCTCGTCTTCACGACGGTCAACGCTGGCCTCGCAAACATCACCTCATTCCGGGCCGTCGGAGCGCTCCCCACTGGTCTCGGGTGTGGGATGACGAATGGGACCGGAATTTCTTGTTCCGGCGGAGAGCTCGCGCTCACCTACTCTGCGCTGAACAAATCGGCAACAGAGACGACCACCATGAAGTACAACCTGACATCTCCTGCAGACTTCGTCATGGCGCCTCTAGAGTTCCGGGGGCTGAGTTCAGGACTCAATGAGACAGGGTATTCTAACTCGGTTGCGATCCCCGCAGGGCTCTTGCTTAAGAAAGAGTTCTTCCCTGCACAACTTTTCGGGGGTATGTCCTCTACCGTCAACGTTTTCGCAGGCAACAACGGTCCCCAGCAGCTGTACAATGTGACAGTTGGTTCCACCGTTGACTCGTTCGACACCCTTTCCAGCACAGCGACGCTGACGAAGACTACAGCATCATTGGCGGCCGGCGGAAACAGCACCCTGTCCTACGGCGTAATGGCTACTCAGACATTCGGGAACCTCACCGGAACGCCGGCGACCGCGAAGTTCTTCTTCGGAGGGACGCTGTTCACCATAAACGGAGTGAGTCCCCAGGTCGAGATGTATCAGCCGCTGGCGGTCACCATAGCCACCACTCCGGGAACGCCTGAAGAGGGGAAGAACTTCACAATCAGGGTCGAGATAACGAACCCCTCAGGGGTGGAGGTCTCCAACGTCCTTTTCACCCTCCCTGTTCCCTCGGGGGTCGGGCTCTCCAACCTGATTGGTGCAACCTTTTCGTCGGGCAACCTCACCGTAAGCCCAGGCAACTTGGCCGCCTACAGCACTGCCAATGCTACAGTAACGGCCGTGGCAAGCTCAGGAATAACCATCCCATTTGATAAAGCGCAGCTGACCTTCAGCTATTCTGGGACTTCGATCAGTGGGATTGTGCCCACGAGCTCAGGCATTGCCATCGGCGAGGACGTTACGACTCGGTACCTCATCCCCATGGCCTTCGTCTTCTTGGTCATGCTCTTTACCGCCTTCTATGTGAGGCGGAAGGCAGCAGCTACCGTTCCCGCTTCCCCGAAGTAAATTCTTCGAACGCTGTCTTGGCTGCGGGATATGGCATCTGCGTGGGAGGGTGCTTGAAGCAGAACGCAGACAGACTCTCGAGCTGCCCAGACGTCCCCCTGTCCAGCGCCAGCTTTGCCCCTCTTATCGCGTCTACCATCACTCCACCGCTGTCGTATGCGTCCACGACATGGAGCTTCACATCCATCTTCACAGTAGTGCCCCCGAAGTACCGTCCCTTCAACCAGATGTAGCATATTTTGTCGTTATCGAGGAATGGGACGTAATCGCTTGGCCCTATCCTAGTTGGGACCTCGTAGGGGGACATCGCCCTTACTGCGCTTGTCTTGCTTTCCCTCTTGTCCTTCAATCTGCTTTCCTCGAGCATGTTGAGGAAATCCGTATCCCCACCGATGTTGAGCTGATACGTCTCGTTGACCTTGACACCTCTGTCAATCGCCATTTTCACCAGGGTCTTGTGGAGTACGGTAGCCCCCACCTGGCTCATTACGTCATCCCCCGCAATCGGGAGACCCGCCTGAGAGAAACGGTCTGCCCACCCCTTGTCCGACGCTATGAAGACAGGGATTGCGTTCACAAATGCGATTCCCGAATCAAGTGCCGCCTCGGCGTAAGAGTGTGATGCAGCGGTACTCCCCACCGGGAGGTAATTGACAAGAATCTCAGCGCCGCTGTCCTTCAGCTCCTTTGCAACGTCCACCTCAGGCTGGTTCGAGACCTGGATTACGCCCTTCAGATACTTGCCTATTCCGTCGAGAAGGGGCCCCCTCTTCACCTTGACCCCAATCGTTGGGACTTCGATAATCTTCAACGTGTTGTTTGGCGCCTGGTAGATCGCCTTGGAGAGGTCCTTCCCGACCTTGCGGGTGTTAACGTCGAAGGCAGCGACGAACTCGATGTCCTTTGGAGTGTACCCTCCCACGTCCCAGTAGGTGAGGCCTTCGTCGGGGCCCTTTTTTGAATAGTAATGGATTCCCTGGATGAGGGCAGAGGCGCAGTTCCCCACTCCGGCAATGGCTACCCTGATTCTTCCCAACCCTGAATCCCTCGGCGGACGGGTACACCAGCCCCTATTTTACCATTGTAAAATATGGCCATCCTCAGCTTGCAGATTCGTGGCTCCCTACCGACGAGTCCAGGAGGGACTTCAGGTAAGACCTCGCTTCTTCTAGCTCCATCCTGCCCAGCTCCGTTATCCTGTAGTACTTCCGTCTGTCCTTCACCTCCGCTTCCACCAGCCTAGATTTCTCAAGGTCGTACAGGACGCGATATGCGGTGACGTTACCGCTCCAGAATCCGAACTTTTCGTTCACAAGGCGTCTAAGCTCAAAACCGTATCTCTCCTTCGTGGACAAGAGGACGAGAATGAAGAACCACAGATTCTCCTTCTGAACCTTGGTTCTTAGCCTGCTGACAAAGTGCACTAGGATTTGCACCATCTTCTATTCGTCAAGAAGCCCGTCGAAGGGAACGAATGCGAGTTTTAACGGTTTGGAAGAACCCGCGCGAACGCTAATAATCTCTGCCTACGACATATTGCCTATGGAAGAGCGGTCCGCCGGGGCCGTCGTATTCAGGCAGAGTGATGGAGGACGAATCTACCTGCTTCTTCAGAACGCTGGGAGATGGGATTTCCCGAAGGGTCGAGTAGAAAGGGGAGAGTCCGAAGTCCAGACGGTACTAAGGGAGGTCGAGGAGGAGACAGCGGTGACAGACCTGAAGATCGTACCGGGATTCAGGAAGGTGATTGAGTACTTCTACAGGAGGGATGGGAAGAACATCCACAAGCAGGTGACATACCTCTTGGGGGAGACGAAGGAAGATAGGGTGAAGATATCTTTCGAGCACCAGGGGTTCGGTTGGTTTCCATACGGGGAAGCTCTGGACCGCGCGTCCTACGACAACTCGAAAATCACGCTCAAAGAAGCGGAACAGTTTCTGCTCGGATCCGGTTAGAAGTCCACCAGCGGATGAGGCTCGGTCAGTTTGACGACCTTAATGTAGTGGAACCCCGGCTCATCGGTCCTCTTCACGTAGGTCGTCTCCGTGATCTTGTCGTAGGAATATCTAAGGAACCCTGAAGGCTCCTCCTTTATTCGGGTAAAGAAGAATATGGACGCCTCCTCGTAGTCGTCAATTCTCGCGAATGTACCAACCACCCACCCGCCACCGTCCCTGAAAGCAAACAGGGGGAGTGGGGGCTCCTCAAAGAGAGTCTTGTATGCGCCGACCTTCACGAGGCTCGGGATGTTCTCCACCTCTATCGCCATGAACTTGTCACGGAACGCCTTCTTCTCGTCCAACACCGACGGCATCTTCTGGACCCTAATCACAGGAGCGTAGAGGTATGAGGGGTTGCTGGCAGAGCTCACCAGCTGGACTTCCTCGCCGTCCCCCGTGGTTCGGTAGGCTAGAAACTCGTCCACCTGACCGTTGTCGAAATAATAGAATATGGGCGTCCCCATGAAGAGATCCGCCTGGGCGGCGATCCTGGTCATCTTGCCGCGCTTGAAAGCGAACAGAGGGAATGGAGCCCGCTCAAGCGCGCAGGAGAGCCTTCCGAGGTCGAGAATTGAATCAAGACCGACGTAGCAGGCGCCTCCTATCTTCTGCTCGTCTCGCTTTGGCAACTGTCCGCGGCCGTGGCTATGCTGGTTATAAGTTTGTGAAGACGTAGGGACATCTTTGGCCAAAACGCGGGACCGGTCTGAGCAGGGCGCGAGCGTCTGGAGGGAGGAGACCGCAGCTGATCTAGCCGACGCGGCAAAGAGGATTGAAGTGGTCCTCGAATCTCTATCTGGAGAGCCTTCCGATGACCAGGTCCGCTCCATCTGGTCTGCCTACGCCGAGGTCGAGAAGAGCGTGGCCTTCATCAAGTTCGACCTAGATGAGGAGAATCCCGGTAGATTCGTCAGGCTAAGGAATTATGTCGTGCCGGACGAAAGGCAGGCCCTTCAGTTCGCGCTCAAGAACCTGAGGAAGGGCACCAACGCCTTCCATCTGGGAGATTTTTACCAGTCGCTCAAGGAGCTGCGCGAGGCCAGGAACTATCTTAGAGCATTGCTTCGAGAGAAGCGTCTAAGGCGGGCGAGGAGGGCCCGTTCAGGCTAGGTCTCTTCCTCAGCTTTTTTCTTCTTGGGTCGCGGCTTCTTCGTAGCGGTTTTTTTCGGCTTCTCCTTGGCCGCCTCTTCCTTGGCAGGCTCTTCTGCGGGGGCTTCAGGTTCTTCTGACTTCTCCTCGGCCGGGGCTCCCTCCTCTATCTTTTCTGGTGCCTTCTTTTCCTCCTCCTCCTTCTCGCTCACTTCTATCTCCTGGATCGTGAGCTCCTTCCCAGCGACGAAGACCCTGTATTTCTTCCTGACCCCATTCATGTAAAGGAACCGCTTGATGTATGTCTTAACGTGCCGAGGCCTCACACCCTCCTTCACCTCGTCATCCTCTATTTCGATCTCGCCGCCCGAGAGCGACGGCTTGGTCCCTACCCTGGGTTCGAGGAACGCAACCAGGTCGTCTCCCTTGTCCTTTAGGGTTCCTAGGGCTACCTTCAACTCGGTTCCCCTGTCCTTCCATTGCGATATATCTATTCTTCTATTTGCCGTGTCTCCGCCGGCGCTTCTGGTACGTGCGTATCGCCCTGAGCAGGTCGATGTACCTGAAGGCAGGCCAGAAGACATCCATGAAGACAAGCTCCGAATAGGCCCCCTGCCAGAGGAGGAATCCACTCATCCTCTCTTCCCCGGAGGTCCGGATGATGAGATCCGGCTCCTGGTTTGGGAGGTAGGACGTGTAGAGCCTTTTAGAAACAGTCTCCTCGGTGATTACTTCCGGGTTAAGACTACCGCTCCTGACATCCTGGGCGATGGATCTAACGACGTCCGTTATCTCCGCCCTCCCGCCGTACGCTACGGCGATGTTCAGGTAGCTGTCACTGAATTTGGCTGTCTTCTCCTCTATGGCCTTCAGCAGGTTGATGATCGAATCCGGGAGCAGGTCGAGGCGGCCTATGGCCCTGACGTTGACCCTATATCGCATGATCCTCTCGTCGTTGAGCAGCCTCCTGAGCCTTGCCTCAATGAGGACGAAGAGCTCCTTCAGCTCGTCCGACGGCCTTTCCAGATTCTCCGTTGATAGCACGTATAGAGTGACGGTCTTGATTCCGAGGTCATGACACCAATCTAGAAGCTCTTCGGCCCTGTTGGCCCCCTCCTCGTGTCCAAGCCCCCTGAAAATCCCCTGGGTCTGGGCCCACCTCCTGTTCCCGTCCAGGATTATTCCTATGTGTCCAGGTATTCCCTCTTCTTTCACCTGGGACTTGAGTCTCCCCTCGTAGAACCTGTATGCACCAAGATACTTTAGCGCGGACTCGAGCATTGCTAATCGGTTTCTGCTAAGGGCCTTGGTCTGACCCTCGGATAAATGGTGATGGTCAGAACGAAGACAGCTACCAGCCCGAGGAGTATGTACGAGATTAGGAAGAACGTTGCCTCTTCTGTCCCGTTCACCAAGAAGTCAGAGAACGTGCGTACAGGAAAGTAAAGCATGGCGAGCATAACAAGGACGTAGCTGTCTCTGCGCCACCTTATACTGTCCCTGGCAACGTGAGACAGTAGCGCCCCGGTCGCATAGATGGCAATTCCTGCCCACACCAGGTTGAGGGACCCCCCAAGCAGACTCCCTATCAGAGTGCCCCCGTAGACAAGAACCTGGGAAGGGTCTGCTACCACAACGCTCCACTGCGGGTCAGCGGTCATGGCAACGTATCCTGCGTCAATCCCTGCTATCACAACAATGACAGCGCCTATCATGGAGAAGAGTCTCAGGTACCCCGTGGGGCCCCTTTGCAGGAGCCCCGCCACAGTTCTGTCGACGTCGAACCCTCTGACCAGAGCGGCACCCCCGATGATGAGCACCGTTGCGAGTGCAGCCTCGGCACCGTGCCCTGCTACCGTGAGTATCCCGCCGAGGATGAGAATCAGGCCAGGCACTCCAAGGGCGTACCTCGAGTAGTGAGGGTCGAAGATCAGCATTCTCAGGTATCGTCCCAGGACCTGGTAGGTCTCCTCAACCGTCTGACTATGCTTGACGGCAACCCTCTCCACCGACACTATTGGCTTAAGGCTCTGGATTATCGGAATCACCTGCTCGTCTTCTCCTCCGTCGGAGACGAGTACCACTCCGGTATATTTCGAGCCTGCAAGGACGCTCGCCACCTGTCTCCCGATGCGCCTGTCCGCCTCGAACCCCCTGTTAGCCTCCCCGCACACCACCGCTACCTCACAGTGGGTCTCCCCCAGTGTCAGCTGGTCGTACTTCTTCACAGCGGCAAAGATCGCGTTCGAGTCCGCCTCCTCGGGATCGGCGAGGGCAAGCTTTGTCGCGGCGGCGACGGCCTGCTCCCTACCTATTACAGGGGATTCGACCTTTGCCTTTACCCCTAGGTCGTTGTCTCTGTCGACGCAGAGGACGAGATACTTCTCCTCTCCCTCGGCCATCTCCCTTTGATGCGAAACCTTTCCCGTTTATACTTACGCCCCTGTTCAGGGCGGTCGAGTTAGGGGATACCCTTAAGGGAAGTCTGACCCCCTCCGACGGCGCTTGCAGCAGCTGGCGGACCGCCCCTGGCTGAGCATCAAGCTGGATGGCAGGTACTCCATCCCCCCTCCCGACAAGAAGCCCCTTTACTCGCTCTTGACCGAATCGGCGAAGCTCCATCCAGGGAGGACGTGCGTACACTACGAGGGGAGGAACCTTGCCTACTCCGAGGTCGACGACATCTCCTCCCGTTTCGCTTCGGCCCTGGTGTCGCTGGGGGTGAAGAAGGGGGACAGGGTGGCTGTCTTTATGCCAAACATCCCTCAGCTGGTCATCTCCTTCTTCGGCATCCTGAAGGCGGGAGGTGTTGCAGTCATGTGTAACCCCATTTACAAGGAGAGAGAGCTTGAACACCAGCTCGCGGACTCCGGTGCCAAGATTGTCGTGGCTAGCAGAACTGTCGCGAAGGGGATGGATCTTTTCCGGAGTCTGGAAGCGTGCAGAGGGAGGCTTTCCCTAGGGCACGTTATCACGACGAGCCTCACCGACTACCTTCCTCCGATCAAGAAACGCCTGGCCGGAATGGCCGGGATAAAGGACGTCTCCAGGGAGAACACCCTAGACTTCGTGAAACTAGTCGAGTCGAACCCTCCTCTGGTGAACCCAGTTGTCGTCGATCCCACGGACGATATCGCAGTCCTACAGTACACAGGGGGGACGACGGGGGTGGCGAAGGGGGCTATGCTGACGCATTACAGCCTCTTGTCAAACGCAATCTACGGCGCCCGTCTCTTCCCTCTCAGCGAGAAAGATGTCTCCCTCTGCGTCCTCCCACTCTTCCATATCTATGGGCTCACGGTCACGATGAACATGCCCATCTCAGTGGGGGGGACGCTCGTTCTTCTACCCAGCTTTCACGTCGAGGAGGTCGCGAAGACCATAGAGAAGATGAAGGTTACGACGTTCTCGGGTGCCCCTGCAATGTACATCGCTATCAATAGCAAGCCTAACGCCAACGAATTTCACTTACATTCGGTCAGAGCATGCATGTCTGGTGGCTCCGCCCTCCCGCCCGCCGTGAGGAGGAAGTTCATGGAGCTGAGCGGGGGGAACCTTGTCGAAGGATACGGCCTATCGGAGACGAGCCCCGTCACGCACGTCAACCCGTTGGTGGGCGGCGTAGTGAAGGACGGTTCGATAGGACCCCCGTTCTGCGAGACGGACGCGAAGATCGTTGACACAGAAAACAGGTACAGAACGCTGGACGTGGGGGAGGTCGGTGAGCTGGCGGTGAAGGGCCCCCAGGTCATGAAGGGCTACTGGAACCAGAAAGCAGAGACGGAGGCAGTCCTGGAAGATGGCTGGTTGCTGACGGGGGACATCGCAAGGATGGACGAGGACGGCTACTTCTACATTGTCGACAGGAAGAAGGACATGATAAATGTGGGAGGCTTCAAGGTTTACCCCAGGGAGGTCGAGGATGTGCTATTCGAGCACCCTGGCATCAAGGAGGCGGGGGTCATCGGAATACCGGACGAATTCAGCGGAGAAGCAGTGAAGGCATTCGTGGTACTGAAGGACACCTCAAAGAGCCCTACCGAACAAGAGATCATCGACTTCTGTCAGAACCGTGTCGCCAAGTACAAAGTACCAAAGAAAGTGGAGTTCGTGGACGAGCTACCTAAGACTCTGATAGGGAAAGTACTTCGAAGGAAGCTTCGCGAGCTCACGCCTCAACGATCATAGCCACGGCATTCCCTCCGCCTAGGCAGAGGGTTGCGAAACCTGTCTTCTTGCCCGTCCTCTTCAGGGCATAGATTAGGGTTGTCAGGATACGGGCCCCGCTGCAACCTATGGGGTGGCCGAGGGCAACAGCTCCCCCGCTCACGTTGAACCTCGACTCCTCCACGCCGAGAGCTCTCCTGACAGCGATGGACGCTGTGGAGTAGGCTTCGTTGTGCTCAAAGAGGTCGATGTCGTCCACCGACATCTTTGCCCGCTTCAGAAGGGCCTTGGTTGTGGGGATGGGAGCTTCCATCACCCGCGCAGGCTCCAAGCCGCCCGTCCCGTAGGCCACAATCTTGGCTATCGGTCTCACTCCGAGCTTGTCCGCGATTTCTTCTGACGATACGACCACTGCCGACGCTCCGTCGCTCAGTTGCGACGAGTTGCCCGCGGTGAGTACTCCACCTGGTTTGAACGCTGGCTTCAGGTTCCCCAGTTTCTCGATGGTGGTGTCCGCGCGTATGCACTCGTCCTCGTAGAACTCCGTAACGCTGCCTCCTTCGTGCTCTATCTTCACCTTCACCTTCTCTGCGTCGAAAACACCGGCCTTCGCTGCCTTCGAAGCTTTCATGTGGCTCTCGAAGGAGAACTCGTCTGCCTCCCTGCGAGTTATGTGGAACTTTTTGGCGATGTGCTCCCCCGTGAGCCCCATGTGGTAATTGTGGTGTGCGTCCCAGAGCCCGTCGAGGATCATCGAGTCCTGCAGCCGTGCGTCGCCGAACCTGGTCCCCCACCTCACTCCCCGTGCGAGGTAGGGAGTGTTGCTCATGCTCTCCATCCCGCCCGCCACGACTATGCCGTTGTCCCCTGCCTTTATCGTCGAAGCTGCCAGCATGACGGCCTTTAGCCCCGAGCCGCAGACCTTGTTCACTGTGACGGACCCCGCACCAAAGGGTATCCCGGCGCGGAGGGCGGCCTGCCTTGTGGGGTTCTGACCCAGCCCAGCCGAAACAACGTTTCCCATTATGACCTCGTCGACTTTGCCAGCTGGAATCTTGGCCCTCTTCAGAGCCTCTTCAACCACCAGTGCCCCGAGGGAGGGCGCGGAAACCCCGACGAGGCTCTTCCCGAACTTCCCGATAGGGGTCCTACAGGCTGATATTATCACCGGTGTTTCCATGTCAGACCGCTTCGTCAATTCACGATATTAAACGAGTCCGACCAAGGTTAAACGCTGTCCCTAAATACCGTGCTCTTTGGGCGTTGCTGGGAATGAAGCCCCAAAGCAAAATCTGGATGGACGGTAAGCTGGTCCCATGGGACAGCGCGAAGATTCATGTCCTTACCCACGGGCTACACTACGGCATGGCGATTTTCGAAGGTATCAGGGCTTTCACAACCCCTGAAGGGACGGCCATATTCAGGCTGGACGGACACATCGAGCGGTTCCTCAACAGCGCCAAGATATACCGAATGGACCTCGGATACTCTGCCAGGGAACTGGCGAAGGCGTGCATAGAAACGGTGAGGGCCAATCCGGCCAAGGAGTGCTATATCAGGCCCCTCGCCTATACAGCATACGGAGAGATGGGCCTGAACCCGCTCACGAGCAAGATTTCCATTGCCATTGCGACCTGGGAGTGGCCCGCCTACCTCGGCGACGAGTCGACGAAGAAGGGCGTCAGGGCAACAGTTTCGAGTTGGGCTAGGATAGACTCCAGGTCTATGCCTGTCCAGGCGAAGTGTGCCGCCAACTATGCCAACTCTGCCCTCGCCAAGATGGAAGCGTTGGGAGCCGGCTACGACGAAGCCATCCTGCTCAACACCCAGGGAATGGTCGCGGAGGGGCCCGGGGAGAACGTATTCAGAGTGAAGGACGACATTCTCAGTACTCCCCCTGCTAGCTCGGGGATTCTCCGCGGAATAACGCGCGACACTGTGATCCAGTTTGCCAGAGATTCCAACATCAAGTTCTACAGGAACGATGCCACAAAGGAGGAGCTCTATACTTCCGACGAGGTGTTCTTCAGCGGCACAGCCGCGGGAATAGCGAAGGTGAGAGAGATTGACGGGAGGAGGGTAGGTTACGACGGGACGCCAATCACAGACAAGATGATTAAGTTGTACGACCAAGCCACTCACGGAATGGAGAAGCGCTACTCGAAGTGGCTGACACCGGCAAGGCCGTAGACCGCCGCCTCCTGAGTCCGATTAGGGCCGAATATTATTTTCTAGACGCCTTTTCCTCCGACACGGGGAGGAAGTGCACGTCAGAGATCAGGTATCTCGGCTTCTTCCTGAACTCTGCCCTTACCTTCATGCCGATGTAAACGTCCTGTTGCTTGATTCCGTCCAGCCTGGAAAGAAGGAGGCTGTCGACCCCCTCGAATTCGACGAGTGCGAGGTTGAACGGAGTCTCCTTCAAGAATTCTTCGCTCCCGAAGTAACATGTGGTCCAGGAGTGCACCCTCCCTTCCAGTGGGAGGTTGAACCACTTCGTCTCGCTTCCGCACTGCATGCAGTGGCTCCTGGGTGTGGCATACCTGTAGTGGCACTTCGTGCATTCGCTCCCGAGGAGCTTCCCTCCTGCGAGGCCGAGAAAGAACGGGGAATCTTCGGCGTAGCTATGGACGTATTTTATGCTATACGGTGAGAGTACGACGAGATCTTTGGTCCCCACCGGATTATTGTAGACTGCTGCCCCGCTACTCTGAATCTCCTTCATCACATCCCGGAACCTGTTGAACTTCCTAAGCCGAGCCATTCTAAGCCCTCTCCATTATTGTTACGGTGACGGAGCTCCCGGTGCCTGCGTGTGAGTGAATCAAACCGCGTCTGGCGCCTTTGATCTGAAGCTTGTCGGTCCCGAAGTGCTTCCCTATGGTGCCCTGCAATTGCCAGAAGGCGAACACTCCCTGCATTATTCCGGTTGCCCCAACAGGATGGCCGCAGGCTATCAGCCCTCCTGACGGATTGACAGGTATGGTCCCCTTGTGTGGCAATCGGAGGCCGTAGTCGATGCCCTTTAGGAAGGGGTGCCCCTGGTCGACGAAGTCGTACCCCTCACCGTACCTGCAGAGACCAATGTCCTCGTACGTCTGGATTTCAGAGCTGGCATAGGCGTCGTGTAGCTCTACAAAATCAAGCTCCTTCTTGGGGTCCGTCATTCCTGCGTTCCTGTATGCTTCCAGGGCCGCCGTTCTCCCGGCGCGGAAAGAATGAACGCCGGGGTACTCCAGCTTCGAATAGTACCTGGCCGTCTCCCAGGGGAACAGAGGTACCTTCCCGTGGGGTCTGTCCGCGAGCCTCATGGTGTCTGTTCCGCATCCGACCCCCTTAATCAGGACTGGATGATCGGTGTACTTCAAGGCGACGTCCTCCGATGCCAGGATCATTACAGCTGCCCCGTCGCTCATGGTGCAAACGGAAGGCCTGTTCAGCGGCCACGAGATCATCTCCCCTCCAAGGGCGCCCTTCATGGTCAGCCTCTCCGGGTACTGCGCATACGGGTTATGGAGGGCGTTGATGTGGTTCTTGACGGCTACCATGGCCATTATCCTCTTCGCATCTTCGGTCGCCATCTGCTGGGCTTTCTTCTCGTCTTTGACGGACGCGAATTTCGCCTTTCTCAGGTACTGGTAGATATGGCGTTGCACCATCAGGGCGTAGTACCCGGTGTAGAACCCGCCCACTGGGTAGTCAAAGTTCGTGTCGGACGCCAGGGCTATGAACTCGTTCCCCTTCCAAGTCTCGACGTGGGACATGGTCTCGAACCCGGCCACGAGGCAAACATCGTTTCTCCCGCTCGCGACCGTCTCCCAACCCGCTTGGATGGCCTGGCCCCCCGTCGCTCCACCCCATTCGATTCTCCTCGAGTCCTTCGGGTTGAGCCCGAGGTAGTCCTGGACCATCGACGCGGCCTTCAGCTGTCTGGCGAAGTGATCGGAGAAGTATGATATCCTGCTGCTTTCTATGTCGGACCGCTTCAGATTTGGCACGTCCCTCATGGCATAATCGTAGGCACGCTTCACCATCAGCCGGAAGTCCATGTCTGGGTGGGCCTTCGCGAATTTCGTGACCCCGCCGGAAATGGCGTAGACTTTTCTCTGCGCCGGCACGCGGACGGCTGCCATTTTGTGGGTATTAATTTCCTTCCACTAATGGTCGCATCATGTCGCGAGACTAACTCGGGCCCGCCCGGTGCCTTTGCCGTTCCCAGCGCTTCGCCAGCTCCACGTAGAAGTCAACCGCCCCGGGATCTGCAAGTGAGTCCCTGTTCACCACTTTGGAGGGGTCCCCGCCCATCAGGATTCTCTTGACTGGCACCTCCAGTTTCTTCCCGCTGAGCGTCTTCGGTATGGCTGGTGCCTCGATTACTTTGTCGGGGACGTGCCTGGGCGAGAGGTCTGTCCTTATGCGTCCTCGGATTCTCGAATCCAGCTCAGGGTCGAGCTTCCTGCCGGGCGATAGAGTGACGAAGAGCACGAGTTCCCCTTCTTCCTCGGGACCATCCAATTCCACGGCCATAGACTCGACCACTTCGGGGATGGACTCAACCGCGCGATAGACTTCACTGGTGCCGATCCTCACTCCAAGGCGCTTTATGGTGGCGTCCGATCGCCCGTAGATTATGCAGGTTCCCCGTTTTGTAATCTCTATCCAATCGCCGTGCCTCCACACGCCCGGGAAGAGGCTAAAGTAACTCTCTCTGTACCTGCTCCCGTCCTTGTCCCCCCAAAGGAAGAGGGGCATGCTCGGAAGCGGCTCCGTGAGCACAAGCTCCCCCACCTTTCCCACGACGGGCTGCCCCTGCTCATTGAAGGCTTCCACCTTCGCCCCGAGCGCCCTGCACTGAATCTCCCCTGAATGGACCGGGAGGATGGGACAGCCTCCAACAAACGGGGCACACACGTCCGTACCTCCGCTCACGGACGCCAGCCACACGTCGTCTTTTACGGCAGAGTAAATCCACTCGAAAGCCTCGGGAGAAAGGGGAGACCCAGTCGACCCCATGCCCCTTAGCTTCTTCAGCCCATGGGAGGTCCCTGGGGATATGTTCGCCTTCATGCATGCAGAGAAGTAGGCTGCACTCCCTCCCATGAACGTGGTCTCCGTCTTTTCTATGAGGTCCCAGAGCGAATTCAAGTTAGGGAAGGAAGGGCTCCCATTGTACAGCACCAGGGTTGCTCCGTGGAGTAGGCCCCCAATGAGATGGTTCCACATCATCCACCCTGTGGTCGTGAACCAGAAGAAGCGGTCACCTGGTCTGATGTCGTTGTGGAGAGAAATGCCCTTCAGCATCTCGACCAGGATCCCGCCGTGGCCGTGTACTATGGGCTTCGGCAGTCCGGTCGTCCCCGAAGAGTAGAGGATCCACAGCGGGTGGTCGAAGGGGAGAGATTCGGTCTCTACGGACTCCTTGCCTGTGGCTAGGTCATCCCATGGGACCGAGCCCGCAATAGGAGCCCCTCCCGATCCTCCCCGGACTCCCACTACAGTCTTCACGGAGGGGAGCGCCGAAATGATTGAAGAAACCGCTTCGGTCCTGTCGAACCATTTCCCCCCATAGCTGTACCCGTCGGCAGCGAAGAGGACCTTGGGTTCGATCTGGGTGAACCGGTCCAGCACGGCAGGTGCCCCGAAATCCGGTGAACAGCAGGACCAAATTGCGCCGAGGCTAGCGCAGGCGAGGAAAGCCACCACCGCCTCCGTTGCATTCGGCAGGTAGGCAGCGACCCTGTCTCCCTGGACTACCCCCAGACCCTTCAGGCGGGACGCGAGGGCGTTTGTCGTCTTTCTGAGCTCCTGCCATGACATGGACTTCGGGCTCCTCCTTTCTGATTTCGAAATGATTGCAGGCCCTTCGAAGGTGCTCTCGAGGATCCGTCTGGCAAAGTTGACTTCAGAACCCTCGAACCACCGGGCACCGGGCATCCGCCTGTCCTGAAGGACAGGATAGTCGGCGTCCGCAACATCATAGTACTTCCAAACGGACCCCCAGAAACCTTCAAGGTCGTCGACGGACCAACGCCATATCTCGTCGTAGCTGCGGAAGTGTCTGCCTTTGCGTTCTAGCCACTTCATGAAGGCAGCGATATTCGTCTTCCTGGCGAAAGCCGGTTCCGGTTCCCAAAGCAGCTTCCCCACCGGCATGGCCGACCGGGCGAGCCTGTGCCTGCTATAAGAGAAGCTCTCTGATGCGTACTAAGATATGAGTGGTAGCTAGCCAGCTCAGTGGGGCACGTTCCTCACCTAATGGGTCTCAGGATGAATATGGCGATATCCCAAACGAAATGGCTCGTGAAGCTCGACTGCGTTCCCCCGTAATGGTAGGTCACCCCCCATAGGGTGTCAGTAACGAGTGTCGTTCCAACCCACAAAGGATTGAGAGTAGCGACGTGGAGGACGGCATCAAGTGAGGCCACAGCCGGGGCCGCCAGGAGGCCTAAGCGGGGGCGGAGCCTTCTCTGGAGGACTCCTCTGAAGAAGGACTCGTATCCGGCTGAGTCGAAAAGAAGGACAGCCACCTGGAGGTAGAAAGGATTGGCCGGGGAGGAAATCAACGAATAGATCGAGGTCTCGGAAGCTGAGGTGATGCCGTAAGGGTGGTATGTGGAGATTAGCCATGCTCCACCAAAGAAGATACAGTAGAGGAGGGAGGCGCTTACGAGCCCAATCACGACTGACCTAAGTCGTGGCTGCTTCGCAGCTAGCGCCCTTTGGGCGTATGCGACACCAACCATACAGGAGGTTGAGGCAAACGTCGCGCTGACGAAGTAAGACGAAGGGACAGTGAAGAGAATGAGCATCGACGCGATTACTATCGCGAGACCGATAGCCAGTCCACGCCTTGTCTCCAATGTACCGGGGGATGGGTGAATCGGGTTAAAGCCGTATTCCGCTCCCCTTCTGCTAGAGTTATTACCATAGCAACATGAACCCGAGAACGATGGATGCCAAGACCGCATTCCTTTCAACAAGGCCGTGGTCCTTCACCATGACCTTCTCATCGGTCACCATGGGGACTCTACTCGCCGCCATCGCGGGGAGATTCAATCCATTGTACTATGTACTGACCCTCGGGGGAATGATCGCCTTTCATGCTGCGACCAATGTTCTCAACGATTTCTATGACGTGAAGCACGGGGTTGATAGGGAGGGAGCACCTACCACCAAGTACAGGCTGCACCCGGCAGCTTTCGGGCAGGTTCCACTGAGCACGACGTTGGCTTTCTCGGTCGGCCTCTATGCGGCGACACTCGCGGCAGGACTCTACCTTGCCTACGCCAGCAATATGTCCATACTGTTCGTGCTCGCAGCAGGGATACTCGGGAGCGTCTTTTACACCGCCGACCCAGTGGATCTCAAGGCTAGGTCACTGGGAGAACCTACTGTATTCGTCATGTGGGGGTTGCTGATTCCACTCGGGGCATACATGGTGCAGACCGGAACCTTCGCCTGGGCACCGATTCTCGCTTCGATCCCTATAGGAATCTTCGTTGCGTTGGTCCTTCTGGCCAACAACATCCGAGACATCAACTACGACGGGACGGTCAGGGAAAGGACACTGGCGGTGGCACTGGGGCCCCGGCGAGCACAACGGTTGTACGTGGCCCTGCTCGCTCTGGCTTACGCCCTGGTGGCGGTCGGGATTCTCGTTGAGGAGCTGCCAGCTTGGTCGTTAATCGCGTTCCTCACAGTTCCAGGCGCGCTCCGCCTTGCGAAGATGTTCCGTGGGCGTGTTCCTGACGACGCTGATCCTAGGACAGCGGCGCTCGCGTTCCAGTTTTCCCTACTCTACATGGCATCCCTGGCCCTGTTCATCCTGCTCCCGCTGAAACTGCCCTTCTGATTTTTGACAGGCGGGGCTTTCAGAGCCCCCTCGAGGGGGCGAGTTCACTCATCGCGTAGGTCAGGTTCCCGATGGGCATTGCGATTGGAAGCGTCACTCCAGCCTGCTCGTACTCCCTGAGCCTCTCTGTCGCGTGATCCCCGGTCCCTGTGATTGCAAGGGCCTCTATGGCCTCGTCGGGGATTAGCCTTTTCGCCTCGGGGACGTCTCCTCTCTTCCACGCATCTTTCATGGCAGACAGTTTCTCCTCACTGACTCCATATGGAGAGAGGACCTCTGGTCTTACTACTTCGGCCAGCTGATATACGAAGAAGTAGTAGTCGCGGATGACTTGAGCGGCCTTCTGGGGATCAGGATCGAGAGAGGTTAGCATGTACGACGCCCTTTCGACAGCTGACCCTTTCCTCGCCTCGCCCCGTCTGACGTTCTCTACCATGCGCTCGGTCCCCCAAGCGCTATTCAGGGCCGGAGAAAGTATCACCCCATCAGCCACCGTGGCCGCGAAGGCCTGGGTTCTAGGGGAAAGGGATGCGATGTAGAGCGGGATGTGCGTGTTCACCCTGAACCCAAGGGTGAGGCCGTGGACCTTGAAGAACTCACCCTCGTATTCGACCTTGTTCCCCTCCCAGACCATCTTCACCACCCTGACAAACTCGCTGATTCGCCGCATCGGTCTATTCTTTTCTACAGGGAATATCTGATGGCCGATAAGCGGAATCGTGGGGAAGCTACCTACGCCGAGGCCAAGCCTGATCCTCCCTCCTGACAACTCCGAAAGGGTCGCGAAGGTGGTCGCTGCAGTTACAGGGTGCCGGGTAAATGTATTGATCACCCCCGAGCCGAGCCCTATCCGCGACGTAGCCGAAGCCATCGCCGAGAGGTAAGTGACGACATCGCGCTGAAACAAGCTCTCGTGCATCCAAATCGAGTCAAATCCGTGTCGTTCAGCATCGACCGCCACGTCCATTGATTCCTTTACCCCAAGAACGGGATTGAAGCCGAGGGCGAGCTTCACGTTTTACCCTAGCTACAGAATCGCTTTAAGCCTTCGAATCCCTGTCGGCGCTGAGCAGGCCGAGCACGCTGCCCAGATTTCGCTCCTTCTCAAGATTCCATATTCGTGATAAAGCCTCTCTGGCCCTCCCTTCTCCCAAGCGCTTTTTGGTAAGGCACAGGAACTTCCTCTCTATGTCCGCCTTGGTCATGGGATTCGATGGGTGCCCCCTGGGCACAACCACCTGGGCGCTGATTTCTCTCCCACCCAGTTCCGTAACTGTGACCCTATTGGCAATCCCGTTCGCAGGGTAAAGTGATGTGAACTCGGGGTCTTCGGCGACGCTGATCTTCCTGATGAGCCTTAGGTTTCTCGGGTCTGCCATGTTCCTGGTCGAGTATGTGGATGTGTCCACCGCCCCCCGCAGAAGAGTCATTCCGACTATGTAAGGGAGACTGTGGTCCGCCGTTTCCCTTGTCTTCGGCCTCCATTTTTCCCTGTCCTTGGCTAAGATATTGAAGCCGGCTTCATGGGTTTCAATCAGCACAGAATTGACTTCATCGAAGTCTTTGATGTGCCTCCTGACCTCGAGGGCGGCCCAGATTGCCGACTGAGCATGGTACTCCGCAGGCCAATACTTGATGTAAGTATCGTTGACCTTGTAGGTGCCGCGCCTGCCGCCGAACTTCCGAACGTCAAGGCTGAACTTCCCAGACACCTGCCTGAAGAATCCCATCTCCCCTTCGAAGATAGGCGAAGGTCCGGTCATGCCTTCTCTGGCCAGAAGCGCGGCGAAGACGCCGTTTCTCGCTGCATTGGAGAATGACGCCCCTTTCCACATCGAAAGCTCCCCTGCTCTGACCTGCCTCATGGCAATGTGCCCTCCAAGGGCGATGTTCACGGATTCCGTTGCTTTCCTTCCATCTAGCCCCATCAGCTTCGACGCCGCCAAAGATGACGAGACCAGCCCGTAGTTCACGTGGTCCCACCCCCTGTGCCTGAGGCCGGCTGCGTCGCAGAGCCTGCACTGGATTTCGTAGGCTGCGACTGCAGCAGCAATCAATTCCTTTCCTGGAGAGGCTTCCGACTCGGCCACCGCGAAACAGGGAGCAAGGTTATCGCTGGGGTGCGCAGGTTCCTTCGACAGGTAGGTGTCGTTGAAGTCGAAGTAGCGTATCATGAGGCCGTTCACGAATGTGGCGAGCTCTGGCGTCGTCTCAGACCGCGTCCCAAGCAGGGTAGAAGTCCCTGCTCCCCGCAGGCGGGAGACCGCCCTCCTGGCCATGGCCACGGGTTCTTCGCCATAGGCGCCAATGGCGCACCCGAGGGCGTCGACGATTCTCACCTTCATCTCCTTCACGGTCCTTGGGTCGATTCTCTCGTATTGGACCGAGAGCACGTACTCAGCTAGGCTCCGTGCAAGCTCCACGCCCAGGGTGTTCACCCCCTTCACTTAATTCTCATCCTTGCATGAGAACGATTAAATCACGCACGAAGCCGGCGGCAGTCAGTCACGCACCTTGGCGATCTACAGCGCCGAGCACAGGCGGCTGATGGAGACGTTCTATCCTGACCATCATCAAGAATATTCCGAGGTCCTAACTTCCCTGGGCGCTTTCATGGAAAAGGAGCTTCTCCCGATATCGCCGAAGATAGACACGGGCGAAGTCAAGATGGCGAAACCTAGGAGGGCGCTGCTGAAACAGGGGATGTGTCAGATAGCTTTTCCCGAAGAGTACGGAGGACTGGGGCTGCCGTTTTCTGTCTACGCTACGGCCGTCGAAATGCTGGGGACAGCAGAGGCCTCCACCTGCCTGAGCGTGGAGATTCACAACGCAGTGGCTGAGGGGTTGAGCCGGTTCGCGACCGACGCGCAGAAGAGGGCCTATCTTCCGAAAATTCTCTCTGGGGATAAGTTGGCCTCCTTCACGCTTACTGAGCCGGCCAGCGGCTCAGATGCGGGGACCATGGCGACCACGGCTCAGAAGGAGGCGGGAGGATATTCGATAAACGGCTCCAAAATGTTCATCACGAACGGGGGTGAAGCGGACCTCTATCTGGTATTCGCTAAGACGAAAAAGGGTCCCTCATGCTTCATCGTCGAGGCGCCCAGCCCGGGACTGAGCTTCGGAGAGGACCTCAAGAAGCTTGGAATGAGAGGTTCGAGGACATCGGAGGTCATCTTCTCTGATTGCCGTATCCCCGAAGAAAACCTCGTGGGAGAGGAAGGTAAGGGAGCCGACTACGCCAAGGAAATACTTCACAGCGCCAGGATCGTAGTCGCAGCTCTGAACGTGGGGATTGCCCGGATAGCCTATGAAAAATCTCTCGCCTATTCCCGGCAGAGGAAAGCCTTCGGAAAGACCATTTCCGAATTCCAGCTCATCAGGGAGAAGATAGCCGACATGAAGACAGAGATGGACGCCGCGCGCCTCCTTTACTTCTACGCCTCGAGAATCAAGGAGTCGGGCGGCGATTACTCGTCGGAGGCCTCGCAGGCCAAAGTGTTCTCAACGGAGATGTCCCTTAGAGTCTGTGACTCGGCCATCCAGATTCACGGAGGGTATGGTTACACCACCGACGAAATCCACAGGCACTGGAGGGATGCTCGCCTTCTAACCATCGGGGAGGGAACTTCAGAGGTGCTAAGGATGCTGATCGCCCGGAGAGAACTGGCGAAATTACAATGAAAATCGCTGTATGCGTCAAGAACGCCGTCGACGAGACGGAGCTGAAGGTGGACTCGGGGGGTAACCCCCAGCTCAGGGGAGCACCCACCAAGATGAGCACCTTTGACAAGAACGCCGTAGAGGAGGCGTTACGCTTGAAGGCTGCTCACCAGGGGGAGGTGGTCGTAGTGACCGTCGGGACCTCGGAAGCGAAGAAGACAATGAAGGAAGCCCTCGCCATGGGCTCCGACCGGGGAATCCTTGTCTCTGCTGATCCCATGGCTATGGACAACCGCCGGACCTCAGAGCTGCTTGCGGCCGCACTGAAAAAGGGGGGCCCCTATGACATGATCCTCTGCTCGGAGGGTTCGTCCGACATGTACAGCGGACTGGTGCCCCCGATGCTCGGCGAGCTTCTTGGTCTCCCGTACGTAGGATACGCCAAGAAGATAGATGTCAGCGGCAAATCAGCGAAGGTCGAGCGCGCCCTGGAAGACAGCATCGATGTAGTTGAGGCTCCCTTGCCTCTGGTGGTCTCTGTGGTGAGCGAGATTAATGAGCCTCGATACCCTACTCTGATTCAGATTATGCAGGCGGGCAAGAAACCAATGGAGGAGTTGATTCCTGAGACTCTCCTCCCCGGAGTCGCCCCAGCGATGCCTCTCGTAGGTGGAATGAAGGCGCAGGCCATGACTCGAAAGCGAGTCGTGTTCGAAGGTCCGCCAGCAGAGACGGCGAAGAAGCTTGTCGACGCTCTTGCCGCCGAGGGGGTACTACCAAGATGAGCGTCAAAATCTGGGCGTTCTCGGAGTCCCCCCCAGTTGCCAACGAAGTCGCCTCGGTGGCGTCTGCAATGGCAGGCGCTGGCGGAGGAAGTTTCGCAGTGGTCGGTCTCGACGAGAGTGGGCCACTCTTGACCGGAGAAGAGAAGTTGGTGGTCAGAGCAGACACTCCTCTTTCTGCATCTCCTGAAGCCGCCGCTAGCGCACTCGCAGAGGCTGCCAAGGAAGCGAACCCAGACGTCATACTGGTGGGCTCGACGAGGGACGGGAAGGAAATCGCGGCGCGCATGGCCGTGAAGCTGGGCCGCCCTTGCGCAAGCGAAGTCTTCGGAGCCGCTCTTGAGGCCGGGAAGCTCCAGGGTAAGAGGAACGTCTTCGCGGGGAAGCTCACGGCAGAGGTGTCGTTGCCCCTCCCGTGCATCGTCGCCCTAAAGGTCGGTACGAACACGGCTCTCCCCCCGTCTTCGGCAATGGCGTCCGAGAGGATGGTGGGGACCGTAGCCTCCAAGACCAAGCTCCTGGAGAGGCAGGAGAAACAGAAGGGGACAGTGGACCTCAGGGGTGCGAAGCTCATAGTCTCGGCGGGGAGAGGGATCAAGAAGAAAGAGGACCTCGCCCTCGTACGCGACTTGGCAGTCACCCTGGGAGGAGCGATCGGGTGCTCAAGGCCTCTCTCAGCAGACATGGGATGGCTCCCAGAAGAACACCACATCGGCCTAACGGGGATAACTGTCCACCCTGACCTCTACCTCGCCTTGGGGATATCGGGCCAGCTCCAGCACGTCGCCGGGATCAAAGACTCCAAGGTGATAGCTGCGGTAAACACGGACAAGAGCGCTCCTATCTTCGAGGCGTCAGACTATGGCGTGGTGGGCGACCTCTACGCCGTAATTCCTGCGATGCTCAAGGAGTTAAAGGCGAGGCAACACTAGCCGCGGCGTTACGACTGCCCGTCCAGCGACTTCGCCATTATCTCTGCTATGTCAAGCACCTTCATTGTTTCGTCGCCCAGGGCCTTCGTTGCGTCCTCGAACATCGTGATGCAGAAAGGGCACGCCACCGCCAGGGTCTCTGCCCCCGTCGCCCGGGCCTCCTCCACCCTGATGATTCCTATCTTTTTCTTCTCCTGTACCTCGTACCACACGTTCGCCCCTCCCCCTCCGCAGCAGAAGCTCGCTTCCCTGGTCCTGCGCATCTCCCGCAGGTCGAGTCCCTGTAGCGACCTTAGGGCCGTCCTTGGTTCTTCTATCACGCCGTTGATCCTGCCGAGGTTGCAGGGATCGTGGAAGGTTACGGAGCCTGCCATTGCCACCTTCGGCAGTCTCCCATCGAGGGCGAGCTTCGAAAGCAGTTGGGAGTGATGGACGATCTCGAACTCCCCACCGAACTCCGGGTATTCGTTCTTGAACGTGTTGAAGCAGTGGGCACAGTGGACCAGTATCTTCTTGACATTGTGTCCCTTCAGTGTCTCGACGTTCTTCATGACAAGCTCCTGGAACCTCCCCTCCTCTCCCATCCTCCTGACAGGTTCCCCGGTACAAACCTCCTCGTTCCCAAGAACTGCGAAGCTGACGTTCGCAGCCTTCAGTAGTTTCACCATCGCCTTGGCCACCTCCCTGCTTCTAGGGTCGTAGCTTGACTGGCACCCCAACCAGTAGAGGTACTCAGCCCCCGGGTTCTCTGTGATGGTAGGTACGCCTAGCTTTGTGAGCCAGTCCATCCTGTCGTGTTGCGGCAGGCCGAAGGGGTTACCCGACCTGCCGACGTTCTCCAGAAACATCTTCTTCCTTCCGTCTAGCTTGCTCTCAGCAACAAGCGTCCTCCTGAATTCAGTGATGTAGTCGACTTGGTCAATAAAGACCGGGCAAACGGACACACATGCATTGCACATCGTGCAGGCCCAAAGCTCGGGCTCCCGAATGGTGCCGAGGGTGAGTGCGTCCCCCAATGGTTGGGTGGCGTTCTGGCTAGCGAGGTCTCTGACGACCAACCGAGGGGACAGGTCCCTTCCGCTGGCGTGGGCGGGACAGACCTCTTGGCACCTCCCGCAATTGGTACATGCTTCGAGGGCGAGCCTTTGCAGTGGCTGAAAGTCCTGGGCTCCCCTAACATTCGGGGGGAAGTCCGTGCTCCCGTTCTCCATCATAGTTTGCAGGTTGAAAGGAGTCGGGAGTTTCCCCATGGGGTTCACGGGAGCGAGGGCGACGTTTGCTCCGGAAGTGAACACGTGCATGAGCTTGGTATACGGGACGGCCGCGATGAGAAACATCACTGAGAACATGTGGGCCCACCAGAACACTTGGTAGAGCGTAGGAGCATTCGAAACGAGTCCGGGAATCGCACCAATCGCACCAGAGAGGGCGTCCCCTACGGGGGAGAAGTCAGCCCAGGCGACCGGCTGGATGATCAGGCGCAGTGCCTCGATGAAGAATCCGGAGATTCCTATCCAGATGAGCATGCCGACTACGAAGTAGTCGTCAAGAACGGTCTCGAGCTTGTCGAGCTTCTTTATGAAACGTCGATAGACCGCGATCGCCAGCCCGAATATGTAGGCAACTCCGAATGTGTCCCCGAGCAGCTCGAGGGTGAGGTATGTGTTGCCCTGGAGGAAGGTGTAACTGGTGAAGAGAGGTAACACGTCGTCCTGGATGAAAATAATCGTCGTGTACGCCAGAAGGACCAGGAAACCGTAGAATAGGGAACCATGCATCAAACCGCCCCCCGAATCCTGCAGCACTCTCCTCTGTCCGAGTCCGAACTTCACAAACCGGGACAGCTTTACCCTCAGGTCCTTCAGGACGGCCTTCAGAACGTCGAATAATCCAATTCCATACCTTCCAAGATGCCTGTAGACCCCGTAGAGCAGCACGCTGCCGCTGATAAGGAATGTGGCGTAGAGGACATCGTAGGCGTAGGGGAAGTACATGAGAATCAGTACTTCTCTGACTGGTACCGCCAAACGGCCAGGTAAGCCATTTGTACGGTATTACGGTTTATCCCGAAGGAGTGCCTATGAACTTGCGCCTCACTATCTTCCCTCCCCCGGCGGGAAGGGCCCTCACCACATCGTCTACCGAAGGTGGGGCCCGGGCAATCGATTCTTCCGACAGCTCCCTCAGGACCTTCTTGGCTGTGTCGCTTGCCTTCTCACGGTGAGGAATCAATACGAGGTATCGAGGGCAACCCTTTGCCACTGCCGACTCAGGTCCTGCCATCACCCTCCCTTTATCATCCAAGCCGATGGCGATTTGTATCAGGGCGTGCCGGACAAAGTTCTTCTTTCCCCGTACAACGAAGCTCCCCTTGGCCAGGTATTCCCCGCTCTCTGCCGTCGAACTGACCTGGTCCTTTTCCACCCAGTACGCATCTGCCGCTCCCAGGCCTGTCTTCCATCCGCTGCTGAAGCTGACCGTGGCCTGGGCGAGCTCGAGCACCTCCTCGTCGGACTGTCTTTTTCCGTCTTTGAGCACGAAAAACGGTGACCCGAACAGGTCGGCGTGGTACACAACATCGCCTTCCTCGACATAGCGCTTTACGAGGAGAGTGTTCGACTGAGCGTCCCTCCCTCCGACCGCTAACCTGCCCCCGCTGCTAACGAACCATCTGAACTTCTCGTACCACTCTCGGGACCTCCTCGGGAGGGGCTTTGCCATAGATCCCCCGACTGGTCTGATTCTATCGAGCCTCTTCTCCAGCCTCCCTGCCGCTTCAAGGGCATCGGCCGCCTTCCTTTCGAGGTCCTTGGCCCTGTCGAACAGGAGGGAAGCGATGGCAGAGGGAGAGCTCGGCTCTCGGGCTGGCCGGGCTCCATTCTCCCTGAGGAGAACAAGAGCTCCCTCCAGGTCACCCAAAGATGCAACCGAAGCTGCTGCCCGGGTCTTCGCAGCCTTTTCGGTCAGGGACGCCGCTTCAGACCTGAGCTTCGCCGCTGTGATTTCAAGTTCCTTCCTCTTCCCTGTCTCCTCCGAGGGCTTTTCTGCGACCTCCCCCGCCTCATGGAGGAAGACCCTGTCGCAGAGCTCAGAGACGGTTCTGGCCGACACGACCAGATCCGCGCCTGTGGGAGGAACGACGAAAATGTCCTCACCATCCACCGTCCTGCAGAGGCATGGTTTCGGATCGTCGCGCACCTCACTGACCAAGTCCTCCAGGACCCCGACGACCTCGCTCTCCCGCCCGCTCAGGCTTGGTGCAGGGGATTCCCCCTTCAATCCGAGCCTGGCCAGGGACTCAGTCACGTACTTTTTCGGAAGTGCAATATGTCTCCCAATTGCCCTCCCCGCAGTCCTCTCATCCTCTTGCATCCGCACGACGTCAGCTGGCCTGATTACTAGCGGGCTTATCCTTGACTGCCTGGGAGGCTGATACGCCTCTCCTCTGATAATGCGTCTGGCGGGCGAACGAACTTCTTCCTGAGCAAGCAAGACCTTGCCCCCACTGTCAACAACAATCACGTTCCCTGGCGGCATGAGCTCCAGTATGAGCTTCCTCTCCACGCCGTCCTGAAACGTAAGTACGAAGACCCTGTCTAGGTCGACTTGGTCAGTCCCCGCGAACCTCGCTCGCTCCAGCTCTCCCCTGAGTTTTGTAGTGAACTCCGTAGTCTCTGCTCTTTCTGACACACTTGCGGAGATCCATGCCCCTTTCTTGGGGGAGACTACGAGCCAGACGTCAGGGGATTCTGACTTCCTGAACCGGAAGAGTTGAGATGTCCCGAAGCTGTAGATATTGTTAATATAGGTTCCCCGAAGCGCGGCATCTATCTCCTTGAGTAAGGCCAAGACTTCGAAGCCCGAGAGTTCGGCCATGAAGCCTCAGCCGCTGCCCTCGTTTGATAAGTTATACTGGTCCCGACTCGGCCTCGCGGCTGTCGCTGGGGTACTGGCTGAGGTCATTGCTGGGACTGACTGGACAAGCGGAGTGAGTATAGGGATTCTCTTCTATCTGGTCTCCTACTATCTCGCTCGATTCACGTGGTATAAGGGCCTGGGGAGGGAAGGGCAGGGAAAGGTCTACAGCACGGGCATCGGGGGATTCATCATGATATTCCTTTTTGCATGGATGCTTTTCTTCACCCTACAGACTGTGGGCTACTCGCTATGAGCTTCGCGTAGTTAAGCAGTGTCTCCGCGTAACCCATATCGAACTCGTCCGCCAGTTGGCTGGCCGATATCGACTTCGCCGCCCGCTCGATTCTCGCCGGGTCCCAGGTCTGCAGTGTTCCCTCCTTTGCCTTGGCCATGCTCGAGTAGATTCCGGCTGCTGCCAGGAGCTCCCCTCTCTGCCTATCTGTCTTGATTTCGGGCGCGAGAGACTGGATTCTCTGCTTCGCGTCATCCAAGTCAGATCTCTTTAGAGAATCGAGTATAGATGCTATTGATTCCTGCACGACCTTGCTCGTGAGCACGCCCGTTCAACGATATTTAACCTTCCTTACGCTAATCAGCCGATATACATTGGCCTTAGAATTAACAGGATTTGACACCGACGCTTTCTTGCGGTCGGCAAATAGATGACTTCAAGATAGTTCTATTAACCAGGATTCACTTTTCACATATCAGGACCGGAAGAGGAAGACTTCGTGTCCATCCCCTTGGAATCTATTCTTCCTTAGGCTCACGCTCAGTAGACACTAGACATTGTGACGCCTTCAGTCTACGCCGAATGGTCCGACCTGAGCTGAGGCGCTCTTCCCGCTTGACATGGTGGTGACCTTGATTCTATCTTTGACCTTCTCCAGCAATAGAGACGTGCCTACAAGCTGCTCGACTGTCCTTCCACCTATCCCCACATCGTGGCTGGCGCCGAAGGTGACCCTATTGGTGAGGACGTACGCCCTGGCGTTAAGGTATGCGTCTCTAGCCATCTCGCTGAGGTGGATGCCCAGGGCCCCCTGCCTACTAGAAAGGTTGCTTCTGCCAGGGAGGTCAAGTGAGAAGTTGCGCGTCAAAGTGTCGACTATCACGAGCCTGCAGTCTGCGGTAGCGAGGCGGGAACCCATTTTCCTGACCGCTTCCATCTGTTCAGATGACGAGTCGGATCTAACGTAGACAATCTTTTCGAGAACCCCATCCATGCCCCATCCCCTTGCCTTCGCGATTTCCTCGATCCTCTCGGGCCGGAAGGTTCCTTCTGTGTCGATGTATAGTGACTTGATTCCACCACGGGCTGCGACCAGGACAGCTTGCATTGCGAGCTGGGACTTGCCACTGTTGCTCCTTCCGAAGAGCTCGGTTAGAGTCCCTGCTCTGTAGCCTCCGCCCAACAGGTCGTCGATGGATCCAGATCCGGTCCCATAGAAGGGAAAAGAAGAGACGCGCCTGACAGAGTCTGCGGCCGTTTCTAAAGATCTCGCCGTTTTGTCCCCCGACCCCCGCCCTCATCTTCGTTTCATCACCGATGTCTTTTTAACTCTGATTCGAAGCCCTGCGCAAAAGCTACGAAGTGAACCCTCAACCTCCTCCTCAGACCAAACGACCGCTGACCGTCCTACAGAAGGCGACAAACAAGCTGGTGTCAGTGAGGCTGAAGAACGAGATCGAGTACAAGGGAAAGATGTCGAACGTAGACCCGTACATGAACGTCATTCTCGTGGACGCAGAGGAGTCAGAGAACGGCGCCAAGGTGGCCAACTACGGCAAGGTGGTCATCAGGGGCAACAACGTCCTCTACGTGAAGATAGAGGATAGGCTCTAGGGGGCCCGGGGTCGGTGCAAAGGTCGCTCCACGTAGAGGAGATAAGGGGCTACAGCGTTCAGGATTTTGACGTAGAGATAGTCGAGAGGAAGGGGAAGGGGCATCCGGACAGCTTGGTGGACGGAGCCTCTGAGGCTGTCTCGCTGGGCCTGTGTGATTACTACGTCAAGAACTTTGGAGCGATACTACACCATAACGTGGACAAGGGCATTCTCGTTGGAGGCAAGTCCGAGCCGAAATTCGGGGGAGGCACGGTCATCGCCCCCATCTACCTGATGGTAGCAGGCAGAGCAACAGAGCTTGTTCCCTACAAGGGCAGGAACATCGAAGTCCCCGTAGGTGAGATTGCGCTGCACTCGATTAAGCAATTCATCAAGGAGACCATGCGGTTCCTCGACCCAGACGAGGACATGATCATAGACACGAAGATTAAGCAAGGCTCCCCCGATCTGGTCGCTGTTTTCATGAGGAAGGGAGTAATGCCAGTTTCCAACGATACTTCCATAGGAGTCGGGTACGCACCGCTCACCCCTACCGAGGAAATCGTCCTCGGGGCAGAGAAGCTGTTGAACTCTCCGGCCTTCAAGAAGAAGTATCCGGAGGTTGGCGAAGACGTCAAGGTGATGGGCATGAGGGTCGGAAAAAAACTCGAAACGACGGTCGCAGCGGCAATGGTTAGTGGAAGGATTCCAGACGCCAGCCATTACGTCAGTGTGATAAAGGATGTGGGGGAGGAGCTGGAGAAACTCGCCTCGAGTTCGAAGCTTGATGTCAATTTCAAGCTGAATGCGGCCGACAACCCCAAGCACGGGGAGTTCTATCTGACGGTGACCGGCACATCCGCGGAGCAGGGAGATGATGGAAACACTGGGAGGGGAAACCGGGTTAACGGACTTATTTCTCCCATGCGCCAGTATTCGATGGAGGCCACGGCGGGGAAGAACCCCGTGAACCACACTGGCAAGATACTCAACGCATTGTCCGTGCTTACCGCCCAGGAGATAGTGAAGAAAATCCCGACAATTAGGGAATCCTACGTACGCATCCTTAGCAGGATTGGGAATCCCATCGACCAACCCCTAATCGCGAGTGCAGCAGTCGTGATGGAGAAGGGGGCTCACGTTTCCTCGGTCAGGGGGGATGTGGAGTCGATAATGGATGGCTCACTGGCGAATATCAGAAGAGTGACGGATCTGATCCTGCAGAAGAAGGTAGAGCTATTCTAGAGTATCAGTCTTCCCCCTGGCGTACTCGAAGACCTTGTCCGAGTCCGACTCAACATCGTAGGCTCTCCCAAAGAAAGTGGTGACAGCCCTCACATCGTGCATCAGCAGCTCTGTGCTGTTAGGGTGTCCGGCTTGGACGGCCTGAGGCCAGTCAATCAGCCAAATCGAAGCGCCGTCAGTCAGGATGTTGTACTCGCTGAGGTCTGCGTTGACAAGACCGGCCATCACATACGCCGTACGCATCGACTCGATGATTGTCCTGAGGGCCCTCCTCGGGTCTTCAAGGTAGGGCCTCTGAGATAGGCGCACGCCAGACAACTCTTGCAGCAGCACGGTGCTTCTGCTGTATGCTACTGCCTTCGGGAACGTCGGAGCGAGACCCTCTAGCTTCCGGAGGGTGTGATACTCCCGCCTCGCCGCATCATAGTTTGCAGTCATCCAGCTTCTGAATTCGGCACTCTCCCTGACCCGCTTCTTCCTGATACTTGTGAAGCTTATCCGACCTATTTTGTAGAGTTTTAGCGCGTAGACAGTGCCCACTTCGGTCAGTGCTTCGTAAACATCCGATTCCTTCCCTTTTGCTATGATCGCTCCCAGGGCGAAGATTAGATCCTTCTTCACGTAGTCCTTCAGCGCCATGGCCTCCACTCCTTCGCGCGTCAGCACGAACCCCTGGCCCCTCCGTGTTGCGAGTCCCTTCTTCTCCAGGGCCTCCGTTGCGAACTTAACACGGTCTAGAGGGAGACGGCTCATGCGAGAAAGTCTCCCCAAATCGGGGGTGCCATACCCCGCCGTCGACCTTTCGAGGCCTGCGAGCGTCCGCCACTCCTCCTCCTT
>Ga0187782_10000173_pt1 | contig 39453 bp, 31 predicted proteins | sample 0715_SJ02_MP15_2_FD_132454 | JGI IMG/M metagenome (GOLD analysis project Ga0187782, IMG submission 132454) | Tropical peat soil microbial communities from peatlands in Department of Meta, Colombia - 0715_SJ02_MP15_20_MG | ecosystem: Environmental > Terrestrial > Soil > Wetlands > Peat | place... | reverse complement strand
GTATTCTGAATCTCATCAAAGATGACTGGAGGATGAAGTCCTTCGATAAAAGAGCGGGGGTCACTGCGCACGCGCCCTTGAATATCGGGATCTTCAAGGAGGACGTATTGGGCTTCGCGAAACAGTTGACGCAAAAGGGTCATTTTTCCCGCGCGACGTGGTCCTGTTACGACCACGGCCGGAAAGTGACTCGCGGCTCTCGTAAGAACGTCGGCCAGTTTTCTCGCGATATAGCGCATATGAGCATTCTAAACTAGCACTTTAGGATTCTCAAGAAGCAAGATCTTGTCACGACGCGAAAGGGCTGCGAGCTTTGGAGCACGGCTGAAAGCGATTTTTCTTGGAGCATCGATGAGCACACGGAGATTCTTGCGGTTAAGCATGATCACCTGCCTATTTGCTTTTGCACCTGCCTTCACCACAGCGGACAACATTCCAAAGGTGGCCTGGAAGAGGCCTCTCGGCGCACCGCTCAACAATCCTGGAGTGCGCAAGAACAATTCCGACATCGATGACGGCTACTGGCAAGGTGCGCCTGTTGGCGGGTTTGGCGCGGGCACTTTTGCGCGCAGCTACCGGGGCGATTTCTCTCGATGGCACATCAAGGCCGGCGTTCACAAATACGCGCCGGTTTACGCGAACCAATTTGCAATGTTCCAACAGGCGGAAGGTGATCCAGCGGGAGTCGCGCGTGTGTTGATGACGGATCATCCTCGAAATGGCGAACTCTCCGCTTGGCAGTGGGACTATCCCGTGGGCGCAGGTGAATATGCAGCTCTCTATCCAAAGGCTTGGTATGACTATCGCTGGGAGAGATTTCCGGCGCACGTTGTGCTGGAACAGTTTTCGCCCGTATTGCCCGACAACTACAAGGAATCGAGTTACCCCGTAGCCGTTTACCGCTGGCACGCGGAGAATCCCACGAATCGCTCCGTTACCGTTTCCGTCCTTCTCTCGTGGACCAACATGGAAGGATGGTTTCGAACCTACACCCACGACTTCCAAGGTGCGTTGAATCAAGGGAACCAAAACCACTTTCGCAGCGAGCCGATCGCGCAATCTCAAAAGATGATGGGCATCGTTTTTGACCGAACCCAGGCTGGGCCATCCCCCAACGAATGGGATGGCGAATTTTCTATAGCTGCGATCGCATCACCCGGCGTTGAAGTAACCTACCAGACCGAATTCCTCGCAGAAGGGGATGGCAAAACGCTCTGGGTGCCTTTCTCGAAAGACGGCAGACTGGACAACAGCGACACTTCCTGGGTAAGCGCTGGCGAGAAATTAGCCGGAGCCATCGCGATTCGCTTCACGTTGAAGCCTGGTGAAAAGAAAATCGTGCCCATGGTGATCGCGTGGGATTTTCCGGTCGTTGAGTTCGGCCAGGGACGCCGATGGAACCGGCGCTATACAGACTTCTACGGAGCAAATGGCCACAACTCTTGGACCATAGCCCGTGATGGGCTGCAACATGCCGAGGAGTGGAACGAGGCCATCGATGCCTGGCAGGCGCCCTACATTGCCGACGAAAGCAAACCCGCGTGGTATCGCGGCATGCTTTTCAACGAACTCTATACCTTAACGGATGGCGGCACGTTCTGGGGCCGCGAGGCAGGTTCCGACAAACAACTACCGGCGAAGTTCGCTCTCCTGGAATGTTTCGATTATGCCTACTACGGAACCTTGGACGTCCGATTCTATGCGTCATTGCCTCTGTTGAAGTTCTGGCCGGCGATTGACAAGCAAGTACTGCGCGAATTTGCCACCACCGTTCCACGCGAATATCCTGAGCTCGGGTTGTGGGTCTGGAAGACACAGCAGACGGGCGTTCCTGTGCTTCATAAGCGCAAGAAAATCGGTGCGGTGCCTCACGACCTGGGAGTGCCGGAAGGCGACCCGTTCGTCTCCGTAAACGAGCCGGGCTGGCAAGACACGAATGACTGGAAAGATCTCAATTCGAAGTTCGTGCTGATGGTGTATCGCGACTACGTATTGACAGGGAAACAGGACAAAGTCTTTCTGCGGGACATGTGGCCTGCGGTCCAGTCGGCCACCGCTTATTTGCAACAGTTCGATCACGGTGGCGGCATTCCGGAAAACTCCGGTTACCCCGATCAAACCTATGATTCCTGGGTGGTCCACGGGGTGAGCGCGTATTGCGGCAGTCTATGGCTGGGTGCGTTACGCGCTTCCGAAGAAATGGCCAAGGTCCTCAACGAGAATTCCACTGCCGAGCGTTACCACGCTCTCTTTTTGAAGGCGCAAAAGTCTTACATCGACAAGCTCTGGAACGGCGAATACTTCCGCTATGACACGGAGAGCGAATATAGCGATGCCATTCAGGCGGATCAGTTAGCTGGACAGTGGTATGCGAACATGACCGGACTAGGGGACTTGGTTCCCAAAGAGATGCAGATATCCGCCCTGAAAAGGATCTATGCCACAAACGTTATGAGATTTGGCAACGGAGAGATGGGCGCGGCGAACGGCATGAACGCGAACGGCAGTATTATGCGTGGCAACGAACAGGGTGAAGAAGTGTGGGTGGGAACAACGTTCGGTCTAGCGGCGCTGCTGTTGAGCGAAGGCATGAAAGACGAGGCCTATCGCACCGCTTGGGGTTTGTATCACGTGATCTACGAGAGCAAGGGTTATTGGTTCCGGACTCCCGAGGCTTGGGACGACGCCGGCAATTTTCGAGCGTCCATGTATATGCGGCCAGCCGCGGCCTGGGCCCTCCAAATGGCTGCCCCTCAATGACAATCGCAAGATGGAAAAAAGCCGTAACATCAGGGAGAAGCGCCCTGCTCGAATCGTGCGCTAGCCCCAATGCTTCATGATCTCCCCGAAACACTCAAGTCCGCTCGGGATAACTGCGCCATAGCCTGCACCCGGTGTCGTCCAGGCCCCAGCCAGATACAGGTTGTTGATTGGTGTCACATGCGGCACACGTCGTGGCGCGGAATTGTCTAATGTCTGGTCCCAGCCGTATATTGCTCCGTGATAGTTGCTGGTGTAGCGCATGTTCGTCAAAGGCGTGCCGATTTCCTGAATCTCAATCGCTTCTGAAAGCCCTGGGAGTAGCCTCTTCTCTGTTTGTTGGATGAGTTGCCTCCCTAGTCGGTTCTTTTCAGCCCGATAGGCTTCCTTGTCGCCTTTTCGGTAGTCGGCTTCGTAAGGCCTCCAGTGGTCGAAGCCTTGCAGCACAAGCAGGTTGACGACGTTCTTTCCCGGCGGAGAGTAGCCTGGGTACAGGTTATCGTACAGAAGTGTACAAATATGTGGGTTTGACAGGTCTGCGGCGCATGCGGCCTCGTACATGGTCTCCACGTCATAGCCAGGACTGTAAAAGATCTCGGCATCCGTAATTCCCAGATGGTTAACCAAATCGGACTTCAGCCCAAGGAAAATCTGGAAGCTCGAAAGACTCACGCTGAATGTTTCCATCCGTGCCAGATAGTCGTGCAGCAAGTCATTCGGCTCGAGAAAGGTGTGAAACGTGTCGTACGCGTTGGCGTTCGATACAACCACCCGGCCTTTACACTCTTGTCCACTCGCCGTTCGCACTCCATATGCACTTCCATTCTTAACGAGAATCTTATCCACCCGCGTGCTGAGCTGGACCTTACCGCCATTTTTCTCAATAAAAGTGACCAGCGCATCGCTGATCTTCTGCGATCGCCCTTTCGGATAGTACCCACCCTGCGTCAAATAGGAATAGTAGGGAAGACCATAGTAGATGCTGGCGAGCTTGGATGGAGGCAAACCATAGTACGCCCATTGTGCGGAGACAATCCCTTTGAGTTTGGAATCCTTAAGGTGCCCGTCGAGAATTTGCCCCCAAGTCGACGAAGCGTAACGAAACGTCGCAGGGTATTCAGCACGCAGGCGTTCCAAATCCAACTGTTCTCTATTGGCTGAACGCCTCCCAACTTCCTCCACCACGTTCCTCATCTCATCGAAAAGTGCGTCTATCCCTGCAGCCTCGTTTGGGAAGTCCTTCTTCAACAGCCCGACGTAAGCGGCGAGATCCCGGTTGGGAACGCGGATCTCGTATTTCGGAAAAATGGCACGGTACAGTGTGGGATGCGGTACAAATTCTACGTCCTTGATCTCGGGGAATCCGGGAATGAGGTTGTGAATGCCATTTCTCTCACCTGCCCCCGTAGAGTGCAGGGAAACGTCAAACTCGAAACCGCCTGGACGTCGGAAAGTCGTTGCGTATCCGCCTGCCTTACTGTGTTGCTCCAACACCAGCGGCTTGAATCCTTGTCGCGCAAAAGCGGCGGCGCAACTCAATCCCCCGAGGCCTGCTCCAATCACCACGGCGTCGAAACTGTCCGCGTCAAGCGATGCCGCATTACCCCGTGGAAGGGCGTCCCAATCCAGCGTGCCGACGGCTAGCCCGGCCAGGACAGTCTTGACGAAATCACGCCGGTTCCAATCCATGGTCGTCATGTCAAAACAATGTAGCCTCGGTAGTAGTCCATACAATGCTTAGGGTCACAGAGTGGGGTGATGAAACTCGGAGCATGAAGATAAGGATTGCCAACAGGACTGGTCTAGTCGATGCCGTCAGCCACCATCGGGCCACTTTCGTTATCCCATGGCGGTAGGATCTTGACCAGTACGTACAGAATGACGAACGGAAGGATCAGCAAAATAATCGCCGGCAACATCCCTTCTCTCGTCACAAAACCCATCTTGTAGGTCGTATAACCCAGGAAGCTTTTGGAGAAAAGCTGGCCTCCGATGACGACATTCCACCGCATGGCAAAAATCCCGATCATGGTCAGGGTCGCTGCTATCCCATAAACTCGCTTGCGCCCGGATTCAGAGAACTTCCTGAGCTGCGTGAGCGCGAGGAGCGCAAGAGGCGTCAGCGTTCCCACGAAAATTTGCAGAACAATCTGCGACATGAAAAGCCGCGAGTGCACCATGAAGTCCAGGCTGCGGAACGATTCATCTGCCTCATAGATGCGGTGGATCAGGTCCAGCATTTCCAGCGTGAAATCAATCACGAATGTGTAAAAGAGGTATTTCGCGACGGCATCCAGGCAATTCATATCGATTGCGCTTCGCCGAAGAACTGAAGTTGCCATATACATCAGCAGAACCAAAGCTATTCCGCTTACCATGGCCGAGAAAAGGAATACCACCGGCATCAAGGGTGTCGACCACCAGGGATTGGCCTTCACCGATCCGAAAATGAAACCTACATACCCATGCAGCAGGAACGCCGATGGGATACCGACGAGTGTGATGATCCAGCCTGCCCGCTCGTCCACATGTAACGCCCCTGGACTGATGTTGTAGGAGCCCAGTGTCAAGACGCGGTAGAGCTTCTGTTTCAACCCCGTCGACGATTGCGCCAGCAAAACAATATCCCGCCGATAATCCAGCCAGATTTCCAGCAGCAGCACAGCCATCAGGTACCACAAGTAGACGAACCCGAACATTGCCATTGCCGAAGCGCGATGTGGCGTAAGGTACATCTCCAGAGAGCGTTCCGGATGGCCCAAATGAAGCTGCAATGGCAGGGGCGCTACGATCAGGAACGCCAGCGCGGTCAGCAGCGCCAGACGATAGGTGGGTTTGACTGCCTGGACACGGAAAACACGTTCGAGTGATGCAAGGATAAAAGCGCCCGCAACTAACCCTGTCAGAAACGGGTAAAGAACGATCAGCACGCTCCACTGAAGCTCGACCTCGTTCGGATACATGAATCCTTCCATCCGTGGCTTCTCCTTAGCGTACCGACCCGTCCAGCCCGTTGTAGAACATCTTGGAGCCCGTCGCGAGATGCGGCTTAAGCACCTGCACTGTGTGGGTTTTGAGGAAGGCGTGGATGGGATCCTTAGGATCTTTCAAGTCTGCCAACTGCCGCGCCCCGGTCGGACAGGCTTCGCAGCATGCCGTCGTCAGCCCTTTCGTGATGCGGTGGTAGCAGAGCGTGCATTTCTCCGCCGTGTGCCTTTGCGGGTGAAAAAAACGGCAGCCGTAAGGGCATGCCTGAATGCAATACCTGCAACCCAAACAATAGTCGAAATCGATGAGCACCACACCATCAGGCGTGTGAAACGTGGCGCCCACCGGGCACACCTGTGTGCATGGAGAATCCACGCAGTGATTGCAAAGCTTCGGGACGAAAAAGTTCTTCCCTCCTGTTTGCGTTCTTTGAGGAAATCCCTCTTTTCCGCCGCCCGGAGAATCCACTAAAGGATTTTCAAGATGCCAATCTTCCACATGGTAGCGCTCCACCCATGTGCGGAAGTAGCCATCGGGGACATTGTTTTCCATCGAACAAGCGCGCACGCAACCTCCGCACCCGATGCATTTGGTGATGTCGAGGAGCATGCCCCACCAATGGCCGGTCATTTGGTAGTTGGGTGCTTCCTCCGGTGTTCCGGCCAGGACAAAGTCCCACGCGACGGCCGCAGCCGGCAAAAGAAGGAGAATCTGGCGACGGCTTAGAGTCACTTCTTGGCTCCCGTATCGAATCCAGGGCTGTGCGGCTGGTGGCATGTATTGCAAGGTTGACCCTGCGCATGCTCTTCTGCGTCGACCTGGGGAAAGCCGCTTGGTTTCGCAATATTTTCCGAGTGGCAGCGGACACACAGAGTCGCGACATCCGGCAACACGGGCTTTATCGAGGTTGGATCAACCGCGTGTTTGGCCAAAGGGCCGTGGCACGACTCGCAATTGACGTGAGCGTGCGCGCCTTTCGCTTTGACCTCCAGAACATCAGAGTGGCAGCCTTCGCAAATCTCATGTCCCGCATACGCTGGTGGCCTGCTTGCGATTTCACTTAGTGCGTCCCCACGATAGGGACCGTAGCGGCCAAAACTCTTGGGAATTACGGCGGCGCGCAAGGCGACGAACACAAGTGCTCCCAACAAAAATACGGTTGCTACACGAATCAAGTGTCCGGAATCACTTAGCCTGCTCATTTCAGTCTTTGGACAAGTGAAGGTGGATTGGGCAAGGCGACATGAGGGTTAGCCTTAATTGGAGCGAGCCTTTAGTAACGAACGTACGTTCATTTAACTCCACGGCTCACAAAGACTTTAGGACAAAGGTCACTTTGCTATGTGACGGAAATCACGTGGCTCAAGTGATTGTCACGCCTCACGCTTGTAACTGTCCAACCAGTCTAGCGACGCCTTGCTTGAAATGTCCGATTGGCGTGATCAGGCTCAAGACCAGGTAGTCATCGGAGGGGAAGTCATAGAAATGACCTGGATGAACCAGTACATGAGCATTTTGCATGAGCTCGATGGCCAGTTGTTCATCAGATCGATCACCGGCAACCTGCAGGACAGCATACCAACCACCTTCCGTGTCCAGCAGACGGATCGCAGTCATTTCGGAGACTCTGGATTTCAAGTACACCCAGTTCTCTTGCATCCGGTCCAGGATCTGCGGCTGCATGGTTCGGCGCTGCGCAAAGAGCTCGGGGAAGGCCCATTGTACTGGCGAACTCAGCGAAAGGTACGTGTCCGCGATGATTTCCAGGCGTTCCTGAGCCGGGCGCCTAAGGGATTCCGGCCCTGTCATTGCTATCCACGCCACCTTCATTTGTGGCAGTGCCGCGATCTTGGACAGTCCGCTCAGGGTGAACGTCAAGGCATCCCGGTTTGCTACGGAGCTTTTTCGTGGCTGGCCGTTGAGCGAGTAATCCAGAAACACCTCATCGACAATCAGCGCCATCTGCCGTTCATGGCACAATTCGTTCAGCCTGCGGATCTCTTCCTCCTTTACGTACGATCCAGTGGGGTTGTTGGGGTGCACCAGAAGCACAGCCTTCGTCCGCGGGGTAATTCCTCGCAGCACGGACTCGAAATCGATAAACCATCCGTGCGCGTACCGGAGCATATACGGAGTCAGCGACACATCCTGCAAGTCTCCTAGGAAATCGAACAGCGGATAACTCGGCTTTGGTACAAGCACCTCATCGTGCGGATTGCAAAGCAACCGGAACACGTACGAATACGCCTCGCTCGTGCTGGTCGTGAGAACGAATGCCTCTGGATCCACAATCTCTCCGTGCTGTTGGTGGTAATAGAGTGCAACCTCTTCCCGCGCGGCCAGCAGTCCTTTTGCTTCCGGTTCGTAACTGAGGAACCTTTCGTTCTGAAAGGCATGCAGGATCGCCGCAGAATCGTATTTCAGCCCGCATTCGGTGGGATTAGAGACAGTCAAGTCGAGGGGATGTTCCCGGCCGGCTCGCATCTCTTCCAGCGCTTGCGTGTACTTGTTTGGTGTGAGCTTCCAATTCGTCCGCTGAGAGAACATTTCGGAAAGGCGACAATATCACACACCATCTCCCCGTCTCTAGGCGGTCAATTGCCGGAAGCCGGGGGAATTTGCGCAAGTCCGATGAAAATCACAGGGCCAAGTGCGCTGAATCACACAATGTCGTCCCGACCGGATCCCTGGACATTAGGCAACTCTCCGTTTTTCATGTACATAGACGGGTCCGGCCAGTGGGATGAATTGGTTCTTCGGATGCCTCATTGCCGGTATGGAACAAAAGGCCAAGGTCTGTTCGGAGGTTCCCCGTAGGGCATCAGACCATTCGAAGCGTTTGGCCGGCAATCTCGCCGCCACCTTGATTGCCGGTGCACAGGGGCATAAGCTCACTCATGCGTGGGCGGACGAATCGAGGGATCGAGTTACTGCCGCCCACAGAACCAGGTCATTCGCATGCTGTTGCATTCCTCATTCCGGCGTATTCCCGCCGGTACGATCCCCATTTTTGATCCTGACGGAAGGAGACGAATCTGTCTTTCTTCGAAGGAGGAGCCATGCCAGAAACTCTGCACGCTGCGCCATTGAAGATTGGCGAACCGACCATTGATGCCGAGCATGATCTGCAGATGCAGTTGCTTGATTCGCTTTCGCAATCCGTTGCCAAGGGCGGCGATTTTTCCCCTACGCGGCATATTCTGGAACAGTTCATTGAGTTTTCTGACATGCACTTCCTGTCGGAGCAACTCATCATGCGTCTGCACAACTATCCCGGTTACGAAGGGCATCTGGAAGAACACACCCGCCTTATGAAGAAAGTCCGCGATATCCGCGAGAGCATTGTCCGCGGGGAGAAAGTGTGCAGCCTTCAACTCATTCTGGAAATGCGCGATTGGCTGCTCCATCACATCTCAACCGAAGACGCTGCATTCAGTGAATTCCTCCATAAGAAGGAAGGTCAATCCTCGTGACCAGAGTAGTCACAAAGTTTGTTCCAAGAGAGGTCCCGAATGTGCTTGGCGATCCCGGGCAAAGTCGCCCGGATTGAAGAAAAAGACGGGATTCGCACTGGCCGCATCCAGTTCGGTGGCATCACCCGCCTGGCCTGCTTGGATTTTGTCCCTGAAGCAAAAGAAGGCGATTATGTGATGGTCCATGTGGGCTTTGCCATCAGCGTTGTCGATCAACAAGAAGCTGAACGCACCTACGCCCTGCTCGAAAGCATGGGGGTGCTTGCGGATGAGTTGGAGACAAACGGAGCTGCCCCGGCAGAATCATGAAGTACTTGGACGAATATCGCGACGCTCGTATTGCGCGCGCCTTAGCAGCGGAAATAAGGCGCCGTTCCAGCCGGCCCTGGGTGCTCATGGAAATCTGCGGCGGCCAGACGCACACACTGATACGCTACGGCGTCGACGAACTTCTCGGCGATAGCGTCAATCTCGTTCACGGCCCGGGCTGTCCTGTTTGTGTCACACCACTGGAAATCATCGATCGCGCGATCCACCTTGCCCGTCGCCCCGATGTCACCCTGGTCTCCTATGGGGACATGCTCCGCGTGCCCGGCTCAGACGCCGACCTGTTCCACGTCAAAGCCGAAGGCGGAGATGTCCGCATCGTCTATTCTCCAACGGACGCCGTCAATTTGGCACGCGCGCTTCCTGGTCGCAAGGTCGTCTTCTTCGCGATTGGGTTTGAAACGACTGCTCCTGCTCACGCTATGGCTGTCCTCCAGGCTGAACGCCTCGGCCTGAGGAACTTCAGCCTGCTTGTTTCACATGTTCTTGTGCCCCCCGCGATCCGCGCGCTTCTCGCTTCTCCAAAGAATCGTGTGCAGGGTTTCATCGCTCCGGGTCATGTTTGTACTGTTGTCGGTTGTCGAGACTACGAAGATCTGGTCCGCAGGTTCCATGTCCCTATAGTCGTTGGAGGGTTTGAGCCCGTCGATCTTCTGGAAGCCATCCGCATGCTGGTGATCCAGCTCGAAGAAGGCCGCGCTGAGTTGGAAAATCAATATGTCCGCTCTGTGCAATATGAAGGAAATCGTCCTGCCCAGGCCGCCGTCGCTCAGGTATTCGAATCAGCGGACCGCAAGTGGCGAGGTATCGGCTCGATCCCGGAAAGTGGCCTATTCCTGAAAGCGAGCTACGCCTCATTCGACGCCGAGCGGGTATTCGAACTGGACGATATCTGTGCTCAGGAGCCTGCCGAATGCATCAGCGCCGAAGTGCTCCTTGGCCACAAGAAGCCCACAGATTGTACAGCCTTTGGAACGCGTTGTACCCCCGAGAAGCCGCTCGGGGCACCCATGGTCTCTTCGGAAGGTGCGTGTGCCGCCTATTATCAATACAAACGCCACCTCGTCGCCCTCTGAATCCGCAATCGGTGACGGGCCCAAAGATCCCACTGCCTTCTCCTGTCCTGTTCCGCTTTCTCCGCGCGACCGCGTCCTTCTTGGCCACGGCAGCGGGGGAAAACTCAGCGCCGATTTGCTCCGGGAAGTTTTTCTTCCCGCGCTAGGAAATCCAGTCCTCGATCGCCTTGAAGATCAGGCCGTTGTCGCCGTCAACGGAATCCACCTCGCTATTACGACCGACTCTTTCGTTGTCAAGCCTCTCTTCTTCCGTGGCGGAGATATCGGCTCGCTCGCTGTCCACGGTACCATCAACGACCTCGCCATGGGCGGTGCCGCACCTCTTTGGCTCAGTGCTGCTTTCATTCTGGAAGAAGGTCTGCCTGTCGAAACGTTGAAGCGAGTGGTTGCCTCTATGCATAAGGCCGCCGCAAGCGCAGGCGTTCAAATCATCGCCGGCGACACCAAAGTCGTGGAGAAGGGAAGTGCCGACAGCCTGTTCATCAACACGACCGGCATCGGCCGCGTCCGTGACGGTGTTTCGCTCTCCGCCAGCCAGGCCGAGCCGGGAGATACGATCATCGTCAGTGGTCACCTCGGCGATCATGGCATCGCTATTCTTGCGGAACGCGAAGGTCTGGAATTCGAAACGGAAGTGAACAGCGACTCCGCAGCCCTGCATACTCTTGTTGCCAGCCTCCTGGACGCCACCGACGAAATCCACTGCCTGCGCGACCCGACCCGTGGCGGCCTCTCCAGCACCCTCAATGAAATTGCAGCCAGTTCCCGCGTCGGCATGGAGCTGAATGAAACTGCGATTCCTGTTCGCGAAGAAGTCCGCGGCGCCTGCGAGATGCTCGGCCTCGATCCCCTCTACGTTGCCAACGAAGGAAAACTTGTGGCTATCGTTTCGTCCTCCGCCGCACAGGACGCATTGCGCGCTCTAAAAAGCCATCCCTTGGGCAAGGACGCCGCCATCATCGGCCGCGTGACCGCAGAGCATCCGCGCATGGTCGTGATGCGCACGCCTTTAGGAACGTCTCGTATTGTGGATATGCTGGCGGGCGATCAGTTGCCACGCATCTGTTAAGGACCCCATGCACGAAATCGGAATCGCCTCTTCGATTCTTGAATGCGTCAAGGCCGAGGCGCAACGTCGACCCGGTGTACAGGTCATCGCTGTTGGTGTTCGCATCGGTGAACTCTCCAACGTGGATAGAGATGCTCTCGATTTTGCTTTCGAGGTCCTCACGCGTGACTCTCCTTTGCAAAATCTCAAGCTCGAAGTGGAGTGGTGTCCCCGCCGCCAGAAGTGTATTAACTGTGCGGAAGAGTTCCTTGTGCAGGATTTTAATCTCGCTTGCCCCAAGTGTGGCGCAAACCACTCTACCTGCATCAGCGGTACGGAACTGGACGTCGCTTACCTGGAATTGGAGGAGCCATGCGCGAAATCGTAGAAAAAAGGGTCCTAAGCGAAAACGACCGGCTGGCCGCGGGACTGCGCCTGCGTTACCACAAGCAGAACATTCTCTGCGTGAACTTTATCAGTTCCCCGGGTTCCGGAAAAACCGCGCTACTGGAAAGAACGCTTGCCTCCTATACGCCCGCACATTCCATCGCCGTTCTCACCGGAGATATTCAGACCGACAACGATGCGCGACGCCTGTCGCAATACGGCTTCCCCGTGCGCCAGATCGTTACCGGCGGGACCTGTCATCTCGATGCCCGCATGGTCGAGCGTCACCTCAATGAGTTGGGTTTTTGCGGTCCTGGTGTTTTGCTGATTGAGAATGTTGGCAATCTCGTTTGTCCTTCCAGCTACGATCTCGGCGAGGCTGCAAAAATTGTTCTCCTCAGCGTCACCGAAGGGGAGGATAAGCCCCTCAAGTACCCTGGCATTTTCCATCGAGCCGCGCTGATGATTCTCACCAAAACCGACTTGCTTCCCCACGTCGAATTCGATCCGGACCTCGCCCTTGAAAACGCCCGCAAGGTGAACCCCGAGATCGAGTACATTGCCCTGTCCTCCCGCACCGGCGATGGCTTTGATGTTTGGTTGCACTGGTTGAATGCCCTCCGGCACAAGGCCCAGCATCCCGCCGCTGCTATCAATTCCTGAAGACTCTGCGATAATTCACTCATGGACGAATCGCCCAGAGGGGTTCTTGCGCGAAAAACGATCGATGTCACCGGCATCGTTCAGGGTGTCGGCTTTCGGCCCTTTGTCTATCGGCTCGCTCAAGAGTGCAACCTCACTGGTTTTATCGCCAACACGCCCGCCGGCGTAACCATCGAAGTCCAGGGCAAACCTGAAGTCTTGGATCGCTTTCTGGAACGCCTCCCTTCCGAAGTTCCACCGCTGGCGAAAATCACTTCACTTCTTCCCCGCGATGCCGAGCCCCTTGCCGAGACCACTTTCCGCATTCTTTCCAGCCGACTCGATACTCCTCCCAAAGCCCTGATTTCTCCAGACGTCGCCGTTTGTGCGGATTGCCTTCGGGAAATGATGAACCCGCGCGACCGCCGCTTTCGCTATCCCTTCATCAACTGCACCAATTGCGGCCCGCGCTTCACCATCATTCGCGATATTCCTTACGACCGGGCTCGCACCTCCATGGCTTCCTTCCCGATGTGCGCCGCATGCCAGGCCGAATATGACGATCCCGCCGACCGCCGCTTCCACACCCAACCCAACGCCTGCTGGAACTGCGGCCCGCAACTGCAACTCCTTTCTGCGGATGGCTCTCAACTCAATATCGCCGAACCGCTGCGCGATGCGGCTCGCCTTCTTGAACGCGATCAAATCGTCGCGGTGAAGGGACTAGGCGGATTCCATCTCGCTTGCAATGCCCGCTCAGAGACGGCAGTCAACCTGCTTCGAGAGCGCAAACGCCGTGTCGAAAAACCATTCGCTGTGATGCTCCGCCGCATAGAAGATGTGGATCGCTTTTGCCTCGCGGACGATGCTGCCCGAAAACTCTTACTCTCCGTCGAGCGGCCCATCGTGCTGCTTCCCCGCAAGCCAGACTGCGGTCTCGCGGACGGTATCGCTCCTGTCAATTGCTTCCTCGGGCTCTTCTTGCCTTACACGCCGCTTCACCATCTCCTTTTCTCCAGCGGCAAGCTCGATGCCCTGGTCATGACCAGCGCCAATCTCAGCGAAGAGCCCATCGCCATCGATAACGACGAAGCGATCCGTCGCCTCCAAGGAATCGCTGACGCCTATCTTGTCCACAATCGCGACATCCTCCGCCGCTGCGACGATTCCGTCGTGCGCCTTGCTGCAGGCCGTAAACAAATCCTGCGTCGCTCTCGCGGTTTTGTTCCTGTGCCGGTTCCTCTCGAGCGCGAAACGCCGTCGATTCTCGCTGCTGGCGGCGAACTGAAAAACACCATCTGCATTGTTCGCGGCAGCGAAGCGTTTCTTAGCCAGCACATCGGTGATCTGGAAAATCTGGAAAGCTACGGCTTCTTCGCTGAAGCGATCGAGCACCTCCAGCGCATCCTTGAGGTCCAGCCCAAGATCATCGCCTACGATCTGCATCCCGATTACTTCTCTACTAAGTGGGCGCTGATGCAGCAGGACGTGCAACTCGTCGGTGTGCAGCACCATCACGCCCACATCGCCTCCTGCATGGCGGAAAATCATCTCGATGGAAAGGTAATCGGAATCGCTCTCGATGGGACTGGCTATGGCACCGATGGCGCAGTATGGGGAGGGGAAGTGCTGTTAGCGGATTACAACGATTTCGAACGCGCTGCCCACTTCGAATACATCCCTTTGCCCGGAGGCGCCGCCGCGATTCATGAACCTTGGCGCGTCGCCCTCAGCTATTTGGTGAAGCACTACGTCAAAGACCTCAACAGTCTCGATCTGCCCTTTCTCCGCGACATCGACGAACGGCGCCGTCACGTCATTCAGCAAATGATCGATCGTCAGGTCCATTCGCCGCGCACTTCCAGTTGCGGGCGCCTCTTCGACGCGGTTGCCGCGCTTACCGGTGTACGTTCTACTGTCAATTACGAAGCACAAGCCGCCATAGAACTGGAAATGGCGGCGCATAATTCCGCTGCCGACGGCGCGTACCCTTTCGACCTGATTCCTGATGGAACCCGTTGGCAGATTGGCACGCTCTCTCTCTTCCAATCCATTCTCCTCGACCTTCGCCGCCAGGAGTCCGTCGCCGATATCAGCCGCCGTTTCCATGCCGGCCTGGCAGTGATGTTTGTGGAACTCGCCGAGAAAATTCGAGAACAAACCAAGCTCAACCGCGTCTGCCTCAGCGGCGGCTGTTTCCACAATGTTCTTCTATTCCGATTGCTTCTGGATGGCCTGCGCGCAAAATCCTTTGAAGTCTACTTTCACTCCGAAGTCCCCGCAGGCGACGGCGGCATCAGTCTCGGCCAAGCTCTAATCGCCGCCCACCGCCTCCAGTAGCCCCCCAGGGGCGACACATCAACGTCGCACCGCTACCGACCAACTTACCGCTCCCTATACTTCCGGCTCGTGGTAATTCCTTTTCCCTCGGTGACTGTAATCGTCTGCCCCGGCACAATATTCGCAAGCCTGTCGACTTGCCCGCTTGGCCAACGAATCTCAATCGCGTCCGCTTTCTCATGCCGCGCTAATCCAAACGTTAACACCAACTCGCTTGCCGACAAATAACTCGACCCGCTGCGCAACATCTTCGACTGCGCTTCTCCCGCCGCCGTCAACTTCACCGTCGATCCAATCCCATCGCGGTTCGATTTCGTTCCCACCAACTTGATCCGCAGGCTATTCTGCAGCATCGCGTCGCCGGCCGCGACATTCTCAAACAAGTACGCCGGCCCGCCGTTTGTCGAAAGCAACAAATCCGGCCGTCCGTCGTTGTTGATGTCCCCGTATGCGGCGCCACGCCCCACACGTGGCGCGGCAAATGCCGCCCCCAGGCTATTCGTCGTTTCCTGAAAATTGCCATTTCCGAGATTGCGGAACACGTGTGGCGGCATCGCGTACTTCACATTAGGTTGCACCTTCTGAATATCTCCGTCGATGTGCCCATTCGCGACGAAGATATCCGGCCACCCGTCAAGGTCGTAATCAAAAAAGAAACAGCCAAATCCCAGAGTCAGCAGAGTGTCGCGCCCGATCTCCGAACGCGGCGCTTCGTCCACGAACAGCCCTTTTCCTTCATTGTGGTAGAGCGAAATCATCTGGTTGGAAAAATTGGCGATCAACAGGCTCGGCGCTCCGGAACGGTCATAGTCCGCTGCATCCACTCCCATTCCCGCTCGCGCCACTCCGTCCTCGCTGAACGCTACGCCGGCGGCCACTGCTTTCTCTGTGAAAGTCCCATTGCCATTATTGCGATACAGTTTGTTTGGCTGTGTGTCGTTCGAAAACAACAAGTCCGGCCAACCATCATTGTCATAATCCAACATGGCGATTCCGAGGGTCTTCGAGGTGGGATCACTCAGCCCTGCTTTCTTCGTTGCATCCTCAAATGTCCCATCGCCGCGGTTATGCCAAAGTCGCACCGAGATTCCCTTATATGACTCCGGTGTGCAGTACGATTTGCTTTTCCCGTCCAGCGTGCAGTACAAATCCCCTTCAATCGACCACTGCACATAATTCCCCACGACCAAATCCAGCTTCCCGTCCTTGTCGTAGTCCACCCAAGCGGCACTGGTGCTAAACTCTTTCGGGCCCATCAGTCCGGCCTTTTGCGTTACATCCGTAAACGTTCCATTCCCGTTGTTGTGAAACAGATGGCTCTGCCCCATCGCGGTCACGAACAAATCGTCGTAGCCATCATTGTCGTAGTCGCCCACGGACACTCCCATTCCAAGCATCTCGACGTCCAAACCCGCTTTGTGCGTAACGTCCGTAAACGTGCCGTCGTGGTTGTTGTGATAGAGCTTCGGCGTGCTATGTTTCGAAGGCTGTCCAGGCCAATTCTTTCCATTCACAATGAAAATGTCTTGCCAGCCATCATTGTCGTAATCGATGAACGCCACACCTGGCCCCATTGTTTCAGGCAAGTACTTCTTTCCGAAAGCGCCGTTATTGTGAACGAAGTGAATCCCTGCCTGTTGGGTGATGTCCCGGAACGTAATCGTGGAACCCGTGTCCGTTTTCCTCGCCGACTGCGCGAAGACGGCCGCACCGCAAACCAACAGCAGCATTCCCCACCAGACCCTTTTCACGCGTTCTCCGTTTTCCCTTCGCGCCCGACTCCAAGCGCATCGGCCACCCGGTTGATGTAGTTAAACCACGACGCAATCAACGTAATTTGCAGAATTCCACGGTCATCAAATCCAACCGCTCGTAGTTTCTTGTGGTCTTCAGGACTGCACTGCGTCGCATCTCGGGTCACTTTGACCACGTATTCGAGCATTACCTTGTCCTGTTCGCTGATCGGCGCTGTTCGAAAATCCTTCCTCAGGGCCGCCACCATTTCGTCATTCAGGCTAACGCGACGCAGAAACTCTGCGTGGGATTCAATTCAATAGAAGCACCGGTTCGTCACTGACACCATGGTCGCAATCATTTCATGTTGCTGGCGCCGCAGCGGAAGTTCTGGCGACATCATTGCTCCAAACGCACTGAACGAGTGGAACAGCACCTCCGGAAAAAGCGTGTGCGAGCCGACAATGCTGTTTTCAAATCCGTGATCTACAACGGGCACCGGCGCGGCGTACTCTATCGGGTACCGTTTGCGCTCTTCCATTACCGCGTTACGCACGCGCTCGTCGTCTTCCATGCGAATCGTCTTGATCCAAGTCATGTGCCCATTCCTCTTGTCAGTGGGATAGAGACTTACCGCCCCGAGTTTGTCTGTACCTTCACCTGCTTTGTCGTCGACGTCGCAGTCTCGCGTTTCTTCGCCGACGCCGTACCCAGCGCCACGCTTAAATGCTCATGTACCGCCTGCCGTTCGTTGTTGTCTTCCGGATGCGCCTGCCGGTATGCACCCGTCAGGGCCTGCGATGCCTCGTCCGCTTTGAACCGGAGATAGCGCCCCTTGAATTCCTCGGCCATTTTGTCGTCGCCCAACCCTGTGTAGCAAAGCATGAGGTTGTAATTCGCCTGCAGATCTTCCGGATCGATGGCCAGCGTATGCTGCAACTCCCTCACCGCGTCCGCATAGTGCTTCTGCAAAAACAGCACGCGTCCCAGCTCGTCGTGCACCACGCGATCCTGCGGATACTGTGCCAGCACTTCCTGCAGAACGCGCGTCGCCTCGTCGTATTTGCCCGTCTCTCGGAGCACTCGTGCATAGAAGAAATTGGCCCGCGCCAGCCCCGGCTTCAGCGCCAGCGCCTTCTTAAGCACAACCAGAGCTCCCTCCGTGTCTCCCTCCTGCACGCGCACCCGCCCGACATTCACCCAGCCATCGGCATTATCCGGGGCCTTCTCGGCAATCTCTCCGAACGCCTGCCCTGCGCCCTTCAAATCCCCTTGCAAGAAGAGCCCTATGCCGTAGTCATTCCACCTCGTCCAATCCTCTTTCGCCCACTCCACCTTCGGTGCCGGAGGAAGTGCGGAATGCGACAAGACGCTGAGCGTCTTCGTGTCCTCCGCCAGGGTGATGATCGGCAAAGCCGGTATCTCTTTCTTCTTGCTGGATACATCGGAAAGATCGCCGTTAAAAGCAAACTTTCGATCATCATAGTCCGGCGTATGCTGACTGTCCGGCTGCCCCGGGAGCGGCACTCCCCCGAATGAAAACTGCGTGTTGTACCACTGAAACTTGCGGTAGTTCAGTTTCGACCGCAGCGTGATGTGCTCTCCCGCGCTCTCCGGCACGTGCATCCGGAAGTGCACCGTATCTGCTGCCCCTGGTGGAATCAGGTGGACATATACTGTCGCCCTTGTGGACCACGCGTTCCGCTTGTTGATCGGATTGCCGTGTCCGTCAATCTGCAGTGACTTGTAGAAGTGTGCCCCCGGCTCCACAGGGCCCTTCCCGTCGTCCCCCACCTTCCCGCTCCAGAAAATCGTCTGGCCTTTGTCGTCCACGGCCTGCAATTCCAACCACACATCAAACGCATCCACGGTTCCGCCGGGGAAGAAGTGACCGACTTTGCGCGTGCGCACCACCACATCAATCAGCACGTCATCGCCGCGACGTACGGCCGCATCGACCCGTCCGAGCGGAGCCGTAATCGGGCGCGCCTTTCCCGCTGGACCCTTTGGCATGGATACATCCGCTTCTTCGCCCACCGCAAAGGTCGTGGAAAGCTCCTGGTTCGGGTATCCCGAGCCCTTGGCCTCAACCTCTTTGTTGCCTGCGGGAGATATCGCGAAAATATCCACACTCACTTGATTGTCCTGCAGGAATTTCTTGCTGGTCTCCATCTGAGCCGGGTCTTCATTCGCAACGGGAACCGCGGTATTAGCGCCTGGGAACCGGTGCGAATGCACATAGCCGCCGATGTTTCCGTCGTCATTCGAACGCACCAACGGCATGTGGCAATCGGAGCAGATCATTGGCGATGCCGGATAATAAAACGAGCGTGCTCCCTGGCCGGAAACGCCGCTGCCCTGCCAATTGTCGTATTCGTTGAATCCGCGAATCCAGCGATAGCTGTTCACCGGCACGTCCAGATGCACCTTGTGGCATTCGGAACAGAACTCCGGTACCTGCCCCCTCATGAACGGCTTCAAAAACACCCGCCGGTGCGGTTCTGGATTCAACCGCACCATCAAATCGTGCAATCCTCGCATCACCGGATTCGGGCTTGCCGCCAAGGCATGCAGTTTCGGATACTCCAGCACGTAATCACCCTGACCCATCGTGCTTTTCACTTTTACGATGCTGTGGCACATCATGCAGCTTAAACCCGCACGTGCTTCCGGACGATCCACGATCTGCTTGATCGGCGTGTCCATCATTCCGCTATAGAGCAACGCAGGATCATGGCAGCCTGCGCACCACTTCGATGGCTTCACTCCCGCTACGTCCTGCATATATTCAATGCTTTTGCGATACCACTGATTGTTGAACGAAGAAAAGTGGTGGGCTGAGCTCTCCCACTGCCTGAAAATATCCGCGTGACACCGCTCGCACGCTTTCGACTGCATAAAATAATCGGCTGGTATGTACTTGCCGTCGGTTGTTTGTCCCGAGCTCGGAAAGAACTTCCCGTGTGGCCCGTCGCCTTCGTTGTCCATCGCCGCAGGAGAAATTGAAGGATTATTGATGCGATATGACTTACTCCACGCTACGTTTCGCACCCACCAGGCGCCATAGCCGATCCCTGCCGTAACAAGCAAAACGGCGATCAAGGTGAATACCTGTCCTAGGACCCCAGTGCCCAACCGTCTTTTGTTGATCCATGTGGCTGCCAGCAGCACCACTCCCATGCTGGAAATCAGAATGTGAGCGTAAAGCCAAGCCTTCAACCGATGCGGAGTCCCTAGGTAAATCAAAGCCACTCCTAGTGCTGCGCCAGCGGCCATCAACACCCATCCCACTCGCGCCAGCCACTGCTCCCTGCCGACTCCTTGCAACAGAAATGCCGCTAGCCCCACCGTCAACACCACTCCGAGCCCGGTGTGCAAAAGCACCGCCGCGGCATATACGATGGTTGCTGTGGGAAAGGCGTAAAGGTAAATAGCCGTCAGTGCCAGAACCAGAACGCTCAGCGAGCGCCAGCGCTTCATTCTATTCCCCCTTTCCAGCTTTCCTCGCCTGGGCTATCTACCATAATGAAAATGCGGCCGGGGTGTCGAGACCCGGCCGCAAAGTTTGTTGGGGTGCTTCCTGAGTCGGTCTAAGGATGCGCGACTTGGAGAAGCGACTGCAATGTTGCGCCCTTTATAGATTCCATTCGCGGAATTGGCAATACTACGAAAATATTATTACTTCGATTCTTCCGTAATTCCTTTTCCTTCAGTTACTTGGAATGCCTTCCCGGTCTTTAGTCCTTTGTATTCCTCATTCCTCCCGCTGGGCCATTCAACCACAAGGCGCTCAATCTGTTCACGTTTGCCGACCCCAAACGTCACTGGCAATTCCGATTGCGAGAGGTAACTCGAGCCGCTTCGCACCATGCGCGTCTGTTGCTGGCCCTGCGCGAACAGCCGAACCACCGCCCCAATGGCATCTCGATTCGATTTTGTGCCCACCAGCCGGAAACGAATGCTGCGATTGCCATTGGCCACATCATTCCGATAGAGAAAAGCCTGATCGTTGTTGGTCGTCAGCAGCACGTCCAGATCTCCGTCCCGGTCATAATCCCCCACAGCCAATCCTCGCCCCACCTTGGGTTTCTCGAACCCCCCGCCAATTTCGTCCGCCACGTCATGAAATTTCCCGCCCCCTAGGTTCTGGAACAGTTGGGCGGGCTGTGCGTATCCTACGTTCCCACGGATATTCCTCACCGTTTCGTCGATGTGTCCGTTCGCAATCGCGATATCCAGCAAGCCATCCAGATCCGCATCGAAGAACACGCAGCCAAACCCTAAAGTATTTCGCGACGCAGCTCCGAGCCCCGTCTGCATCGCCACGTCGTCGTAGCCCTTGCCGGTAAAGTGATACAGCCCGATCATTTCGTTGTCGAAGTTCGTAATCACGATCCCCGGCTTGCCCGAGTTTTCGAAATCCGCTACATCCACGCCCATGCCGGCGCGCGCCTTGCCGTCCGTGCTGAACGCCAGGCCTGCCTCTACCGCGATGTCCTTGAATTTTCCATTGTGCAGGTTGCGGTAAAGCTTGTTCGGCTGCGTATCGTTGGCCACCAGCAAGTCCGGCCAGCCATCCTGGTCGTAATCCAGCATGGCCACGCCCAGGGATTTGGAACTGCTATCAAACACCCCGCTGCTCGCCGTCACATCTTCGAATGTTCCATTCCCTCGGTTATGGTAGAGCCAACAAGTGTCCCCGCGATACGCCTCCGGCGTGCAGTAGGACTTGTTCTTCCCGTCCAGACTACAGAAAACGTCATGCTCCGCCGACCAGCGCACATAATTGCATACAAACAGGTCTAGGAATCCGTCGCGATCGTAATCAAACCACACGGCCGAGGTGCTTAGTCCCTGTTTCCCCAGAAGCCCGCTGGATTTGGTTATGTCGACAAAAGTAGCATTGCCCGTGTTCTGGAAAAGCCGGCTCTGCCCCACGCACGAAACGAATATGTCAGGAAAGCCGTCATTATCATAATCTCCAACGGCGACACCCATCCCATACATCTCCACATCCAAACCCGACGCCTTCGTTACGTCCGTGAAAGTCCCGTTCCGGTTGTTGCGATATAGCTTCAACGTTGTGCGCTGGCGCTTGTGTCCCGGCCAGTCCATCGAGTTGACCAGCAGAATGTCTTGCCATCCATCCGCGTCGTAGTCTAGAAACGCGCACCCGGACCCCAGTGTTTCCGGCAGCAACTTTCCCCCGTATGCCCCGCTGTTGTGCTCAAAGTGAATCCCCGCCGCGCTGGTCACGTCGACAAACCCGAATCCCGGACCCACCGCCCAAACAGAGCCAGGTAGCGCACTCGCCATCAAACCCGCCCCGATTCCGTTCCGAATAAACTCGCGTCGCTTCACAGAAGCCTCATGGAAGATTCACCAGTCCGTTGCGGATCGCATACACGACCAGCTCCGCCGTCTTGTGGATTCCCAGTGCATCCATGATGTTCGCCCGATGTACAGACACGGTATTCACGCTGAGGTTCAGCTCCGTGGCAATTTCCTTGTTCGATTTTCCCGCTACGATGTGTTGCAGGATCTCCAGTTCACGCGCGGTCAGCCCCGTATCGCGCTCCCCTTTCAAGGTGCCTCCGAGCGTAATCTGCGAATCCAGTACCGTCTCTCCTTCCGCCACCTTCTTGATTGCGCGCACCAGGTCCAGATCCATCGCGTTCTTCAAAACGTACCCTTTCGCTCCCGCTTCCAACGCTTGCCGGATCAACGTGTCTTCCGAGTGCATGCTCAACATCAGGATTGCCGTCTCTGGCCTGCTCGCTAATATTCGCCGCGATGCTTCAATCCCATTGACCTGCGGTAGCGCGCAATCCATCACAATTACGTCGGGTTTTAGCTTCTCCGCGCACTCCACGGCCTCCAGCCCGTCGCTTGCTTCGCCCACCACTTCAAATGTTGGCTCGTCTTCCAGCATCCGGCGGAATCCCCTGCGCACCAGAGCGTGGTCGTCGACCAGCAGCACTTTCAACTTATTCCCCATGCGCTTCCACCCTTGTCCGCGGAATCCGCAATCGCACCACGGTCCCGCCTGCATTCGCCGGAGGCGTTCCCAAAGCCGAGACCGTCAGCGCCCCACCCAAGATCTCCGCTCGCTCCCGCATAGCCACCAGTCCGATTCCCGTCTGGCCCTCCGCGGGTGCCAGTCCTTTCCCGTGGTCTTCCACCTCCAACTCCAACTCTTTGGCCTCGAATCGCAGCCGAATCCACGCTTCCTTGGCCCCCGAATGCCGGCTTATATTGTTCAGTGCTTCCTGCAACACGCGATACACCTGCACTCCTGCGCTGGTCTCCACGGCAAAAGGCTCGCCGGACTTCTCGTAGTGAAGCACAAGCCCGCTCTGCCTTTCCACCGTCGGGATATACCAGTCCAGCGTGCTCTCCAACCCCGCCTCATCGAGAAGCACAGGATGCAGCGCCTGCGACAGGCTGCGGATGTTGTTCAGCGTCCTCTGTGCAATCTCCCTCACTTCCTGCAGGTCCTTGTGCAGTGGGGAATCCGTCGGTATTTGTTTATCCGTTCGACGCAGCAGGGACCCAATCGCTGTCAGTACCTGTCCAAACTCATCATGGAGTTCCCGGGAAATGTGCCGTAGTGTCGATTCTTGTGTAGAAATCAGCTTCTGTGCAAGATCGCTTCGTTGTGAGGAAAGCTCTTCCACGTGTGCAAAGAGCCGCCGGTTGTTTCGAATCAAATACAAGCTTGTCACCACAATTGCCAGTAGAATTGCGGCAAGAAAGAAATAGAGTTGCCTCTGCACCCGCACATAGATTTCCGCAATGCTGCGCGCGGCGAGTTCTTCCGCTTCATTGTTTTGCACCAGCAATCGAGAAACCGCCGAACTCAGCGCCGCTTGCCTCGGTTGCAACGTGTCGCGAAGTTGCTCGCGCGCTGCATTCTCATCATTTTCAGCCAGGTTGAACATGCGATTACTCGCATCCCAGAACTGATTCATCGCCTGAACCAAGTAATGTCGCTGGTCACTTGTCCACGCTGCCCCGGAGAACTCGGCTTCCTTTTGGAGGGCATCATCCAAATCCGCATGAATCCGGTTGAACTGGGCGCTCCACGCAATCAGAGGATAAGGCTCGCTGGCATCGAGCATGTCCCGCATCGCGAGGCCCATAGAATTGAGGTCGTTCTGGATTCGCAGCAGTTGCAGGGAATCCCGCCGGTTACGATCCACCAATTCGCTTTGCAGTCGGCGCAATCCCGCAAATTGCATCGTGATGTACGCCGCGTACACCAGCACCGCGAGAATCGTCACCGCCAGCCCGAGATACAATCCTCGGGCCGGACCCGGTTGTGTCCCCGAACTTTTCTCCACGCCAGCAAGGATATAACGCCCTGCAAGCTGCCACCAACCCAACCAATCTCCTTACAGGTTGGCCGATGCTACACTGGCTCTGAAGTGATGCTTTTGTGAGGGCTGCCCACTGGGGCGGTCCGTTCTTTGAGCAACACAGATTCCGTCCAGCAAGCGGAGAAATGTGCCGTGGCTCAGCATCCGGCGGATAGACATACATGATCGACGTTGGCCTCATAGGCTTCGGCCTCGGCGGCCGTTCGTTCCACGCGCCTGTCATTAGCGCGGTGCCAGGGCTTCGCCTCGCTGCCATCCTTCAACGCTCCGGCGATTCCGCCGCGCAACTTCATCCGGACGCCCGCATAGTTCGCACCCTGGACGAACTTCTCGCCATCAACTCCATACGCCTGGTCGCCATTTCCACTCCCAACCAAACCCATTTCCCCCTCGCCAAACGCTGTCTCGAATCCGGCCGGGACGTGGTCGTAGATAAACCCTTCACCACTTCCGTCGCGGAAGCGATCGAACTCCTCCACCTCGCGAAAAAACTCGGTCGTGTCCTCTCCGTGTATCACAACCGCCGCTTTGACGCCGATTTTCAGGCCCTTTGCAAAATCGTTGCTGACGGCGTGCTCGGCCGCATCCTCCGATTCGAATCCACCTACGACCGCTATCGCCCTACTTCCAAACCCGGTGCCTGGCGCGAAGTGCCTGGCCCCGGCAGCGGCATCCTTTTCGATCTCGCACCCCACTTAATCGACCAAGCCTTCACGCTCCTTGGCACGCCCCAATGCATCACCGCCGACGTCCGCACCGAGCGCACCGGACTCTCCACCGACGATGCCTTCGACATCTATCTCCACTACTTGGGCGGTGTCCGCGCACTGCTTCGGGCCACCATGATGTGTGCCGCCCCCCGCCCCCGCCTCGTTGTCCTCGGAGAAAAGGGAAGCTATCTCAAACGCGCATTCGATCCTCTCGAACCTACTCTGCGCAATGGCCAGATTCCCACCGGTTCGTGGGTCGTGGAAAAGGAGGAAAACTTCGGCGAACTGACCCTTGTCGAAAACGGGAACTTCGCGACTCGCAAGATCCCTTCCACCGGCGATTGGCGCGAGTTCTACGCCAACGTTCGCGATACCATCCTCGGCAAAGCTTCGCTGATCGTGACGCACCGGCAAATCCTCGCTGTGATGGTCGCCCTCGAAATCACTCTCGAAAGCAGTTCCAAACACGCCTTCATCCCGTGGCGCCACATTCAGGCGTAGAAACCCTTGCTGTTACAATCGCAGCATGAGGAGCAAGCGCGACTGTGCGTGTCTTTGTCACGGAGGAAGATTCATTTTGCATGTCGTGCCTGGTTGTGATGGAATCCCGGCGGGTCTGTCGGAGATTCGTAGACCAGAGAAGCGATCCAAGCCGACGAAGTAGCCTGCAAGTTAATGCATCTGCCGCGCCCGTCGTATAATCCAATTTCCGGGGAAGGAGCCACGACCGTTCCATGAATATCGAACTCGCGCCCTCAGTTCTCTCCGCCAACTTCGCGCAGCTTGCCGTCGATGCCCAGCAAGCCATCGACGGCGGCGGCACAGTCCTCCATCTCGACGTAATGGATGGCCACTTCGTCCCCAACCTGACCGTCGGCCCACCTGTCGTCGCCTCTCTGCGCAAACAAATCAGAGTCCCCTTGGACTGCCATCTAATGATCGAAAATCCTGACTTCTTCATTCCGGAGTTCGCCGAGGCCGGCGCCAACTGGATCTCTGTTCACCAGGAAGCCTGCATTCATCTGGATCGCACACTCCACCTGATCGCCTCTCACGGCTGCAGGCCGGGAGTTGTTCTTAACCCTGCCACTCCCGTCGAAACGCTTACAGAAGTCTTGGATCTCGTCCATCACGTCCTGGTCATGAGCGTGAATCCTGGCTTTGGTGGGCAGAAGTTCATTCCTAATTCTCTGAACAAAATCGCAGCACTCGCTCGCATGCGTGCCGAGCGCAAACTCGATTTCCGGATTGAAGTAGATGGTGGCGTGGACCTGGAAACGGTCACGGACATCGTCAAAGCGGGAGCAGAGTTGCTCGTCGCGGGAAATGCCGTTTTCGGCCACGGCGACATTCGCTCCAACGCCTCGAAGCTTCTCGAAGCCGCTCGCGCTGCAACCCTAACCCGCGCCTAAGCTGGCTGCTCTCTTTCTCAACTTCGCCGCCAGCTCTCTCACCTGTGCCCGCGTTTCTTGCAGTGTGCCCGAGCAATCGATCCGCTCCGTCGCATGCTTCAACTTCTGTTCCACCGTCATCTGCGCGGCCATTCGCCGCTTCGCTTCAATCTCGCTCATCCCTCGCGCCCGCAGGCGCTCCAGTTGCTGCTCCGGCCTGCAGAAGGCCACCACGAGCCCGTCCAATTTTCCTGCAATGCCTGCCTCCACAAGCAGCGCGGCCTCCACGAACCCAGCATCGCGCACGCCGCTGCACCGCCACTCTTCGAATTTCCGGAAAACAATCTCTTCCACACGGGGATGAATGATTCTGTTCAGCTTCCCCAATTTCGCGGGGTCGCCAAACACGATCGCACCCAATTTTGACCGGTCGATTTTTCCTTGCACATCTGCAAGATCCGCCCCAAACTCCTGCAGCACCTCGTCGTGCGCAGCCTGCCCCGGCTCAAGGAGCTTGTGCGCCACAATGTCTGCTTCCAGCACAGGAAATCCCATCTCGCGCAGCATCGCCGCCACGGCGCTCTTTCCGCTTGCAATCCCGCCCGTAAGCCCCATCTTCAACATAATGTTTGTATCCCAGTCGTTGCTCGCGACAGACCGGGTTGGGCGATTCCCCGTCATATCAGCAAAACCGTCATTCTGAACGGAACGGATTCCGCTAAGAGAGGAATCCTTCTTATCTGCCACCTCACCACAAAAAGGAGCTACGCTATCCCGCCGCCATGGAGTTCTTTCCCCGTCGCAGCCGTGCAGCCTTCACCGTATTGCTCATCAGCATCGTGATGGTCATCGGCCCCACCCCACCTGGAACCGGAGACAACGCCCCCGCTGTAAACACTGCATCTGGATGCACATCGCCAATCAGCACGCTGCCCTTGGCGCGGAACTTCTCGAGTCTCTGCGGAAAGTTCTTCAACAGCCTTCCCGCCTCTACCGTGTCCGTCACCTTGTTTGTCCCTACGTCGATCACCGCAGCACCTGGCTGAATCCAGTCCGCCTGCACATATCCGGCCTTGCCCATCGCGGCCACCACTATGTCCGCGCGCCCCACCACTTCCGCCAAGTCCCGTGTCTTCGAATGGCAGATGGTCACCGTCGCGTTCGCGTGCATCAGCAGAAGGGTCATCGGTTTCCCCACGATATCGCTACGCCCCAGCACTACGGCATTCGCGCCTTCAATCGTAATCCTGTACCGCCGCAGCATCTCCAGGCAGCCCGCTGGCGTGCAAGCCACCAACCCTGGCCGGTTGCTCACCAACCTTCCCAGGCTCACCGGATGAAATCCGTCCACGTCCTTCGTCGGATCGACAGCCTCCAGCACACGCTTCGAATCAATCTGAGCAGGCAGCGGCAATTGCACCAGGATGCCGTCCACATTGTCGTTCGCATTCAGATCGGCGATAAGCTGCAGCATGTATCCTGTGGAGACATTCGCTGGCGGGGTATGCAGCCAGCTCGCCATTCCCAGCTCTTCGCAAGCCGCGATCTTGCTCTTCACATACACCTGTGACGCTGGATTCTCGCCTACCAATACCGCCGCCAACCCAGGACGAATGCCTTGTCCGGCGAGCTTCGCAATCTCAGCTTTAAGTTCACCAAAAATTTCGTCGCGGATTTTCGACCCATCGAGGATTCGTGCAGACATGCTGAGAGAATAGCACAGCGCAACCCTCTAGCTGTGCAAGGTCGTGCAGCGGCTGCAGCGGCCACTTTCTGCTTGCCCTGACGTGGAAAGGGAGGGCAGCGTCTTCGCCTTCATCCGCTCACTTGCCGAGCGATGCGGAGAATAGCTGCCAGGCTCCGTTCCACATCTTCCTCCGTCGTCGCCCAGGACGAAACGCTAATCCTCATCGCTGTTTTCCCCTGCCACACGGTCCCACCACACCAGCATGTCCCCTCTTTCTGGACGCGGCGCATTACCTCTTGCGTGACTTCTGCCTGCCCAAACGACACCAGCACCTGATTGATCACCACATCGTTCAAGATCTCGTAACCTGCTTCCTGCAGTCCCGCCGCAAATCGTCCCGCGTGTTTGCACGTTCGCTCAATCAATTCGGCAAGCCCCTGCTTCCCCAATGACTTCAGCGCGGCCCACAATTCCACTGCGCGAGCCCTGCGCGAAGTGTCCGGCGTTTGAATAGCCGGCTCCCGCTCCAACCCGGGCTGAAGGTAAGCCGCGCTGATGGTCATCGCGGCTCGCAAAGCCTCGGCCTCTCGAACCAGCACGATCCCACAGTCATAATTCACGTTCGGCCACTTGTGAGCATCGGTTGCCCACGAATCGGCCAGCTCGAACCCGGACACCAGGTGACGATACTTCGGTGAAGCCGCGGCCCACAGTCCAAACGCTCCATCAGCGTGGACCCATGCGTCGCTCTCATGCGCCCAACGGCAAATTTCCTCCGCTGGATCAAACGCACCAGTATTTACGTTGCCTGCCTGAATGCACACAAGCGAGTTTTTCTTCAGCTTCGGAAATTTGTCTGCTCTCATGCGGCCCTGACCATCGACGGGAACGCGCGTCACCCGATTCCGGCCAAACCCTACAAGATTCAACGCCTTCAGAATCGACGCATGCACCTCTTCTCCCACAACCACCTCAATCGGCGGCGCGCCGAACATTCCGTCATCCGCAACATTCCACCCAATTCTCGCCAGAAGCGCTTGCCGTGCCGCCGCAAGCGCCGCGAAATTCGCGGTTGTTGCGCACGTCACGATCCCCCCTTCGCAACCGGCCGGCACTCCCAGAATTTCGCGCACCCACTGGAGAACTACATCTTCAATCTCGGCCACTATCGGCGACATCACACGGAGCGCCGCGTTCTGGTCCCAGGTGCTCACCAACCGGCTCGCCGCCAGCACTGCCGGAAGCACCCCACCAATCACAAATCCGAAGTAGCGGCCTCCGGTTGTGGCGACCGTGCTTGGCGAACCATACTCATCCAGCATGCGCACAACGTCCACCGGATGGCTCGGCGTCTCGGGCATGGGCTCGCGAAAGTGAGCAAGTGCCGCCAACGCATATTCACTTGGGTAAACACTGCGGAAATCCAAGGTGCGCCGATACGTTCGCGATCTCTCCTCAGCTACGTTGAGCGCTTCGTCAATCACTTCGCCGTGATTTGTGTGCGGTCTGATCGCCATCATTCCTCCAGCGCATGGGGCGTGGCACGGTTCCTTATCGTGTTCGTTCTGTCGTGAATCGGAGAATCCCAGCGTTTTTACGTTAATGATCCGTTGCGCCAAGGAAACAGCCGCATTGTCTGCTGCCAAATTGGCGTGGTTTCTGAATAAGAGTTGAAAGCATTCGCCAATTTGGCACTCTAGCCTGCGAGGACAAAACCGGCATGCCATTCTTCGGAGACGATGGTGGCCGTCGCGCCAAGGAAAAAGACACTAGCGCCTCTGGACGCCTGCCTCCTGGCCCATCCCTGACACTGAAGTGGCCTGTACTGCCTCGATGTGAAGCCTGGCGCCGTATTCGTCCTCGTGCTCGTCGCAGAAGGCTACATGTCCAGCATTCCTCTGAGGGACCGCGAACGCCCGGACGTGGTCTTCGCCTTCAACCACGATGGCGAGCCACTCCCCGTGGATCATGGCGGCCCGGTGCGACTCATTGTGCCCATCTTTATGCGTGGAAGAGCGTCAAGTGGGTCCGCTGGAAAGAGCAGCGCTACTCCGGTGAGCAGCGCTCGATGATTCGCTTTATCGGCTATTCACCTTCGGCACAACGGAAATCCCCTATAATGGCGGGATGCCAACTTCACGATGTGTTTTGCAGTTTTGTTTTTCACTGGTGATTGTCGGAGTCCCTCTTGCCGCCCAAAACTCCTCCACTATGCCGCGCACACAGATTCCTAACGCCAAGATCTTTGGCGTAATACCTGGCAATCCTCGGCCCATCAATAATTTCCCCACTGCTGCTGCCATCTCTCCCGACGGACACTTCGCCGTCTTTCTCCATAGCGGCTACGGAGCCTATACTTCTCAGCAAAAACAATCGCTCACGGTCCTCAATCTTCAGACGGATTCCATCCGCGATTTTCCAGACGACCGCCTTGGCAATCATGCCAAGCAAACCTACTTTCTTGGCCTCGCCTTCAGCATTGATGGGAAGCACCTCTACGCCTCCATGGCTGCTCTCACCGACCCGCTCGGCAAAGGGAAGGGAAGCGCTGGCAACGGAATCGCCGTCTACTCGTTCCATGACGGAGAAATCCTGCCGGAGCGCTTTTTGCCCCTAGCTCCGCGCACAAAGCTTCCAAGCGGGAAAGTGCGCCGCGAGGAATTCAAGGATGTCACTTATCCCGCGGGCCTCAGCCTGGGGATCAGTGACGGTGTAGAGCGCATCCTCGTCGCCTGCAACGGTTCCGACGAGGCCCTCCTGTTGAACACTTTAGACGGCCAGATTGTCCACCGCTTTGATCTGTCCACATTCAAACGCATTCCGGCTTCCTTGCCTTACACAACCGTCATGGCCTCCGACGGCAAGCGGGGTTTCGTCTCTCTCTGGAACGCTTCGTCCGTCGCCGAGCTCGATCTCCAGGCTGGCACGGTGACCCGCGTCATCCCCCTCGAAAAGGCTTCCGCTCCGCTCGAGGGCGGCTCTCATCCCACGGCTTTGCTTCTCTCTCGAGATGACTCGCGTCTCTTTGTTGCCCTCACCAATCGTGACGAAATCGACGTTCTCGACACGCATTCCCACAGAGTCGTCTCTTCGGTCTCCACGAAGCTTCCCAATCAAATGTTTGGGGGTAGTGATCCGGAGTCCATCGCTCTCTCCCCCGACGAAAAAACTCTCTTCTCCGCCAATTCCATCTCGGACTGTGTCGCTGTCTATGATCTCGGGTACTCCTCCGGAGAAAAACCGCAGCGCGCCGTCGGTTTCATTCCGACCGAGTGGTATCCCACTGTCGTTGCTGCCACCGGCAACGATCTTCTCATCGGAAGTGCCAAAGGCCGCGGCTCCGGCTCCAATCCCTCTCCTCTGAACGTTAGCGAGAATGGGCGGCCGAAATACCCCTACAACCCGGCCATGACCAATGGTTCCCTCGCTCGTATTTCCCTAATCACTCTCGCGGACAATGTCGCGGCCTGGACTGACGTCGTCTCCAAAACCAATGCCGCACAGGGAAATGTCGACCGCGTTCCCTTCGCAAACGGCGAAGACAAAATCCATCACGTGATTTACATCATCAAAGAAAACCGCACCTACGATCAGGTCTTGGGCGACCTTTCAGAGGCCAATGGTGATCCCAATCTCGCCATGTACGGCGAGGACATCACTCCCAACCAGCACAAACTCGCCCGTCAATTCGGCATTCTCGACAATTTCTACGACAGCGGCGATGTCTCCGGCGACGGCCACATCTGGTCCACGTCGGCCTCCATCTCCGATTATGTCCAAAAGACCTGGCCCATCGGCTATCGCAGCCGGGAGCACACGTATGACTCCGAAGGAGAATTCCTCGGTGGCGTCCCCGCGGATGACGATCTCCCCTATGCCGGCGAACCGACTGGCGGCTTCCTCTGGAAGAATTTTGCGAAGCACGACGTCAGCTACCGGCACTATGGCGAGTTCATCATCTCGAAATGGTGTAATGGAGCATCCGAAGACCGGCAACCTTCCACCGGCCCATCCAAAGTCGAGGGCGCAACTTGCTCTCGCTCTGTCATCAAAAAGGGTGAGCCGCTCGAAAAAAATGTCGGCGACCCGCACGGCGGTCCCAGCCCCTATCCTTGGGACATTCCCGTGCTGGCTAGAAACGTCGCCTCGCTACCCGAACTTCGCGGTCATTTCGATCCGCTTTTCCCGGATTTTCAAATTGATTATCCGGATCAGCTCCGCGCCGACGAATTCCTGAATGAGTTCGACGGCTTCGTCTCTTCTCGCAAAGCAGGGAAGGACGCCATGCCCCAATTCATCCTTCTCCGCCTGCCCAATGACCACACCGCCGGCGGAAAACCCGGCATGCCGCGTCCCACGGCCTCTGTCGCAGACAACGATCTCGCTGTTGGCCGGGTTGTGGATGCTGTCTCCCATAGTCCCTATTGGGACGACACTGCCATCCTCATCCTCGAGGACGATGCCCAGGATGGTCCCGACCATGTCGATTCCCACCGCAGCCTAGCCCTGGTCATCAGCAAGTACGCACCGCTTCCCCAAACCGGTCCGTTCGTCGACCACACCTTTTACACCACCATCAACATGGTGCGCACTCTCGGAGCCCTCCTCGGAGTGCCGCCGATGAACGCCAACGATTCTCGCGCCGCAGTGATGGCCCCGCTGTTCAGCGGTCTCGGCACGCAACCTGCCTTCACCGCTGATTACCGCAACCGCGACAGCGGTATTCTTTACCAAGTAAACACAAAGGAATGGAAGGCAGGGAAGAATCTGGACTTCAGCCACGCCGACGCCGCCGACACCGTGGTCTTGAATGAGTTCCTTTGGCAAGACCGCATGGGAAACGTCCCTATGCCGCCGCCCGAGCACAACGTTTTCCCACCCTCAGATACCAAACAGCCTTAGCTGCGCACTAGCCGAACTTCAGATCGGCCCTGTAGCATAGGCTTTTGAAGCCGGTGCCCTTGAAGCAAGGCCATGGGTCGCGGTCCCAAACTTTGCATCGGCCTCGTCACTCCGCATCGGCTCACAAAGGTAACCCGTCATTCTGGCAAGGAGTCTTCGAGGAGAGAAATCTCACTTCCTGCTCCTCCGAAAATCTATTCCACCACAAACTTCCTCGTCTGCCTGGAGGTCACAACCCCCGTTGAGTCCCTTACCCTCACTTCCATCTCATATTCGCCCGGCGAGAGCCCTTCGATTCCCATTTTCGCCGCAATCGGGATGGCGCGGTTTTTCAACCGAGCCTCCGTCTCCACAGGCTGCCAGCCAGTGTCCATCCGGAATTCGCCCGTTTTTCCGTCTGCAATTCGAAGCTGAAAACTCGCAATTCCCGATTTTTCCGTGCTCTCATAAATCTCAAAATAGCTGACCAGCGCCTGTCCGCTGCCGAACCACAAACTCCCCGCCGGTGCAAATTCCACCCCATTTGCCACCAGTGGTACATACTTCGGCGCCCGCGCTGCGGCCTGCGCTCCTTCCGGTGCCTCAGCATAGCGGCGGCAGAAAAAGATATCGCCAACTTCGAGTCTGTCAGCGCGATACCGCTTCACATTTATTGATACTTCCAGCCGCCCTATCTTCTCTCCGTCTGTAACCACCACTTGCAGCCGATACACACCCGGCGGCAAATCCATCTGTGTTTCGTAGCGCGTCGGGATCCCTGCTCGTTCCCAGCACTTGAGGAAATTCGGGTCTGCTGGCAGCGGCCCACGATAAACATTCCATGGCATGCTGCTGGTCATATCGCTGAAGCGCGCCACCACGGATCCATTTTCGTCGTACACAATCCCGAGAATTGCCACCATCGAGTACAAATTGACGTGCACCCATTTCCTTTTCAGTGCGCTCCACGGGAATTCCACGGCAATATCGACGCGCCTCCCATCCGAATTGCCCACGAACGAACCGACCTGAACGGCAAGAGGGAACTCTCCCGCCTCGCCGGACTCCGCATGTTCTTCCATCCACTTGCCGAGCTTCGTTCCGCCCACAGGATCAGTGATCGGATGCCTCGTGTTGCAATACTCGTCGCGCGCATACACGGTGGCATGATGCCGCATCACTTTAATCCTTATCCGGTGGCACGAACCCGCGGACGAGACCGGCGGGGCGTACGAAACAAGATAAGTGGGCAAGAGCGACAGCGATGGGCCCCCTTCGGGCGGCGTCTCCAAATCCGGGCTGGCCCATGTGCCGCGTGGCGTGAACGAATACTCAATATGATGAGAAACGTTATCCCGCACATCTCTGATCCGTGGCAATTCCAAAGAGATGCTGTCGATGGGTTGTTCCACGCCGTCTTCGAAAATGTGGAAGTCGCTTACCGCCAGGTCGGTGATCTCCTCGTCCAGTTCTTCATAGCTTGTCCGTGACCTCATTCGGAAATGGGATCGATCAACAACGACAACTGGCACCACAACCTCCGGTGTTTCCACACGGATCGCAAACGGACTCTCTCCCTGAGCCCCACAGGTCGAACCCCAAAGTACACCCGCCGCCCCGCCAAGAAGGAGCCGCCACGCCACGCGCTTCGCTATGCTCAGATTTGCCGAAAGCCAGGTATTCACGCCGCCTCCCCGACTTCTGTTCTTTCTCTGGGAAGGGGAATTTCGAAACGATCGCCCGCCTCAAGGATTGCCTCGAGGTGTTGAATGCTAGATGTCTGCCGTGGCCACAAGGTTCGGCCGCGGTCCAAGAAAATTGGCACCCCGGACTATTACCGGGTTCCCGCACTCAATCGACCATCCTGAAAAAACGCCCGGGCTCCTGGCCCAGGCGTCCTCCGGACTTGAAACTTAAGGACTTACCACTTCTCTAAAGCATTTGACCACTCGTCTTGCTGAATTGCGCGATTCCCAACTCTGCATTCAGGAATCCCACAAAATACTTCCACACCAGGTAGTAGACGATTAGCCCAACGGGCAACGCGAACGGGGCAATCTGGTATACCTCATGAGGCACCGCGAAGGCCAACAGTCGTGTCACCACGTAGCCCCCTGGCGCCAGCAGCAGAGGCAACGCTCCTCCAAACAGTCCCAGCGAAAAATGGCGTCTTGCCAAAAACGCCAGGTAGAGCACGTTCCACAAGCCCCACGCATTTGGCACTGCCGCCATCGGAAACACGATCACCTTCTCGATCGGCACCGGTATATCGTAGACGTATCGTATTATCGTGTATACCGTCATCACCAGCAGCAAAAGTACCGTGGGTATTGCAATCCCCGCCAAATAGGCGCGCACATACGGATGCTTGTTCATAACGCCTCCTTCACAGGTGATACAACAGCGCCGGAACTATCGCCGGAAACAGAAAAATGACGGCGCCAGCGGCCGCCAGCAAGGCCCAATCCCACCACGGCATGTGAATGGCAGGCTCCGCGAGCCGCTGCTGCATCGCTGGCCACAAGTCGCGCCGTAGTTCCGCGTCTTGCATCGCCGGCATCGACTCCTTCAGCAATCTCTTCAGCTCTTCCATTTCCCGTTCACTCATGGACGCACTCCTGCATTCGACAACTCCTTGCGCAAAACCCGTACGCCCCGAAATACCCGGAGCTTCACTGCGGTCGTCGAAATCCCCAGCGCTTTGGCGATGTTCTCGTAAGGTTCTTCCTCGACCAGTGCCAGCAAAACCGTCGCCCGTACGGCCGGCGACAGCCGGTCCATCGCCTGGAAGATTGCCTGTCTCATCTCGTTCTGCTCCGCGCTGACCGGCTTCCCCGTGTCCGGCATCTCCTCCGGCAATTCCACTTCCCGGCGCGATCGGCGCAAATGATCCAGTGCCGCATTCGTGGCAATCCGCCGCATCCATCCGCAGAGGTTGCCCTTTCTCGCGTCGAATCGTGCGCGTGCCCGGTATATCCTCCAGAATGTCTCAACGGTCAGGTCTTCTGCGGTAGCGCTGTTCCGTACAATCCGGATAATCCAGCGGTAGACTTCGCCCTGATGCTGCCGGAACAGGCACTCGAACGCATCCGAGTCTCCCGCCGCGAATCGCTCCAGAACCTCCACTCGCACACCCTCCACTTACCCTTACTATCCCACCCCGCCTCAGGTTTCATGCTTTTTTGCGCACCCCAGCCGCAAGACTCCCCTAAAAGATAAAGCCCGGGCCTCAAAGCCCGGGCGGCGTCTCCTGAACTAAAAACGAAGAACTTGTATCTTGCAACTGATCGGATGTCGCATGAAGGGCAGGATCGACAGCGCGTAACTTACGCAAACGTCAGCCGAGCAAAATGTTATAAGTAAGATATATTTACATTTCAATAAATATCGTACTGTTCCCAATGCAGCGTCGCATCCGACTGAATTATGATGTGCTTGTGCGCATTCTGCTCGAGCTCGTCGATCAGAATCGACTCTCTCGTCTTCAGCGCTTTGGCGATTTCCGGATGCACGCGCAAGGTCAGATTCGGCCCTTCATGTTCTGCCGTTGCCATCTTCCGCGCTTCCGCCTGAATTTCGTAGCACAACGTCGGAATCGACTTCACCATGCCGGAGCCGCTGCAGTACGGGCACGGTTGGCATAGCACCCGTTCCAGTGCCTGCTTCGTGCGCTTCCGTGTGATGCACACCAGCCCGAACTCATTGAACGAAAGTGCCTTCGAAGGCGCCTTGTCCTGCTCCAGTGCCTGCTGCAGCGCCGCCAGCACCTTCTCGCGGTTCCGCCGCTCTTCCATGTCGATAAAGTCCACGACGATGATCCCGCCGAGGTCGCGCAGCCGGATCTGCCGCACAATCTCCTTCACCGCTTCGAGGTTGGTCTTGACGATGGTGTCTTCCAGTCGCGTGGAGCCCTTGCCCACGAACTTGCCGGTGTTCACGTCGATCGCCACCAGTGCTTCCGTATGGTTGATGACGATGTACCCGCCGGACTTCAGCCACACCTTCGCGCGCAGCGCCTTGTCGAGTTCGTGCTGAATCCCGAACTCTTCGAAGATGGGCTGTTCCTTCGTGTAGAGCTTGACCTTGCTCACCAGCTTCGGCTGGAAGCGGCTGACAAACTCGACGACCTTGCCGTATTCCTCCTCGCTGTCGATCCAGATTCCCGTGAAGTCGTCGCTCACATAGTCGCGCAGGATGCGCTCCACAAGGTTCAGGTCACGGTGCAAAAGCGCCGGCGCCTTGCGTTCTTCATTCTTCTGTTTGATCTCGTTCCAGGTCTTGCCCAGGAACTCGATATCCGTCCGGATTTCGTCATCCGTCGCGCCGCCTGCCGCTGTCCGCACGATGAATCCGCCGGGATAGCTGCCGCGCGCTTCGCCTACCAGGCGCCGCAGCCGCGAGCGGTTTTCCGCGCTTGCGATCTTCCGCGAAACGCCGATGTGGTCGATAGTGGGCATGTACACCAAAAAGCGTCCGGGAAGCGCCACGTGGCTCGTGATGCGTGCGCCCTTCTTGCCAAGTGGCTCCTTAGCGATCTGCACAACCACTTCCTGTCCGGCCTTCAACATCTCGGAAATCAGTTGTGGCCGTCGCTGTGGCGCATGTGCGCCGTGGTGGCCGCGATGATGCCCGCGGTCTCCGCGCCGCTCAAACCTTCCGCGTCCGCGATCCCCGCCTCGACGGTCAAAACGTCCCCGCCCGCCACGATCGCGTCCGCCGCGATGCGGCCGCTGGAAACGCGAACGTGGATCGCTGCCGATCCGCACCGAATCCCGCCGCACAAACTCCTCGCGTGGAGCGTTGCTGTCCCGTGGGCTGCGCGTCTCGCCCGGCAGAAGAATCACGTCTTCTTCCGCCACCGTTTCGCTTACCCTGCCGTCGGCAGAGACCACCGCCTCTTCCAACGCAACGTGCTCCAGCGCTTGTTCATGCGCCAGATCGGCACGTTCCGCCTCGTTCAAAGCCACGGGGGTCTCTTCCGGTTCTTCTTCCTCTGCCTCAGCTTCGGTTAAATGGTCCGCTTCGTCGTGAGCATGAACCTCTTCATGTTCGTGGTGTTCCTCGTGTAACGCTTCCTCATGCTCATGGCCTTCTTCGTGGAGGGCTTCCTCTTCTTCTTCCGCCTCTTCCTCGTCGAAGTCCGCGCCTCCCGCCAGCCTGTCGGCGTCCGCGCGCGCCTGAGTTTCCTCATGCTTTGCTTCCACCAGCCGTGCGGAAAGGGCGGCCAGCTCTTCATCGCTCAGTCCAGCCGCGCCATTGCGCAGCGACTCGCTGTGACTCTCTTCCAGGTGCTCCTCAGGTGAAGCAGAAGCTGGCTGCGCCGATTCTCCAACGTTTTCTTCGGATGTATCTTCGGCTTCGGGCTCGTTATCCGCCAGAACCCAATGCGGCAGGCTTCCGCTGAACCGCCGCGGTCCTCCCGTTGTCGGCTGCGCGCCAAACGCTGGACGCGCAAGTGGCTGTTCGAAATCCGGTTGCCGTTCTTCCGGCTCGTGCTCGGCCGCTGGCTGAGCCGGAGCTTGCTGTGTGCGGCCGCGATACTTCGCCAGTGACTCACCCGGCAGGACAATATCGTCTTCGCGCGATTCCGACGGCCCGGATGGACCCGGACCGCGATCACCGGAAGGCCGCCGATTATCATAGCCACGTGAATCCCGCTCGCCGTGCGGGGAGGCATATTTGGATGGCGGCAGATTCCGCCCTCCACCCTGATGGCGCCGGTCGCCGCCGCCGCGCCGCCGTCCCCAGCGCCCGCGACGCCCGCGGCCCCGGTCGCCGCCGCGATCCCGCCCTTGGCCTCGATCTTGCCCTTGTCCGCGGTCTCCACCCATTCTCGGCGGATAATTTCGTGTGGGGTTGTAGCTCGGCGCAAAATTCTGCGGTGCCGAGGCGTTCGATTCCGGTTGCCGTTCTTCCGGCTCGGAAACTTCCCCTGCTTCCTCCCCCTCCGCGCGCTCACCTTCTGCTTCCAAGCCCTCGCCATGCAATTCTTCGCTCACGCTGGGTTCACCGGTGCGAGCCTCGTGCGCGTGCGGCTCATCGAGGTGCAAAATCTCCTCCTGCCCACCTCCCGAAACGGCAAGTGTTTCGCCAGGCAGCACTTCAATCGACGGTCCACCACGGTTCACCGGCGCGCTGGCAACTGCAGCTTCTCCGTGACCATGGTCGTAATCCTCGAGGTTTTCGAATACGTCGCTGACGTACAGGAAGGCGTCCCCGTCCAAGCCGATGTCCACGAAAGCGGACTGCATGCCCGGCAGGACTCGCGTTACTTTTCCTTTGTAAATGCTGCCTACGAGCGCAAACTCTTTCTCGCGCTCAATGTAGATTTCGACTAGCTGACCTTCTTCCAAAATGGCGACCCTGCGCTCGTGCGAGGACGCCGATATAACCAATTCTTTCGACATGAAAACTCCTTGGGATGCACCGCCGCAGGAACCTCTCTGCCGGAGGTCCAGGGCAAGGCGCCGTCCCGATCCAAATCGGGACACGCTGGCGACAACAATACTGTTGCGGCATTGCGTTCGAAGCCGGAGGGGGAAGCCGCTAGGCGGCTTTCGTATTGCTTGAACCTCATGCTATCGAGGCTAGGCCGTTGCCGGGACGTTCCCGGGGTAACGGCGGACGATG